>JAESGR010000360.1_pt1 | contig 41922 bp, 38 predicted proteins | sample 9269771 | NCBI WGS metagenome assembly JAESGR01 (sample SAMN15739572, study PRJNA653492) | algae metagenome | isolation source: Chroococcus sp. CMT-3BRIN-NPC107 and co-occurring heterotrophs from well... | place: USA: Clark Mountains Wilderness, California | collected 2010-04-18 | reverse complement strand
TATCAAACAGGGCGAAAAGTGGCTGAAGGCTTCAAATCAAACATGAAAATTGTCTTTGATGAGTTCTTGCCTCAATGGAATTATACAGCAAAGCCAGAACTACAGGTTATTTAATCCACGTTCCTAAGGTAAAAAATAAGTGGCTCTTAACCGAGCGAGGTACATTTGTGAGGGCGTGATGGATTACGCCTTCACTCTATTACTGATTGAGAAAACGCTATAAATAGTTGTTTTACTTACCTGATTTAAGTTAAAGTTTCTGATAAGTTTATTAAAATAGGCTATATCTCTATTTTTTTAAAAATAATGATAAATGCTTTTAAATATAATTGGGTTTGGGTATTATTTGCTAGTTTAATAATTTTATTTTCTTTAACAGTATTTTCAAATTGGGTACTACTTGGGTGTATTTGGTTTGGCATATTTTTTACTTTTAGATTTTCTAAATTAGAAAACAGATTGTCTAGCAGCGAACATAAATTATACCTAACAACAGCATTTGTTTTGCCTATAATCGAAACTTGGCTAACTTGGATGATTCAAAAAGATATCATTCCTTATTCTTGGTTTTGGTTGAATAGATTAGAACATTTTTTCTCTGCTATAAGCGTTACTATTATTTTATTACCAGCATATATAACTATTTGGCATAAGCTTAAATGGTGGCAAAATTTAGTTTTTATATTAGGTTTAATTTGTTTGATTGGCAACTTGAATGAATTTTTTGAATTTTTCTTGCGAGTTTGCTGTAAGCCAGTTAAATATAGTAGGTTCGGCGTTTATTATCCAAATACCATCTACGATATGGGTGTAAACTTGATAGGTGGATTAGTTGGATTTTTGCTTGTCAAATTGAACATTAAATCGTTATGAGCCAGCCTAAAGTTATTTTTTTAGATGCCGTTGGTACGCTATTCGGCGTAAAAGGAAGTGTTGGGAAAGCTTATGCAGACGTTGCAGAAAAGTTTGGGGTTACAGTTTCTGAAGAAGCGGTAAATGCGGCATTTTTTCAAAGCTTTGCGGCTGCGCCGCCACCAATATTTTCGGGTGTAAAGTTTGAGGATATTCCCAACTACGAATTTGAATGGTGGCAAGTTGTCGCTTTAGAGACATTTCAACAAGTGGGAGTAGTCAACCAATTTGCAGACTTTTCTAAGTTTTTTGAGCAACTTTATAGCCATTTTGCTACAGCAAAGCCCTGGGTTGTATATAACGATGTTATTCCGACACTAAAACGCTGGCAAAAGCGCAAAATAGAATTAGGAATAATCTCAAATTTTGATTCGCGGCTTTATTTAGTTTTAGAATCTCTTAAGTTAATTGATTTTTTTACATCTATTACTATTTCTACCGAAGTTAGCGCCGCCAAACCAAATCAAAAAATTTTTCAAGAAAGCTTAGATAAGCATAATTGCGCGGCGGCGGACGCATGGCACATTGGCGATAGTTTTAAAGAAGACTATCAAGGAGCATCGGCAGCAGGGTTGAAAGCGATCTTAATTAAGCGCAACTAAATATAGCCAGCCATTAATCTGTCTGTGCAACCTAACTATTTTTGGCATAACAAAGAGTAAGGTATAAACAAATAAATTAACTTATCTAGCGATTGAGTTATGTTGAATCCTGCATCAAAACGTACTGCTGATTACTCTAGCGTGCAATCTATACCCGAAATTTGGGCGATCGCCATCCAAAAATTCGGCAATACAGTTGCTGTAAAAGATCCTCACGTCCAGCCCGAAGTAAGTTTAACTTATAGCCAGTTATATCAACAGATTGGACAATTTGCCGCCGGATTGCAAGCATTGGGAATCAAGCGAGGCGATCGCATCTCGTTATTTGCCGAGAATCAACCACGCTGGCTTGTTGCCGATCAAGGTATTATGGCTGCGGGCGCAGTAGATGCGGTCAGGGGAGCGCAAGCCGATCGAGAGGAGTTGCTATATATCCTTTCTCACAGCGATAGCATAGCTTTGGTGGTGCAAGACAAAGCCACACTGCAAAAATTGCTTACAGAAGGCAAACTCCCCGTAAACCTAGCAATTTTGCTATCTGACGAACAGCCACCAGAAATCGCCAATACAAAAGTCCTGAATTATGCAAGTGTGATCGCCCTAGGCGCAAATCGTCCCTTAAAGCCCGTGCAATGGCATAAAGAGGATCTAGCAACTCTAATGTATACTTCTGGAACTTCAGGACAGCCAAAGGGAGTAATGCTCAGTCAAGGCAACTTGCTATCCCAAGTTTTTGGCGCGAGTGCGGTAGTAAAACCGCAGCCAGGGGAAGTGGTGATGAGTATTTTACCGATTTGGCACTGTTACGAGCGCAGCTTTGAATACTTTATTCTCGCTCACGGCTGCACGCAGATATACACTAACATTCGCAACGTCAAAAAAGACTTTAAAGACTTTAAACCCTACTATATGGTTGGAGTACCGCGATTATGGGAATCTATCTACGAAGGGGTACAAAAGCAATTTCGGGAGCAACCTCCCAATAAGCAACGTTTGATAAACTTCTTTTTTGCCCAAAGTCAACGCTATATTGTTGCTCGTCGGGTAGTCCAATCCTTGGATTTAAACAATCTTTCCCCCTCAATATTTGCAAAAATTTGGGCGGGTATCCAGATCGTTCCTTTGAGTTTAATTCATCAGTTGGCAGACAAAATAGTATACAAGCAAGTACGAGAAGCAACGGGCGGAAGAGTTAGGTTTTTAGTAAGCGGTGGCGGGTCTATTGCAGAGCATTTAGAGGATTTTTACGAAATTATCGGCGTTGATATTTTGGGCGGCTATGGTTTAACTGAAACTTCGCCAATTACCCACGTGCGGCGCACTTGGCGCAACTTGCGCGGTGCTGATGGTCAACCTTTGCCTAATACCGAAACGCAAATTGTCGAACTAGAAACCTACAAACCCCTCAGCGTTGGCAAAAAAGGCTTAGTCATGATTCGCGGACATCAAGTCATGCAAGGTTATTACAAAAATCCCGAAGCAACGGCAAAGGCAATTAATTCTGAAGGTTGGTTTAATACAGGAGATTTGGGCTGGGTTTCAAAGCAAAACGATTTAGTTATTACTGGACGCGCCAAAGATACTATTGTTTTGAGTAATGGGGAAAATATCGAGCCGCAGCCAATTGAAAACGCTTGTTTGCGATCGCCTTATATTGACCAAATTATGTTAGTTGGGCAAGATGAGCGATTTTTAGGCGCTTTAATTGTTCCCAACCAAGACGCTTTGCAACAATGGGCAACTACCCAAAACTTAGAAATATCTGCCACTAACCTCGATAGCAAAGCAATTCAAGACTTATATCGACAAGAATTGAATCGAGAAGTCCAAAATCGCCCTGGTTATCGCGCCGACGAGCGCATTAGTACCTTTAAACTGATTGACGAACCATTTTCGATTGAAAATGGCACTATGACCCAGACATTGAAGATCAAGCGATCTGTTGTGATGGATCGCTACCAGGATATTATTGACAAGATGTTTGCTTAACGCAATTAAAAAAGTAGCAATTGTGCTTTGATTTTATGGATATTTCTCCCACTCAACTCACCTTAAAACGCCCAATTAACGTTAAAGCTGTAGTAACTCCGCGTTGGAAAGACGAAATTCAGCAGCAATTGCAAGCTCAAATCAACCAAGTTGACACTCAATTGCAGCAATTGGAAATGCAAGGACAAAGAGCAATTTCAGAAATTCAGAAGCAAAGCTTGCAACCCCCAGGCCCGCAAACGATGCAGCAAATTGAAAGCATCCAAATTCAGGTTAATGAGAAAAAAAGCGAACTACTAGAGCAAAAAAATCAAAGTTTGCAAAATCTCCAGCAAGTGCAGTTATTGGAAATGAATCAAGAAGTTAATCAATTTCAACTTGAAGGCTTGTTTAGCGTCCAACCTGGCGACAACCTCATTAGCAAAATGCAAGTAGAAATTCTGCTGCGCGATGGCGTAGTAGAAGAAATTAGGGGAGATATTTAAGCTTAGTATGCAGGCGTTCCACCGGAGCGTCTCTTGTCTCCTACAAGATCCAAGTTTTCTTTGATAATTAAAATTAATCGCTTATTGCTTCAAGGTTACAAATGATTCACGAAGTATTTATGCCTGCTCTTAGTTCCACCATGACTGAGGGCAAAATTGTCTCTTGGGTAAAGTCACCAGGAGACAAAGTAGAAAAAGGCGAAACAGTGGTAGTAGTAGAATCCGATAAAGCAGATATGGATGTAGAAACCTTCTATGAAGGCTATATAGCTACGATCTTAGTTGAATCTGGAGATACAGCCCCCGTTGGCAGCGCGATCGCTCTAATTGCCGAAACTGAAGCCGAAATCGCCACCGCAAAGCAACAAGCTACTTCTCCTACTGCTACCACCGCCGATGCTACCACTTCTCCCGGACAAGTGGCAGATGTTGAAAACACTGTAATTGCCCCCGCTCCTGCACAAAATGGCTCAAAGGTTGAAGATGGGCGAATTATGATTTCCCCCCGCGCCCGCAAGTTAGCCAAAGAAATGAAAGTCGATCTAAGCAGCCTTACGGGTAGCGGCCCTCACGGGCGGATTGTGGCGGAGGATGTAGAGGCGGCGGCAAACCTTAGCACCCCCCCTGCACCTACTCCCATAGCCCCCCCTCCGGTAGCTTCAGTGCCTCCGGTACCTGCTTCGGTGGCTACTACTACTACCCCTGGTCAAGTAGTGCCGATGAACACGCTGCAAAACGCAGTAGTGCGAAATATGATGGCTTCCTTGCAAGTTCCCACTTTCCATGTAGGTTATACAATTACTACCGAAGCGTTGGATAAACTGTACAAGCAAATTAAATCTAAAGGCGTGACAATGACAGCGCTACTAGCAAAAGCTGTAGCTGTAACTTTACAAAAGCATCCTTTAGTTAATGCCAGTTACTCGGAGCAAAAAATTGTCTATCATTCCAATATTAATATTGCTGTGGCTGTAGCGATGGATGACGGCGGACTGATTACACCTGTATTGCAAAATGCCGATAAAGTAGATATTTATTCTCTATCGCGTAACTGGAAAGCTTTGGTAGAAAGAGCTAGAGCCAAGCAATTACAACCAGAAGAATATAATAGCGGCACTTTTACCTTATCCAATTTGGGAATGTTTGGTGTAGATCGTTTTGATGCGATTTTGCCTCCTGGACAAGGTTCGATTTTGGCGATTGGTGCAGCCCAAAATCAAGTAGTAGCAACAAGTGATGGAATGTTGGGAGTGAAGCCACAAATGCAGGTAAATATTACTTGCGATCACCGGATTATTTATGGTGCTACGGCGGCGGCATTTTTGAAAGATTTGGCAAAGTTAATTGAAACAAATGCTGCTTCTTTAACTCAATAAAAAATTGCGAATTCAGCAATTGTTTATTCATTGTCACCATACAGAGCAGGTAAAGCTTTGCGCCCTTCTTGGCGGCTTAGAGCAATAAGTCAAAATTGATTTTACATTAATCGCAAAACTTGGAGTTGTAAGCTCCAAGTTTTTTATTGCTAAGGTTTAGTTACAAGTTTTTAACAAAGGCGATCGCACTAAAGGGGTTTTTGTGTATTATTACCGTCAAAAAGTTGCAAACAAGTTGGGAAATGTCAAGTTATTATGAAAAAACTGAAAAGCTCTGATTCTAGAGTTAGATTGAGGGAGTGAGTTTACTAACAAATATGCAGGCTTCACCCACAAATAATTCTGCTTGGCAAAAACTGAAAGCTCAAGAAATCAATTGCGCCCAAGCGTTGAAGCTATTGGTAAACGAGCAAGGACTCGTAAATCAAGCATTGCTCGACCGAGACGTGAGTTTAAGATTTCTACGACACTTTAGCGATCGCAATTCTTTACCGCCAGCAATTCCTTTGTTGTTGTGGCGTGGGTGTTATTACTTAGGTAGCCCGGTAAATTTAAGCCCAGAAATAATTGCTAACCTGAGCGATCGCACTAATAGCCAAATTCAAATTATTCCTATTTCCGACAAAAGCTATCGAGCCTGGTTTCATACTCAAAATCTCAACGTCAACAATCTTAGCTCGGCTCCTTTAGTCAACCCACTCACAGGAGAGTACGAGCAAGAAGATATCAGCGAAACGACCGAACTATACCTTTCTAAAGCCGCCGATCAAATTGGTCGAATCAAAACTCTGATTTCTGGAGCCTTGCGCAATCGCGCAAGCGACATCCATTTAGAACCAATGACCGATGGTTTAAGAGTCCGCTATCGCATTGATGGCGTATTGCGAGATATTACTACCCTTCCCGCCGAACTTAGCCGCAGGGTAATTGTCGCCCTCAAGGTCATGTCGGCGATCGATATTTCTGACAGTCGCCGCCCTCAAGATGGGCGAATTGGCGAAAAATATGCCTCCTCTCAAGAAACCGAACTAGGAATGGATATGCGCGTTAGCACCCTTCCTTGCGTAAACGGTGAAAAAGCTGTTATTCGTTTGTTACCTAGAAAAAATCCTTTTTCTGATATTAATAATTTAGGATTTTCTCAAGAAACCTTAACAATTTACAAAAGCTGGTTAAAACAACCGCAAGGGATGGTTATTCTCACAGGCCCTACAGGTTCGGGTAAAACTAGCACTCTGTACACCAGTTTACAAGCGGTTGCCAACGAACACATCAATGTAGTTACAGTAGAAGACCCTGTAGAGTATTTATTGCCTCGAATTACTCAAACCCAAGTTCATGAAGCGGCAGGTATGACCTTTGCGGCGGGATTAAGGGCAATTTTGCGCCAAGACCCGGATGTGATCATGGTAGGAGAAATTCGCGATGCAGAGACGGCAGAAACGGCAGTAAGAGCGGCTTTGACCGGACACTTGGTATTGACTACTTTGCATACTAACGATGCTGTAGGGGCAATTCCTAGGCTTAAAGACATTGGCCCCGACCCTGCTCTACTCAGCGACGCATTGCTAGGAATTGTCGCCCAGCGCCTTGTGCGTCGCGTTTGCCTGCACTGTGCTGCGCCTTATACGCCAACGGCGAAGGATTTAAAAGTTTTGGGATTACAGCAACCATTTGGAACGTGGCGCAAAGGAGTTGGTTGTCAAGCGTGTTTCAATTCTGGTTACTTGGGACGAGAAGTAATCGTCGAGTTGTTAGATATTGATGAAACCGTGCAAGAAATTATTTACGAAGGTAGTATTACTCAATTGCATCAATACCTCAAAAAAATTAATTTTTCCTCTTTTAGAGTGGCGGCCATTGAAAAAGTCACCAGTGGTTTGACTACTGTAGAGGAGATCGTGCGCGTACTACCTCGTAGTTCGCTCAATAGAAAAATCTCTAGTCAAGACTTGCAAAGTCGAATCGAATCACCAATAACAGTCAATTAAATAAGAAACCGCCCAATAATAATTGGGCGGAGTGTGGTGTGAGGAGTGAACGGAAAAAATTTTCCGTCTTCCCTATTGTAAGCGACACTAAATGGTTTTGCTGAATGATAGTTACAATTGCTGCAACAATCGATTGCTGAATTTTTGCCTATTTGCCCATGCCTAATTGTTGAGCTTTTTGGTATACTTTGCCTTCGGTAAGTAGGGAAGGAGCGATCGCTACCTCCGCACTCTGCATTTCTTTAATATTTTTTGTCCCCAAGGTTCCCATACTGGTTTTTAAGGCTCCCAGCAAGTTATGAGTACCATCATCTAATAAAGCTGGGCCTCGTAAAATTTGCTCCAAAGTACCCGTCGTTGCTACCCGAATCCGCGTCCCCCGTGGCAAAACTGGGCTAGGTGTTGCCATGCCCCAATGATAGCCGTTTCCTGGAGCTTCTAAAGCTCTAGCAAAGGGCGAACCAATCATAACTCCATCCGCGCCACAGGCAATACATTTACAAATATCGCCGCCAGTGATTAAACCACCATCGGCAATTACTGGCACATAATTTCCGGTTTCTTGATAATAGTCGTCACGGGCCGCCGCACAATCGGCGATCGCAGTAGCTTGAGGTACGCCTACACCCAAAACTCCACGCGAAGTACAAGCCGCTCCCGGCCCAATTCCGACTAATACCCCGGCGGCTCCGGCTTTCATTAAGTTGAGGGTGACTTCGTAAGTAACGCAGTTGCCCAAAATTACAGGAATTGGCATTTCTCGACAAAATTGCGCCAAATCCAAAGGTGTCAGAGATTCCGGTGACAGGTGAGCAGTAGATACAACCGTTGCTTGAACAAAAAATAAATCTGCACCCGCCTTTGCTACCATTTCGCCGTATTTCATTGCTCCGGCGGGAGTAGCGCTGAGGGCAGCGATTCCCCCAAGTTGCTTAATTTCTTGGATGCGCTGCTCGATTAATTCTGGTTCGATGGGTTTAGCATACAATTTTTGCATCAAGCCCACAAATTCATCTTTACCTACCGAACTAATCCGCTCTAAAATTGGCTTGGGATCGGCGTAGCGGCACTGGATGCCTTCTAAATTGAGTACCCCTAACGCCCCTAGCTCTGATAATAATACTGCCATGCGAACGTCTACCACGCCATCCATTGCACTAGCAATAATTGGAATTTCTCGCTCAATATTACCTAAGCGCCAGGTTGTGTCAGCTAAACTCGGATCTAGGGTTCTATTGCCTGGTACTAAAGCAATTTCATCGATTCCGTAAGCTCTCCTTGCTTTTTTACCCCGCCCAATTTCAATGTCCACTTTTGTTTTGTCCCACTTCCAATTCTGTTAAGACATAGCGTATCAAATTGCGGGAGGTGTTGGGGTTTGATAGCTATAGCGCATTGCTAGATGGAGAAGCTGTTTTTTACCAATAGCCTTAGTATCTATATTTAATATTTCAGTAGTGCAACGCAAGTAGTGATAATTGCTAGATTAGAGACAGTTATTGTTGTCTAGTGAGTTGTGTGGAGACAACAATTTACACCAACTTATGGGTAGTGCTACCGAGCAAACGACATCGAGCAGTGGAAAAAGAAACAGTTAAGACTAAGTACATTAAGCAATTTAACAATAGGTTGAGACAATCAGTGTCTCCTTCAGGGCGAAAAACCTGATCTTTTCCAAATTCTGAGAGCATCCCATTGGTGCAATTTGGTGTTTTATCTATCAATCCAATGAATCATTACTTGTTTAGCAGTACTACTAAATTAGCTATAGCTAAAAGTAAATTAATTAGTTCAATGGATTAAAGACGTTGCATTGTCACGTCTTTAATCCCAAAATTCTTACTTTTTAACCTAGATTTAAGTCTGTTACTGCGCCAACACTGCTAGAAGATACTAGCCGAGCATACTTTGCTAATACTCCAGTTGTATAGCGAGGTTTGGGTGGTAGCCACTGGGCGCGACGAACTGCTAATTCTTCTGCCGATACGTGCAGATTTAACGAACGCGCAGGAGCATCAATGGTAATTGTGTCATTTTCCCGCACCAGAGCGATCGCACCCCCAACAAAAGCCTCTGGAGCAACGTGGCCGACAACCATACCGTAAGTACCGCCAGAAAAGCGCCCATCGGTGATTAAACCTACAGAATCGCCTAAACCAGCGCCAATAATTGCCGAAGTTGGTGCCAGCATTTCGCGCATTCCGGGACCGCCTTTGGGGCCCTCGTAACGAACGACAATTACATCCCCAGCGACAATCTGCCCTGCTAAAATTGCCTTTAAACAGTCTTCCTCGGAATCAAATACACGGGCGCGACCAGTAATTACAGGCTTTTTGACTCCGGTAATTTTGGCAACGGCTCCCTCAATGGCTAAATTACCTCGAAGAATGGCTAAATGACCTTGGGCGTACATGGGATTATCCCAAGGACGAATTACATCTTGGTCAGGACTCGGTACGTCGGGAATATCTGCAAGAATCTCAGTAACGGTTTGTCCGCTTATGGTTAAAGCATCTCCATGTAATAAGTTATGCGCTAACAGCATTTTCATAACTTGAGGGATTCCCCCCGCTTTGTGTAAATCAGTAGCAACGTATTTACCACTGGGTTTGAGGTCGCAAATTACCGGGACGCGGGCGCGGATAGTTTCAAAATCATCTATTGATAACTCTACTCCTGCTGAATGAGCGATCGCCATCATGTGCAAAACGGCATTTGTCGAACCACCCACCGCCATAATTACCGAAATTGCGTTTTCAAAAGCTTTACGAGTAAGAATTTGGCGTGGTAATAATTGCTTGCGAATCGCATCAACTAAAACAAAAGCTGACTTTTCGGCACTACTAGCTTTTTCCTCATCTTCCGCCGCCATTGTGGAAGATGAGGGCAAACTCAAACCCATTGCTTCAATGGCGCTAGACATTGTATTAGCTGTAAACATTCCGCCGCAAGAACCCGCGCCGGGGCAAGCTTGGCGCTCAATTTCCAGTAATTCCCCTTCATCAATTTTTCCGGCGCTGTACTGTCCCACCGCTTCAAAGGAGCTAACAACCGTTAAATCGCGTCCGTTGTAACGACCGGGTTTAATTGTGCCACCATAAACAAAAATAGCTGGAATATTCATTCGCGCGATCGCAATCATCGCCCCCGGCATATTTTTATCGCAGCCGCCAATAGCCAGCACTCCATCCATACTTTGCCCGGTGCAAGCAGTTTCAATAGAGTCGGCAATTACTTCCCGCGACACGAGGGAATATTTCATTCCCTCCGTTCCCATTGAGATGCCATCGCTAATAGTAATTGTGCCAAACATTTGTGGCATCGCGGCGGCATCACCCAGGGCGGTTTCGGCTCTTAGAGCAAGCTTATTTATGCCCATATTGCAGGGTGTAATTGTGCTGTAGCCGTTAGCTAGTCCCACAATAGGTTTTGTAAAATCTTGATCTGTAAAGCCCACAGCCCGTAACATGGCTCGATTAGGCGATCGCGCTGTGCCTTGAGTTATTGCTTGGCTTTTAAGATTATCGGGCATTTTTATATCCTTTTTTCTATAGCTTCATTTAGGTAGTGTATTACATTTGTCATTTGAGTTATCAGGTGCGATCGCACGTAAACATTTATAAAAAATTGAAGCCAGATAACTAATCAGTAGTTATCTGGCTATTACTAAGTTTTAGTTATCTGTTTAGGGTTTAAGCTTTTGCTTGTTTTTTTTACGCAACAAGCCAGCACTGGCGCTAAAAGCTAATATTCCCAACATCGTTGTTGGTTCGGGAACGGGGGTTAAGAGAAAAGCACGAGTGGTTTGAGTATCTTCAAAAAAGCCTGTAGCAGCAATTTGTCCGCTCTCGTTGATGCCCCTAGCGCTTGTCAGCACAAAGCCAGAGTTTTCAGGTATCAAGGTATTGAGGTCAAATAAATCGGTTCCATCGTAAACGAAAGCGCGATTGCTCCCATCGACTAACTCCGAATCACCAACTACCAAACCTGACTCATTGATACTATAAGCAACACTAAAACTACCGCCTAAAGTTCCCAAATCGTCGGCGGCTTCTATAGCACTATTGGCATCGGTAAGAAAAGCGTGAGTTTCGCCATTAGAAGTAGTTGAACTTCCCACAACTTGACCCAAATCGTTGATGTCTAAAGCAGTGCTTGAAGAACCGCCCAAAGTACCTAAGTCATCAGTTGCTGAGTTAATAGTGCTGTTAGCAGCAGTACGAAAAGCATGATTTTCGCCACTAGAAGTAGTTGAACTCCCTACAACCTGACCTAAATTGTTGATGCCATTTCCAGCGCTACTGCTACCGCCAAAAGTTCCTAGATCGATGAACATATTAGAGTCGTTGCTATCAAGGCGCACAGCATGACTACTTCTAAGACCCAAAGGATCTAAGATCGTCGCACCTTGACCAGTTATTTGACTAGAGTCATTAATGGCGCTGGCTTGAAAAGAACTAATGATATTTAGCGCTCCATTGGGTTCACTAACATAGCTGATAGAAGTACGACCAGACGATGACAAAGTATCGCCAACTACTTGACCCAAATTGTTGATGTCTTTAGCAGAGGTTGGACGTATGCCCGTGACCACATCAATTTTATCTGTTGCTTCCGCGATCGCACTATTGGGAGCCGTACGAAAAACCTCTGAACCATTATATGTACCAGGAACGTAAACTAGATCGTAGCTATCGGAGATGCCAATAACTTGACCTAGATCGTTGATGCCCGTAGCTGAACTAGAATTGCGAGGATCTGCTGTAAAAGTGCCAAGATCGAGAACTGTGTAAAAAGTTGCGGCGGTAGCAGGCAGAGAAGTAGTTAGTCCGACCAAGGAAACTGCTGTCAATACTAGGCTAATCGAACTAATGCTATGTAATTTCATGCTCTTTGTTTTATTTGGTAACTGGCGATCGCGTAATTGATGTTTCAACAGCAACTTTAAATTGTCAAGAGTGCCGGGTAGAGCCGCCCTGTAGGTAGTAAATAATTATGACTGGCAGAAGCTTGACATAGCTTGTAATGTACAAAATCTACCTAATGAAAGTTTTAATCAGGCGCTAAGTTTATTGCTATGTTGAGAAATTTTTTATTTAAGTGCGTTTGTGATTCAGATGCAAGAGATATTTATGCCTAATGTAGCGATCGTATGGAAGTTTTGGATATTGTGGGTGCTAGTTTGTGTCGGAGGCGGATTTGGGTGTTTTATTTTAGGTTTACTGATATTTACTAGCCGCAATCAAAATAGTTTAGGTCTATTTGTCGGTTTAAGTATAGTTGGAATACTTTGGGCAACTCCGCAATATCTTTTGCTAAAAAACTATACTCCAAAAATTAGTGGTATTTGAGTTTTAGTAAGTGCTGCTGGTATAATTGCTAGTTTATATATTGCACAATTCGTATTCGCAGTTTGAACAGAAATTAGGGTTGTGCTGTAATTGGTGCAGTAGCCTCTATACTTCCCTATCTTGTTTTAAGACAGCATTTTCTACAATCTAGTGGGTGGATACTAGCAAATGGTGCGGGTGTAGCTATAAGCGTAGCAATAGCAGAGGTTGTATTTGGAGTTGTCGCTAAAGCCATCAAATCACCTGTGACTGGAAGCGGTGGAGGGCTTAGCGCTCTAGCTGAAGCAACATCAGTCCTTTTTTACAGTTCCCTTGTAACTGGAGTTGTGGGTTGAGCTATTTACGGAGCAATTACAGGTGGAACTTTAGTTTGGCTATTGCGCCACCCACGCCGAAAATAACTAGAATTTAGGCGACTAAATAAAGATAACTGTTTAAAATTGTTATGCAAAGTACATTTGTCTGTGGTTAAAATCAAAACTTACCTTTAGACCGCCGCAATTTGTTAAAACTAATCCTATTTAATACTTATGAAACCTGCCCTTAGTAAAATTGGTACTCAAATGTCTACTGTGACTGGTGTTAGGGCAATTATGAAAGATATTGTAGAAACCCTGGAAGCTAGTAACGGGCAAGAATTTATTAATTTGAGTGCGGGAAATCCGTTGATTTTGCCTCAAGTTGAGCAATTATGGCGCGATTGTACTGCCGAATTATTAGCTAGTTCTGAATATGGCGAAGTTGTTTGTCGTTATGGTTCAAGTCAAGGTTACGGGCCTTTGATTGAAGCGATCGCTAATGACTTTAATCGCCGCTACAATCTAAACTTAAAAAGTTGCAATATTTTAATTACTCCGGGTAGCCAATCGCTGTATTTTTATGCGGCTAATGTCTTTGGGGGCTATACTTCTTGCGGCAATCTCAAGCAAGTTGTTTTCCCTTTGAGTCCTGACTATACAGGCTACGGGGGTGTTAGTTTAACCTCCGAAGCTCTCAAAGCCTACAAACCAAAGCTAGACATTGACGAGGCTCGTCACCAGTTTAAGTACCGCCCCGATTTTAGTCAGTTAGAAATTACTAAAAATACGGGTTGCGTCATTTTCTCGCGTCCTTGCAATCCTACAGGTAACGTGATGACGGATGATGAAGTAAAAAAAATAGCTCACTTAGCCGCACATTACAACGTACCTGTTTTAATTGATTCTGCTTACGGGCCACCTTTCCCAGCATTGAATTTTACCGAATTTACGCCCGTATTTGACGATAATATCGTCCATTGCATGAGCTTATCTAAAGCTGGCTTACCCGGCGAACGAATTGGAATAGCGATCGCCGACGAGCAAGTTATTCAGGTACTAGAATCTTTTCAGACAAATATGTGCATTCATCCTTCACGCTACGGACAAGCGATCGCAGCACAAGCGATAAATTCAGGAGCGCTTGCAGATATCTCTACATCAATTATTCGCCCATTCTATCAAAATAAGTTCTCGGTTTTGGAAGCAACTCTCGATCGAGCAATGCCTAAAGATTTGCCTTGGTTTCTCCATCGCGGCGAAGGGGCAATTTTTGCGTGGATATGGTTTAAAGATTTGCCTATTACTGATTGGGAATTTTATCAACAACTCAAGCAAGTTGGCGTAATTGTCGTTCCTGGAAGTACGTTTTTCCCTGGTTTACAAGAAGAATGGGCGCACAAGCATCAATGTCTGCGAATTAGTCTGACCGCCAGCGATACAGAGATCCAAACAGGAATGCAACGTTTAGCCAAAGTCACCGAGCAAGTGTATCAAAAAGTAAGCAGTAGTGTTAGTTGTCAGTTATGAGTAAAAAAAATATTGATGCAACCAAAACCCCCAACCTAAAACTTCCAAATGTCAAAGCTAAAACTTCTTACTTAAAACTCCCCAATGGTTGGCTGCAAATCGGTAAAATAGTTGCCGCCCAAGGCTTGCAAGGAGAATTAAGAGTTTATCCCGATTCCGACTTTCCCGAACGGTTTGTCGTTCCCGGTACGCGGTGGTTGTTGCGCGTGCAAGAAGATGAACCCCAAGCTGTTGAGTTGCTACACGGAAGATATATAGAGGGAAAAGGCTTGTATGCGATCGCTCTATCGCAAATAACTACTCGCACTCAAGCGGAAGAATTACGCGGTTGTTTGTTGCTTGTTAGAGAAAGCGATCGCCCGACTTTAGGCGAAGATGAGTATCACGTCCTCGATCTAATTGGCTTAGAGGTATTTAACCAGCTAACTCAGTCAGTTGTCGGCAAAGTTGTAGATGTCATTGCGGCAGGTAACGATTTGTTGGAAGTAAAACCCATTAGTACAGATACTCCCGCTAAAAATATCTTAATTCCGTTTGTAAAAGCGATCGCTCCTGTGGTGGATTTGGAAAATGGACGCATTGAAATTGTCCCCCCACCAGGTTTATTAGAGCTTGACTAATCAAATAGTAATGGTGCTACTCAACAGGTAGCACCATTTTATTTAATATTTAGGCGCAAAATTCTCGCTCAAATTACCATAGCGCTCTTACAGGGCGGTTGGCTGGAGTAGATTGAACTGTAGTACGAGTAGTTTCAGTGGTTGTTGTGGGGGTTGCACTGGTTGCGTCTACTTCTGTGGAAGTCGTAGAAGATGTAGATTCAGTAGTAGTTGAGGTTGTACCTACTTGGCTGGTTGTAGCGTCTATACCTGTAGTGGTACTTGCTTGAGCCAGAGTAATGTTTGAGGCCATTGATTGAGCGTCTAAAGTAGCAGAAATTTGCATCCCTTCACGCAATTTAAGACGTTCTAAATCTGCTCTTGATACCATCATTTGTTTGGTCATTCCGTCAGCCATTTCTAAGGTTACGGTTTCCCCTTCAATACTTCTAATAGTTCCACTTACGGTATTCGTAGTAGTTTCCATTGAGCTTGGAGTTGTCTGCGTATCCATCTGCATTCTTTCCATTTGCATCGGAGTAGGCACAGGCTGAGTATTTTGTCTGGTTGGAGTTTGCTGCATATCCATCTGGTTTTGCTCGCTGCTGTTTGATGGAGTTGTTTGAGCGCTAACTGAATTGACTGAAAGAGTTGATGCTAACATCAAAAGCACTGTGCCAGGTAACAGTTTGAGTTGAAGCATACTTTTTAAATCCTTATTTTGATATGATTTGTAAGAGCTTGTATAGTCTCAACTTAATCGTTAATATGACTATCTGCTCAACTTCAATTTAATGTTTGTTACAAAATATTAACTCTACCCATATACATATTTTATTAAATTCTTTAAATAGATTTATTTTGAACCTTCTAATTATAATTATCTATATAGTCATAAAATCATACAAGTTAGAATAACGATAATAATAAGTTGAAAATATAAATAAAAGTGAGGCAAAATCAAAGTGAAATTTAGCTCATTATCTGCAAAGTGTTTAATATTGTTAGGGGCAGCAATATTAGTAATAAACAACCAAAAATCGCTTACAGCAGAACCTACTGAACCCTCTATAAACAGACCAAATAATTTATTAATTACTCCATCGCCAGCAAGTAAAAACTACAATACAAATTTAGTTATTAAGTTGAGCGATCGCCGAGTATATTTGTATCGAGGCGATAAACTAGCCGCAAGTTATCCGGTAGCAATTGGTAAAGCAGGCTGGGAAACCCCTGTAGGCAATTATAAAGTTATGGAAATGCAAAGAGATCCGACTTGGCAACATCCTTGGACGGGTAAATTGGTTCCGCCGGGAGCGAAAAATCCTTTAGGCGCAAGATGGATCGGTTTTTGGACAGATGGCAAAAATTTTATTGGCTTTCACGGTACTCCGCAAGAAAAATTGATAGGTCAAGCGGTGTCGCATGGCTGCGTGAGAATGCTAAATCAAGATATTTTGACGCTTTATGCTCAAGTAGAAGTAGGTACGCCTGTAACGGTCAAACCTTGAGTATTTAGCAATGGTTGGTATTTGCGGCTATTAGGTCTAAAATAGCTTGACAGATTGCCAAGGCGCTCAAAACGAGAGAACCGCATGAATCAACAACAACTGAACAATGCTTTTACTCTATTTTTAAGTTTGCTGGTAGAAGCAATGCCTTTCTTGCTACTGGGGGTTTTATTCTCCGGTTTGCTCCTGTTATTTATCGACGAACGCCAGCTAGTGGCAAAAATGCCCAAAAACCCTTTATTAGGGGCAATAACAGGCAGTTCGATCGGGTTTCTGTTTCCGGTATGCGAATGTGGTAACGTCCCTGTAGCTCGACGTTTGCTATTGCAAGGAGTACCCGCCCCTGTAGCGGTAGGGTTTTTACTCGCTGCGCCAACGATTAACCCAATTGTAATTTGGGCAACTTGGACGGCATTTCGAGATCAGCCAGAAATTGTCGTGTTGCGCGTGGTATTTTCTTTCGCGATCGCAATTATTATTGGTTGGGTATTTAGCGCCCAAGCCGATTTAAGTGTAATTTTACAACCAGAACTCGCTAATAATTGGAAAAACACTCAGCCTTCGCCACCTGTAAAAGCTGAAGACGATACTCCAGTATTGCTACAGTCGGGAACTTATTTATTAGCCGGAGCCGGGCAACCAATTAGAATGGATGCGACCGTAATGCAAGCTCAACTAGCAGCGACTTCTCCCACCAAACCTTTAGCTTACAAAATGCGGTTATTTTTAGATAATACGGTGCAAGAATTGCGAGAATTGGGTGCAGTGCTAATAATTGGGAGTGCGATCGCCGCAATAGTCCAAGTAGCTATTCCTCGCGAAGCCATTTTAGCCCTTGGTAGCAGTCCAATTACGTCTATTCTTGCCATGATGGTACTAGCTTCGGTAGTATCTATCTGCTCTACTGTAGATTCATTTTTTGCGCTTTCTTTTGCTTCTACCTTTACCAGTGGCTCGTTATTAGCCTTTTTAGTTTTTGGTCCGATGATTGACCTTAAAAGTGTGGGTTTAATGCTATCAATATTTAAGCCGAGAGCGGTATTTTATTTATTTGCTTTAGCCGCGCAACTAACATTTTTATTTACCTTACTCGTTAATTTGTATATTGTTTAGCCGATCTAATGACTGCAATTAAAAACCTGCAAAACTATTTACTGCCCTGGCTAGATGTATGTGCGATCGCTTCTTGGGGTATTCTCATGCTGCGCTACTGGCATACAGGCAAACTTAGCTTGCTAATTCACCGCGATTATTTTTGGCTAGTCATTGCTGGGGGAATTAGTCTATCCGTTGTAAGCAGTCTAAAAGCCTTAGACTTACTGCAAAAGCGCACTAATATTCCTGATGTTCGCCATATTACTTTATTTCCACCAGGCTTTAGTAGCGCCTTACTACTATCTACAGCAATTTTGGGCTTAGTAATCACTCCTCGTGCCTTTGCCAGCCAGACTGCTCTCCAGCGTGGTGTAACCGAAGCTTTGCAAGCAACGCGGAGTCAACCCCAAGCTTTTCGCGCTTCTATTCGCCCCGACGAACGCAGCTTAATAGATTGGGTACGAACTCTTAATGTCTATCCAGAGCCAGACGCATACTCTGGTCAAAAAGTCAAGGTTCAGGGCTTTGTTATCAATCCCCCTGAATTACCACCAGAATACTTATTGCTGTCGCGGTTTGTAATTACGTGTTGTGCGGCGGATGCTTACCCAGTAGGATTATTAGTTAAACTTCCCTCAAATAATCAAGTTTATGCACAAGATAGCTGGTTAGAAGTAGAAGGAGAAATGATTACTCAAGACTTGCAAAACAAACGCCAACTAACCATTCGAGCAAGTTCTTTAAAACCAATTCCAGAGCCACAGAATCCTTATGAATATTAAATTGGTTGGCAGAGAATTACTTAATTACCTATTATCTACTTAATGAAATAGCCAGCTAGTGAAAGCATATTTGCAGCCTTGAATTACTGGCAAAGATTGGTGAGGGTGGGTGTAGTAAGAAGGAAATACTAAAACGCTACCTTTTTGAGGCTTAAACTTTAAATTTTGGCGATCGAAAAATGTTTCTCCTCCAGCAAAATCATCATTAAGATAGCCAACAATGCTTACATCTCTTGTAGGTATTCCCTGAATAGCTTCATCGCGGCGACTAGCTAATAGTAAATTATCAACATGGCGCTTATAAAACTGTCCCGGACGATAACGTAAAATCGAACAAGTTTCTATTTGAGAAAACCTAACTCTATAGTTTTGATAAAGAGTTTCTTGAATTATATAAATTTGATTTAGTAATAATTGGTTGGTGGATTGTAATAAAGAATTAGTTTCACCTAAATACAGCGATTCATTACTACGAACTTGAGTTTTTATAGTGCCAGTTTCAATGCCAGCCTTCTGAAACTGACAGCAGTCGGCAACTTGTAGAATATGGTTGCATAAAGAAGAATTAAGTAATTGCTCAAATAATAAAATATCTGCGCCTAAGTCAGTTAAAGACCACGCATCGGTAGAAATCATAGATTGAATAATAAATGTAGCTCCTAAGTGTTATAGCATTCTTGATTAGCTTAATGAAGGATTTGTTATCCCGTCCCAATAGACGGGATAAAATCTACTCGTAAAAGAATAGATGTCTTGTGTAAAAGCTCACCTCCGCTTTAAATCTCTATTTCAAAGTAGTCGACAGAAATTTGAAAATTGGCTTTCTCTCAAGTTTGGGCGAAGGAGTTGAAGGATGAGAGCAAATAATAGATTTATGTAGCAAATCTATTACTTAGCAGGCACAGGACGGCGATTTGATGAATTAGAGCGACTTCCTGTAATTTCTTGAGCGTGCTGTAAATGCTTTTGTACTACGGGTAGAGTTTGGGCGGCAAAACTTTTCACATCAGGATCTTGACCGCGTTGGACTTGACGCTCAAATAGTTTTGCTTGTTCTTCATGACTCTTAACTCCGGCTTCTTTCATGTATTCTCGATCGAATTTTGCTCCAGTAAGCTTAGATAAGTCTTGTTTTAGGTCTTGATTTTTTTCGCCTATGGTAGTCGGCAATGTTACTCCTTTTTGTTGCGCCAAAGCCTTAAGCCTGTTGTTTGCCTGAGTATGTTCTACAACCATTCGACGGGCGTACTCTTTGACCACATTGCTAGAAGCTTTTTGTCTAGCTATCTTGCCAAGTTCTACCTCTGCCATTCCGCCTTGAGCCGCTTCTACCATAAACTGTCTGTCAAGCTCACTCAAACTAGATCGCACACCTGGATTTGCGGGTGTGGTGGGGCTAGGAGTAGGGGATGGTGTTGTGGTAGGGCTAGGAGTAGGAGATGGTGTTGTGGTAGGGCTAGGAGTAGGAGATGGTGTTGTGGTAGAGCTAGGAGTGGGTGATGGCAATTGCGCTATAGAGGCGTACTCCAAAGATGCTACTAATCCTACTGCCACAAGTGCCGTCATTACAAAGTTCCGTTCGATCGTCATTGTTTTACCTGAAAAAGAATTTGAGAATATTGTGCTAAATAACTTTAGGGGTCGCTTTGGGCGATCGCATTTGCTAACTAATATAGGTACGGTATTAGAACAAGATAAAAACTAATAACTTTTTACTAGATAGCTAATGTTTACGAAGTGCAGACCCTACTCTATTAGCGATCCCCTAACTCTTGATATCCTCTACCCTTAGATTAGTTTCGATCCAAATTACAGTTCTCTACCATTTTCTGTATTAGATGCCGTAACCCCTAATATGCTTTACAGGTTAGTTTTGAGGTGATAAATGTCCGTAAGTAACAAGTCATTTTTCCAATCGTTAGATCGGGTGGCGATCGCATTAATTGCTGTTTTAGCTTTACTAACAGTGCTAGTTTTATTCCAAGGCGACGCGATCGCACCTCGCGTCCGAAATTTTAGCTGGCAAAATAAACGCATTGGCGTAGAAGATACGGCGTTTTATCTCAACTTCAGTCGTCCGATGGATGTTAAAAGTGTAGAAGATAACCTCCAAATCGACCCGCCCCTACCTGGTAAAATTAGCTGGGCAGGTCGCAAAATGGCTTATACCTTAATTTCTCCACCTGTTTACGGTACTAAGTACCAAGTGCAGTTAAACGGCGCAAAAGATCGGTTTACCCAGACAAATAAAAACTCTATTCAATCATTTAAAGGAGTTTTTACTAGCCGCGATCGCGCTTTTGCTTATTTGGGTGTAGAGGGAGAAGAACAAGGTAAGTTAGTCCTCTACAACCTCACAGCCCAACAAAAAACTATTCTGACCCCCAAAGATTTAGTAGTGGGTGATTTTCAGCCCTACCCTACAGGCAATAAAATTCTTTTTGCTGCTACCGAACGCGCCAGCGATCGCTCTGGGCTACCACCATCTCAGTTGTATACAGTTACTACAGGGATTTCGCCCGAATCTAGCTGTAAAAATAACCCGCCTTTGGGCAGAGTTGAATTAGTTTTAGATAGTAAAGATTACCAAAACTTAAAATTTGATTTGTCCGCCGATGGCAAAACTATCTTAGTGCAGCGCGTCAATCAAAAAAATCCTGGCGAGTTTGGCCTGTGGATACTGCGTAGTAATGACGACAATAAAATTTCTAAGCCGCAACTATTGCAAAGTCAACCAGGAGGAGATTTTTTAATTACCCCCGATAGTAGTGCCGTCGCTGTTGCTCAAGGACAAGGGGTAGCAATTTTACCTCTACAAGTTCAAGCTACCAAGCCCTTAGATTTTTTGCCTAAATTTGGCATGGTGTTAGACTTTGCACCCGATGGCACTCAAGCGGCAATGGTGCAGTTTAATTCTGATTACACGCGGTCGCTTTTTTTAGTTAATAATCAAGGCTTACAAAAAGAACTACTCCGCACTACTGGCTCAATTAATAGCTGTGTATTTCATCCCGTACTAGCAAATATTTACTGTATGTTGACGCAGTTGATTGAGGGAGAAACCTACCTTGAGCAACCTTATTTAGCTGCCATCGATCTTAATTCTGGCAAGCAAACCCCTTTAATTGTTATGCCCGAACAAAGAGACGTACAAATTAGTTTATCTCCTGATGGTTTGGCATTACTGCTAGACCAAATTGTTACTACTGTAGCAACATCTGCGCCTCAAATCAATGTTCCGCGTACTAGCGATGGCGAAGTTATTTCTGCCAGTCGCCTGTGGTTAGTACCTCTTTTTGCTCCCGCCTCTGTATCTACAACCCCTAATCAAATTCAACCAGAGCAACTTCCTTTACCGGGTTTTCATCCTCGTTGGCTGCCTTGAAGAGCTTCTATTTCAAGGAAAGTTTGCATTAATAGCCGCTTTGCTTGCAATTGCCAACCCCATTTTTGCAGTCTAAAAGCTGCAATCGCACCCCCCATTGCAGAGAGTAATCCCAAGGGCTGAGAAAAAGAAATTCCTACTAATAATCCCAATCCGGCAATTCCCCAAAATGGTAAAGCCACCGTTTGACGTTGTTCTTCTACTAGCTGCCTAATCCAATCAGATTGCATAGTTGCGATTAATGCTTCTTTTGCCTGTTTCTGCTCGGCGGCGGGTACTGATAAACCAATTTTGCGGCGCAATTTTTCAATTTTGCGAGCGGTAGTACTATATTCGGTTAGCTCGTCTTCTGCCATCAATAGCAGGCGCTTTAATTGCTCCATTTGATTTGCTGCTCGTTACTTAGATTATTCAGCATAGCAAAATGCGCGATCGCTGGGCTTTGCACTTTTTAAAAGTACCTTTGTACTAAATTAAATAAAATTCTTTCTAGGTAAAATCACGGTTGACACTCAATTTAATTTATTGTGTAGTTTTATTTAATCGAAAGTTAACTTACAAAGTCTTTTGAAAGCGTGTAAATTGATGAAATCTAATAATTTAATTTTTGCTATAGGTGAACAGGAATATTAAATTATTAGCGAACGTAATTTCAATACTAATACTGCCAACACATACATTAAATAACAATGAATAAATCTGAAAGCTATAAAAACTGGGCATTAGAAGAATTAATGAATTATCTAAAATCTACAGCAGAAAGTGAAACTAATATAAGTTGTGCCGATTCACCAGAGCAAATTATGTCTGCGAACAGGCAAGAATATTATAAAAACTGGGCATTAGAAGAACTAATGAATTATGTAAAATCTGTAACAGAAAGTAAAACTAATATAAGTTGCGAAAATTCATCAAAGCAAATTATGCTCGCCCAAAGTAAGTTAATTGAGGTAGAAGTTACAGCCGTAGCTACAGAAATGCAACAAAATAGCAGGGAAATTATCTTAGAGGAGAAAGAAGAAATTGTACTTTCATCGTCAAATACAGATAATTTGATGGCTTTAATAAAAGACTTGAACTCGTCAAATGATAATTTAGTTAAGCGAGTAACCTATTTAAGCCAAGCTATTGCAGAGTTTCACCAAGATTTAGAATCTTATAAAGTGCAATTTTCTGAAGCAGAGTTAAGATTGAGAGAAAAAGACCAAGAACTAGCAGCTAATTACCAAACTATTGAAAAGCTAACTTGCGAAATGGCGATCGCCAATCAGTTGGTAGCTCAAGTACAAGCAGACTACAACGAACAATCTCATCAACTATCAGCAGAAAAAGACAATTGTCGAGACTTGCGTACTCGCTTAGAAAGAGAAAAACAGCACAGTTTGCAACTCAAAGTTGCTTTAGAAAAATGTTTAGAAGTACCCAACGCCAGCTACCAATTAGCTGATGAAATGGTTTCCCATCCAAACAACGCCGAAGATACCAGCAGCTTTGCTCGTAAAGCACCGCCAATTAAAGCTTGGACAACCCAAACTAAAAGCGGAGGTAATCAAATAGATTTAGATTGGGATCGTCAACATTTGCCAAGTCAAAACAACTCAGATAACGATTCTTTACCAATGGCTGCTCAGGAAGATTTAGAGTTATTTGATAGCTTTATAACAGAGGAAAAATTAGCAGAGGCGATCGCCGTAGCAGAAATTGACGAAATACCCGTAGCATCGCCCATCGCCACAGCAGTTAATATTCAATCAAACTCTCCTTCGCCCTTAGTGTATCCATCGCGTCCACCCAAAGGGCGAAAAACATTGGCAGCTATTGAGTTACCCAGTTTTGTCTCCTGAAGATTGCCTTTCCTCTACTTGGCGATCGCTCGTGGGTTGTACAGCCTGCGCGATCGCCTCCAGCGCCTCGTTACACCAAGCTACCCAATCTTCTTGATAGCGAATACCGCGACGAATAATTAAGTGCATATACAGGTCTTTTAGTTCTAAGGAATCGAGATGCGGGGCAAAATGCGCGTCTAATTTTTTGACCTGTTGCACCATGTCAATATGGAATTGTCGCCGTCGTTCAATTTCGCGGATAACTACTGAAGAAGGAACTAAATGACCTGCCAACCCCATCACACCTAAATCTTCACGAATGGCGGTGGGTTCGCAGGGTTTTGTCAGCCAATCGAGCAGTATTTGCTGTCCTTGCTCTGTAATTGAATAAATTTTTTTATCGAGTCTTCCCGGTTGGGGAATCGCTTCATAGGTAACGTCACCTTGCTGTTCTAGCTTGGTGAGTTCGGCATAAATCTGTTGCTGACTTGCTTTCCAGAAGCAACTACCGAACCCCTCCCCAAACTCTTTGGCAACGTCATAGCCGCTTAAAGGCTGACGTGATAGAAACGCCAGAATAGTGTGCTTGAGTGCCATAGCTAAAAACTTTACTTGACGGATTCAATAGATAGAGTATATCTTATTTGTTTTATTCAATTTTTTGAATACAAATAAGGGAGTTAAAGATGATTAATGTTAATCAAAATAAAGAGCGATCGCCCCGCTTCGGGCTAATAACTGGGATTGGTTGTTTAGCAATCGTCGGCAGTGGTATTGCTTATCAACTACTTCACAGTCGCCCGATTGAGCCGCCGATGGCAGAAATCGCCCCTCCCCTACTCTAGAAACGGTTTCTGCCCTTGGTCGATTAGAGCCAGACGGTGAAGTAATTCAGGTATTTGCACCTACGTCTTTGGATGGGGCAAGAGTGGAAACTTTGAGCGTTCAACACGGGCAACAAATTCGCAAAGGGGAGGTCATCGCCGTGCTAGATACTTATGCGCGTCGTCGGGCGGCTTTGCAGGAAGCGCAAGAGCAGAGGAAAGTTGCCTTAGCCCAGTGGAGACAAGTAGAAGCGGGTGCAAAGTCGGGAGAAATTAGAGCGCAGACGCGAGTACGCGATCGCCAACAGGTAGAATTACAAACTGAAACCGCTGCCCAGACAGCTACCATCGCCCGTCTGGAGGCAGAACTTCGCAATGCAGAATTAGAAGATCGACGCTATTACCGAGGGAGCCGTATCTGCTTCCTTGCGGGATAGCAAACAACTAATTGCCGATACAATGCGGCAACACCTGAAAAAAGCACGAGCTAATTTGAGCCGGATTCGATTATCGCGGCAGCAACAAGTTTTTGAAGCGCAAGCAACCCTCGATGGTATCGCCGAGGTGCGCCCAGTAGACGTAGAGGTGGCGCAAAGTCAGGTAGCAGAAGCGCAGGCAAGGGTAGTGCGGACAAAGGCAGAACTAGATTTAGCAATGGTGCGATCGCCTCAAGATGGGCAGGTGCTAAAAATCCACACTCGTCCAGGAGAATTAGTTGGACTCCAAGGCATCATCAGCTTGGGGCAAACAGTGCGAATGGTAGCAGTAGCAGAAGTATATGAGTTGGATGTTCGCCGCATTCAAATCGGACAAACGGCTACCGCAATTAGCAAGAACAATGCTTTTCCAGAGATGCTGCGGGGCAAGGTTGTAGAAGTTGGGCTAGAGATTAACAAACAAGATGTATTGAATACCGATCCGGCGGCGAAATTTGATGCGCGAGTAGTGGAAGTAAAAGTGCTATTGGATGAGTCATCTAGTCGTCGGGTGGCAGGTTTAACCAATTTGAGCATTCAAGTATCCATTAATGTCAAATCTTAAAGGAATTTAATCACGGAAATGACTCAAAAAAAGAAACCACTGTTTTTATCCTGGCTACAGTTACGCAAAGAACGAGCGCGTTTGCTAGTAGCGATCGCTGGAATTAGCTTTGCTGATATGTTGATGTTTCTGCAAATGGGTTTTCGCGGAGCTTTGTTTAGTAGTGCGGTAGAATTTCACCACAGTCTGAACGCGGAAATTGTGATGTTAAGCGGACGCTCGCGATCGCTAATTTCCCTCGACAGGTTTACAGAGCGCCGACTATATCAAGCCGCAGGCATAGCGGGTGTTGAATCCGTTAGTCCGATCTATCTCAATGCACTTCAATGGCGCAATCCTGAAAACAAAGAGATTTGGGATATCTACGCGATCGGTATCAATCCAGAACACAAAGTATTGAACGTGCCGGGGATAGAAGCCAACCGTAAAAAACTGCGCGAACCGGATACAGCATTGTTTAATCAGGGTTCTCGTAAAGAATTTGGCAAAATTGCCCAACGGTTTGAGGCGGGAGAATCGATCGCCACCGAAATCAACGAACGCCAAGTTCAAATTCGGGGATTGTTCAAACTAAGTCCGACTTTTGGCATCAATGCCTACATGGTGACTCAATACTGTTCGGTTAAGGTTTGTAATTGCCAATGTTCTGGACAAAACCACGAGAATAGTAGCCTTTCAGCATCTGACAAGTCTCAGTTTTTAGTTATCCGAACCGTATTGCATGGTGACTAGCGATATCAACTTTTTACGCATGGCTGATTTTCGCCAGAGTGGATTAATTGATGTGGGAGCAATTAAGCTCAAACCCGGTGCAGAGGTTCAAGCAGTTTTAGCAGAGATGCGATCGCGTTTGCCTAACGATGTCAAAGTCATGACAAAAGATGATTACGCCAAAGGAGAAGTTGCTTTTTGGAATGCCAGTACGCCCGTAGGTTATACCTTTGATTTGGGTGTAGCGATCGCCTTTATTGTGGGCGCTGTGATTGTCTATCAGATTCTCTACAGCGATGTGACCGACCATTTGCCCGAATATGCCACCCTTAAGGCAATGGGGTTTCGCGATCGCTATTTTCTTATCGTTGTTTTCCAAGAGGCGCTGATTTTAGCAGCACTAGGGTTCATTCCCGGTACTTTAGTTGCTTTGGGTATTTACCGCATTACCAATATTGCGACTATGCTACCGATGATGATGGATTTGGGGCGGATTGTGTTTGTTTTTATCCTGAGCGCAATTATGAGTTCGTTCTCTGCGGCGGTAGCTGTGCGTAAGTTACAAACTGCCGATCCTGCGGATATTTTTTAGGAGTTAACCGTGTCCAAATCCATCATTGCCCCCGCCATTTCCATAGCTCATCTAAATCATTACTACGGTCAAGGTTCACTGCAAAAACAGGTGTTGTTCGATATCAACTTGCAGATCGAACGGGGCGAAATCGTGATTATGACAGGTTCATCGGGTTCTGGTAAAACCACATTGTTAACGCTCATGGGGAGCTTACGAGCCATCCAGGAAGGCAGTTTAAGGATCTTAGGTTCTGAGTTGCTCAATGCCAGTACAGAGCAAAGAACCCTCACTCGTCGCCATATTGGCTGTATTTTTCAATCGCACAATTTATTAAACTTCCTCACAGCTTATCAGAACGTAGAGATGGCGTTGGAAATTCAGTCTGTGACTGCTCTAGAGGCAGATACACGCATTCGGAATATTTTAACCGCCGTTGGCTTAGAACACCGAATGGACTACTATCCAAGAGATTTATCTGGCGGACAAAAACAACGGGTAGCGATCGCTCGTGCCTTGGTTAGTCAACCTAAAATTATTTTGGCAGATGAGCCAACGGCTGCACTAGATAAAAAATCGGGACGAGATGTAGTAGAAATTATGGAAAAACTCGCACTAGAGCAAGGTTGCACCATTTTGTTAGTAACCCACGACAACCGCATCCTGGATCTTGCCGATCGCCTTATTTACATGGAAGATGGATATTTAGTAGATCGTGCAGGCAGTGCGATCGTTCAATGAGGTGGCGTTGCCCAATTTGTAATCGGATAAAGAAGGTGAAACCAGAAATTTTGTCTTTTCCGTCAACCAACCATTGAAAATCATCACACTTTCAGCAACGCCAATGAGGTTTTAGTTTAACGGCTTTTAATTAGGATACTTCTAATTATTTGTAACTTGCTGTATCTACTTCTTCATCTAAGTTTTGACTACTTTATTTAAAAGTTGAGCAATCTGCTGGTTAATAGCTGCAACATTAAACCTTCTAGTTGCTTGTAGCTTTGCGTCTCTAGCCATACTTGCGCTTTGTTCTGGTTGATTTATGCAATCGTTAATCGCGGCGGCTAACTCCATTACATCCCCCGGCGCAACTAGCCAACCTGTAATACCTGCTTCTACTAATTCCCTCGCGCCGCCCGCAGAAGTGGCAACGACAGGCGTACCACATAACATAGCTTCCACAATTACCCGCCCAAAAGGTTCGGCGACGGTTGATGTATGAGTAACCATATCGCAAGCAGCCATCAGCGACGTAACATCATCTCGAAAGCCTAAAAATTTGACTCGATTTTCTAAGTTTAATTCCGCAACTTGAGCGTGTAACTGTTGTACGTAATCTTGCTCGCCAAAGAGCGCATCGCCAACAAAAAGGGCTGTAACCTTCTCAGGGCAACGAGTTAGAGCTTCAAGTAGTATGTGCTGCCCTTTCCAAGGCGACAAGCGGCTGAAGTGTCCGACTACAAACTTGTCCTCTTGTATTCCCAACTGCTGTTTGATGGCGGTAGGGTTGGGTAGATGTTCGTACAATGCTAGATCGAAGCCATTGTAAACAAACTCGACAATATCTTTTCGCCCCCCGGCGGCAATAAAAGCAGCTTGACTTGCTTGAGAATTGGCAATAACTAAAGCCGCACCGTTAGCTAAAGTAACAGCAATGCGTCGGTTGGTGGCACTAAAGTGATCTAAAGATAAAATATCGTGCAGATGGTACACCAAAGGACGACGACTTATAAAACTTGCGATCGCACCGACAACTAAAGCTTTTTGAGTATTAGCATAAATTAAATCGTAATTGCGACTCAAAGCGGCAACGCGATTAATTAAAGGTATTAGTTGCCCTAAACTACCTAATCCTTTAACTAAACTGCTTTCTTTACGTACTTCTATAGCCTTAGTTGTCAATACCTCGACGGGAATCTGCTGTTTTTCTAGCAACTGCCTAAATGTTCCCTCAGCAAACAAGCCCACCAAACAATTATCTTGGTAGGGTTTGGCAATATCTAATAAACAAAGTTCCGCACCCCCTGGCTTCCCGCTTTGGTCTAAAAACAGAATTTTTGTCACTTTACTCCACCTAAAAAATTCCGAGCTATAAGCTGAGGAATATAGCTAAGGGTTAAGGCAACTAAGGTGCGGAGGTTAAACTTTTGTTTGGCGATCGCATTAAATAAATAAGGCCTAGCTTCGGTCACTTGTCCCACTCGTAATAACCCGATAGCTAAAGTTGTATTATAGTGGGCTAACTCTTTCTCAAAGTAAGGCTTAAATTCTTGCAGCAGTGGATCTTCGCTAAAGGTTTTATAACAAAAAATTGCTGCTTTACCTTTACGTATTTTTGCTTCAGCATTTTTGTTACCACTAATCATCGTTTCTGTTCGATCGTGTACGCGGTAAAAAGCTAATTTTTCTGGGCAATAGTAAGCGGCTTTACCTGAGCGGCAAGCTAAGTAAGTCATATAAAAGTCACAAAAAACGCTAGATTCAGCACCTTCTTTGGCTAGTTTGTCCCAATCCACTGCATCGCGACGAATCACATTTGCTAAAGCACTAAAAATAGATTTATCTATCAAGGCAAGCTTGTGGTAAGGTTGATAAATTCCGGCTTTTAACTGAGTACGTTTTTCGCGTTTGGTCTGTTCCTCAGTTAGCTGGTCGTTAACAACGCCCTCACTATTAATTACATAATAATCGCAAAAAGCTACTACTACTTCTGGGTTATTTTCCAAAAGCGGCACGAGTTTTTCTAAAATGTCTTTTTGCCAAAGATCATCGTCATTGATACTAGCAACGTATTTACCTTTTGCTAACTTAAAGGCTGAAGTAAAATTTGGGCCGATACCAATATTTTTTTCATTAATTCTTAAGTGCAACCGTGAGTCTTGAAAAGCATCCACTAGCGCCTTTGGGCTTTCGGTGCTACCATTATCTGCAATAATTACTTCGATATTCTTATAAGTCTGTTGCAAGACGCTAGCAATCGCTTCTTTCAAGTAGGCTTGGCGATTATAGGTTGTGATAACAACACTGACTAAGGGTTCTCGATCGTTAACTAACACCATAGTCTAAAATTTTCTTATCTTATTGATAGTATTTATATACACACTTTTAAACATTCTATCCAACTTTACATAGAAAGTTTTTAATGTTTTCATAAAGTCTGATGACTTATCTATTAAGAAAGTAAAAAGTGTGGAGATAATGCTAAATTTATACGTTTATCATGCGATCGCATTTAGAGAGTTGCTACTTTAGCCCTTCCGATGGTACTTGCTTTACAGGTTAGGCAATCTCTAATAAACATTTAGCATTTCTCCAGTTCACCACTTTGGTTTAAGAGGAGGACTTTTGCCACTTTACTCCACCTAAAAAGTACCGAGCTACAGGCTGAGGAATATAGCTAAGGGTTAAGGCAACTAAGGTACGGAGGTTAAATTTTTGTTTGGCGATCGCTGTTCGTAGATAAAGTTTAGCTTTGTCTACCTGTCCCACTCGCAATAATCCAATAGCTAGAGTTGTATTATCATGGGCTAGTTGTTGCTCAAAGTAAGGTTTAAATTCTTCCAACAGTGGGTCTTCACTAAAGGTTTTATAACAAAAAATCGCTGCTTTGCCTTTACGGATTTTTGCTTGAGCATTTTTGTTACCGCTAATCATGGTTTCTGATTGCTCGTGGACGCGGTAAAAAGCTAGTTTTTCTGGACAATAACAGGCAGCTTTACCCGAGCGACAAGCTAAGTAAGTCATGTAGAAGTCATAAAAAACACCAGCATCTGCTCCATCGCTTGCTAGCTTGTCCCAATTTACTGCATCGCGACGAATCACATTTGCCAAAGAACTAAAAACCGCTCTATCTATCAAGGCAAGCTTGCGGTAGGGTTGATAAATTCCCGCCGCCAACTGTGCGCGGTTTTCGCGTTTGGTCTGTTCCTCAGTTAGCTGCTCGTTAATGGTACTATCTGAGTTGATTATATAGTAATCACAAAAAGCTACTACTACTTCTGGGTTATTTTCCAAAAGCGGCACAAGTTTTTCTAAAAAATCTTCTTGCCAAACATCATCATCATTAATACTAGCGACGTATTTACCTTTGGCTAACTTAAATGCCGAGGTAAGATTTGGACCCATACCCACATTTTTTTGATTAATTCTCAAGTGCAAGCGCGAGTCTTGAAAAGCATCCACCAAAGCTTTTGGGCTTTCGGTACTACAATCATCTGCAATGATTACTTCAATGTTTTTGTAAGTTTGTTGCACTACGCTAGCGATCGCTTCTTTTAAATAGTCGTGGCGATTATAACTTGAGATTACAACACTAACTAAAGGCTCTAGGCTATCCACAAAACTCATAGCTTTTAATCCTCTTACTTTGCTTGTATTATTCATTTTACCCCATTCAATTCTTTAAGGAAAAAAATAAAATCTATCAAATTACTTATTTGTTAGTCTTTGCGGACGCTGCCGTAACGATTTTAATAATTCAGCAAATCTGGCATATAAATTTTTATCCACTTTACTTTTAGTAAAAATCAATATTTTTAGACGTATATAATTTTTGGTAAATTGCAATTTAGGGTAGTATTTAATCGCCCGATTGCAAAAATTACTTGCTTCTTGATAATCTCTGTTTTCTAAAGATTTCCAAGCTATATAAAGGTTCATTCGCCCATAAGTTTTTGCTTTTATGCTTTGCAACTCTTTAGGTACTGAATCAAACATTTTTTTAATCAGTCTATCAAAGTCTGGTAGAAGTTTTTGGTAATTATTTGACGAATTTCTTGAATGCTGTCTATAGTATACTAAAGATTCTTTTATCAATCCAAAATCATAGTTTGCAGCAAGTTTTGTCCACATTTCCCAATCTTCACCAAAACATAAAGTTGGGTCGAATAATCCAGTATTTTTAAAGCAGGTACGACGCACCATTGGGATACTACCACAGGGGATTAAATTGATTTCAATTATTTGTTGTCTAATATTTCCTTGTTTAAAATCAATCTCAACTTCCGATAGCGGTTCGCCTCTTTCATTAGTTAATGTTGCCCACGTAGCTACCAATCCTACATTAGGATTATTGTCTAAAAAGTGAACTTGTTTTTCTAGCTTTGTTGGCTGCCACAGATCATCAGCATCTAAAAATGCTATATACTCTGCCCTAGCTAAGTTAATAGCTGTATTTCTAGCATTTGAAACACCCAGATTAGATTGAGAAATAAGTTTGATGCGTTTGTCTGTGAGCGCATTAGCCCACTCTGTTATATTATCTGAGCTACCATCATCAACAATTAGCACTTCAAAGTCGGTAAAAGTTTGCTGCAAAACTGACTGTATAGTTTCTGGCAAATAAGTCATTGCATTGTAAGCCGGGATTATTATAGAAACTTTGAGCATAAAATAGTTCTTTCTTAGGTATTAGATTTATTAAAATTAAATTGATGTGTTAATTGAGAATTTTTTAGTTTGAATAAAAATTAAATAGTTATCCACAATTTACAATTTTCTAACAATACTGATTTAGGTTTTACCACTTGACTTGAGTTTGATAGAATGGTAAAAAATTGGCAGTAATAACTTTAGATAAAAGAGAGATTTTTAACCGACTTGACTTAAATAAAGATAAGTCTTGCTTAAGATAATTCACAAATACTTTTGCTGCCTTCAAACCTCTTTGTTTTTTTACATTATCTTGCAAGGCTTTAGACATCAAAAATTTGTAGAGAAAGCCCAATGATTCTTGTTTAAGATATTGCAAAGATTCTGGTGCTTGGTTGTAGGCTCGTTCAATAACTTGCAAAGAAGCAGCTTCCATTTTAAAAATGTTAACAGACATAGAGTAGGGAGATATTCGGTATAAAACTTGAGGACGAGGAACAACAACAAATTCATAGTAAGGTGCTAGTCGCAGCCACATATCCCAGTCTTCTGCCGAATTTAAAGATTCATCAAATCCACCTACTTGTTTTAAAGCTTGGGTGCGAATTAAAGTATTAGAACCACAAGCCAAAAAATTACCTACTAAAATTCTTTCATAAACATTGCCATTACAAGAAGTATAAGAGGCAGGTCTTAAAAATTTGCCATCTTCATCAATATGGTCAGTCCAACTATAAGCAACGGCTGCTTGCGGGTTTTGCTGCAAAGCCTCTAGTTGCGCTTCTAGTTTGTCCTTAGTCCAAAGATCGTCAGCATCTAAAAAGGTAATAAATTCTCCACAAGCGCGGGCAAAACCACGATTACGACTTGCAGATAAACCTGCATTTGAATAAGAAAATAATTTTATTTTTTGGTTTTGAATATTATTAATAACTGCTAAAGTCTCATCTTGAGAACCATCATTAATAACAATTATTTCAAAGTTTTGATAAGTTTGCTGCAAAACCGATTCAACAGTTTCTTTAATTGTTTTTGCACCATTATAAACTGGAATAACTACAGAAATAATCGGCGTATTGTTATTCATAATATTCCCTCTATTATTTTTTTCGCTGTTTGCCCAGCTACCGACCAATTTAAGCGACTTTGGTATTCGTTAAATGAAGAATATGCCAATGTTTTATAATCGCTGTAGTTATTCATTAGCGTAGCGATGTAATTACAGTATTCAGAAATACTCGCCCTTAGTGAAAATGTTTTGCCATTAAAATCGTGCTTAATTAAAGTTGGGATACCTCCTACTTGCGTACCAATGCAAGGTAGCCCGAAGGAATTAGCTTCACAGAAAACGTGCGGAGAAAAATCTGCTCTTGATGGCAATACTAAAAAATGGGAGTCAGTAAATAGCTGATTGATTTTGTTTAAGCCTTCCCGCGTGTATTTAGAAATAAAGCCTAATGTTTTCACATACTTAGGTAAAGGTACTTCTATTTCTGGTTCGCAGCCTAATACAGATAATTCTGTTTCTATCCCTCTAGAATTTAATTCTTTAGCTATTTCAAAAGCGATATCCCCACCTTTTCTAAACCAGTCCACCCCAATAAATAATAGCTTGCAACATTTGTTGTTTTTTGCTTCTACTATGTTGTGGATATCTTCATTGTTGCGATTAGTTTCTATGTTTGCTCCCCAAGGAATTACAACTACTTTAGCTGGATTGATACCATAGGTTTCAATAGCAGTTTGAGCCGCCCAATCTGACAAAAATATTAACAGCTGACATTTTTCAAACGCCAACTTTTCCATCGCCAGTAGGTGATTAAAAGTTTCTTGAGTTAAATTGCTCAACCAGGGATAAAAATTTATAGATGCCGATAGTGGTGCATCTGTCCACAGTACAATGGGCTGCTGGCATTCAAGGTAAGCCAGTGGAATGGCGTTCTCTGGACACAGAACTACATTAGAGTTAAATTTGGCTAGTTTCGGCAATACTTGAGCGCTATATGCTTCTAAAACCGATGGCTCTAAAAAATAAAAATAATCTTTTTTAAATAGCTTTTGATTTAAGTGCCACTTGAGCTTGTGCTTTAAAGATGGCTTAATTTGCTTCAGCGAGCCAACATAATCTAGCGGCGTAGATTGTGATTCTAGAGTTTTAGCTAAATAGTAACCTGCACCACATAAACCTACTTGGTTTTTAGGCCATTTTGAGGAATCAAGAACATCATAGCTAGTTAGATATGCTATTCGCATGATTGTATAGTCTCTCTAGTCAACAATTGTTAACTATTGCCTATTAATGTAAAGTTACCCTAACCATGTTAGTATTAGTTTTGACAATTTAGCTTGACAATAACTTAGATATTATTGTCATTTTAATTTAAAAGGATGTTTACAATTAGAGAAATTTTATTTGTCAATTGCTCTAAAGAGGTATTATTAATTACTGCTTAATTATTGAGCAAAGTAGCTTAGAAGTTAAAACTTCTACAAAAAAACCGAGATAGTTTGCTATCTCGGTTCTCGGCTCTTTAAAAATTCAGTTCTTAGCTTTTTTGTCCTAATTGGTTTTGCATATTGTGATAGTTCCACAATTTGCCACGCTGGAGAAGCAATTCTTGATAAGCTCCTTGTTCGACAATTTTGCCTTGTTCTAAAACTACAACTTTATCTGCTTTGGCAATAGTCGATAAGCGGTGCGCGATCGCTATTACCGTTCTTCCTATCGATAGTTTTTCCAAAGATTCTTGAATTAATCGCTCTGATACAGAGTCGAGAGCGCTAGTGGCTTCGTCTAAGATTAGAATTTCTGGATTACGCAGCAATGCCCGCGCGATCGCAATTCTTTGGCGTTGACCTCCCGATAGACGCACTCCTCGGTCGCCTAGTATCGTATCAAAGCCTTCAGGCATCTCTAAAATAAATTCTAAAGCATTTGCTAGTTGAGCCGCTCGTTCTACTTCTTTTTGAGTTACGTTTTCTATGGCATAGGAAATATTATCAAATACGGTAGTATTAAAAATGAAGGTATCTTGACTAACAACCGCCATCCGATGGCGGACTGTATTAATGTCAAATTCCCGTAAGTCTACACCATCATAAGATACCTGACCTTGCACTGGGTCATAGAAGCGAGGAATTAGGTCAGCTAAAGTAGTCTTACCCGCACCTGAAGAACCAACTAAAGCTGTAGTTTGCCCTTTTTTGATTGTTAAAGTGATATTGTTTAGTACCAAAGCATTAGGCTCGTAGCCAAAGTCTACCGATCTAAATTCAATTGCTTGTTTTAAGCCTATAAATTCTTGGGTACCATTAATTAAATATTTTTTATCTTCAGTTTTTAGTAGCTGCATAACGTTATCAATAGCGCCACCAAAACTACTTAGTAAAGCTCTATTGCCATTTAGCTCGTGAATAGCGGGGACAAGACGAAACAGTGTAAACAAAAATGTTAGTAGAGAAGCTATTTGTAAAGTGCCATTGGGAACAAACACTGTGAGCGCTAAAATAATCATGCTCACAAGAACCGTAGTAGCGGCTCCTTCTGCTAGTGGTTTGACAACGGCTAAACCCAAAGTTGCTTTGATAGAACTTTGCACCACATCCTCACTAGCTTTATAGTAGCGTTGGCGTTCAAATTGTTGGGCAGCAGAGGCTTGAACGGTACGAATGCCGTTAATAAGTTCAATAGCTCTTGAAGCAAAGTTACCATTAGTTCTAGAAACTACAAAACTAGCTTCTCTTACTTGCCTGTTTAACGCCGATAGCCCTACTGCCAAGAGGGTAAATAAAGCGATCGCAATAATTGACAGTTGCCAAGACAATTGAAAAATTATAACTGCATAAACTACTAGGGTTAGCCCTTTGGTGATAATAAAAGCACTTAAACCAAAAGCTTGTTGTAGTCTAGAAATTTCGCCAGTAATGGTATTGATTAGTTCTCCAGAATGGCTGGTAGAAAAGTAACTTAAGCTTAAAGATTGTAGCTGCTCAAAAATTCTTTTTTTCAGTCTATCTACTAACCTTAACTGGGTCATTTCTGTATAAACTTGATTGAGATAGTTGAAAACTGCCCGAATCCAAGTAGCAGCCAGTATTAAAGTTGATACTCGATATAGCCGCTCCATCGGCGGCTTATTTATCCCTAAAATTGAAACATCAAACCATGCAAAACCAGTTTGAATTGGTGGTAAGTTGGGGTTAACTAAGCCTTGCAAAAAAGCCAGTAGAAATCCTAACCCAAAACCCTCAAAAGCCGCAGAACCGATAGCAAACACTATTGCTAAAATTGCGATCCCAGGAAAATACTTAAATTCTCTGAGAATTAAGTAGTTGTCTTTCCAAAACTTGGTGGCTTTGAGTAAGTTGCGGAGAAGTACTGGAAGATTAAAACCCATAGTTATCTGTTAGCAATAAGGGATTAGTTAATGTCACCGGAGAAAATTCTTAGCAGAGTTTGGAGAAGAATTTTTGAGTCTTTAGCTAGCGACCACTGGTAGATATAGGCTAAATGAATATCTCTAACAGTGCTGACAGCAAGCGGTGCTTTTGTTTCAAGTATGCCTGTGATACCTGGTAAATTAGCAAGTTGTTTTGGTTGTAGGTAATTGACTTCTGTTAAAGTCCAAGGACGCGGCCCTACCAAGCTCATTTCACCACGTAAAACATTAAATAGTTGTGGCAGATTTTGCCAGTATCCATGATACCCCACAGAGGCTAAAGCATTGAATTTAAATAGTCCAAACACTTGACCTTTGTGACCTACGCGCCAATACCGAACTAATACAGGAGACTGAGGCGACTTTAACCATCGCCAAATTACTAATCCTAAAATCACTGGGCTGAGGATTGCCAGCAAGAGGGCAGCTGCCAAGAAGTCGCAAGTTCGTTTTAGCCGCCATTCTATAGATTGTAAGTAAGGTAGTTTTTGATCTTTACCAGCGCGTACAAATATAGGTTTTTGAGCGCGATCGCAAGCTGTTGCCCACATTTGCAAATTTGCCGAACCTACGGCTGGATCGATTTGAACTACTTTTACTGACGACTTTTGCAAGCATTCTTGCAGCCGTTGCTTGTCTGTAAATTCTAGACTTGCTTGTAATGAATGTGGCTTTCGAGCCTTAACAATTAAGTGCTTTTGTTGCCACTTCAAAGTCCAGTTAGTTAGCTTGCGCTCTGGTTGTTGAGTATTTACTAGGGAGTAAGTAGGAAGGTTGGCAGGGTTATAAATTAACATTGTATGGCGATCGCATTTTTTATCTTTGTTGTAAAAACAACATGCTGTTTGACGAGCCTGCTCTAAAATTTGTTGCTTTAAAGGAGTTTTATGACGTTATTAAAATTGTCTAAAAAACTATTTTTATCCTTTAAATTCACTGCTCAAGCTTATGTTTTTTCACTAATTTTTATGCTCTTTGATATCAAGCCTAACTTATAATTTAATCTTTTACCATCTTGAATGACTAACTATACTTCTTCTTTACACACTCTTTAAATACGCTATAGCCAAAATATCGTTAAAGTTATATGTTCAAAAATTTCCATTTAAATAGTAAGATTTTCTTAAATCATTTTTGACACTAAGCTTTTAATAAAAAATTATTATTTGCCTAAATAACTATTTAGTAAATCTTCATTTTGTTTGTATATTTGTTTTTCATTGCTTACTACTTCTAAAGTAGTAAGCATTTCTATTTCCGCTCACCCTTGTTCCCAACTTTGTTGTAGAACAACTCCTTGGTCTTTTGTAGAACTTACATAGCTAGTGTGTCCGTTGGCATGATTTGCAACCACTCCAATTGTGTTCAACTTACTGAGCATAGCTGTAGCTTGAGTAAGTTCACTGCGCGTTACTTTACCCATGCGCGACACTAGCAATACACCGCTACAAAAAGATGCTGCCAAAATAGCATCAACCATCCCCAATACGGGGGGAGCATCTACAAGTATTAGGTCGTAAGTATCTTCAAACTTCGCCATCAATTCCCGCATTCTTTGGGAACTTAACAAATTCGCTGAATCTGTTGGTACGGGCCCCGCCGTCAAAATATCAATATAAGAGCCTGACGATTGAATACCTGTATGATTTGGTCCGTTGGTATCGCTTTCTAGTAAGGTGGAAAGCCCTTGCTCGTTTGGTAGATTGAGCATTTGATGCAAATTGGGATGACGCAAATCTGCATCTATTAATAACACTCGTTGATGTAAACGGGCTGCGCTTAGAGCTAAACCTAATGCTAGGGTTGACTTCCCTTCGCCAGCTAAGGCGGAGGTAATCATAATTGACCTTAAAGATAATTCCGTTGTATTTAGCAACTGAATATTTTTATAAATTAAATCCAGTGATTCCCAAGATGGAGGCCAGTTACTAACTTGAACCGTCCAAGGTGCTAAAACTTTCGGCTTGCCAAAAGGTAGACTAACAATTGGTTCGCTGGCTTTAGTTTGAGGTAATTCTGGAGTCATACCTAATAATGGTATAGAGACTTGTTTCTCTAATTCGTCAGAAGTATGTACCGCATCATCCATCACCTCGCGCAGGAAGGCCGCAACACCACCTAGCATTAAGCCAGCCACCAGACCTAGTAATAGATTTTGTACAATATTTGGACCTACTTTTAGACCTAGCAAAGGTTGCTCTAGAGCTTGCCACTCAAAGCCACCTCTAGCAATTTCTAGACTCAGTTCCTGTTGCGCTCTCAATAGTTGCTGCAACTTCTCGCGGTTAATTAGTGCTTGCGGTATCAAACGATTGTATTCTGCTAGTAAGGCAGGGAAACGCTCGAATTGATTGCGTAAATTTTGCTCAGTTTGTGCCAAACTTACATCTTGAGCTTGCAATGCACTAAGTAGCGTTTGAACTTCTGCTAATTGACCTGTCAAGTTGATGTCTAAACCTGTTCTTTGCCCTTGAGATAAAAGATTAGAATTTGTCGCCTTTAGTTGAGCCGCATCCGCCCCTACAACTCGCCCTTGCTCTGCTTGCAGTAGTGCTTGCTGGGTTTGGCGCATTTCGATCAATTTTTGTACTCCAGGGTCTGCATCAGTATAGGTTCCTCGTCTAGCCGCTAAGAGCAGGTCTGTTCTTTGTAGCTCGTTGAGCAGCGTTTGATAGCGAGGAGATTGGCTTAATCGCGAAGATGCTAAAGCGGTTTGCGGACTGCTACCAACTTGTTGTTGTAAAACCTTGTAGCGCGCTTCGGTATCTTGAAACTGAGCGCGAAGAGCCTGTCGCTGTTGGACTACAGCATTTAAAGAATTATTAATTGTTGCCGCTTGTTGTTCTGGATCGATTAAGTTTTGATTGGTGCGAAAGGTTTTTAACTGATTTTCTGACTTCTCAACTTGTTTGCGAGCTTCAGGAATTTGCTCGTTAATAAACTCCAATCCTTTTTTTAACCGTTGCTCTTGCTGTTCTCGGTTATAGGCTTGATAAACTTGGTAAATAGTTTGTAAAACTTTTTGAGTTTTTACTGGATCGTTGTCAACATAACTTGCTTCAACAATTTTGGTATATTTTGCCTCGCTATCTTCTTCTATGACTGGTGCTAAAAGTAGCGCTCTTTTAACTCTTTTGATAGTCATATTTGGATACTCGGGCTTGAGTAAATCTATGGCTCTTTGAAGTAACAAATTGCTACGCATGACATTGATTTGTGTCGCGTAGTCTATCTCAACATTAGGATCGGCAAATTCCGACTGCGGTTGAGCTTGAATATCTCTTCTACCTTGATAGTTAGCCTCTATCAAAATCTGCATAGTGCTTTCATAAGTAGGTTCTGCTGTTAAGCTTACAACCGTAGCTACTGACAACACCCCTGCTAATACACCTAATAACCAATAGCGGCGACGACTTAAAACTGCAAACAGTTGTCCATACCCTGGGTCGGTTTCTGCCGCCATGTTGTGATTTTCAGTTATTTTTCCCATTGCTAATTGACTCCCAAATAAAAAATTTACTATATCAATATAACTAAGCGCCGTTGCAGACTTCGGCAACTACTCGGTCAACTTGGCTAAAGAAAGCAAGTTCTGAGAAATTGGAAATTGCCCAATTACAAATGTCTTGGTAATCCCAGACGGTATCTTTTGCTTTTAGCAGCGCCGCTTGCAGTGCATCGGGTGTTTGTTTAGAGAAAAATACGCCAGTTTTTCCTGGAACTTGCGTATCTAATACACCACCTGCACCATAGGCAATTACAGGGGTTCCACTAGCATTTGCTTCTATTGGCACTAAGCCATAATCTTCCAAGGCTGCCACAATTACAGAGCGAGCTTTTGCCATCAAATCAGTTCGTTCGCTATCCGTTACATGACCTAAAAATTGAATGTTACTTAAAGCTTTTGCTTCTAAACGCGCCCTTTCTGGGCCATTGCCAATAATTAATAACGGCCATCCCAACCAATTGAAGGCTTCTACAATTACATCTATACGTTTATAACCAATTAGTCGGGCTGACGCTAAATAATAATCTTTTTTAGTATCGGAGAATACAAAATTATCCGTATTAATTGGATAATTAATTACTATCGCCTGCTTGCCATAATATTTTTGAACTCTCTGTGCTACGGTGCTAGAGTTGGCAATGTAAAAATCTGGTTCTTGCGCGTACTCTAAGTCTACTTTTCTCATTGCTTCAAAAATAGCTTCTATAACCGGGTAAAAATATCGGTAATCTCCGTATTCTCGTAGGTAAGTTTTTGTGTCCCATAAAAATCTAGTGACGTTGTGACAAAAACAAATGTGTTTGGCTTTGGGATTCTTACGAACGGCTTTAGCAAAACCTGTAGTACTGCTGATAATTAAGTCGTAGTCTTGTAAATCTAGAGTGCGAAAAGCTGGAAAGTAAAGGGGCGCTAAAAGTCTAAAGTACTTAGCTGCTCCAGGAATTTTTTGAAGAAAAGTTGTTTTAACTACACGCTCCTGCAAATCGATGCTATTTTCTGGATCGTAAATTGATGTAAAAATGTCTGCTTCAGGATAGTGATTGCAAAGTAGTTCAAAAACTCGCTCTGCTCCCCCTGGCTGCGTTAGGTAATCGTGGACTAGAGCAATTTTCATAGAGCTACAAAATTTGAGTACTGGGACGATCGCTAACTTAAATATGTCTTAGAGCAAGGTTAGTTTGGTCTATCTGTACTGTTCTCTAACTAGACTGTGTTTCATTGACCTTGCAGTACTTTAAAATACTTAGAGTTAATAGTAACTTTTTTAACAAACTCCTACCTATACCTAGAGATAGAGACAACACTGATAGCTGTAAATAAATACATCTCATCAAAATGCAACGTTTTGATACTTTAAAAGATGAGATAAATTTTCCTACTTATTTATAGTTATAAGTAAAAACCCTGGTTCAATCTACATAGTACTGTAAAGAGTTTGTAATGAAATGATAAAATTATAGATTCTATCAAGCTAGTGTCAGATGTAGCAGCAAACTTACTTAGTAAAAAATAGTGATTATTATAAAGTATTGGTAGTAAAACTACTGAATAAAAGTAGAAGCAGCTACCGAATGATATTTAGTTTGCCCTGCCTTAGTTGTCAGGGCAACCGCATAAAAAAGATGGGATAGTGTGGGGTAAAGTAAAGCAAGTAGGAACACCCCAGTGAGTCAGACAATTGATGCCAGTATACTGACCCATTTTGCCAGCTTAGAAGACCCAAGAGAT
>JAESGR010000359.1_pt1 | contig 42316 bp, 33 predicted proteins | sample 9269771 | NCBI WGS metagenome assembly JAESGR01 (sample SAMN15739572, study PRJNA653492) | algae metagenome | isolation source: Chroococcus sp. CMT-3BRIN-NPC107 and co-occurring heterotrophs from well... | place: USA: Clark Mountains Wilderness, California | collected 2010-04-18 | reverse complement strand
CGTTGCCCTCGGGCCAGGTCAGCACGCCGTCGCCCTCTGCGCTCCGGCCGTCGTCGCTGCCCGGCGCATGGAAGCCATGCCGGCCGGCGAAGTAGTGCACGCCGGCCCATGCCGAGACATGCGCCGGGCCGGCGCCGAAGTCGTCGCGGCAGCAGTAGTCGAGGTACCAGCGCAGCGCCGGCGCGACGAGGCTGCGCGCGTCGAGCCAGGCGGCGAAGGTCTGCGCGTCGAGCGCGGCGTGGGCCGGCGTCCACGTCGCGCGGGCCGTCGGGATCGCGAAGTGGTCGGGTCCGCCCGCGGCAGCGATGGCGGCGGCGAAGGCGCGGTACTGCGCGAGCGTGGCGGCGCGCTCGTCGGCCGGCAAGGCGTCGATCGGCGGCAGCAGGCCGTCGCGCCAGCCGCCGCCGATGAAGAGCCGCTCCTGCGGGCTGTGACAGAGGGCGCGCTCGTCGTACACGGGGCGGCCGTGCTCGCTGCGGCGCAGCTTCAGCTCCTCGAGCAGCTCGATGACCTCGACCGCGCGCTCGCCGGGCACCGGCAGGTAGTGCGCGCCGAGCGGGCAGCGCATGCCGGCGATGGCATGGCCGCGGCTGTTGCCGCCGGCGCCGTCCTCGAGCTCGAGAACGCGGATGTCGTCGATGCCGGCGCGCAGCAGCGAACGCGCAGCGCCGAGGCCGGCGATGCCGGCGCCGACGACGATCGCCGCGCTGCGATAGGTGCGCGCCGGCGCCGGCGCCGTGCCCGACGTCGATCCCGCCGGCCCACGAAGCAGGTGGCCGCGTTCGTGCGAAGCGCCGACCCAGCCGCCGTCGTACGTCGCGGCCACGCGCTCGCCCGTGCAGGCGCCGAGGCCGGCCCAGGGCGCCAAGCCCGAGGCGAGGAGCAGGCGGCGTCGCTGCATGGCTGGCGCTGGACCCGGCGCGGCGAGCGTCAGCGCTGGGCCCGGCCCCACTCCTCCTCGAAGGTCTGGACCAGCACCTGGTTGGAGAGCTGGTTCACGTCGGCCGGGACGCGCGCCATGTCGGGCGGGAACTCGAACAGCGCCGGCAGCCCGGCGAGGTGCAGGAACTGCAGGCCGGCGGGCAGCGCCGTGGGCCGCCGGTACGGCCGCCGTCCGGCGACGATGAAGCCCCACTCGCCGAAGCTCGGCACGTGCGCGTGGTACGGGGTCGCGGCCAGCCCCACGGCCTCGAGCGTCGTCGCGACGGTCCAGAAGCTCTTGCGCGCGAGCAGCGGCGACGTCGTCTGCACGACGGCGTAGCCGCTGGCCGACAGTCGCCGCTCGAGCAGCTCGTAGAAGGTGCGCGTGTAGAGCTTGCCGATCGAGAAGTTCGTCGGGTCGGGGAAGTCGACGACGATCGCGTCGAACATCGTCTCGTTGGCTTCGAGCCAGGTGAAGGCATCGGCGTTGACGATCTCGACCTTCGGCGAATGCAGCGAGTCGGCGTTCAGGCGGCGCAGCAGCGGCTCGCTCCGGAACAGCCGCGTCATGTGCGGATCGAGCTCGACCAGCGTGACGCGCTCGACGCTCGGGTAACGCAGGACCTCGCGCACCGCTAGGCCGTCGCCGCCGCCGAGGACGAGCACGCGCCGTGGCGCGCCGTGCGCGGCCAGCGCCGGGTGGACCAGCGACTCGTGGTAGCGGTACTCGTCGCGCGAGTGGAACTGCAGGTTGCCGTTGAGGTAGAGGCGCGTCCCGCCGTCGCTCGAGGTGACGACGATGCGCTGGTAGCGGCTGGTCTCGCTGTAGATCACGTGGTCGGCGTAGAAGCGGTCCTCGGCCCAGGTCGTGATGCGGTCGGCACCGGCGAGCGCCGCCAGGAGCGCCGCGACCGTGAGCAGGCAGGCCAGCGCGTGCGCGAGGACGGCGCGGATCTCGCCGCGGAAGAGCCACAGCGCCCAGACCGCGACGGCGGCGTTGAAGAGGCCGAACAGCACGCCGGTGCGGATCAGGCCCAGCTGCGGCACGAGCAGCAGCGGGAACGCGATCGAGACGGCGAGCGCGCCGAGGTAGTCGAAGGTCAGCACCTGCGACACGACGGTCTTCAGGCCGCCGCGCTCGCCGCCGTCGCCGCGGAACTGGCGCTTGAGGATGCGCATGACGAGCGGGATCTCGAGCCCGACGAGGATGCCGACCAGCAGCACCATGGCGTAGAGGGCGAAGCGGAACGACGAGGGAGCGAGCGACTGCAGCGCGAACAGCGCCGCCGGCATCAGCCCGCCGACGAAGCCGACGAGGAGCTCGATACGCAGGAACTGGGCGACGAGCTGCCGCTCGAGGAAGCGCGACAGGTAGGAGCCGACGCCCATCGCGAACAGGTAGCTGCCGATGACGGTCGAGAACTGCAGCACCGAGTCGCCGAGCAGGTAGCTGGCGATCGTCCCGGCCGCGAGCTCGTAGACCAGTCCGCAGGCGGCGACGACGAAGACCGACGCGAGCAGCGCGACTTCGGCGGACCGGATCGGCATGGCCGGCCGGGCCGGCGCGGGCTCGGTCGCGAAGGCCCGGCTCGGCGCCGGCACCGCGGCAGGTCCGGCTGCGCGTGCGTCCTCGCGCATGACGATGCCGTCAGCCGTGCACCGCGGCCGAGACGATGAGGCCGATGGCGATGCACATCGCGCCGACGACGACGGCGAGCGCCAGGTTCTTCTTCTCGACGATCTCTTCCCACAGGTTGTAGGGCGTGACCTTGTCGACGATCACGAAGCAGATCCAGAAGATGAGCACGCCGATGAGGGCGTACAGCACCGATCCGAAGATCGCCGTCGGTTTCAAGAACTCGAGTCCTGCCATGGTCGCTCCTGTCGCTGCAAAGATGGATCCGCGTCGCCTACTTGTGCCCGCCGCCGCTCGAGAAGCCGCCGAAGGCGCCGCCGCCGGAACGATAGCGGCTGCCGCTGCGCTGGCTGTTGAGGCAGTTCTGGTATTCCTGCGACGCCTCGCCGAAGGTGTTGCGCGTGTCGGTGCAGTCGACGGCGCCGCCGCCGTCGCCGCAGCGGAACATGACGAGCACGATGACGACGATGATGATCCAGAAGATGAACTTGCCGACCGGCGACATCTTGGTCAGGCCGGTGGGCAGTGCGTCGCGCTGCAGGCCGGCGCGCTTCTCCGGCGCGAGGCGGAAGGCCTGCGCCACGGTGTCCGCGCTCAGCGTCTCGCCCGCCGACCAGACGACCTCGTGCGTTTCCTCGCCCTTCGTCTCCTCGCGGTTGAGACGCTTGCTCGAGGCCGTGCCGGTGCCCTGGTAGTCGGTGTTGGCGGTGCGCTGCTCGCGCGTCAGCTGCCAGTAGAACTCGCCGAGGACGTAGGTGACCTGGCCGGTGTAGTCGTAGAGCTTCCTGTAGACGACGCCCTGGTACTTGACGCCGTTGCCCGAGGACTCGGGCGCACCGGTGACCGGCGCGGTCCAGCTCCAGCCGTCGTCGGCATCGACAATGAAGGCGAAGCCCTCGCTCCGGTGATAGAGCAGGTACTCGCGCCAGAAGGCCTGCTCGTCCTCATCGTCCTCGGGGATCTCGCAGCGCTCGACGTAACCCACGACCTGCCACGGCAGCGCGCTGGCGCCGAGGGCGAGGGTGCCGACGGTGCCGAGGGGGATCAGCGGCTCGCTGCCGTTGCCCTGCGCGTAATGCGCGAGGTCGCCGCCGACGCCGTGCGACAGGTCGATCACCGACTTGCACTGGTGGCAGACGATGGACTGCGTCGTCTCCAGCTTGACCGTGACCGCCGCGCCGCAGTTCGGGCACTGCAGGCTGCGCCCGCCCAGCGTCTTCTCGGCGCCTTCGCGCAGGCCGGTGAGGGCGAGCTCGGAGAGCGCGACCGAGTGGCCGACCGACCATGCCGGGCGCGCCGGATCGGTGTAGTCGAGGGTGCCGACCTCGCCGCGGCTGCTGCGCAGGTCGGCGACGACGAAGCCCTTGTCCAGGTTCGGCCGCTTCGGCAGCTCGCCTTCGCCGGCGATGAGGCGCGCGGCGACGACCGAGGCGACGGTCCAGCGCTCGTCGTTGACGGTCAGCGGTGCGCCGGGCTGCAGCTGCTCCGGCGGCGGCACCGCGGTCTGCAGCGGTGCGTCGAAGGCGACGACGTAGCGGCCGTTGTCCTCGGAGAGCCAGCCCGACTTCTGCCGGTCCGGCGCGCTGTCGAAGAGGGCGTGCCATTCGTTCCAGGTGCCGTCCGCGTAGCGGTACTGCAGGCGGCCGACGAGGGTGAAGGGGGCGCCCTGGTACTTGCCGGCGGCGCCAATCTGCAAGGGCGTGTGGTCGTCGAACAGCTCGGCGCTCTGGCCGATCTTGCGCAGCTGGTCGCCGGCGCGAACGACGCTCGAGCGGCAGAAGCCGCAGACGGCGAACGGAGACGCCGCCGAGCGGAACTCGACGGGCGCGCCGCAGTTCGGACAGGCGGCGCGGTAGGCGCGTTGCGGCGCGGGTTCGGTGGCCAAGCCGGGGCGGTGGTCCGAGGAGAGGCTCGGCGCCCGCGCTACGCGGCCGTCATCCCGTCAGCGGCGGGGCGCCCGGCGGGCCCGAGCCCCGCCGCCCGTCGGGCCGAGGCCGCCGCCGCGGTGTGGGCGGACGCCACGCTCAGCTGAGCTTCTTCAGCAGCTCGACCTTTTTCGCGTCGAACTCTTCCTGGGTCAGGATGCCCTTGGTCTTCATGTCGGCCAGGCGCTCCAGCGTCGCCATGACGTCCTCCGGCTTGACGCCGGCAGCCGCGGCGCCGGCAGCCGCCGCCGGTGCACCCGGTGCGGCGGCGTTGAGCCCCTGGCTCAGCTGGTTGGCCATGGTCTGGCCGAGGGCGACGCCGGCGCCGAGGCCGATGGCGCTGCCGACGACGCCGCCGCCGTCGCCCGAGCCGGCGCTCGCGGCGAACGCGGGAATCGACTGCGCGGTCTGGTACTGCATGAACTTGGCGGTATCGCCGACCATGCCCATGCCGATGCGCTGGTCGAGGATTTTCTGCAGCTCCTCGGGCAGCGAGATGTTCTGCATCGTCACCTGCTCGAGGCGCAGGCCGAGCTTCTCGAAGGACGGCGCGGTCGCCTCGCGCAGCGCGGTCGCGAACTCGACCTGGTTGGCGGCCAGGTCGAGGAAGGGAATGCCGCTGCCGGCGACCGCGTCCGAGATGTGCTGCAGCATGAGCCCGCGCAGCTGGCCGTCGAGCTCCTCGACCGTGTAGCGCTCGCGCGTGCCGGAGATCTCGTTGTAGAAGAGGCGCGGATCGGCGACCCGGTAGCTGTAGTTGCCGAAGGCGCGCAGGCGCACTGCGCCGAAGTCCTTGTCGCGGATCGTCACCGGCTGGCTGGTGCCCCAGCGCTGGTCGACCTGCTGGCGCGTGCTGAAGAAGTAGACGTCGCTCTTGAACGGACTGCGGAAGAGCTTGTCCCAGTTCTGCAGGTAGGTGAGGACCGGCAGCGTCGCCGTGGTCAGCGTGTAGCGGCCGGGGCCGAAGACGTCGGCGACCTTGCCTTCGTTGACGAACATGGCCATCTGCGATTCGCGCACCGTGAGCGACCCGCCGTTCTGGATTTCGCGGTCTTCCATCGGGAAGCGCCAGGCGAGGGTTCCATCGTTCTCCTCGGTCCACTCGATGATGTCGATGAACTGCTTCTTGATGAAATCCATCAGCGCCATGGCAGCGTCTCTCCGAGCGGGACCCGAACATTCGGGTGCGGCGAATAATACGCCGGACCTCCTGGATTCAACCCCCGAAACGGGTGCTCGCAGATGACGGAATCCACGCCGCTGAGACTCGCCGTGATCGGTGCCGGACCGGTCGGACTGGCCCTGGCTCTGCACGCGGCCGAGGCCCTCTTCGATGCCGAGATCGCGCTGTTCGATGCGCGCCCGGCCGACAAGGACGTGTCCGCCGATCCGCGCACGCTGGCGCTGTCGCTCGGCACCGTGCAGCTGCTCGAACGTCTCGGTGCCTGGCGACGCGAGAACGCGCAGCCGATCCTCGAGGTCCACGTCTCGCAGCAACCCCCGTCGCTGCCGGCCGCGCGGCCCGGCCGGCGCGGCGAGCCGGCGCTGACGATCCGTGCCGTCGACGAAGCCGTGCCCATGCTCGGCGCCGTGCTGAGCTACGGCGCGGTCGTCGCGCCCTTGCAGGAGGCCTGGCTTGCCGCGTCGGCGCGCGAGCCGAAGCGGCTGACGAGCCGGTTCGGCGCGCCGGTTGCGGCATTGAAGAACGCCGGCGACGGCGTCGAGGTCGATGCCGGCATCGTCGAGCGATTCGATCTCGCCGTCATCGCCGAGGGTGGGGTCTTCGCCAGCGCCGCTCGCGACGCGCTGGTGGCCGGGCAGCGTCCCGCGCTTCGCCACGACTACCGGCAGACTGCCTGGGTCGGGCAGGCGACGTTCGCCTCGAGCGATGGCCGCCACACGGCCTACGAGCGCTTCACGCGACACGGACCCGCGGCCTTGCTGCCGCTGCCGGACGGCCGTGCCGGCCTGGTGTGGTGCGTCGGCCGCGACGACGACCCGGTGCAGGGCCTGGACGACGCACAGCGCGTGGCGGTGCTGAACACGATCTTCCATCCGTCGACGCCGCGCATCGCCTCCATTTCGCCGCTGAAGAACTTCCCGCTCGGCCTCGTCGCGGAGCGGACGCTGACCGATGGACGCACGGTGCGCATCGGCAATGCGGCGCAGACGCTGCATCCGGTCGCCGGCCAGGGCCTCAACCTCGGCATGCGCGACGCCTTCGAGCTGGTGCGACGGCTGGAGCGCGATCGCGACGTCGCGGCCGTGCTGCGCCGGCTCGAGTGGCAGCGCGCCCCCGATCGCTGGGCGATGATCGCGGCGACCGATTTCCTCGCCCGCAGCTTCACCTGGACCGTGCCGGGCGCCGGCGCCGCGCGCGGCCTCGGCCTGGCGGCCGTGCAGGCCCTGCGGCCTCTCAAGTCCCTGATCGCCAGGCAGATGATGTTCGGCTCGCGCTGAACCGCGGCAGGAACGATTCGCCATGAGCCTCACCGATCTCGCCGCCCACGAGCTGGCCCGCCGCATCGCCGCGCGCGAGCTGTCGTGTCGCGACGTCATGGCCGGCTTTCTCGCCCGCATCGCGGCCGTGAACCCGATCCACAACGCCATCGTCAGCCTGCGCGACGAGGACCTGCTGCTTGCCGAGGCCGGCGCGTGCGACGACATGCTCGCCGGATCGGCGGCGCACCACGCGCCGCGGCCGTTCCTGTTCGGGCTGCCGCAAGCGATCAAGGACGTGCTGCCGACCGCCGGCATCCGCAGCACCTGGGGCTCGCCGATCCACCGCGACACGATCCCGGGCGCGGACGCGCTGATGGTCCGGCGCATGAAGGCGGCCGGCTGCATCGTCATCGGCAAGACCAACACGCCGGAGTTCGGGCTCGGCTCGCACACCTTCAACGAGGTGTTCGGCGCGACTCGCAACGCCTTCGACCCGAGCCGCTCGGCCGGCGGCAGCAGCGGCGGCGCCGCCGTGGCGCTCGCCCGGCGCATGCTGCCGGTGGCCGACGGCAGCGACTCGATGGGGAGCCTGCGCAACCCGGCCGGCTGGAACAACGTCTTCGGCTTCCGGCCCAGCCAGGGACGGATTCCGGCCCATCCGGCGCAGGACGCGTGGATCACGACCTTCGGCACGGAAGGCCCGATGGCGCGCAACGTGCGCGATCTCGCCCTGCTGCTCGACGTGCAGTCCGGCTACGACCCGCGCGCGCCGCTCTCGCTGTGCAGCGAAGCGCCGTTCGCGACCGCGGTCGAATCGCCGCGCGCCGCCGGCGTGCGCATCGGCTGGCTCGGCGACCTCGACCGCTACCTGGCGATGGAGCCCGGCATCCTCGACGTCTGCGGCGAAGCGCTGGCGCGCCTCGAGGGCATCGGCGCTCGCGTCGAGCCGCTGTCGCTCGGCTTTGCGCCCGAGCGCATCTGGACGGCGTGGCAGACGCTGCGGCACTGGTTCGTCAACGCCCGCGTCGCAACGGCGCTGAAGACGCCGGGCCACCGCGATCTCGTCAAGCCCGAGGCGCTGTGGGAGCACGATCGCGGTGCGGCGCTGACCGCCGCCGAGGCGATGGCCGCCAGCATCGAGCGCACGACCTTCTACCAGCACGCGCTGACCCTCTTCGAGCAGGTCGACTTCCTCGCCCTGCCCACGGCCCAGGTCTGGCCGTTCCCGGTCGAGTGGCGCTGGCCGAAGGAGATCGCGGGCCGCGCGATGGACACCTATCACCGCTGGATGGAGGTCGTGATCGTCGCCTCCTTTGCCGGCCTGCCGTGTGTCGGCGTGCCCGCCGGCTTCGACTCGCGCGGCCTGCCGATGGGCCTGCAGCTGATCGGCCCGCCAAGGGGCGACCGCGAGCTCCTGCGCTTGGCGGCGGCTTACGAGGAGACCGCAGCGGCGGTGCTGGCGGTGCGTCCGCCCGAGCCCGCGCTCAGGTGACGACGGTCGGCTCGCTGCGGCCGGTGCGCGCGCGAATCGCGGCGATCGCCTCGGCGCACGCGACGAGCGGCGCCAGCGCCTGCTGCGCCGCGATGTCGTGCCGCGCCGGATCGGGGTCAAAGCGCTCGTAGTAGACGCGCAGCGTCGCGCCTTCGGTGCCGGTGCCCGAGAGGCGGAAGACGATGCGCGAGTCGTCGTCGAAGCCGATGCGAATGCCCTGCCGCAACGTCACCGAGCCGTCGACCGGGTCGGTGTAGGCGAAGTCGTCCGCGCTCTTCACGGCCGCGCTGCGGCCCGCCGGCGTCGGGAAGGTCTGGCCCGGCAGCTCGGCGAGCGAGTCGCGCAGATGCGCCATCAGGGCGTTCGCGGCGTCGCTGTCGATGCCCTCGTAGTCGTGGCGCGAGTAGACGTCGCGGCCGAAGCGCCGCCAGTGGTCGCGCACGATCGCTTCCACCGACTGGCGGCGCGCGGCGAGGATGTTGAGCCAGAAGAGGACGGCCCAGACGCCGTCCTTCTCGCGCACGTGGTCCGAGCCCGTGCCCGAGCTTTCCTCGCCGCACAGCGTCGCCATGCCGGCATCGAGCAGGTTGCCGAAGAACTTCCAGCCCGTCGGCGTCTCGTGGCAGGCGATGCCCAGCGCGGCGGCGACGCGGTCGGCCGCGCGGCTGGTCGGCATCGATCGGGCGATGCCCTTCAGGCCCGCCGCGTAGCCGGGCACGAGATGAGCGTTGGCGGCAAGGACGGCGAGGCTGTCGCTCGGGGTGACGATGAAGTCGCGGCCGACGATCATGTTGCGATCGCCGTCGCCGTCGCTGGCGGCGCCGAAGTCGGGCGCGTCGGCGCCCGACAGCGTTTCGATGAGCGCCGAGGCGTAGGTGGGGTTCGGATCCGGATGGTCGCCGCCGAAGTCGGGCAGCGGCCGGCCGCGCATGACGCTCTCGGCCGGGGCGCCGAGCCTGCGGATCAGGATCTCCTCGGCATACGGGCCGGTGACCGCGTTCATCGCATCGAAGCGCATGCGGAAGCGCCCGTCGCGCAGCAAGGCGCCGATGGCCTCGAAGTCGAACAGGCCGGCGAGCAGGTCGGCGTGGTCGGCCACGGCATCGATGACCTGCACCTCCATCGGCCCGACGCGCGCCGGGCCGCACCGCGACAGGTCGATCGGCGCGGCATCGAGCGTGAGGTAGCGCTCGATCGATTCGCTCCTCTTCCAGGCGGCCTCGGTCATCCGCTCCGGTGCCGGCCCCCCGTTGCCGGCGTTGTACTTGATGCCGAAGTCGCCCTCGGCGCCGCCCGGGTTGTGGCTGGCCGAGAGGATGATGCCGCCGAAGGCCGCGCGCCGGCGGATCACGCAGCTCGCGGCCGGCGTCGACAGGATGCCGTGCTCGCCGACGAGGACGCGGCCGAAGCCGTTCGCCGCCGCCATGCGCAGGATCAGCTGGATCGCGCGCTCGTTGCCGTGTCGGCCGTCGCCGCCGAGCACCAGCGTCTGGCCCTGGAAGCCCTCGAGCGAGTCGAACAGCGACTGCACGAAGTTCTCGAGGTAGTGCGGCTGCTCGAAGGTCGCGACCTTCTTGCGCAAGCCCGACGTGCCCGGCCGCTGGCCGGCGAAGGGACGGGTGGGAACGGTTCGGACAAGGGTCATGGGGGCGCGCCGGTTCGGCCGATTCTGTCGCCGATACTGCGCCCCCATGTCGTCGCTGGTCTTCGCCAAGCTCGTCGTCATCTTCCTGATCGTCGTCGTCGGCTGGGCCGCGGCCCGCCTGCGCTGGCTCGGCAGCGGCGATCCGGCACGGACCCTCGCCAATGCCGCCTTCACCATCTTCGTGCCGGCGCTGCTCTTCCGCACATCGGCACGCGCCGACTTCGAGCAGCTCGACGTCCAGCTGATCCTCGCCTTCTTCCTGCCGGCGCTGGCGCTGGTCGCCTTGGTCTACGCCGGCGAGCGCTGGCGCGTGGCGGGCCGGCGCCGCGGCGGCCACGGCGGCGAGGCGCTGGCCACGGAGCCGAGCGTGCGCGCCATCGCCGCCTCGTTCGGCAACGCGGTGCAGATCGGCATTCCGCTCGCCGCCGCGCTCTATGGCGAGGGCGGGCTGGCCCTGCACCTCACGCTCGTCAGCCTGCACGCGCTGATTCTGCTCAGCCTCGTGACGACGCTGGTCGAGCTCGATCTCGCCGCCGAGCGGCGGCGCAGCGAGCCGGGCTCGCGGCTGCTGCGGATGCTGGGCGCGACGGTGCGCAACACCGTCGTTCATCCGGTCGTGCTCCCGGTGCTGGCCGGCCTCGCCTGGAACGCCGGCGGCCTGCCGCTGCCGCTGCTCGTCGACGAGCTGCTGGTGACGCTCGGCCAGGCCGTGGTGCCGCTCTGCCTCCTGCTCATCGGCATCTCGCTCGCAACCTACGGCGTCGGCGGCACCGTCCGCGAGGCGGTTGTGCTCTCGGTGCTCAAGCTGGTGGTGCAGCCGGCGCTGGTGTTCGCGACGGCTCGCTGGGGCTTCGGCCTCGGCGGCGTGAAGCTCGCGATCGTGGTCATGATGGCGGCGATGCCGGTGGGCAGCAATCCGCTGCTGTTCGCCCAGCGCTATCAGACGCTGCAGGCCGAGACGAGCACGGCGATCGTCTTCTCGACCGTCGCCTTCGTCGTCACCGCGCCGCTCTGGCTGGCACTGCTGCACGCGGTCGGCTGACCGTGCGCTCGGGGCCGCGCGGCCCGGCGATACTTCCGGGATCGCACGTCTGGGGCCCTGCTGCATGCCGTCGACTCGCTGGTGGAACCCCGTCTCGCGATGGCTGCGCCCGCCCCGTCAGGAGGCCCATTCCGGCACCGCCGCCCCGACCCTCCAGCCCGCGTTCGTTCCTGCCGAGGCGGCGATCGCCCCGGTCCATGCCGCCTTCCAGGACACCGTCGGCAGGCTTGCCGACGCCCCGGGCGCGCCGGCCATCTCGCCCGAGCTGCTGCGCCTAGGCATCGTCGAGTGGATGATCGGGGTGGCGCCGGTCGAGGCCAGGAGGGCGGCGGCGCCGGCGGCGGTCGTCACCGATGCGCTGTTCGAGCGCCTCGACGAAGTCACCGCCTCGGAGGCGCTGCGATCGGCGCTGCTGCCGCGTGCGCCGCACGTCATCCCGCAGCTGATGAAGACGCTGCGCGACGACGGCTATTCGTCGGCCGACGTCGCCGCCAAGATCTCGAGGGACGCGGTGCTCACCGCCGAGGTGATCCGCAGCGCCACCAGCGCCTTCCGGCGCGGCGACAACGACAGCGAGGAGATCGATCTCGCCTGGGCCGTCGCGGCGATCGGCACGCAAGGCCTGCGCCGGGCGATCGCCAGCGTCGTGCTGCGGCCGATCTTCGACGCGCGCGGCGACACGCTCTCCTCGCGCGCGGCGACGCAGATCTGGAAGGACGCCGACCGCAAGGCCAAGCTCTGCTCGGCGCTCGCCGCGCAGGGCGGTCTCGATCCCTTCGACGGCTACCTGGCCGGGCTCCTCCACAACACCGGCTGGACGGCGCTGCTGCGCGCCATCGACGGCTTCCGGGACATTCCCATCGAAGCGCTCGGCCTGGCGCACGCGGAGGTGGTGCCGCGCCTGCTGCGCCGCCGCGACGCGCTGTTCGGCGCCCTGGTCGAGCCCTGGAAGCTGAGCCCTGCCGTCGACCGGGTCGCGGCCGAGATCGGCCACGGCGGCATCGACGCGGCCGGCTCGCCGCTCGGGCAGGCGCTCCGCGAGGCCGAGCGCCTGGCGGCGCTGCACGCGCTCGCGCCGGCGGGACAGCGACCCTCCGCCACCGTGCCCGGCTGGGCGACCCTGCCGAAGCCGGTGCAGGACTGCTACCGGGCGCTCGGCCGGACCTGAGCCCTGCTCCGACCGGGTGACGGGCGCGGCTCCGGGCAGCGGCAGGCGAGGCTCGCGCCGGAAAGCCGCGGCGACGCTCCCGCGGCGCGCCGCGACCTATCATCGCCCTCCGCCGTCATCACCCTGTCCGCCATGCGCCTGCCTCGACACCTGCTGCGGCCGCTCCTCGCCGCGACGCTCATCGCCGCCAGCGGCGGCGCCTTCGCCGCCAAGACGCTGGTCTACTGCTCGGAGGGCAGCCCCGAGGGCTTCAACCCGCAGTTCTTCACCACCGGCACGACGCTCGATGCGTCGTCGGTGCCGATGTTCAACCGGCTGGTCGAGTTCGAGCTCGGCACGACCAACCTCGTGCCCGGGCTCGCCGAGAGCTGGACCGCGACGCCGGACGGCCTGAGCTACACCTTCAAGCTGCGCCCCGGTGTCAAGTTCCACTCGAACGCGCGCTTCACGCCGACGCGCGACCTGAACGCCGACGACGTGCTGTTCTCGTACTACCGCATGGCCGACCCGAACCACCCCTTCCACAAGGTGACGCCGGGCCAGACCTACGCCTACTTCGAGGACATGGACCTGAAGAACATCGTCGAGAAGGTCGAGAAGGTCGACCCGATGACGGTGCGCTTCGTGCTGAAGAAGCCCGAGGCGCCGTTCATGGCCAACATGGCCATGGACTTCGCCTCGATCCACTCGGCCGAGTACGCCGACAAGATGATGGCGGCGCGGACGCCCGACGTGATCGACCGCGAGCCGATCGGCACCGGGCCGTTCCAGTTCGTGTCGTACCAGAAGGACGCGGTGATCCGCTACAAGGCCTTCGACCAGCATTGGGCCGGCCGGCCGAAGATCGACAACCTGGTCTACGCCATCACCACCGACGCGTCCGTGCGCTACGCGAAGCTGAAGACGGGCGAGTGCCACGCCATGGCGTTCCCGAAGCCTGCCGACGTGGCGCTGATGAAGAGCGATCCGAACATCAACCTGGTCTCGCAGCAGGGCCTGAACGTCGGCTACATCGCCTTCAACGTCGAGAAGAAGCCGTTCGACTCGAAGCAGGTGCGCCAGGCGCTGAACATGGCGGTCAACAAGCGGGCGATCCTGGACGCCGTGTTCCAGGGCGCCGGCCAGGTGGCGAAGAACCCGATCCCGCCGACGCTCTGGTCGCACAACGACCGGATCCAGGACTATCCGTACGACCCGGCCAAGGCCAAGGCGCTGCTCGCCCAGGCCGGCTACCCGAACGGCGTCGAGGTCGAGCTCTGGTACCTGCCGGTGACGCGCCCCTACAACCCCGACGGCAAGCGCATGGCCGAGCTGATCCAGGCCGACTGGGAGAAGGTCGGCGTGCGCACCAAGCTCGTCACCTACGAGTGGGGCGAGTACAGGAAGCGCAGCAAGAACGGCGAGCAGCACGCGATGATGTTCGGCTGGTCCGGCGACAACGGCGATCCCGACAACTTCTTCGTGCCGCTGCTCGGCTGCTCGGCGGTCAAGGGCGGCGGCAACGTCGCGCGCTGGTGCCACGAGGGCTTCGAGAGCCTGATCCAGAAGGCCAAGCTCGCGACCCGCCAGAACGACCGCGCCGGCTTCTACAGCCGGGCCCAGGAGATCGTGAAGGAAGAGGCGCCGTGGATCCCGATCGCGCACTCGGTCCGCTTCGACCCCATCAGGAAGGAAGTGCAGGGCTACAAGATGGACGCGACGGCGCACCACTTCTTCCACAAGGTGGACATGCCCGACCGCTGACCCGCGCGCGGGCCGCGCCTTGCTCTCCTTTGTCCTGAGGCGCGCCGGCCTCGTCGTCCCGACCTTCCTCGGCATCACGCTGCTCGTCTTCGCCCTGATCCGCCTGATCCCGGGCGATCCGGTCGAGGTGCTGTCGGGCGAGCGCGGGATGACCCAGGAGCGCTACCAGCGCCTGCTGCACGAGTTCGGCCTCGATCGGCCGCTGCCGGTGCAGTACGGCGAGTACGTGTGGCGGGCGCTGCACGGCGACCTCGGCATCTCGACGATCACGCACGAGCCGGTGTTTCGCGAGTTCATCGCCCGCTTCCCGGCGACGGTCGAGCTCTCTGCCGTGGCGATGCTGCTGGCGCTGGCGATCGGCATCCCGGCGGGCATCCTCGCGGCGGTCAAGCGCAACACGGTCTGGGACTACTCGGTGATGGGCGCGTCGCTGACCGGCTACTCGATGCCGATCTTCTGGTGGGGGCTGCTCCTCATCCTGACCTTCTCGGTGACCCTCGGCTGGACGCCGGTGTCGGGCCGCATCGCCATCCTCTACGACATCCCGCCGGTGACCGGCTTCATGCTGATCGACTCGCTGCTCGCCGCCGAGAAGGGCGCGTTCCGCAGCGCCCTCGCGCACCTGGTGCTGCCGGCGATCGCGCTCGGCACCATCCCGCTCGCCGTGATCGCCCGCATGACGCGGTCGTCGATGCTCGAAGTGCTGCGCGAGGACTACGTGCGCACGGCGCGGGCGAAGGGGGCGGGGCGCTTTCGCGTCGTCGCCATCCATGCCCTGCGCAACGCCCTGATCCCGGTCGTGACGACGATCGGCCTGCAGGTCGGGACCCTGCTCGCCGGCGCCATCCTGACCGAGACCATCTTCGCCTGGCCGGGCATCGGCAAGTGGCTGGTCGAGGCGATCCACCGGCGCGACTACCCGGCGGTGCAGGGCGGCATCCTGATGACGGCGACCGTCATCATCGTCGTCAACCTCGTCGTCGACCTGCTCTACGGCGTCATCAACCCGCGCATCCGGAAGTCATGAAGCCCGATGGCGCCTCACTTCGTTCGCTGCCCCCCGAGGGGGCGCGGCCGGCCTCGCGGCGGCCCGGCGGCCGGCCAACCTCTTCGACGACCGATCCGCCGTCGCCGCTGGCCGAGCTCTGGCGCGACTTCCGGCGCAACCGGGGCGCCGTGGTCGGCCTCGCGGTCATCGTGCTGCTCGTGCTGGTGGCGCTGCTCGCCGACCTCGTCGCGCCGTACTCGCCGAGCGAGCAGTACCGCGACGCGACGCTGCGCCCGCCGTCGCTCGCCCCGGTCGGCGGCCACGTCTTCCTGCTCGGCACCGACCCCGTCGGCCGTGACGTGCTCTCGCGCCTCATCCACGGGACGAGGCTCTCGTTCGTGATCGGCGCCGTCTCGGTGGCGCTGTCGCTCGCCGGCGGCGTGCTGCTCGGCCTCCTCGCCGGCTTCTACCGCGGACGCTGGATCGAGTTCGCGATCATGCGGCTGATGGACGTGATGCTGGCGCTGCCGAGCCTGCTCCTCGCCGTCGCCGTCGTGGCTATCCTCGGGCCGGGCCTGGCCAACGCGATGTACGCCATCGCCATCGTCATGCTGCCGCACTTCGTGCGCCTGACGCGCGGCGCGGTGCTCGGCGAGCTGGCCAAGGAGTACGTCGCCGCGTCGCGCGTCGCCGGCGCGAGCACGCCGCGCCTGATGTTCGACACCGTCCTGCCGAACTGCGCGGCGCCCCTCATCGTCCAGGCGACGCTCGGCTTCTCGACGGCGATCCTCGATGCGGCGGCGCTCGGCTTCCTCGGCCTCGGCGCACAGCCGCCGACGCCGGAGTGGGGCTCGATGCTGGCGAGCGCGCTCGAGTTCATCCAGAGCGCCTGGTGGGTCGTGACGCTGCCCGGCCTCGCCATCCTGATCACCGTGCTCGCCTTCAACCTGACCGGCGACGGCCTGCGCGACGCCCTCGATCCGAAGCTGAAGCGATGAGCCGCCCTCTGCTCGAGGTCGAGCGCCTGTCGGTCGCGTTCGGCGAGCCCGGCCGGGCCCTGCAGGCGGTCGACGACGTCAGCTTCCATGTCGACGCGGGCGAGGTGGTCGGCATCGTCGGCGAGTCCGGCTCGGGCAAGAGCGTGACGGCCCTTGCCGCCATGGGCCTCGTCGACGAGCCTGGCCGCGTCGAGGCGGCGAAGCTCGCGTACGACGGCCGCGACCTGCTGCGCATGTCGGCGCGCGAGCGGCGCTCGCTGCTCGGCGGTGACATCGCGATGATCTTCCAGGACCCGATGACGAGCCTCAATCCGTCGTTCACCGTCGCCTTCCAGCTGATGGAGACGATCGCGCTGCACGAAGGCGGGTCGCGGCGCGCGCGGCGGGCACGGGCGCTCGAGCTGCTGCGCGCCGTCGAGATCGCCGACGCACAGCTTCGCCTCGACGCCTTCCCGCACCAGCTCTCGGGCGGCATGAGCCAGCGCGTGATGCTGGCGATGGCGATCGCCTGCAGGCCGCGCCTGCTGATCGCCGACGAGCCGACGACCGCCCTCGACGTCACCGTGCAGGCGCAGATGCTCGCGCTCCTCGCGAAGCTGCAGGAGGAGCATGGCATGGCCCTCGTGCTCATCAGCCATGACCTCGGAGTCGTCGCCCAGGTGGTCGATCGCGTCCTCGTCATGTATGCCGGTCAGGCGGTCGAGGCCGGCCGGCTCCCCGGCGTGTTCGAGCAGCCGCGCCATCCGTACACCGAGGCGCTGCTCGCCGCCCTGCCGGAGCGCAACGCGGGCCGGCGCCGCCTGCGCTCGCTGGGCGGCGTCGTGCCGGGCGCCCACGATCGTCCCGGGGGCTGCCTGCTGTCGCCGCGCTGCCCGTACGTGCAGCCGCGCTGCCGCGTCGAGCGACCCGCCCTGTTCCCCCTGGGCGGCAGCGAGGCGCGCTGCTTTTTCCCCCTGCCGACGCACGAGGAGGTCGGCGTCCGATGAGCGCCGTCGCTGCCGCTGCGAGGGGGCCGCTGCTGGAGGCGCAGGCCTTGACGCGCCACTACGCCGTCTCGACCGGCTTCCTGCGCCCGCCGGCCAGCGTGCGCGCCCTCGACGGCGTTTCCTTCGCCCTGCACGCCAGCCGGACCCTGGCCGTGGTCGGCGAGTCGGGATGCGGCAAGAGCACCCTGGCGCGCCAGCTGGCGATGCTCGAGACGCCGACGTCGGGAAGCCTGCGCATCGTCGGCAGCGACGTCGCCCACGCCGACGCCGCCACGCGGCGCGCCCTTCGCCGGACCGTGCAGATGGTCTTCCAGAACCCGTTCGCCAGCCTGAACCCGCGCAAGCGCATCGGCGCCGCGCTCGAGGAGCCGCTGGCGATCAACGAGCCCTCGATGGCGCGCGCCGAGCGGACCGAGCGCGCGCGCGCGATGCTCGCGAAGGTGGGCCTGCGGCCCGAGCACATCGGCCGCTACCCGCACATGTTCTCGGGCGGCCAGCGGCAGCGGATCGCCATCGCGCGAGCGCTGATGCTGGCGCCGAAGGTCGTCGTCGCCGACGAGCCGGTGTCGGCACTGGACGTGTCGATCCAGGCCCAGGTGCTGAACCTGTTCATGGACCTACAGGACGACACGGCCGTGGCCTACGTCTTCATCTCCCACAATCTCGCCGTCGTCGAGCTGATCGCCGACGAGGTGCTGGTCATGTACCTCGGGCGGGTCATGGAACGGGCGCCGAAATCCGCACTGTTTGCGGCACCCGGGCATCCGTACACGCGTGCCTTGCTGGCCAGCACTCCCCGGGTGGGCGCGACTCGCGGCAGCGCCGCACTCGCGAAAGTGGCGGAGACCGCCTTGGCGCGCGAGTTGCCATCGCCGCTGGCGCCGCCGTCGGGCTGCGTCTTCCGAACCCGATGTCCGCACGCGATCGACGCGTGCGCCGACGTGGTGCCGCCGCTCGAGGAGCTCGGCGGCGGTCACGCGGCAGCCTGCATTCGCATCCGCGAACTCGGCTGAAGGATCGGAGGTCAGCCGGCGGGTGCCGGCTGGCTCGCGAGGCTCTGCTAGTTGCGGTCGGCGCGCGCCGCCATGGTGCCGGTGTTGCCACCGCTGGTCGTGCCGCTGCCCATGCCGGACGTGGAGCCGGAGCTGGTCGTGCCGCTGCCCGTTGTCGAGCCGCTGCTCGTCGTGCCCATGCCCGCGTTCGTGCCGCTGCTGCCCTGGGTCGTCGGGGTGCCGGTGGTTGTGGACCCGCCGCTCGTCGTCCCGCTGCCCATCGTCGAGCCCGAGCTCGTGGTGCCGCTGCCGGTCGTGCCGCCGCCGCTCGTGGTGCCGCTGCCGGTCGTGCCGCTTCCGCTCGTCGCGCCGCCGCTGGTCGTGCCGCTGCCGGTCGCTCCGCCGCTGGTCGTGCCGCTGCCGGTCGTGCCGGTGGCACCCGTGCTGCCGGTTGCGCCGGTCGAGCCGGTCGTCCCGGAACCCGACGTCTGCGCGACGACCAGGCCGGCGGCCGCGGCCAGGGTGGCCGCTGCCGCGACCGAGGTGAGTTTCGTCATCAACTTCATGATCATCCTTTCGTTGCCATGGCCCGGAGGCCGGAAGATTGCACTGCTTGAGGCGGAGAGCCCGCGACAGTCGAAAGGCGTTCGGCAACCCGCATACCCACCGTCACGGCGGCAGCTTGGCAACAACAGCGGCCGGCAAGGGCATGCCGCGCTTCTTCATCAGCTCGCGGATGCGATCCGGGTAGTCGCTGATGATGCCGTCGACGCCCCAGCCGATGAGGCGGTCCGCGTCCGCGGCATGGTTGACCGTCCACGGCACGACCTTGAGTCCGAGCGCCTGCGCGCTCTTCACCGCGTCGTGCGTGAGGGTGGTGAAGTTCGGCGCCCAGGTCCTCCCGCCGGAAGCCTTCACCATGTGCGCGACGCTCTCGAAGTCCTTGAGCTGCAGGCCCGCGGTCCAGGCGCCGCTCTCGAGGGCGTCGCGGCGCGAGGTCAGGTAGACGGTCTCGATCGCCGGCTCGAGCTTCTGCAGCAGCTGCAGCGTGCGCCAGTCGAAGCTCTGGACCATGACCCGGCGCGTCATGCCGGCCTCGTGGATGACGGCCAGCAATGCCCGCACGAAGGGCTCCGGCTCCAGGGTGTCGTCGGGACGCGTCGGGTTGATCTTGGTCTCGATGTCGAAGCGGACGTCGTGCGCACCGAGGGCCTTGACGCGTTCGAACACGTCCGCCAGCCGCGGCAGGCGCTGGCCGTCGCGCGGCTGCTGCGTCGCGAACTCGCGGGCGTAGCTGCTCGACGGATCGATGCGGCCGACGTCGTAGGCCTGCAGCTCGGCGAAGGTCGACCGCCTGATCAGCGGGCCGCGCCCGCTCAGCCAGCGTCCCTGCGCATCGCGGGTGATGGCCGGGTTGAGGGCCGGGTCGTGCGAGACGACCACCACGCCGTCGGCCGTGACGGCGGCATCCATCTCCAGCGTCGTGACGCCGATGGCGAGCGCGCGCTCGAAGGCCGCCAGCGTGTTCTCGGGCTCGAGGCCGCGCGCGCCGCGGTGCCCCTGCAGGTCGAAGGCGGCCGCGATGGCGGCGATTCCGGCGAGGAGCGCCGCGACGAGCGCGCGGCCGACGGCGCGGGGAGCACGCCGGGTGGATGGGCGAGGACGCATCGGTCGATTCTCACGAGCCGCCTGTCCAGGGTCAACGAGCAGCGCTCGCCGCCGCCGGCAGTCTGAAACAATGGCGGGATGACCTCGGCCGACCTCCAGGCGACCGTCGCGCACATGGGATCGCTGGCGCGTGCGGCCAGTCGCCGTCTCGCCGCGTCGCCGGTGGCGGCGCGCAATCGCGCCCTGCGCGAGCTGGCGAAGCGCCTTCGCGCCTCCGGCGACGCCCTGACCGAGGCCAACCGGCGCGATCTCGACGCGGCCCGGCAGGCCGGCCTGCCGGCGCCGCTCGCCGACCGCCTGCGCCTCGACGCTGCGGCCATCGAGACGGTGGCGCAGGGCTGCGAGCAGATCGCCGCCATGCCCGACCCGATCGGCGCGATCACCGACCTGCGCGAGCAGCCGAGCGGCATCCGGGTCGGCCGCATGCGCGTGCCGCTCGGCGTCTTCGCCATGATCTACGAGAGCCGGCCGAACGTGACGATCGAGGCCGCCTCGCTGGCGATCAAGAGCGGCAACGCCTGCATCCTGCGCGGCGGCTCGGAAGCGCTGCAGTCGAACCTGGCGCTGGCCGCGCTGGTCCAGGCCGCGCTCGGCGACGCCGGCCTGCCGGCCGACGCGGTGCAGCTGGTGCCGACGACCGACCGCGCCGTCGTCGGCCACCTGATCGCCTCGCCGGAGGCGGTCGACGTCATCATCCCGCGCGGCGGCAAGGGCCTGATCGATCGCATCTCGCGCGAGGCCAAGGTGCCGGTCATCAAGCACCTCGACGGCAACTGCCATGTCTACGTCGATGCGCCGGTGGACCTGGCGATGGCGCTGGCGGTCGTCGACAACGCCAAGACGCAGAAGCTGAGTCCCTGCAACGCCGCCGAGTCGCTGCTCGTCCACGAGGCCGTCGCCGCCGAGTTCCTGCCGGCGATCGGCACGGTGTTCGCGGCCAAGGGCATCGAGATGCGCTGCGACGCCGCGGCGCTGGCGCTGCTCGCCGCCGTGCCCGGCGCCAAGGCGGTGCCGGCGACGGAGGCCGACTGGGCCGAGGAATACCTGGCCGCGATCATCAGCGTCAAGGTCGTCGCGTCGCTCGACGAGGCCATCGAGCACATCAACCGCTACGGCTCGCACCACACGGATGCCATCGTCGCCAGCGACCACGGCCACGCGATGCGCTTCCTGCGCGAGGTCGATTCGGCGAGCGTGATGGTCAACGCCTCGACCCGCTTCGCCGACGGCTTCGAGTACGGACTCGGCGCCGAGATCGGCATCTCGACCGACAAGCTGCACGCGCGCGGTCCCGTGGGCCTCGAGGGCCTGACCTCGCAGAAGTGGATCGTCCTCGGCAACGGAGAGCTGCGTGGCCAGTGACGCCCGGCGGGCCCTGGTCCTCTTCTCGGGCGGCCAGGACTCGACCACCTGCCTGGCCTACGCCCTCGATCGCTATGCGCACGTCGAGACCATCGGCTTCGACTACGGCCAGCGGCACGCGGTCGAGCTCGAGGCGCGGGTCCAGGTGCGGACGCACCTGGCCGAGACGTTCCCGCGCTGGCGCAAGCGCCTCGGGGCCGACCACCTGCTCGACCTGTCGCTGCTCGGGCAGCTTGCCGACACGGCGCTCACCAGCGAGCGCGAGATCGAGATGAACGCAGGCGGCCTGCCGAACACCTTCGTCCCCGGCCGCAACCTGCTGTTCTTCACCTTCGCCGCCATCGTTGCCGACCGGCGCAAGCTGTCGGTGCTGATCGGCGGCATGTGCGAGACCGACTACTCCGGTTACCCGGACTGCCGCGACAACGCGCTGAAGTCGCTGCAGGTCGCGATCAGCCTCGGCATGGACACGCCGATGACCATCGACACGCCGCTGATGTGGCTGGACAAGGCCGGCACCTGGGCGATGAGCGAGCGGCTCGGGGGCGAGCCGCTGATCGACCTCGTCGTCGAGCACACTCATTCCTGCTATCTCGGCGACCGCGAGCACCACCACGCCTGGGGCTACGGTTGCGGCCTGTGCCCGGCCTGCGACCTGCGCCGCAAGGGCTACGAGACCTGGCTCGCCAGCTAAGGTGACGAGCACCCAGGCCACCGTCGCCGCGGTCGTCGCGATCCTCGCGTTCTGGATCGTCGGTGCCTACAACCGGATGGTCCGTCTGCGCACCGCCGTGGTCGAGCGCTTCGCCCAGGTCGACGAGCACTATCGGCAGCGCCATGCGCTGCTCGAGACGCAGGTCGACATGCTCGCTGCCGCACTCGCCTCGGCCGCGCCCCGGCTGGACGCCTTGCGGGCGGCCTGCCGGCAGGCCGATGCGGCACGCGAGCATGCGAAGGCGCGGCCCGGCGCGGCCAGCGCCGTCACCAGCCTGCGCGTCGCCGACGAGATCCTCGCCGAGGCTCGGGCCCGCCTGCCGGTGCAGGCGGTCCCGGGCGTCGACCTGCCCGGCCTGAACAGCGAGCTCGCGGTCGTCGACACCGCCCTCTCCTTCGCCCGGCGCGAGTTCAACGCCGCCGTCGCCGCCTACAACGAGGCGGTCGCCCAGTTCCCCACCGTGCTCGTGGCGCGCCTCTTCAGCTTTCGCGCCGCGGCGCCGTTCTGACGTGCACGGCCGATGAACGACGCCCACGCCGCCGCGCAGGCCGACCCGTCGGCACCGGAGCGGGAGGCCGGCGAGCGACTGTCGCGCGTGCACGGCGCGGCCGAGCTGCACGCGGCGATCCTCGCCCTGCTGCTGCCGTTCGGCAGCAAGCGGGCGATGCGCGCCTGGCGCATCGAGGCGTCGGCGGCGCCCGACGCCGAGGCGCTGCGCCGGCATGCGTCGAGGCTGTCGCCGGCGACGCGCCTGCCGTGGCTCGAGCGGCTGCTGGGCCGCGCGGCGCGGCAGCCCCTCGCCATGCGCCAGCAGCTGCTGCAGGCGACGCGCCGGGTCATGGGCGCGCGCGGCGTCGCCCGGCCCATCGACCGCCTGCACTGGCTGCTCATGCGTCGCGCCCTCGGCGACAGCGTGACGATCGTCGCCCGGGCCGAGTCGAGCGTCGAGGTCGCGGAGTGGCTCGAGTCCGACGTCTTCGCGGTCTCGACCTACAGCGCCTTCCTCTCGCGCGTGATGGCGGCCGACGGCGGCGACGAGGCCCAGGCGCGCGCCTGGTACGACGCCGCCATGGTCGCCTGGCAGCCGTTCGCCGACGTCCCGACGTGGACGCCGACGCCGGCCGAGGCGATGGTCGAGGCGCTCGGCCGCCTGCAGACGCTGTCGTGGATGCAGCGTCCGGTCGTGATCCGCAACTGGGTGGTCTCGACCCTGAAGCACGGCGGCATCGCCTTCCACGAGGGCGCTGCCGACGCCCTGCGCATGACCTGTGCCCTGCTGGATTCACCCGAGCCGCCGGAGCTGGCGCGCCATTACGCCGCCCTGCCGGCCGAAGCGAAGGCCGTCGCATGAACGACAAGCGAGTTCCCCTCGACGAGGCCGCGCCCGGCCTGACCCCGGAAGAGAGCGACGCCGAGGCGCAGCGCGTGCTCCTGCACGTCCCCGTCGACATCCGCAGCGTCTCGCTCGCCGTGCTGGCGGTGCTGGCGAGCCTGTTCGCGCTGCATTGGGCGAAGGGGGTCGTGGTGCCGATCCTGCTCGGCGTGATGTTCAGCTACGCGCTCGCGCCGACGGTCGACCTCCTGCAGCGCTGGCGCCTGCCGCGGCCGATCGGCGCGGCGCTCGTCAGCATGGGCGCGGTGGCGCTCATCGGCTGGGGGGTGTACTCGCTCACCGACGACGCCGACGCCCTGATCGCGACCTTGCCGGAGGTGGCACAGAAGGCCAGACGCGTGCTTCAGGACAAGCAGGCCTCGAAGCCATCGGCCATCGACAAGGTGCAGCAGGCGGCCAACGAGCTGGAGAAGGTCGCGAGCGCGGGCGCCGGCGCGGCGACGGGGCGGACGCCGCCGCCGCCGCCGCCGCCGCCCCGCGTCAACGTCGCCGACTTCCTCTGGTCCAGCACGCTCGGCCTGATCGCCTTCCTCGGGCAGGCGACCGTCGTCTTCTTCATCACCCTGTTCCTGCTCGCCTCGGGCGACACCTTCCGGCGCAAGATGGTGAAGCTCGCCGGCCCGCGCCTGAGCCAGAAGAAGATCACCATCCAGGCCCTCGACGAGATCAGCGCCCACATCCAGCGCTTCCTCTTCGTGCAGCTGGCGACGAGCGCGGTCGTCGGGGTCGCGACCGGGCTGGCCTTCTATCTCATCGGCCTCGAGCACGCCGCGGTGTGGGGCCTCGCCGCCGGCGTCACCAACCTGATCCCTTACGTGGGCGCGGTCATCGTCGGCGTCGGCGCATCGATCGTCGGCTTCATGCAGTTCAACGCCATCGACATGGGGCTGTTCGTCGGCGGCGTCTCGTTCGCCATCCACGCCGTCGTCGGCAACGTCCTCACGCCCTGGTGGACCGGGCGCAGCAGCCGCATGAACGCATTCGCCGTCTTCGTCGGCGTGCTCGCCTTCGGCTGGCTCTGGGGCGTCTCGGGGCTGCTGCTCGGCACGCCGATCCTGATGGTCGTCAAGACGATCTGCGATCGCATCGAGGACCTGAAGCCGGTGGGCGAGTTCCTGGGCGCCTAGCCTAGGACGGTCGGTCGGGTTGGGCCGCCCGGGCCGGGTCGTGGCGCGCCAGGCGCCAGACCAGCGCCCCGAGCAGCACGACGCCGCCGACCAGGACGCTCCAGAGCAGCCACGGCCGCAGCTTCGCCCGCTGCTCGGCCCGCTCGATCTCGCGTGCCGCGGTCTCGATGATGCCGAACGGGCCGAGCACGGCGCGCCCGAAGCGGGCCCGCTCTTCGTCGAGACGCGGCACCAGGGTCGTCGCCGGCAAGGCGCCGGCCGGCGCATCGCGCGATCCGGCGAGCAGCGCGTAGGGCGGCTGGCCCTGGGAGGCGAAGACGAGCGATGCGAGCTGGGCGTGGACCATCAGGCGCACCTGCCCGACCTCGATCGTCGCCGCCCGCTCGTCGGGGATGACGCGCAGGAAGCGGAGCTGCGCCACCAGCGGAACGGGCGGCGACTCGGCCACGCTGGAGCCGCGCTCGAGCCGGTAGAAGACGCCGCTGCCGAGGTCCGACCACGGGTCGGCGGCGCGGACACGCCCCTGCAGGCGCACCGGCGCGACGTGGGTGCCGGCCGAGAAGCGCAGGTCGACGTCGACCACCGGCAGCGCGCCGCCGAGGTCGAAGTGCAGCGAGCGCCGTGCAGCGTCGCTGCCGGTCGGGTCGGCCGCGGCGCGGCCGAGCGGCTCGGGCGTCGGCGGGAAGGCGAGCTCGGTCGGCGCGTCGATGGCGATGCGCTCCGGCTCGGGCGCGATCGCCGTCGCGCCGGTGAGCCTGGGCGCGGTCGCCGGCTCGTTCCACAGCAGGCGAACGAAGCGCCCGGCGCGATCCGGCAGCGGCACGAGCGGCTGCGTCAGGGGCCCCGACGTCGACTGCAGCGAGAGCAGCTGACCGGCCCCGGCGCTCCGCCACTGGCGCAGGTCGTCGCTCGTCTCGAGCTGGAAGCCGGCCGAGAACTCGGGCGGCCCCGACCAGGCCAGGCGCACGCTGCGCACGGGCGCCTCGCCCGGGCGGGCTTCGCCGAGGTCGATGACCCAGCCGCCGGACAGGCCCGAGGCGGCGTTGGCGCGCGGCGCGCTGGAACGCCGCACCTGGATCCGGTCGCCTTCGACGACGACTTCGACCGGCGATGGCCAGACGCCGTCGGGGCGCGGGCGCGCCGGCAAGGGGTAGAGCCGGGCCTCGCGCGCGACCTCGCGGCTGCGCTGGCTCGAGCGCGCGGCGAGCACGGCGAAGGGCACGCGCTCGCCGCGGCTGTCGACGACGCGCAGATCGGCCAGGCCCGCCTGCTCCACGTGCGCATACACCGCGGGCGAAAGCGGCAGCTCGACGAAGGGTGCCGCCTCGCGAACCTCGATCGGGGCCCGGAAGCGAAGCGGCGCCGGCTCGGCCGCCCAGGCGGCCACCGTCGTCACCGCGGCCGCGAACCCGAGCAGGGCGGCGATCCAGCGCGCCTCACGGCGTCGCATGGCGGACCTCGCGTGACGGCAGCGGCGCGACGTAGCCGATGACCAGCATGAGCACGCCGACGCCGATGAAGGAGACGATGCGCGTCACGGTGCCGCTGCCGGAGAGGTCGACCAGCAGCAGCTTGATCACGACCGCGCCCAGCAGGGCCGCACCGGCGATCCAGGGCGTGCGCAGGGCACGGCGCGCGGCCAGCCACATGGCCACCAGCGCCGTCGTCGTCCAGAGCAGGGTGATGCCGGTCTGGACGGCGAGCGACTCGATCCAGGCGTCGATCCGGTACGGCACGCCGCCGTAGTGGTGGAAAGCGCGGATCAGGATCGCGTTCAGCCACACGAACCCGGCGGCCGCGCCCATGGCCAGGGCCCACGTCGCCACCGATGGCGAGCGGCGCAGCCAGAGCCAGGTCGCGGCCAGGGCGATGCCGATGCCGATGTCGAGCGGGTTGAGGAGGGGAAGGTGCGGCAAGGGCGCGGCCGAGCCGTCGGAGGCCACGTTGGCGACCAGGGTCCAGAGCCAGAGGCCGGCGGCGAGCACGGCCGCCGTCGTCTGCTGGTACGCGGCTGGCAGCGCGCGCACCGGCCACGTCCGCGCCGTCGCCGGACGCGCCAGCACGAGCAGCAGGGCGGCGGGCAGCGCCAGCCAGCCGAGCCACGGCCAGGCGCTCGCCGGCTGGCCCCAGGGCTCGGTGACCGCGCGGCCGAGCAGGGCGCCGAGGAGGGCGAAGGCGATCGCGCCGGTGGCATGGGCCAGGTGCGCGAACGGCGTGGGCCAGCGCGGCGCGACGAGATGCAGGACGACGGCGTGCCCGGCGAAGGCGAGCGGCCAGGCCCATGCCCCGCCCCCGGCCAGCGGACTGGCGAGCACCGCAGCCGCCAGCGCCGCGATGGCGAGGAGCAGTGGCGCGTGCGCCAGGGTCGGCCAGCCGATCATCGGCCAGTCGAGGCGCGCCGCCAGCAGCGCGTAGAGCACGGCCACGGCGCTGGCGCTCGCCAGGATGGCGGCGATCGTGAACCGGTCCGGCACCAGCGCCGCGATGTGCAGCCAGGCCGTGGAGGCCAGCCACACCGTCGCCAGGCCGACCAGCAGCGGCTCTGCCGCTTCCTCACCGCTGACGCGGGCATCGCCGGCGCGGTGGCGATGCACGAAGAACGCCGCGGCGATGGCCGCCGCCGCGGCCATGACGCCGTTGAACAGGTAGGCGTTGAGGAGCTGGGTTGGCGCGCCGTAGCGGTCGCGCGCCAGCAGCATCGCGAGGCCGCCCAGGAGCAGCAGCAGGTAGCCGAAGACGCGCGGCAGGCCGCGCCGCTGCCGGAAGCCGATCCACACGAGTCCCGCGCCTTCGATCGTCCAGGCGCCGGCGGTGCTGCGTGCGTCCAGGGCGAACGGGATGACCAGGGTGAGGAAGATGGTCGCGATCGCCAGGCTGGCGTCGAAGGTCAGGCCGAGCTGCGGCCGCTTCCTCATCCATGCCGCGAGCAGGACGTAGAAGCCGCCGAAGGCGAGCGCCGACAGCGCAGTGCCGAACTCGGTCTCGCGCACCAGGCCGTACTGCAGGGCGAAGACGATCGTCGGCAGGCCGAACAGCAGGCTGCTGTTGACCCAGGCGTCGCTGCGCCGCGGCGCGGCCGGATCGCCGGTCGCGGCGGCGCGGCGCGCCGGCAGCACGAGGATCAGCACGAAGAGCAGGAAGAAGGCGATGAGGAAGGCCTGGCTGCTGGCGAAGGACTCGGGCCGGTAGCGCAGCACGCCCCACGCCGTCGCGACGATGAAGGTGGCCGCGAAGCCGAGCAGGTTGAGCGAGCGCCAGGTCTTGAACCAGGCGACCGCGGCGATGCCGGCATCGAGGACCAGGTAGTAGGTGAAGAGGGCGACGTGGTTGTCGGAGCCGGTGGAGACGAGGAGCGGCGTCGCGAAGCCGCCGAGCGCGCCGATGACGGCGAGCGCGCGCGCGTCCTGGAGCACGGCAAGCGCGGCGGCGAAGGCGGCGACGGCGACCATCAGGGCGAAGGCCGGCGCCGCGGCGAGCACGCCGTAGTAGCGGAAGGCCGCGAACAGCGTCAGGTAGAGGACAGCGATGGCGCCGCCCTGCAGCACCTGCGCATAGTCGGGGCGGCGCAGGCGCAGGCGCCAGCCGAACGCGAGCAGGACGACGGCCGCCGCGGCGATCGCGGCGAGGCGGACCTCCACCGGCAGCTGCACGTGCTCGCTCGCGTACTTGGCGAGGAAGGCCAGCCCGACGAACAGGATGCCGACGCCCGCCTTGACGATGGTGTTGCCGCCGAACAGCCACTGCTTCAGCGGTGCAAGCACGTCGCGGCGCGATGCGGACGTCGGCGGCGCCGTCCACGTCCCGGCCGAGCCGGCGCCGGGCGCGGCGGCGGTGCCGATGGCACTGGCGGTGCCGGTTGCGCTGGCGCTGGCCGGGGCGGCGAACGAGCCGCTCGCCGAGAGCTCGGCGCTGTCCGCCGCCACGCGCGCCGTGGCCGCGCCGGGCAGGGTATCGACATACGACGGCGGGTCCGACGTCGTGGCCGGCGTGGCCGGCCCGGGAGTGGACGACGATGCCGCGGGCGAGGGCACGCCGCTCGAGACCGCCTCCGCCGCGCCGGTGTCGAACGACGCGGGCGCGATGCCTGCGACGGGCGCGGGCTCGCGCCTGTCGAGGCCCTGCCGCAGGCCCTCGATCTCGCGCTGCTGGCGCAGCGATCGCAGCACCAGCCAGCCGAACAGCGCGCCCGCGAGAGCGCCTCCCTCGCCGCTCGCCATGGCTCCCACCAAGGCTCCGACCACGATCGCGATCAACATGACCAAGGCGCTCTCCCTATGCGTCCCGCCGAAAACTCTAGCAGCGGCCTCCGCAGGCCTCGCGACGATTGCGGGGGAGGGCAAGCGCGGATTGCGCCGACGGGTCGGCGCCCGCGACGGCGCTCAGAACGATCGACGATGCTCGAGCGCCGGCAACTGCAGCCGCACGGAAGCGATGCGCTCGCTGCTCAGATCGGCGGTGACGACGCCTTCGCCATCCTCGCGGCGAATCGCCACGACCTCGCCCCAGGGATCGATGACGAGGCTGTGCCCGAAGGTGCGACGACCGTTCTCGTGCGTGCCGCCCTGCGCTGCGGCAACGACGTAGCACTGGTTCTCGATCGCGCGCGCCCGCAGCAGCACTTCCCAGTGGGCGGCGCCGGTCGGGTGGGTGAAGGCGGACGGGACGCAGAGGAGATCGCAGGGCGGGCGCATGAGGGCGCGGTAGAGCTCGGGGAAGCGCAGGTCGTAGCAGACGCTCAGGCCCACCCGCAGTCCCTCGGCGTCGAAGCTCGCCGGCGCGCTGCCGGGCAGCAGGGTGCGTCCTTCGTCGTACTGCTCGCGGCCGTTGTCGTAGCGGAAGAGATGGATCTTGTCGTAGCGCGCCACCTGCTTGCCGTCGGGCGAGAAGACGAGGTTGGCGTTCATCGCCTTGGCACCCGCGCCGCCCACGGTGTCGCCGGCCCCGCTGCGCAGCGGGAGCGTGCCGCCGACCAGCCACAGCCGGTGCTCGCGCGCGGTGTCGGCGAGCATGCGCTGGATCGGGCCGTCGCCGGGCGCCTCGGCGATGGCGAGCTTGTCGCGGTCGCTGCGGCCCATGAAGCAGAAGTACTCGGGCAGCACCGCCAGCCGCGCACCCTCGCGCGCGGCCTGGGCCACGAGAGCCCGCGCGGCCTCGCAGTTCCGCTCGACGCTGGGCGTCGACACCATCTGGATCGCGGCGATCTTCATGGATCAGCTCCTCAACGCGGCGTCGCCGGCGCGCTCTCGGCGGGCGGCGGGCTCGCCGGAGGCGTATCGGCCATCGCGGCCTCGCTCGCCTTGCTGCGTTCCACGCGCTCGACCTTGGGATCGTCCCACGGCCCGGTGATGTGGAATTCGCGCGTGTTGGCGGCCATCAGCGGCTTGCGCAGGAAGTACTGCGCCAGGAAGGTGCCGAGGCCGACCGCCGGGTTGATCACGGCATAGGCGAGCGAGGCCGTGCCGGCATTGATCTCGGGCACCACGACCACGCGCAGGTCCTCGGTCTCGCGGACCAGGTCGGCGCTGCCTTCCATCAGCACCGCGGCGGCGGCGCCGCGCATGCGCAGGTTGTTCGTCGATGCCAGGCCGCCGCCGATGCGGATGTCGCCGACCACGTTGTCGAAGGCGAAGCCCTCCTCGAACAGGTCGCGGAAGTCGAAGAGCAGGCGGCGCGGCAGCGACTGCAGGGTGAAGACGCCGAGCAGCCGCGCCGCCCCCGGGCTGGCCTTCAGGAACTGGCCGGAATCGATCGCCACCTTGACCTGGCCCGTCATGCGCGCGAGGTCGGGCGAGAGCGGCGAGCCGACCCACGCCAGGTCGCCGGCGAGCGAGCCCTTGCCGCCGCGGACGACGCGGCCCATGCCGAGCCGCTCGAGGTAGGCGCCGCTGTCGGCGAGGGCGAGCGTGAAGCTCATGGTCGCGCGGCGCGGCGCCGGCGCGCCGGGCGAGCCGCTCGCACCCCAGCTGCCGGTGGCCGTGAGCCGGGCCTCCGGCGTCACCAGGTTCAGCTTCGCGAGCTGCCACTCGCGCGTCGCGCCGCGGTTGACGGCCTCGATCTCGAGCCGCCCGAGTCGCTTGCCGCGCAGGTCGAAGTCGTCGACGACGATGTCGAGGGCCGGGATGCTCGCCGGCTGCTCGTCGAGCAGGCTCTCCACCCGCTCCGCCTCGCCGCGCGGCAGGCTCAGGCGGGCCAGGCGCGCGTAGACGCGGCCCGCCCCGGCGGCGCTGCCGCGCCGCGCCGGTCGGTACTCGACGTAGCCGGCGAGCTCGTCGGCCTCGACGTTGGCGCGCCAGAGGCCGGCCTGCTGCGACAAGCCGGCCGTGACGTTGCGCAGGCGCCGCGAGCCGAGGTCGAGATCGCCGACACGCAGGGCGATCGACTCCGGCACGTAGCCCTCGCCGCCCGAGGGGTCGAAGACCAGCGGCGCCGCCGGGGTGCCGGGCGGCGGCCGGTCGCCGGCCTTGTCGAGCCGATCCAGCACCGACTCCCAGGCGGCGACGTCGAGCTGCCTGAGCGTGACGCTGGCGACGGTGCCTGCCGGCGGCAAGGGCGGGACCTCGATGCCTGCCGATGGCGCCGACTCGCCGGCGCGCAGCGGGCCCGCCGGGCGCGGCTCGCCGACGCGGATGGCGCCGCGGACGACGCGCGTCGCCTCGCCGCTCTGCTCGCGCAGGAAGTGGGCCTGCACCGCCCCGCCGACGTCGACGCGCAGGACGTCGCGATTCGGCCGGGTCCCATCGCCGCCGGGCGCGCTGCCTTCCTCCGGTCCGCTGTGCAGGCGAAGCGCGAGCGGGGCCGTCGCTGGCTTGCCGAGAGGCTGCGGCAGGTCGACGGCGATGCCCACGAGGTCGCTGCTCAGCTCGATCTGCGGCCGGCCGCCAATGAAGGCGACAGTCGCGCGATAGCCGGCGTGGCCGGACAGCGTCGATGCCAACCGGGCGAGCGTGCCGAGCTCGGAGGCCTGGCGCAGTGCCTCGGCGCTGAACGTGCCCTGGCCGGTGAATCGGTGCAGGTCCTTGCCGCTCGGCTGCGCGACCGAGCCGCCGCTGAACGCGAGCTCGCCGCCGAGCAGGCGAGCGCTCGCGCTGGCCACGCTGAAGCCCTGGTGGGTGAAGTCGATGCGCGCCTTGGCGGCTGCCAGCAGCGGCGTGTCCGGGGTCATGCGGACGTCGTTGCCGAGGAGCTGCAGGCCGCCCTTGACCTGCGTGGCGGCGGGATCGTCGAGCGGGATCGACAGGCCGAGGCGCAGCTCGGCCGGGCCGGTGGCGCTGGCCTTGGCCAGCGCCTCGCCGGTCCAGCCGCCGACCGGCGTGCCGTTGACGAAGCGCAGCATTTCCGGGAGCGGCCCCCGCGCGGTGCCCTCGATGTCGAGGCGGGCTGCACCGCCCAGGTCGGCGATGCGGCCGTGGATGCCCTTCCACTCGGCCCCCGCCAGGCGGGCCGTGGCGTTGAGGATCTCCAGGGACGAGCGGTCGACGATCAGCTCGCCGGTGACGGCGCTCAGCGCCGGCCACGCCGACTCGCGTCGTGGCTGCGCCGGCCGAGCGCTCGTCGCGACCGTCGCCGGCTCTGCCGGGACATACGCGAACACCGCGTCCTCGACCTTCGCGGCGATGCGGAACTCGCCGTCGCGTGCCGTCCTGGCGTTGTGGAAGGGGAAGTCCCAGAGGTCGCCGCGGACCCGGAAGACGGCGTTGCGGATGGTCCCCGAGCGCACGGCACCGTCGATGTACGAGCGCACGCCCTCGGGCAGGCCGAGCGGCAGGTAGCGGGCGGTCCGCGCGCCCTTGCCGTTGGCGAGCACGCCGTCGAGCTCGAGCTCGCCCGGATAGCGGCCGCCCCGCGCGAAGCCGTCGCCGCGTCCGCTCCGCCAGGTGGCGCTCAGCTGCCCTTCCGCGTCGCGGTTGGCGAAGCTCACCCCGGCGGCCTTGACGGTGATCTGCGGCGGCCGGCCGGCCGGAGCCGGATCGACCTTCCAGGCCAGCCGGGCATCGAAGCGGTCGAGGGGCAGCTCGCGCTCGGCGAAGACGCCCGGCAGGTCGAGGACGCCGCCGGCGATGCCGATGCGTGCCTCGCCGCCGGCCTCGCTGGCGTCGAGCTGGACCGTCGCGTTGGTGAGCCCCGGCCGGCCGATGCCGTTTCGCTCCGCCGCCGGACGGGCCACCAGTGACAGGCCGCTCAGCAGGCCCTTGACGCGGTAGTGCGCCGGCGCATCGAGCGGGCCGTCCCAGCGCGTGTTCAGCTTGGTGATCACGCCTTGCGGCCTGACGTCGGCGAGCAGGCCGCGCAGGGCTGCGCCCATCGGCACGTGCATGGCGATATCGGCCATGAGGCCGACGTCGAGACGATCGGCGACGAGCTCGCCGGCGCGCACCTCGCCCTGTGCGTCGCGCGTCCACGCCACGTCGAGATCGCCGCGCGGCCAGCGCACGCCGTTGCCGGTGAGGAAGCCGAAGCGGCGGGCGGCGACGGCGACGCGATCGCCGCGGCGCTCGCCCGTGATGCGGCCTTCGATCTGCTCGAACTCGAGCGGCTCGACCGTGGGGTGCAGGCGCAGGGTCACGGCCCGCAGGGCCACGTCGACGGTCGCGCCGATCGGCTGACCTTCCTCGACGTCGAACCAGCCGCGCACCGAACCGTCGCCTTCGCTCAGCTCGAACGGCAGGGTGACATGCCGGCGCAGCTCGCGGAGGTCGGCGCGCGGCAGGTCGGCATAGGCACTGCCGCTCCAGCGCCGCCAGTCGCCGCGGCCGGCGAACAGTGGCTGCGTGAACAGGCCGCGCAGCGTGAAGCGCTCGCCCCAGCCGGGCGGCGGCGTCGCGTCGAGGCGGATGGCGTGCTCGCGCAGGCCGTTGCGCACGACCAGATCGACTTCGCCGAGGACCAGCGGCGGCGCCTGACGGGCCTCGTCGATCCAGCGCACGCTGCCGCCGCGGATCACGAACTCGTGCTGCTTGAAGAACCAGTCGACGGCGGCATCGTCTTCGGCGTCGCCGGTGCTGCTGCCGAAGTCGAGACCGGCGACGCGGATGTGCCCGCTCGCGTCGCGGCGCACGTCGACGCTGGCGCCGTCGATCAGGAGCTGCGAGAAGCGCGGCTCGAGCGCGAGCAGCGAGCGGACCGAGAGCGCCGCGTAGACGCGCGGCAGGGCGAGGGCGACACGCTTCTCGGCGTCGAGGACCTCGACGTCGCGAAGCTCGAAGGCCGGGACCCAGCGGCTCGACTGCACGACGATCGCGCCGATGCGGACCGGCGCCCCGAGCATGCTGCTCGCGCGCGCCTCGATGGGTGCACGCCACTCTTCGATGTGCGGCAGAATCAGCCAGTGAAGTGAGAGCCAACCCACGAAGAGAACACTGGCCACTGCACCAAGCCCCCACAGAAGGGCGCGGGCCAGCCATCGCAGGCCAGGCACGAGGCGCCGCCGGGTCGGCGGGCGCCGCGCCCGGCCAGCATCGTCGAGAGGGGGATTCGCGGACATGAAGGCAGGGTGGCGCCGGGTGGCTGGGCGAGTGGATGGCGGGCCGCACCGCCCCTCGCATCGAGATGCGCGGCGCGGTCGGCGTCGACGCCTCGCGCCGGTCGAATCAATCTAGCACAGAGCCCGCGAGACGATGGGTTCGAAAGGCACCGTCGCCCCACTCGTGGAAGGCTCTCGCGCGACATCGCCGCGCCGCGGCGGCACAAGCGCACGGGCAGCGCACAGCCGCTTCGTCCAGCGCATCCGACGCCGCTATGCCGACGACCTGAAGCGCTTGCCGCCGGGCCTTCCGGATCGCCAGCGCATCCTGGACCTGATCGAGACGCTGCAGGCGGGCGGCCGCTCCCTTGCCAGCGCCTTGCGCGTCACCCGCCAGCTGGTCCTCGAGCGCCTCGCCGTCCTCGACGTCGAAGAGGGCGCCGGCCTGACCGACATCACCCAGGCCATGACCGATCTCGCCGAGGCCACGCTCGAGCGCGCGCTCGCGGAGGTGCTCGCGGCGCAGGACCAGCGCTTGGGCGTGCCGCGCGACGCGAGCGGCCGGCGCATCGAGTTCTGGATCATCGGCATGGGCAAGCTCGGCGCGCGCGAGCTGAACGTCTCGTCCGACATCGACCTCGTCTACCTGTACGAGGAAGACGGGACCACCGACGGCGCCAGCCCGACGAGTGCGCACGAATACTTCTCGCACGTCGCCCGCGGGCTCTACGCGCTGATCGGCGACGTCACCGAGGACGGCTTCGTCTTCCGGGTCGACCTCGCCCTGCGTCCGAACGGCAACTCCGGGCCGCCGGTGACGAGCCTGGCGATGCTCGAGGAGTACCTCCAGGCGCACGGCCGCGAGTGGGAGCGCTTCGCCTGGCTGAAGAGCCGCGTCGTCGCGCCGCGTGCCAGCGTCGAGAACGGGCGGGCCCTGGCGCTGCGCTCGCTGGTGACGGCCTTCGTCTACCGGCGCTATCTGGACTACGGCGTCTTCGAGGGCCTCCGCCAGCTGCACGCCAAGGTGCGCGACGAGGCCCAGCGCCGTGCCGCCGGCCGGCCGGAGCGCGCCAACGACGTCAAGCTGTCGCGCGGCGGCATCCGCGAGATCGAGTTCATCGTCCAGCTGCTGCTCGTCGTGCGCGGCGGCCAGTTCCCGGAGATCCGCACCCGCTCGACGCTGAAGGCGCTCGACAAGCTCACGGCCGGCGGCCTGATGAAGCGGCCCAGTGCGGAGCGGCTCGCCGCCGCCTACACCCTGCTGCGCCGTGTCGAGCACCGCATCCAGTACCTGGACGACCAGCAGACGCACGTCCTGCCGACGCAGGACGGCGACCTCGACTGGCTCGCCGCCAGCCTGAGCGCGGACGGCAGCCTCGGCGCCTGCGCCCTGCTCGAGCAGCTCGGCGAAGCGCGCGAGTTCGTGGCCACCGAGTTCGACCTGCTGCTGCACGACGGGCGCGGCTCGGCGGGCGGGTCGTGCCGCAGCTGCGGCCCGCCGGAGCAGCCGGTCGATGCTGAGGGCTTCCTCGAGCAGCTGCCGGCCGAGCTGGCGGCCCGGGTCCGGCCGCTCTGCGGCCAGGCCAAGATCCGTCTCCTGCGCGACGAGAGCAAGCTGCGCCTGGCGCGCCTGGTGACGCGGGCCGCCCAGGCGGTGGCGCAGGCGCGCTGCACCCCGGCCGCGGCGGTGCTGTTCATCGACTGGATCGAGCCGCTGCTGCGGCGCGAGAGCTACCTGGCGCTGCTGGCCGAGCGGCCCGAAGTGCAGAACCGCCTGCTGCGCCTGCTCGGCCTCGCCCGCTGGCCGATGCGCTACCTGATGCTGCACCCCGGGGTCATCGACGAGCTCGCCGACGAGCGCCTGATGCACAGCCGCTTCGACGCCGACGCCTACAAGCGCGAGCTCGAGGAACGCCATGCTGGCTGGACGCGTTCCAGCCAGGCCGAGGAGGAGCTGCTCCTCGACACCCTGCGCCGCGCCCATCACGCCGAGGTCTTCCGCACCCTGGTGCGCGACGTCGAGGGCCACATCACGGTGGAGGAGGTCGCCGACGACCTGTCGGCGCTGGCCGACGCGACGCTCTCCTGCGCCTTGCGCTGGGCCTGGCGGCACCTGAAGGTCGCGCACCGCGACGAGCCGCAGCTGGCGGTGATCGCCTACGGCAAGCTCGGCGGCAAGGAGCTCGGCTACGGCAGCGACCTCGACGTCGTCTTCGTCCACGACGACCCCGAGCTCGACCCGGACCGGGCGGCCGAGATCTACGGCGCCTTCGTGCGCAAGCTGATCGCCTGGCTGACCATGCGCACCGCCGCCGGCGAGCTGTTCGACATCGACACCGCGCTGCGCCCGAACGGCAACTCCGGCCTGCTGGTGACCTCGATGGCCTCGTTCGAGAACTACCAGACCGGCCGCGGCAGCAACACCGCGTGGACCTGGGAGCACCAGGCCTTGACGCGGGCGCGCTGGTGCGCCGGGCTCGAGCGCGTGGCGCCGCGCTTCGAGGCGGTCCGTCGGCGCGTCCTCGCCGCGCCGCGCGACCTGCGCTCGCTGCTCGAGGAGGTGCGGGCGATGCGCGACAAGGTCCGCGCGGCGCATGCCGTACGCCAAGGGACGTTCGACGTCAAGCACAGTCCGGGCGGGATGATGGACGTGGAGTTCGCCGTTCAGGCGCTGGTGCTCGGCCACGGCCAGGCGCGGCCCGAGCTGCTCGACGACGTCGGCAACATCGCCCTGCTGCGTCGCGCCGAAACGGCCGGCCTGCTCCCGACCGGTGTCGGCAGCGCCGCGGCGGATGCCTACCGCGACCTGCGCCGCGCCCAGCACCGGGCCCGCCTCGACGAGCAGCCGACGCAGGTGGAGCCGGCCGGGATGGCCGAGCAGAGCCGCGCCGTGCTCGCGCTCTGGCGTGCCGTCTTCGCCTGAGAGCGGCGCGAAGGCCTGGGCGGGACTGGCGGCGCTGCTCGCCGTCGCGGCCTTCCTCGCTTCCCTGCTCGACGCGCGCAGCATCGACTGGCAGCCGGGGCTGGCCTGGCGCGAGCCCTGGCGGGCGTGGACGGCGGCGCTCGTCCATCTGAGCCCTCTTCACCTTGCCGCCAACCTGGCCGGTGCCGTCGCCGTCGCCGTGCTCGGCTGGGCGGCGCGGCTGCCGCGCAGGAGCGCCGTCGCCTGGGCGGTGGCCTGGCCGCTCACGCAATGGGGCCTGCTCGCCCGCCCGGATCTGCTGCACTACGGCGGCCTCTCCGGCGTCCTCCACGCCGGCGTCGCCGTCGCCGCGCTGTTCCTGGCCGTGCGCGCGTCCGGCGCTCGCCGCGCGGTCGGCGTCGCGACCCTCGCGGTGACGATCGCGAAGGTCGTCAGCGAGGCGCCCTGGGGCGCTGTCCTGCGCCAGCCCGAGGGCTGGGACATCGCCGTCGCCCCGGTCGCGCACGCCACCGGCCTGCTCGCGGGCCTGGCCTGCGCCGGCGCCGCCGAGCTGCTGCGGCACTCGCGGGCCCGTCCGCGCGACCGCGAAACGTAGCATCGAGCGATGCAGGAACGCAAAGCCCACGTCGATGCCTTGGCGAGCAGCCTGCTGGTCTTCTGCTGCCTGCTCTGGGGCCTGAACCAGGTGGCGGCGAAGGCAGTCCTGCCCGAGATCCCGGCGCTGTGGCAGGCGGCCGCCCGCTCCGTCGGCGCCGCCTTGCTCGTCTGGCTCTGGGCCCGTCAGCGCCGCATCGCCCTCTTCGCCCGCGACGGCACCCTGCCCGGCGGCCTGATCGCCGGCGCCCTGTTCGCGGCCGAGTTCTTCTGCATCTTCGTCGGCCTGCAGTACACGACGGCGTCCCGGATGGTCGTCTTCATCTACATCTCGCCCTTCGTCGTCGCGCTCGGCATGCCGCTCATCGCGCGCTCGGAGCGGCTGAGCCCGCTGCAGATTGTCGGCCTCGTCCTCGCCTTTGCCGGCGTGGCATGGGCCTACTCGGAAGGCTTCTCGCATCCGCAGGCTTTGCCGACGCAGTGGATGGGCGACGGGCTCGGCGTCCTCGCCGGCGTGCTCTGGGGCGCCACCACGCTCGCCATCCGCGCCTCCGCGCTCAGCCACGCCTCGGCGGAGAAGACCCTCCTCTACCAGCTGGCCGTCTCGGGCGTGCTGCTCCTGGTCGCCGCGCTCCTGAGCGGTGCGCCGTTGCCGCGGCAGCTGTCCACGCTCGCCTGGAGTTCGATGGCGTTCCAGATCGTCGTCGTCAGCTTCGCCAGCTACCTGCTGTGGTTCTGGCTGATCCGCCACTACCCGGCGACGCGCCTCGCCTCGTACACCATGCTGACGCCGGTGTTCGGCCTTCTGCTCGGCGCCTGGCTGCTGGCCGAGCCGATCACTGCCCGGCTGGTGTTCGCCCTGGTCGCGGTGGCCGCCGGCATCTACCTCGTGAACCGGCCGCGCTGACGCCGGACCTCAGCGCCTGATCCGATCGACCAGCGAGGTCGTGGAGTAGCCGTCCAGGAACGGCAGGGCCCGTGCCTCGCCGCCCCAGCTGCGCACCAGGGCCGTTTCGGCCAATGACTCGATGTCGTAGTCGCCGCCCTTCACGTACAGGTCCGGGTGGACGATCTTCATCAGCTCGACGGGCGTCGCCTCGTCGAAGAGCGTCACCAGGCTGACGCTGGCCAGGGCCGCCAGCACGCAGGCGCGGTCGCCCTGGTTGTTGAGCGGGCGATCCGGCGCCTTGCCGAGACCGCGCGCGGAGACGTCGCTGTTGAGGCCGACCACCAGGCTCGCGCCCAGCGCCCGCGCCTGTGCGAGGTAGGTGACGTGGCCGCGGTGCAGGATGTCGAACACCCCGTTGGTGAAGACCACCGGCCGCGGCAGCTCGGCCAGGCGAGGCAGGAGCTCGGCACGTGGACAGAGCTTGGCGACGAAGTCGGGCAGCACCCGTCGATTGTCGCCCTGGCGCCCCGACCGGCGCGGGCGTGCGCCTTAGACTGCCGCGGCGGATGAGGAGGAATCATGCTGGTGCTCTGCGGCTCGCCGATTTCCAACTACTACAACAAGGTGAAGCTCGCGCTGCTCGAGAAGGGCGTCTCCTTCACCGAGGAGAACGTCGGCACCGGCTCGACCGACGAGACGGTGCTGGCGGCGTCGCCGCTCGCCAAGATCCCGTTCATCCGCACCGAGCACGGCTCGCTCTGCGAGAGCCAGGCGATCCTCGACTACCTCGAGGCCGCCTACCCGCAGCCGGCGCTGCTGCCCGGCGAGCCCTTCGCTGCCGCCAAGGTGCGCGAGCTGACGCTGTTCGTCGAACTGCACCTGGAGCTGGTCGCGCGCGAGCTCTACCCGAAGGCCTTCTTCGGCGGCACGATCAGCGACGGGCACGCGGCGCGCGTCCGCGGCCGGCTCGAGAAGCACATCGCCGGGTTCAGGCGACTGGCCCGCTTCGGCCCCTACGTCGCGGGCGCCGATTTCACCCAGGCCGACTGCGCCGCCTGGCCATCGCTGCCCCTGGTCTCGATGGCGACCAAGGCCGTCTACGGGGAGGATCTGCTCGCCGCCGGCGGTGTCGACTGGCAGCCTTATGTGCGGCTGGTCGGGGAGAGGCCCTCCGCGCGTCGAGTGGCCGCCGATCGCAAGGCGGTTCAGGCCGCCATCGCGGCGCGCCGCTGACCCGGCCTGGCGTCAGGCCGGGCGGGGATCGGGATTGCCGATCGGCGCCGCCGCCTTGGCCGCCGCCGCCACCCGCGCAGTGACTTCCTTGCGGTAGCGGTTCAGCTCCTGCACGCTGGCGAAGCTCCGCTCGAGGAGCAGGCTCAGGTTGTGCAGGATGCGCTCGACCACCTTGTTTTCCCAGACGGCGTCGAACTGGATCTGCGAGTCGAGCCACTGCTCGAGCCACTTCGGATCGGGCAGCCGGCTCTGGATCGTGTCGCGCGGGAAGAGCTGGGTGTTGACGTGCAGGTTGGTCGGGTGCAGCGCCTGCGCCGTGCGCCGGGCGCTGGCCATGAGGACGCCCACCTTGGCGAACGCGGCGCGGGCTTCGTCGCCGAACTTGACCATGGCTTTTTTCATATAGCGCAAGTAAGCGCCGCCATGACGGGCCTCGTCACGAGCCAGGATCTCGTAGATCGCCTTGATCACCGGCTCGCTGTGCCACTCGGCAGCGCGGCGATACCAGTGGTTGAGCCTGATTTCGCCGCAGAAGTGCAGCATCAGGGTCTCGAGCGCCGGCGCCGGGTCGAACTCGAAGCGGACGTCGTGCAGCTCGGCCTCGGTCGGCACCAGGTCGGGCCGGAACCGGCGCAGGTACTCCATGAGGACGAGCGAATGCTTCTGCTCCTCGAAGAACCAGACGCTCATGAAGGCCGAGAAGTCGCTGTCGTCGCGGTTGTCGCGCAGGAACATCTCGGTCGCCGGCAGGGCGGCCCATTCGGTGATGGCGTTCATCTTCACCGTCTGCGCCTGCTCGTCGGACAGTTTGCTGGCGTCGAACGAGGACCAGGGGATGTCCTGGTCCATGTTCCAGCGGACGGCTTCGAGCTGCTTGAAGAGCTCCGGGTAGATCATGGTTTGGTCCAAGCGGCCGAGTTTAGTCGCTGGGACTCGGCCGGCCGGAGGGTCGACCGTCGCGTCGACTTGTCGGACTTCGCCTCAAAAGGAGCGGAACTCTGGCCGGGAGACCGCGTCATAGGGGTTCGACGCCCTTGCGCGGCTGGTCCGGTCCGGAACCGGGCGCCGATCGAAGGCGGCACCGGTTTCTGTCGCTGGAGCCGGCCGGCCACGCCGGCTGAAATCCTCGGGGGGTTCTTCTCCTCCCTCCTCCTCCCTCGTTCCCCCGGGGGCGCTCGGCGACATTCTTCTTCCCTCCCGGGCCTCGAGGCCCGGGAGCCCGGTCGGCAGGCCCGGCCTGCCTAGCGGAGCCAGCCCTTCTTGCGGAAGTAGATGAACGGTGCGGCGACCGAAGCCGCCATGAGGGCCAGAGCGTAGAGATAGCCGTACTGCCAGTTCAGCTCCGGCAGGATCCTGAAGTTCATGCCGTAGATGCTGGCGATCAGCGTCGGCGGCAGCAGGGCGACGCTGGCCACCGAGAAGATCTTGATGATCTTGTTCTGGTTGATGTTGATGAAGCCGACCGTCGCGTTCATCAGGAAGTTGATCTTGTCGAAGAGGAACGTGCTGTGGCTGTCGAGCGAGTCGATGTCGCGCAGGATCTGGCGGGCCTCCTCGAACTGCTCGGCGTTCAGCATCCGGCTGCGCATCATGAAACTGACGGCCCGGCGCGTGTCCATGACGTTGCGGCGGATGCGCCCGTTGAGGTCCTCCTGGCGGGCGATCGACGACAGCGCCTCGCCCGCGGCCTGATCGTTGACGTCGTGGCGCAGCACGCGCGCGCTGACGGCTTCGAGGCCGTCGTAGATGCCTTCGAGGGCATCGGCCGAGTACTCGGCGTCGGCGTCGTACAGCTTGAGCAGGACGTCCTTGGCGTCGCCGATCAGGGCCGGAATGCGCCGGGCGCGCAGGCGCAGCAGCCGGAACACCGGCAGGTCCTCGGCATGCACCGAGAACAGCACGTTGCGGTAGAGGATGAAGGCGACGCGCACGTTGCGCGAGGTCTGGCCGTCGTCGATCAGGAAGTCGGAGCGGATGTGCAGCTCGCCGTTGTCCTCCTCGTAGAACCGGGCCGATTCCTCGAGATCGTCGTCGACGGCGTCGTTCGGGATCGTCAGGCCGAAGTGCTCGCCGATCCAGCCCTTCTCTTCCTCGGTAGGCGCGTCGAGGTCGACCCACACCGGCTGCACGTGGGCGAGCGCCGCCTGGCTTTCGATCTCTTCCTGGAACAGCCGGCCGTTGACCAGCGTGAAGACATTCAGCATGAAAGCTCCATCGAGCATGACCCGGCTCGGCTGGAGCGGACGGTCATCCGAGGTGAGAGATGTCCAAGGACGGCGTCCCGTGATGAAGTGGCGAAATTATCGCATCGGCAGACGGCCGGAAGAAAGGCGGAGTTGCGGACGAAGGCCGGGGATAGACTGGGTTCGCAGACCGCAACACCCTGCTCCAGAAGCAGGCATCGAGCCGTCTGCTACTGTCTCCTGCCGCACACACGAAAGGATTTCCCCCATGAATCTGACGATCAGCGGTCATCACCTCGACGTCACTCCGGCGCTGCGCGAGTACGTCATCAACAAGCTCGACCGGATCACACGTCACTTCGACCAGGTCGTGGACATCACGGTCCTGCTCTCGGTCGAGAAGCTGACCGAGAAGGAGAGGCGCCAGAAGGCCGAGGTGACGCTGCACGTCAAGGGCAAGGATCTCTTCGCCGAACACTCGTCCGAGGACCTGTACGCGGCCATCGACCAGCTCATGGACAAGCTCGACCGACAGGTCGTCCGGCACAAGGGAAAGGTCCAGGACCACCACCACGAGGCCGCCAAGCGCATCGACGCGACGCTCAGCTGACCCGGGCCCCGGCCGCGCGAGTGTTGCCGCGGCGCCGCAGCCGGCCGGCGGTCTGGCCGGGCGGGCGCCGGAAGCGAGCGCGGCAACGGGCCCGACTCCATAATTCATCGACTCGTCATACCGCCGCCACGGCTTCGGCCGTGCCCGGCATCTCGCCATGAACCGTCTTGCTGCCATCCTG
>JAESGR010000358.1_pt1 | contig 42738 bp, 50 predicted proteins | sample 9269771 | NCBI WGS metagenome assembly JAESGR01 (sample SAMN15739572, study PRJNA653492) | algae metagenome | isolation source: Chroococcus sp. CMT-3BRIN-NPC107 and co-occurring heterotrophs from well... | place: USA: Clark Mountains Wilderness, California | collected 2010-04-18 | reverse complement strand
AGATGGACAAGTGCACCTTCTGCGCCGGCGGCCCCGAGGCCAACGGCAGCCAGGCGGAGTTCGAGAAGTACGGTCGCAACCGCCTTGCCGAGGGCAAGCTCCCGGCTTGCGCCGAGATGTGCTCGACCAAGGCCCTCCTCGGCGGCGACGGCGACGTGGTCGCCGACATCTTCCGCACCCGCGTGCTCAACCGCGGCAAGGGCAGCGAGGTCTGGGGCTGGGGCACGGCCTACGGGCGTCCCTCGCCCGGCAATCCGGCCACGGCGCCCGCCCAGCCGAAGAAGTCATGAGGGCCGCGTTCCGGGGGCTCTCCTTCCTCGCGGTGGCGGTGCTCGTCGCCGGATGCGGCGAACGCGTCCAGACGATGCCGGTGGGCGCCGAGAAGAAGGCCGACGCGCGCAGCTACGAGATCACGGACAACGGCTACATCGCCCCGGGCTGGACGCCGGGCAACGAAGGAAGCTGGGACGCCCAGCTGAAGAAGCGGGCGCAGGCGCAGAACGACTTCGCGCCGCGCTAGCTTGAAATCGGGAGACGGCATGCGACGCATGATTCGCCAGGCGCTGCTCGGCGCCGCCTTCGCCGCCGTGCTGTGCGGCCCGGCCTGGGCACAGGCGCTGGCGCCGGCCGCGGCGAGCGCGCCGATGGTCGATGGGGTGCCGGAGCCGGCCCCTCGCGCCACGACCGCGCCGGACCCGCAGGCGACGGACACCAACGCCGTGCGTGCACGCACGCAGCCGGGCAACAACGCGCCGTTTTGGCGCGGCGTTCGCGAGTCGGGGCAGGCGCCGGGAACGGTCAACAATCGCAATCTCGGCGAGGCCGGCGTCCTGGTCCAGACGATGACCCAGTACCCGGGAACGCACGTCACCACCGCCGGCGAGGCCTGGCGGCAGATCCGCAACTGGTGGATCATTCCGTACGGCGGCGCGCTGCTCGTCATCGCGGCCCTGGCCATCGGGCTGTACTACTGGCGCAAGGGCCCGATGGGCGGACACGAGCCGAACACCGGACGGCTCATCGAGCGTTTCACGTACTTCGAGCGCGCCTCGCACTGGGTCAACGCCGTGGCCTTCGTGATCCTCGCCGTCTCCGGCATCGTGATGGCATGGGGCAAGTTCTTCCTGCTCCCCTTGATGGGCGGCCTGCTGTTCGGCTGGCTGACCTGGTTCCTGAAGACGGCGCACAACTTCGCCGGCCCGCTCTTCGCAGTGTCGCTGGTCGTGATGGTCTTCGCCTTCATCCGCAGCAACTGGCCCAGCCGGGTCGATCTCACGTGGCTGCGCCGCGGCGGCGGCCTCTTCGGCGGCCACGAGCCGCCTTCGCATCGCTTCAATGCCGGCGAGAAGATCGTCTTCTGGCTCGGAGTGGTCGTCCTCGGCGGCATCGTCGTCGCCTCGGGTCTTGTCCTCGATCAGGTGATCCCGGGCCTGGCGCTCCGGCGCGAGGACATGCAGATGGCCCACATCGTGCATTCGATCGCCGCGGTGTTCATGATGATCGTCTTCCTCGGCCACATCTATCTCGGCACCATCGGCATGCGCGGCTCGTACCAGGCCATGAAGACGGGTTACGTCGACGAAGGCTGGGCCCGCGAGCACCACGCGCTGTGGTACGACGACATCCGTGCGGGCAAGATCCCGGCACAGCGAAGCGCGCCGTCCGTCCGCGTCGAGCAGCCCGCCTCCTGATCGCGAAGGAATCCCATGCGTCCCGTCCTCGCCCTCGTCACCGTCCCGTTCCTGACCGCGGCGCTCGTCGGGACAGCGGCCGCCAAGCTGCCGCCCCTCAGCGACGAAGCCAAGGCCAAGGCCGCGGAAGCCGCCGCCAGGACAGCCTGGTCGGACAAGGTCGCTGCCTACAAGATGTGCCTGGCCATGGATCGCAGCGCCGAGGTCTACCGCACGAGCTCGAAGTCCATGGGCAAGGACGCACCGCCTCCGGTGCCGCTGCCGCCGTGCGCCGACCCCGGCCCGTTCGTGCCCGTCACGCCGCAGGAATCGAAACCGCTCGAGGCGTCAGGCGCCCACTCGCCGCCGGGCAACGCGGCCACGCCTCCGAGCAACAAGGCCACCTCGTCGGAAATGACGGGAACCCGCAAATAGCCGCTCCCGCTCTCCGCCTCACCTCCGCCAGCGCGCCACTGACCGAGCAGATCAGCGTCCGCGACGAATTCGGCGCCCAACGCGCGATCTCGATCCCGGCCGAGCGAGCGCTGACGGTGTTCGTCGACAAGCGCGAGCTGGTGACCCTGATGACCCTCGGCGCAGCGCCCGAGCTTCTCGTCCTCGGCTACCTGCGCAATCAGCGCCTCGTCGAACGCGTCACCGACCTGGAATCGATCACCGTCGACTGGGACGTGAACGCCGCTGCCATCAAGACGCGCGCCGGCATCGAGCGCTTCGACGAGAAGACCGCGAGGCGCGTCGTCACCACCGGCTGCGGCCAGGGCACGATGTTCGGCGACCTCATGGGCGACCTGGATCGGGTCCGCCTGCCGCCCGCCGACGATCCTTCGGCGCGCATCAGCCAGTCGGCGCTCTACGGCCTGCTCGACGCCATCCGTCGCCAGGAGAGCACCTACAAGTCGGCCGGCTCCGTCCATGGCTGCGCGCTGTTCCGGCGGAGCGAGCTGCTCACCTTCGTCGAGGACGTCGGCCGGCACAACGCCATCGACACGATCGCCGGATGGATGTGGCTGCACGAGGTCGACGGTGGCGACAAGATCTTCTACACGACGGGACGGCTGACCAGCGAGATGATCATCAAGTCGGCGCAGATGGGCGTGCCGATCATCGTCTCGCGCAGCGGCATCACGCAGATGGGCTACGAGGTCGCCGTTCGCCTCGGCCTGGCGCTGTTCGGCCGAGCCACCAACCGGCACTTCCTCTGCTACTGCGGGTTCGAGCGCTTCGATGCAGAACCCGAGCCGCCTCGCGGCTGAGCCTGCGGCCGGCGCCGATGCGGCCTGGCGCGCCATCCTCGATGCGGCCAGCGAGCGCTACCGCGGCACCGACGCACATGCCATGCGCTTCGCCCGCGCCAAGCTCGGCAACGACCGTGTCTTCCGGCACGTCCTGGAGAGCGGGTTGGTGCCCGCCGGGGCCCACGTGGTCGATGCCGGGTGCGGGCAAGGGCTCTTCGCCAGCCTGCTGCGAGCGGCGGACGCCGTCGCCCGCGTGGGCGGCTGGCCGGCCGCCTGGGCCGCGGCGCCGTTTGATGTCCGCGTCACCGGGATCGACCTGCTCGAGCTCGACATCACCCGGGCGCGTGCGGCGCTGGGCGACGCCGCGACCTTCGTGCACGCCGACATGCGCCGCTTCAACTTCCCCGCCTGCGACCGCATCGCCTTCTTCGACACGCTGCACTACATCGCACCGGCGGAGCAGGACGCGGTGCTCGCCAGGGCGCGCGCGGCGCTGCGCCCGGGCGGCGCGCTGATCCTGCGCGTGCACGACGCCAGTGCGGGTGCGCGCTTCCGCTTCGGCCTGTGGGTGGACCGGGTCACCATGCTGCTGCACGGCGGGGGCTTCGGGCCGCTGGCGGGCCGGCCGCTGTCCGGATGGCGGGCCACGCTGGAGGCTCTCGGACTCCAGGTCGAGTCCCTGCCGATGAACGGCCGACCGCCGTTCGCGAACCTGCTGATCGTCGCCCGATCGCCCGCCGGCAGGGAAGCAGGCGACGGCTCTGCCGCGGCGCGCTAGAAGGCAGCCTCAGACGAGGCCGTCGAACGGCAGGACGTCGACTTCCGCGCCGGCGTCGACGTTGCCCTGCTCGTGCGCCAGCACCACCAGCCCGTTGGACTCGCTCATGCTGCGCAGGATGCCGGAGCCTTGCGAGCCCGTGATGCGGACCTCGCTGCGACCGTCCGGACGGCGGCTGACGACGGCCCGCTGGTACTCCGTGCGTCCGGGACGCTTGCGGATCGGCTCGACGCTCGCGGCGCGGAGCATGAGGAGCGGCTCGGCGGTGGCGCCGCTCATCGTCAGCAAGGCGTCGCGGACGAGGGCGTAGAACGTGACCATCACGGCCACCGGATTGCCGGGCAGGCCGAACAGCACCGCGGTGTGCCCCTCGCTCTCGATGCGGCCGATCGCCATCGGTCGGCCCGGACGCATGGCGATGCGCCAGAACAGCACGTCGCCGAGCCGTGCCATCACGAGCTTGGTGTGGTCGGCCTCGCCGACGCTGACGCCTCCGGAGGTGATCACGGCGTCGGCATCGCGCGCCGCGGCGGCGAACGTCGCCTCGAGGGCCTCGGGATCGTCACGAACCACGCCCATGTCGATGACGTCGACGCCGAGCCGCTGCAGCATGGCCCACAGCGTGTAGCGGTTGCTGTCGTAGACGCACCCGGGCTCCAGCGCTTCGCCGACTGAGCGCAGCTCGTCGCCGGTCGAGAAGAAGGCGACGCGCAGGCGCCGGAGCACGGCGACCTCGGCGTGCCCGAGCGACGCCAGCATGCCGAGATCGGCCGGGCGAAGCCGGCGCCCGGCGGCGAGGGCGACGGCGCCGCGGGCCAGGTCTTCGCCGGCGAGGCGGCGGTTGTCGCCGGCGTGGACGATGCCGGCCGGAATGCGGATGCGATCGTCCTCGACGGCGACGAATTCCTGCGGCACGACGGTGTCGAGGCCGCTCGGCATGACCGCGCCGGTCATGATGCGGACGCACTGGCGCTCGCCGACATCGCCCTCGAAGCGACCGCCCGCGAAGCCCGCTCCCGCGACCTGCAGCACGGTGTCGGCGTCGGCGGCGAGCTCCGAGCCGCGAAGGGCGTAGCCGTCCATCGCCGAGTTGTCCTGCGCCGGCACGTCGATGCCCGAGATCACGTCGCGGGCGAGGACGCGGCCAAGCGCCGATCGCAAGGCGACCATCTCGGCCGATTGCACGCGCGGCACGAGCCGGTCGATGAACTCCTTGGCCTGGGCCACCGGCAAGGCCCTGGGGTCGTAGCCGGCGATGCAGGACGCGATCTCCTGCAGCGATCGCGAGCCTGCCTCAGGCATCGCGCTGCAGCTGCTGGAGCTCGGCCGGCGTGTTCGCGTTGGCGAACGCCCGCGCGTCCTCGAACCTCACGGTGGCCGTGCGCAGCGTCGCCGTCCAGGCGTCGATCTTGCGCCGGCCGCTGCCGGTGAAGCGCACCAGGCTCTCGAGGACGCTGCTGCGCATCAGGCAGAACACCGGCTGAAGGCGCAGCTCGCCGTCCTCGAGGGTGGCCGCCATCGACACCTCGGCATCGTCGGCGAGCATCGCCGTTCCGAGGCGCGCCACGAGGTCGTCGGGGAACAGCGGCGAATCGCAGGGCACGCTGACGAGATATGGAGTCTCGCAATGCTCGAGGCCGGTGAGGATGCCGGCCAGCGGACCGGGATAGTCCGGCAGGGCGTCGGGCCAGACCGGCACGCCCATGGATTCGTAGGCGCCCAGGTTGCGATTGGCGTTGATCATCACCTCGCCGACCTGCGGTGACAGCCGCAGCATGGCGTGCAGCGCCAGCGGCGCGCCGCGGTGGATCTGCAGGCCCTTGTCGATGCCGCCCATGCGGCTGCCGCGGCCGCCCGCCAGGATCAGGCCGGTGATGTGTTCCCTGTCGATCATTCGGTTCATGTCGCGAGTGCGTTCCGAGAATAGCGCAGCGCCATCCCTGCGCACGCAGCTGGGCGCGGGCTCAGCGGCGTTTCGGTCCGTAGCGCCACCAGGGCAGGACCTCGGTCAGGGAGAGCACCTCGCCGCTGCGCAGCGGCTCGTAGCCGGGCAGCGCGAGCAGGGCTTCGCGCCATTCCGCGGAGGCGAGGACGCGGCGCAGCGTGGCCAGCGGCGGCCTGTCGAGATGCTCGGCGAGCGTCACGAGGAAGTAGCTCTCCCGTGCCACGGGAAGGAAGTCGAGGCCGCGCGCGCGGGCGACCGCCTCGATGCCGAAGGCGACGTCGGCGCTGCCGCTCGCCACGGTCTGCGCCACCGCCCGGTGCGAGGGCTCGACCCGCTCGATGCCGGCGATGGTGCCCGCGTCCAGGCCGGCGGCACCGAGCAGTTCCTCGAGCAGGAGGCGCGTGCCGGTGCCTCGGCCGCGGTTGACGAAGCGAAGCCCCGGTCGCGCCAGGTCGGCCAGCCCCTGCACCTGAAGCGGGTTGCCGGCCGCGACGATGAGCCCCTGGCTGCGCGACGCGAAGCCGATCAGCTTGTGCCGCCCGGGCTTGAGCAGCGGACGGTAGGCCTTGGCCGTCGGCGTGCCGCGACCGCTGGGCAGCAGGGCGTGGAAGCCGGCGAGCAGACAGCGGCCGTCGTTCAGCGCCGCGAGCGCGTCGACGCTGCCGGTGAAGCCGATGTCGAGGTGCAGCCGGTCGCGTGCCCCCAGCCAGTCGCGCAGCAGCGGCAAGGCCTCGTCGTGGCTCGCCGCCATGGCGACGACGACGGCCTCGTCGTCGAACGCCATCGCGAAGGCGCGCTCCAGCTCGCCGCGCAGCGCCGCGAGCTGCGGCGCGAGACGCGCCTGGGCCTGCCGCTCGGCCCAGAGCAGGCGGGCGCCGAAGGGCGACAGGCGCGCCGGCTGGCCCTTGGCCCAGACCAGAAGCGGCTGTCCCAGCTCGCCCTCCCATCGCTTCAGCTCGCCCCACACGTGCCGGTAGGAGAGTCCGGCGGCGCGCGCGGCCGCCGAGATCGAGCCGCTGCGATGGATCGCCTCGAGCAGCTCGAGCAGCGGATGGTGCAGCTCGCGCCCGCTGCCGCCCGCGCGCCGCGTCAGCGTGTAGGTGAGGTCGATCCTATGCATGCCTGTTCATATCGACCCTCGGGGCGGCGGCCACCAGAATCCGCGCCCATGAAAGCGCTGCCATGAGCGCGGTGGCAGAAGGGCTCACGACCGCACTGCGCCTCATTGTCCATGCCGACCCGACCCTGGTGCGGACGGTGGCCCTGTCGCTCGCCGTCAGCGGCAGCGCCTGCATCCTCGCCGCCGGCATCGGCCTCGCCGCGGGCGCCTGGCTGGCGGTGGCGCGCTTCGCCGGCCGGCGCATCGTCCTCGTCGCGCTCGACACCCTGCTCGCCTTGCCCTCGGTGGTCGTCGGCCTGGCGGTCTACCTGCTGCTGTCGCGCAGCGGGCCGCTCGGTGCCTGGGGCCTGCTCTTCACGCCGTCGGCGATGGTCATCGCCCAGACGATCCTGGTCCTGCCGATCATCGCGGCGCTGGCCCGCCAGGTCGTCGCCGACGCCTTGCGCGAGGGTGGCGAGCAGCTCCGCTCCATGGGCGCGGGCGCGTCGATGCGCGGCGCGCTTCTTCTGTGGCACGAGCGCTGGGCCGTGGCGACGCTGATGCTGGTCGCGTTCGGCCGCGCCATCGCCGAAGTGGGCGCCGTCATGATCGTCGGCGGCAACATCGACGGCCTGACCCGCGTCATGACCACGACCATCGCGCTCGAGACCAGCAAGGGCGACCTTCCCCTGGCCCTCGGCCTCGGCATCGTCCTCCTCGCCGTCGTGGCTCTGCTCAACGTCGCGATCGCCTTGCTGCGCAGCGCCGCGGGCGCGCCGCGCATGGCCTTGTCATGAGCGCTGCACCGCCCGCGGCGCTGATCGCGCTGCGCGACGCGACGGTGTCCTTCGGTGCCGTGCCGGCGCTGAGGGAGGCGACCCTGAGCGTGCATGCCGGCGAGGTCATCGCCATCGTCGGCGCCAACGGCTCCGGCAAGACGACCCTGCTGCGCCTGCTGCACGGCACCGTCGCGCACACCGGCGTCCGCGAGCTGGCGCGAGCTCCCCTGGCGCAGGCGATGGTCTTCCAGCGGCCGTTCCTGCTCCGCATGACGGTGTGGAGCAACCTCCGGCTCGCCTTGTGGCTGGCGCAGCGCCGCCTGCCGGCGCAGGTCCGCGAGGAACGCGCCGAGGCGGCCCTGCGCCGCGTCGGCCTGCTGCCGATGCGCCAGCGGTCCGCACGGTCGCTCTCGGGCGGCGAGCAGCAGCGCCTCGCCCTCGCTCGCGCTTGGGCGGTGCGCCCGGAGGTCCTGTTCCTCGACGAGCCGACGGCCAACCTCGACCCGGCGGCGAGACGCGACGTCGAAGCCATCCTGCGCGACTTCGCCGCCGACGGCATGACGCTGGTCGTGAGCACGCACGACCTCGGCCAGGCGCGCCGGCTGGCGTCGCGCGTCGTCTGCATGGAGGAGGGCCGCATCGCGGCCGATCTGCCGACGGCGGACTTCTTCGCCGCGGGCGTCCCCGGCCGCGCCGAGCCCTTCCCGCGCGGCGAGCTCGCGTGGACCGGGGCGGGACCTTGAGACCGGCGGCCTACGCGCCCTCGGCCAGAGGCAGGTTGACCAGCAGGTTCTGCGCCTTCACGCGCAGGACCTGGTCCTCGCTCATGGCCAGGCCCAGGTAGACAGGCTTGCCGGCCAGCGCCGGACGCATGGCCGACGGGTCAACGAAGTCGAGACGGAAGAGGCCGAGCAGGCGGTGCAACCGCGCCTCGTCGACGCTCGCGCCGCGGTACAGGTCGTTCAGGATCGCCGTCGCTTCGGCATCGAGGCCGATGTGCCAGGCCCACGCCGCGTCGTCGATGCGCTGCAGCGGGCGTATCGTCGTGTCCACGCCGAGGAAGTGCGCGATCCAGCGCTCGAGCACACGGGCGAGCGCCGACAGGCCCGAGTGCGCGCGTGCCAGCGTGAACGTCAGGCCGTGCCCGACCTCGCTGCTGATCTCGTGCGTGAGGTCGAGAACGAAGGCGCGCTCGCGCTGGTCGTCGCCTGCTGCCGGGGCGTTGTCGAGGCGAAGGACGGGCAGGGATGCTTCGGGCGAAGACGCGGCGCTTCGCGCCAGCAGGCTGGCGATCGGGTCGACGCTCGGCTCGGACAGCGTGTCGAGGACCTCGCGATCGGCGGCGAGCACGCGCCCCTCGCTGATCGTGATGCGCTGGGCGCGGTACAGGAGCTGCGCGGCCCGGCGCTCGAACGGGTCGGCGTCTCGGTCGACCAGCCCGCGCACGATCGCCTGCACGGCGAGATCGATGAACACCGGCGGCACCGCGATGCGTCCCCCGCGCACCTGGGCCAGGTACCAGGCCTCGAGGCTGCCGGCGGCCAGCACGGCGTCGCGGAAGCCGAGGAACATCGCGTAGTTGGCGCGGACGTCCTCGTCCTCGACGGCTTCGAGAACGCCAGCGTCGACGCTGCATCGCGGCGACTCGCGCAGCGCCTCGTGCAGTTGGCGTTCGGCGGCCGACGACTCGTCGACGAGGGCCAGCTCCGGCAATCTCAGGAAGGAACGCAGGAAGGCGTCGCCGGGGGCGAGCCAGCGCCCGTGCGGCCCGGGCGTGCCGGGCGGGTCAGGAGGCGCGGCCGGCTCGTGCATGGAGCCCGATTATTGGCGGTGGCCGCTGGGGCGAGGCTGCGACCCTGCGCGCATAAACTCGCGCCGGTGAATGTCATCGGCTTCTGCGGTTATTCCGGCTCCGGCAAGACCACCCTCATCGAGCAGCTGATCGTCCGGCTGCGCCTGGCCGGCCAGCGCGTCTCGGTCGTCAAGCACGCGCACCACGACTTCGACATCGACCATGAAGGCAAGGATTCGTGGCGACATCGCCAGGCCGGCGCGTTCGAGGTGGTCATCGCCTCGGATCGCCGCCTCGCCAAGATGCGCGAGTACGAGCTGGCCGCGGCGCCGACCGTGCACCAGCTGATCGCCGAGCTGACGGACTGCGACTGGGTCCTGGTCGAAGGCTTCAAGCACGCGGCCCTTCCGAAGATCGAGGTCTGGCGCGCAGCGACCGACAAGCCGGCCCAGTACCTGCACGACCCCTTCGTCATCGCCCTGGCCACCGACAGCGGCGATCGCCTGCCGGCGCCGACCGGCCTGCCGGTGCTCGACCTCAACCAGGTCGATGCCATCGCCGACTTCGTGCTCGGCGCGGCGAAGCGCTGCGCCTACGAGCCGCCGATCGAAGCGGTCGGCCCGGTCGGCTGCCGCGCTTGAGCCGCCGCGTCCCGCGGCGTCCAGCAGCGAGCGCTCGCGGTCAGGCGATCCGGGCGAGATCGCGCAGGACCGTCGGCCCGGCGCGGCCTTCGATCTCGGCCTGCAAGGGCTTGTTCCAGCCGAAGAGGAACATCGCCTCGGCGACCACGAACATGGGCCCGACGAGCAGGCCGACGAGATCGTCGACGAACGCCGGCTTCTTGCCCTCGTACCAATGGCCGATGAACTGGATCACCCAGCCGACGACGAAGAAGCCTAGCGCCCAGGCGAGCCAGACGGCCACGCTCGCATCGGCGACCTGGTGGGCCAGCCAGATCAGCCCGCCCACGACGGCGCAGGTGGCAGCGCCGAGCACCGCGTCGCCACGGGTCAGGTACCAGGCGGCGACGAAGGCGAAGACGATCCAGCCGAGCGTCACCGCCAGCGGGCCGGCCATCGTGACGACCGGGCGCGCCAGCAGGACGCCGACGCCGAAGACGATCATCGGCACGCCGATGAAGTGGCTGACGATGTTGCGCCGGTCCCGGTGGTATTCGGCGTACTGGACGAGCAGGTCGGTGACGGTGCGCATGGCAGGCCTCGATGCGTCGATGCGGTCATGGTAGGACAACTCGGCTGCCCGTTGCGCCCGTCCGGCCGGCGCACGCGGGAACGCGGGGGTCGCTCCCTACAATCGCGGCTCTTTTCCATGACCGACGGCCCATGACCATCAAGAGCGACAAGTGGATTCGGCGCATGGCCGAGGCGCACGGGATGATCGAGCCGTTCGAGCCGGGGCAGATCCGCCAGGGCGCCGACGGGCGGCGCATCGTCAGCTACGGCACCTCCAGCTACGGCTACGACATCCGCTGCGCGCCCGAGTTCAAGGTCTTCACCAACATCTTCTCGACCGTCGTCGACCCGAAGAACTTCGACGAGAAGAGCTTCGTCGACATCGACGCCGACGTCTGCGTGATCCCGCCGAACAGCTTCGCCCTGGCGCGCACGCTCGAGTACTTCCGCATCCCCAGGAACGTGCTCACCATCTGCCTCGGCAAGAGCACCTACGCGCGCTGCGGGATCATCGTCAACGTGACGCCCTTCGAGCCGGAGTGGGAGGGCTACGTGACGCTCGAGTTCAGCAACACGACGCCGCTCCCGGCCAAGATCTACGCCGGCGAGGGCTGTGCCCAGGTGATCTTCTTCGAGAGCGACGAGGTCTGCGAGACCAGCTACAAGGACCGCGGCGGCAAGTACCAGGGCCAGCAGGGCGTGACGCTGCCGAAGACCTGACACCGGCGCAGCCTCTTCGCCGACAGGCCGCTGCCGGGCCGCCGCCTACGATGCCCCGGTAACCCAGGGAGACCACGATGCGCATGGACGGCCAGGAAGGCAGCAGCAACGTCGAAGACGTCCGCGGCATGCGCGGCGGTCGGGGCGGCGGCATCGGCATCGGCGGCAAGAGCGTCGGCATCGGCGGCATCGCTCTCGCCGTCATCGCCGGCTGGATCTTCGGCATCAACCCGCTCACCATCCTCGGCATGATGGGCGGCGGCGGTGGTGGCGAGGTCGTGCAGCAGCAGCAGGGTCCCGCGCCGGCACCGCCGGCGGCGGACAAGGGGGCGCAGTTCGTGTCGCAGGTGCTGCGCAGCACCGAGGTCGTGTGGACCGAGATCTTCCGCGAGAACGGCCGCACCTACGTGCCGCCGAAGCTGGTCCTGTTCAAGGACAGCTGGCCGACGGCCTGCGGGCAGGGCCAGGCGGCCATGGGCCCGTTCTACTGCCCGGGCGACCAGAAGGTCTACATCGACCTGCGCTTCTACGAGGTGATGGAGCGCAAGCTCGGCGCCCGCGGCGACTTCGCCCAGGCCTACGTCATCGCGCACGAGGTCGGCCACCACGTGCAGAACCAGCTCGGCGTGATGGAGCGGGCCGATGCCTTGCGCTCGCGCGGCGGCCAGGCGCAAAGCAACGCCGTCAGCGTCCGCGTCGAGCTGCAGGCCGACTGCTTCGCCGGCGTGTGGGCGGCGCGCTCGCAGAAGGCGAACGGCTGGCGCCTGGAGCCGGGCGACATCGAGGAAGGCCTCAACGCCGCCGCGCAGATCGGCGACGACGCGCTGCAGCGCAAGTCCCAGGGGACGGTGGTGCCCGAGAGCTTCACGCACGGCTCGAGCGCGCAGCGCGTCAGCTGGTTCAAGCGCGGCTTCGAGAGCGGCGACGCCGGCCGCTGCGATACCTTTCAGTCGCGCGACGGCTGACGCCGGCGGCACGGACGCGGCTGCTGCGGCGCGCTCAGTAGGTGTTGGGCAGCAGGATGCGGTGATCGACGTTCTGGATGTCGGTGTGGCCGCAGAAGGCCATCGTCAGCTCGAGCTCCCGGGCGATGATCTCGAGCGCCTTGGTCACGCCCGCCTCGCCCATCGCGCCGAGGCCGTAGACGAAGGAGCGGCCGATCAGCGTGCCGCGGGCGCCCAGGGCCCAGGCCTTGAGCACGTCCTGGCCGGAGCGGATGCCGCCGTCCATCCAGACCTCGATCCTCGAGCCGACCGCCTGGGCGATGGCCGGCAGCGCGCTGATCGACGAGGGCGCACCGTCGAGCTGGCGTCCGCCGTGGTTGGACACGACGATCGCATCGGCGCCGCTGTCGGCGGCGAGGCGCGCGTCCTCGACGTCGAGCACGCCCTTCAGCACCAGCTTGCCGCCCCATAGCTTCTTCACCCACTCGACGTCGTCCCAGCTGAGGCGCGGGTCGAACTGCTCGGCGGTCCAGGCGCCCAGCGACGACATGTCGCCGACGCCGGTCGCGTGGCCGACGATGTTGCCGAAGGTGCGCCGCCTGGTGCCGAGCATGGCCATGCACCAGTGCGGCTTCGTCGCCAGATTGAGGAGGTTGGCGAGGGTCGGCTTGGGCGGGGCGGTGAGGCCGTTCTTCAGGTCCTTGTGGCGCTGCCCGAGGATCTGCAGGTCGAGCGTCAGCACCAGGGCGCTGCACTTCGCGGCGCGGGCGCGCTCGATGAGCCGCTCCATGAACGGCCGGTCGCGCAGCATGTAGGGCTGGAACCAGAACGGCCTGGTCGTCGCGGCGGCGACGTCCTCGATCGAGCAGATGCTCATCATGCTGAGCGTGAACGGGACGCCGAACTTCTCGGCCGCACGGGCCGCCAGGATCTCGCCGTCGGCGTGCTGCATGCCGGTCAGGCCGACGGGCGCCAGGGCCACCGGCATCGCCGCGTCGATGCCGATCATGCGGGTGCGAATGCTGCGGTTGTCCATGTTCACCGCGATCCGCTGGCGCAGCTTGATCGGCTGGAAGTCCGCCTCGTTGGCGCGGTAGGTGCTCTCGGTCCAGGAGCCGGCGTCGGCGTAGTCGTAGAACATCCGCGGCACGCGCTTCTTCGCGAGCGCTTGCAGGTCGGCGATGTTCGTGATGACAGTCATGGCGGCGTCGGGTCGTGGCGGCCGACGATGCTACGCGAGCGAACCGCGGCCCGGCATCAGGTCGGACTCGCCCAGTCGTCGAAGAGCGAGGTGCCATCGCCGGCGCGGGGCTCCCTCGCCGGCACCGCCGGCGAGGGCGGCTCCAGCGGAGCGACGAGGTCGGAAAGGCGCGCCAGCGTCCCCGCACGGACGCCGAGCAGCCGCAGGCGCCGCCCGAGGTCGACGCGCTTCAGGCACAGGCCGGCGGCGCGCCGGATCTCTCGCGCGTCCAGGGTGTGCGCCGGCAGCGTCATGTCGCGCGTGGCGATGCGGAAGTCGTCGAAGCGCAGCTTGATGCCGATCGTCTTGGACGCGTAGCCCTTGCGCGCCAGGTCGCGCGCCAGCTGCTCGCACAGGCGCGTGAAGATGGCGCCGAGCTCGGCCCGGTCGCGCACCGCGTGCAGGTCGCGGTCGAAGGTGGTCTCGTGGCTGATCGACTTCGCCTCGCTCGAGGTGACGATCGGACGCTCGTCGCGGCCGTGCGAGGCAGCGTGCAGCCAGGCGCCGAAGCTCTTGCCGAAGTTCGCGACGAGGAACGCGGGGTCGGCCGCGGCGAGGTCGCCGATGGTCTCGATGCCGAAGGCGGCGAGCCTGGCGGCGGCCTTCGGGCCGATGCCGTTGACCTTGCGCGCGGCCAGCGGCCAGATGCGCGCCGGGATGTCGTCCATGCCGAGCAAGGTGAGACCGTCCGGCTTGTCGAGCTCGGACGCGATCTTCGAGAGCAGCTTGTTCGGCGTGATGCCGATCGAGCACGTGAGGCCGGTGCGCTCGTGCACCGCGGCCTTGAGGGCCCGTCCCACCGCTTCGCCGCGGTCGTCGTGCACCCCGGGCAGCTCGCTGAGATCGACGTAGATCTCGTCGATGCCGCGGTCCTCGACCAGCGGCGCGATCTCGCGCACCGCGGCCTTGAAGAGTCGCGAGTACTTGCGGTACTCGTCGAAGTCGACGGGCAGCAGCACCGCGTCGGGCGCGAGCAGCGCCGACTTCATCATGCCCATGGCCGAGAAGACACCGAGCTTGCGCGCTTCGTAGGTGCTCGTCGTGACGACGCCGCGTCCGGCGTAGTGGCGCAGTGACTGGAACTCGCGGCTGCCGTCGGCGCGCAGGCGCGGCTGGTGGTCGCGGCCGCCGCCGATCACGACCGCGCGGCCGCGCAGCTCGGGGTAGCGCAGCAGCTCGACCGAGGCATAGAACGCGTCCATGTCGAGGTGGGCGATCAGACGCGGCATGGTCGTGAACTGTACGGGCATACAGCCGCCGACGACGTGCAGAATCTTCGTCGTGCGTGCCAAGCCAGAGCCGGTCTCGATCCGCTTCGCCACCCGGGCCGACGCCCTCGCCGTGGCCGAGATGTCGCGCGACCTGATCGAGTCGGGACTCGGCTGGAGCTGGACCAAGGAGCGCGTCATGCGCAGCCTGCGCCACCCGGACACCAACGCCATCGTCGCCATCCGCGACGCGCACCGCGTCGGCTTCGGCATCATGAAGTACGGCGAGGAGGAGGCGCACCTGCTGCTGCTCGCCGTCGACCCGGCGCACGCCCGGCTCGGCATCGGCCGCACCCTGCTCGAGTGGCTGGAGCGGTCGGCACGCGTCGCCGGCCTCGGCCGCGTCACCCTCGAGGCGAGGGCCAGCAACGTCCACGCGCACGCCTTCTATCGCAGCCTCGGCTACTCGGCGGCCCAGGTGCTCCCCGGCTACTACAACGGCCGCGAGACCAGCGTCCGGATGGTCAAGGCCTTCGGGCGCGAGCGGACCGGCACGGCCTGAGGGGGAGCGCCGCGCACCGCGCGGCGACGGCCCGCTCAGGCGCTGATGACGCCGCTCTTCAAGAGGCCGCGATCGGGCGCACCGTACGCGGAGTAGAGCGTTCCGTTGTCGCGCTGCGGCAGCAGCACGTCGATGGCGCGATCGAGCGCGGCCGTGGCCCGCGCCAGCGACTCGCGCTGCGCGGCGACCTGGCCGCTGGCGTTCGCGAGGCGGGTGCGCAGGTCGGCCGGAACGCGGCCGCTGCGGGCGGCGTCGGTGAACTCGGTGACGGCGCTGGCGAGCGCCCGATGCAGCTCGGCGGCATGCAGGTCGATGCCGGCCGGGTCGCGGGCGCGCAAGGCGTTGCCGAGCGCGGCCAGGCGCGACTCCACGTCGGTCAGGCGTTGCTCGAGCACGGGGGGAGGGCCGGCGGCCTGCACGGGCGCCGGTCCGTCGACGCCGGCCATCAGCCCTTCACCTTGGTGAGGAGCTCCTGGGCATTGGCGATCAGCTTGTCGGCGATCGCGTCGGCGTTGATCTTGAAGGTGCCGTTGGCGATGGACTCGGCCATGCGCGCGACCTTGTTGGCATCGAACTCGGCCGACGTGCCGCCGGACAGCAGCCCCGTCGCGGTGCTGGAGAGCTCGACCTTGGCGCTCGGATCGGACGGCGCGCCCGCACCCGCCTGCGCGGCGGCCGCCGGCTTGGCCGCCTCGGCGGCCGCGGCAGCCGAGGCGGCCCCTGTCGGCGGCGGCGGCTTGTCAGCGGGATGTCCGATCTTCATGGTGCTCTCCAAAAGGCCCCGGCATGACCGGAGCCCGTCAACATGCACGGTCTATCGGCCTCGCCGGCGGCGACTTTAGAGCTTTCTACCCCCCGCGAGCCCGGGGGACCAGGGTTCACAGGGTGACCTCCAGGCGCCGCTCGCCGCTGGGCTGGCCGGAGACGACCCGACCGCTTTCGGTGCGCACGCGCGCCGGCTGCCCCTCGATGCCGTGGGTGAGCGCCTGGCCCTCGCTCTCGAGGGCGTAGCCGGCTCCGGCGACGACCACCCGGACCGTGTCGCCGGCCGCGAACCACTGCCGCAGCTTGACGTGTCCCTGCCGCACCGCCTGGCCGGGCTTCAGCGCCTGGGCCAGCGTGCGGCCGACGACGAGCCGGCGATCGACGATCGCGGCGGTGTGTTCCTCGGCGAGATCGACCTCGGCTTCGTGGAGGTCGGCGTCGGCGAGCACGCTGCCTGCGGCGGCGCCGGCCGGAACGACGAGCGCCTTCGCCCAGACCTTCACGGTGACCGGGAGGTAGACGTTCCACGGCGTCGGGCCCTGCTTGCAGCGCAGGCCGACGCGGCTTCGGCCCCAGAGCTTCACGTTGGGCGGCAGGTAGGGCTCGATGCGCTCGCAAGGGGCGAGGCGCAGGCGCGGATCGAGCTGGCCCACGAGCACCTCGACGCGAGGGGCGCCCGCCTCGGCGAGCCGGGATGCGGCGAGGCCGCGCACCTGCTCGACCACGCCCGCATCGATGCGGGGTACCGCGTCCTCGGCGTTCGCCGGCAGCGCCGACACGAACGCGCCGATGGCGACGGCGAGAAGCCAGCCGGCCGCGCGCAGCAGCAGCGCGGGGGCGGGCGGCGCGATGCGCGCGAGCGGCGCGAGGACGACGATGGACAGCATCGCGCCACTGTAGGGATGCCATCGACGGCACAGGCTCGGAAATGGCCGGCAAAGCCCGCCTTATTGGCCCTTCGAGCCGACGGAGGGGTGCGAACAATCCGCCAGCCGACAGACGCCCGCTCCGGGTGGCTGCGGCGACGCGGGGGAACACCCATGCTCGACCGATTGACCGAGACGCTGAACTTCCAGGGCCAGGCCCTGCAGCTGCGCGCCGAGCGGCAGCGCCTGGTCGCCAGCAACATCGCCAACGCCGACACGCCGGGCTACATCGCCCGCGACATGGACTTCGCCAGGACGCTGCAAGCCGCCACGGGCAGCCTGCCGGCGGCGAGCAGGATGGCGACCAGCCACGCCGGCCACATCGGCGCCGGCGCTGCCGGCTCGAGCGGCGGCCTCGCCAGGAGCGGCCTGCTCTACGCCACGCCGTCGCAGACCAACCTCGACCGCAACACCGTCGACATGGACCGCGAGCGCGCCAGCTTCGCCGACAACGCCGTCAAGTACGAGGCGACGCTGCGCTTCATCAACAGCAACGTGCGCACGTCGCTGAGCGCCATCACCGGCCAGTGAGCGAAGCGAAACCCGACAAGGAGCCGTCATGAGCATGCTGTCGATCTTCAATGTCTCCGGCAGCGCCGCGAGCGCGCAGAGCCAGCGCCTCAACGTCGTCGCCTCCAACCTGGCCAACGCCGACACCGTCGCGGGCCCGAACGGCCAGGCCTACAAGGCCCGCCAGGTGACCTTCCAGACCCAGCTGATGGGCGCGAACCGGAACGATCCCGCCGCCGCCGGCGTCCGCGTCAGCACCATCGGCGAGGACGCCACGCCGGGACGTCGGGTCCACGATCCCAAGCACCCGAGCGCCGACGCCGACGGCTACGTCACCTACAGCAACGTCAACGCGGTCGAGGAGATGGTCAACATGATCTCGGCCTCGCGCTCGTACCAGAACAACCTCGAGGTCATGAACACGGCCAAGAGCCTGCTGCTGAAGACGCTGCAGCTCGGGCAGGGCTGACCGGCCGCGCCTCGAACCCACCGGAGAACCGCATGGCCATCACCGCCTCGGCCGCCACGAGCGGCGTCAGCGTCGCCTCGTCGCCGGCCGCCTCGAACGCCGCCGACGCGTCGATGACGTCGGAGCGCTTCCTCAAGCTCCTGGTCGCGCAGATGCAGAACCAGGACCCGCTGAGCCCCATGGACAACGCCCAGGTGACGAGCCAGATGGCGCAGATCAACACCGTCAGCGGCATCGAGAAGCTGAACGGCACGGTGCAGGGTTTGTCGACGCAGTTCATGCAGCTGCAGGCGGTGCAGGGCGCCGCGCTCGTCGGCCGCGACGTCGTCGTCGCCGGCAACCGCATCGACATCGACCCGCAGACGGCGATCGGCCAGGGCGGCTTCGAGCTCGCCGGCCCGGCCGACGCGGTGAAGGTCGAGATCCTGGCCCCGAGCGGCGCCGTCGTGCAGACGATCAACCTCGGCGCCGAGGGCGCCGGCATGCACAGCTTCGACTGGCCGGCCGGCACAGCGACGAACAGCAGCGGCCTCACCTTCCGCGTCACCGCCACCAGCGGCGGCGTCGCCATGCCGGTCACGCCGCTGATGCGCGATCGCGTCGATGCCGTCAGCACGCGGGGCAACAGCTTCAACCTCGAGCTGCAGAACTCCGGCACGGTGGCGTACGCCGCCGTCAAGGCCTTCAACTGAACCGACAACGAAAGAGAACGCCATGGGATTCCAGCAGGGACTTTCCGGACTCAACGCCTCGAGCAAGAGCCTCGAGGTGATCGGCAACAACATCGCCAACGCGAATACCTACGGCGCCAAGGTCTCGCGCGCCGAGTTCGCCGACGTCTATGCCAACCTCGCCAGCAGCAGCACCACCGCGGTCGGCATCGGCACCACGGTGGCCGCGGTGGCGCAGCAGTTCACGCAGGGCAACATCGCGACGACCGACAACCCGAACGACCTCGCGATCAACGGCGGCGGCTTCTTCCAGGTCCGCGACAGCGCCGGCACGATCAGCTACAGCCGCAACGGCGAGTTCAAGGTCGACCGCACCGGCTTCATCGTCAACAACCAGCAGCAGCGCCTCATGGGCTACCCGGCCGACGCCGCGGGCACCGTCATTCCGGGCACCGCCACCTCGCTGCAGATGCCGACCGCGGGCATCACCCCGGCGGTGACGACGCGCATCGACATGGAAATGAACCTCGACGGCCGCTCGGCCGTGACGCTGCCCGGCGCCGGCGCCCCGATCGACTTCGCCGACCCGAGCACCTACAACAACGCCACCTCGCAGACCGTCTACGACGCTCAGGGCCAGGACGTGGCCCTGACCTACTACTTCCAGAAGGCGGGCGCCAACACCTGGAACGTCTACGTCGCCGCGAACGGCACGCCGATCGCGACCGCCGGCGGCAACCCGGCGGCGTCGACGCAGATCACCTTCCCGACCAATGGCGGCGCGCCCACGGCGCCGGTAGGCACGGTGACGCTCAACATCCCGTCGGTGACCAACGCCGCCGGCGCGGCCTCGGTGCCCATTGCCGGCGTCGCCCTCGATCTCTCGGGCGCGACGCAGTACGGGTCGCAGTTCGGCGTCACCGACCTCGGCCAGGACGGCTACGCCGCGGGCCAGCTGATCGGCGTGCAGTTCGAGAGCAACGGCGTCGTCAACGCGCGCTACTCGAACGGCATGACGCGGCCGGCCGGCCAGATCGAGCTCGCCACCTTCCGCAACCCGCAGGGGCTGCAGCCGATGGGCGGCAATGCCTGGTCCGTCAGCTTCGCCTCGGGCGATCCGATCGTCGGCGTGCCGGGCGACGGCAATCTCGGCGTGCTGCAGTCCGGCGCCCTCGAGGAGTCGAACGTCGATCTGACGGCGGAGCTCGTCGGCATGATCACGGCGCAGCGCGTCTACCAGGCCAACGCGCAGACGATCAAGACGCAGGACCAGATCCTGCAGACCGTCGTCAACCTGCGCTGATCGCCGCCGCGACTGACCGGAGCACGCGATGGACAGGATGATCTATCTGTCGATGTCGGGCGCGAAGGCCACCATGCAGCGGCAGGAGACGCTGGCCAACAACCTGGCCAACGTGTCGACCGTCGGCTTCCGCGCCGAGCTCGCGGCGTTCCGCGCCGTGCCGGTCGAAGGCAGCGGTGCGAGCACGCGCGTCTATGCGCTCGAGTCCACCCCCGGCTACGACGCCACCCCCGGGGTCGTCGCGGCGACCGGACGCGCGCTCGACGTGGCCATGAAGGGCGCTGCGTGGCTCGCGGTGCAAGGGCTCGACGGCACCGAGGCCTACACCCGCGGCGGCTCGCTCGAGGTCGCCGCCGACGGCACCTTGAAGACGGCGTCCGGCCTCACCGTCCTCGGCGACGGCGGGCCGATCCAGGCACCGGCAGAGGCGCAGCTCAGCATCGCCCTCGACGGCACGGTCAGCGCCACCGCGGCGAACGGCCGCAGCACCTCGATCGGCAAGCTGAAGCTGGTGACGCCGGAAGCGCCGCTGACGCGCGGCACCGACGGCCTCTTCCGCGGCGCCGACGGCGACCTCGCCGCCGACCCGAACGCGCTGGTGCAGGACGGCGCCCTCGAGTCGTCGAACGTCAGCGCGGTCGAGACCATGGTCGCCATGATCTCCGCGGCGCGCCAGTTCGAGGCGCAGATGAAGATGCTGACGACGGCCGAGAACAACGAGAAGACGGCGGCGCAGCTGCTCTCGCTCAGCTGACCGCCCGCCGCGCTCACGGACGGCGCACGCCCTCGAGCACCGCCGCCGCGCCGCGCGCGAGCAGGGACCAGTCGAAGCCGAAGTAGATCGAGCGGTAGCCCTGGTCGATCATCCGGTTCGCCTGCCCGGCCGAGAAGGCCACGCCGCCCAGCGCGACGCGGCTCTTCAGGACCACCGCTTCGGCGCCGCGGATCGCCGCCTGCACTTCCGGATGGTCGACCTGCCCGAGCAGGCCCATGCTGGTGGCGAGGTCGCCCGGGCCGATGACGATGACGTCGATGCCCTCGGCCTCGACGATCTCGTCGATGCGGCGCACGGCGTCGATGTGCTCGACGGCGACGATCGACAGGATGGCGTCGTCGGCGGCGCGCATGTAGTCGCGCATCGGCATGTCCCAGCGGAAGGGCGCGTGGAACGGGCCCCACATGCGCTCGCCGCGCGGCGGGTAGCGCAGCGCCCGCGCCGCCGCCTCGGCCTCGGCCCGGCTGCCGACCATCGGCACGGCGATGCCGAGCGCGCCCATGTCGAGCAGCGGCTTGGCCAGCCAGGGCGTGTTGGCGGCGATGCGGACCAGCGGCGCGGCCGCCGTGCCGCCGGTCGCCAGGATCATCGAGTGCGCGGTGGCGAGATCGATCGGCCCGTGTTCCATGTCGATGACGAGCACGTCGAAGCCGGCGCCGGCGAGGATGCGCATGACCTGCGGGCTCGGCATGGTGACGATGGCGCCGAACGAGGCCCGGCCGGAAGCCAGGAGGTCACGGGCGTGGGAGATGACCATCGGGCGGACTCCGGTTCAAGGCAGATCGGCCAGGCCGAGGAGCTGCGGGTTGCGTTGCCAGACCGCGAGCGTGAGGGCCGCGGCCAGGCCGACCCAGGCCAGGTAGGGAACGAGAAGGATGCCGGCGAGCGGTCGCACGCGCCAGAACGCGAGCACCGTGCAGGCGATCAGGATCCAGAGCACGACGACGCCGGCGAACGCCGCGGCGCCCAGCCGCCAGTGGAAGAAGAGCCAGCTCCAGAGCGTGTTGAGCGCGAGCTGGACGGTGAACAGGATCAGCGCGCCACGCGCTTCCCGCCAGCCGTTCTCCTTCCAGACCAGCCAGGCGCCGACGCCCATCGAGGCGTAGAGGAAGGTCCACATCGGCGCGAACAGCCACCCGGGCGGCGCCCAGGCCGGTCGCGAGAGGGCCGCATAGAACGGCCCGGCATCGGCCGAGCCGACCGCGCCGATCGCTGCGGCCGCGAAGCAGAGCGCCAGCCAGCCGGCCAGGCCGACGAGCGCGCGCCGCCCCGGCATGCGCCACCGCACGTCGAGGCTCGCCGCCTCGCGATGGTCGGCGCGCCGAGCCATTCAGCGGCCTTCCGCCGCCGCACCCTGCAGCAAGGGCAGGTAGCGCGGATGGTCGGACACCGTGTTGTGACCGGTCCCGGGCAGCACCACGAGCCGGGCCACGCCGGGCTGGAAGCGCGTCGCCAGCAGCTCGGCGCTGCGCAGCGGAACGACCTCGTCGTGCTCGGCGCCGATGAGCAGCGTCGGCGCCGTGACCTTGGGGGCGTAGGTGCGCGACTCGAACTTGTCGCGCAGCAGCCAGCGCACGGGAAAGATCGGGAACCGGCCGGCCGCGATCTCGCCGAGGCTGTCGTAGGGCGTGACGAGGACCAGCCTCGCGACCGGCCGCACGCTGGCCAGGTGGACGGCGACGCCGCTGCCCAGGCTGCGGCCGATGACGAGGACCCGCGGGTGCTCGGCGTGCACGCGATCGAAGAGGGCGAGCGCGTCGGCGAAGAGCGCGGCCTCCGACGGCGTCCCGCCGCTGCCGCCGTAGCCGCGGTAGTGCAGCAGGAAGATCGCGTGGCCCGGGAAGGTGCGCGAGAGGTCCGGCAGGTTGTGCGACACGTCTTCCGCATTGCCGCCGAAGTAGATCAGCGCATCGGGGCCGGCGTGCGCCCGGGTGGTGACGACGACGTCGTGGTCGCCGACCTTCATCGCGAAGGTCGCCACCGAGCCGCCCGCCGAGCGCGGCTGCGGGAAGTAGATCATCGAGCGCTGGAAGAAGAACAGCGCCGCACACAGGCCGACGTAGATCAGGATGGCCACGGCGAGAAAGGCGAGCACGGTGCGGCGCATTCGGCTGTCGGCGTGCTCTCGGCGCCGGACGGCTACTTCTCGGCGACGGCCACGTGGGCCTGGATCGAGGCGTCGATCGCGCCCGGGCCGAAGCGCGCGGCTACGGCGGCTGCGGCGAGCTCGGTGGCTTCCTCGAGGCCGCCGGGCCGACGTGCCTCGATCTCGTTGCGCAGCGGCGTCCCCTGGCAGAAGGCGATCGCCGGATGGCGCGGCGAGGGCGCCCGGCTGCGCTGCGGCAGCGTCGCTAGCGCCGTCGGTTTCCCGAACCCGCCGCGCTCAAGGTCGGCGACGATCGTTGTCGTGTCGTGATAGCCGTGCGGGGTCCGCGCGAGGAAGCGGGGCGGATCGGCAGCGTCAATCGGGGCGAGCGATCGGGTGACGACGTCGGCGAGCTCGTTCGTCTCGATGCGATCCCAGGCGTTGAAGATGAGGGCCCCGCCCGACCGGAGCACCCGGTGCGCTTCCGCGAAGGCCTGGCCCTTGTCGGGGAAGAACATGACTCCGAACTGGCACACGACGACGTCGAAGGTGGCATCGTCGAACGGCAGCTGCATCGCGTCGGCCTGCCGCCACTCGACCGGACGGTGCGTGCCGACGGCGGCGGCGTGGTCGAGCATGGGCTGGTTCAGGTCGCTGGCGACGATCACGGTGTCGGCGGGCAGGTCGCGTGCCAGGTGGCGCGTCACCACGCCGGTGCCGGCGGCGAGCTCGAGCACGCGGGACGGGCGACGCAAGGCGACGCGCCGGGCGATGTCGATCGCGTACGGCTCGAAGATGAGCGGCACGAGGAACTGCTCGTAGAGCTGCGGGATGGAGCCTGCGAACGTCTTATCGGAGGAATTCACGTCGGCCTTCGTGGCATGGAGGTGGCGAGGGATCAGAGCTCGACGATGCGCGGCGAGACGGACGGGCCGTCGATCAGCAGCTCCGCGACGGCGATCGGCAGCCTGAAGCGGCGCGGACCGGCGCTGCCCGGGTTCACGTACAGGACGCCGCGGCGACGCTCCGCCAGCGGTTTGTGCGAGTGGCCCGAGACGACGACGTCGATGCCGGCGAGATCCCGGTCCAGCAAGGCCAGGTCGTGGATCACGCAGACGCGAACCGCGCCGAGCTGGACCACCTCGACCTCGGCCAGGCGGGCGGCCCACTCGCCGCGGTCGTTGTTGCCGCGCACCGCGGTGAGCGGCGCGAGCTCCGCCAGCTCGTCGAGGACCGCCTGGCCGGTGATGTCGCCGGCGTGCACGATGTGATCGGCGCCGCGCAGGAAGGCCAGGGCCTCCGGGCGCAGCAGGTTGTGGGTGTCGGAGATCAGGCCGACGCGGAGCGGCGGGGGAGGCGTCATGGATCGAGCTGCTCGATCGAGCGCGCGAGGTTCTCGCGGGCCTGCGATTCGAGCACACCCCTGAAGTGCGCCGTGCGATAGATCGCAGGCCTGGCGAGGAAGCGAGCGAGGACGTCGCGTCGGCGGCGGCGGAAGTCGGCCTCCGGCACCCACGCGTACTCCTCGCGGATCTGGCGCTCGTATTCGTCGAAGCGATCGGCCGAAGCACCGAGGATGGACAGGTCGATGTCGACGAGCAGCGCCTCGTCGGGCGAGGCCGGGACGCCGTCGTGGCGCGTCGCCATGACGAGGTCGTGCAGCCGCTCGGCGACCTCGGGCGGCGCATCGGCGTCACGGGCCACCTGCCGGACCCAGCCGGCGCTCAGCACCTCGTTGGCGTCGCTGCGGACGTCGTAGACCGCGTCGTGGAACCAGATCGCCAGCTCGACCTCCGTCGGGCGAACGGCGAGGCGGGCGACCGTCCCCATCGTGGCCACGCACTCCGCGAGGTGCTGCAGCGTGTGATAGCGGCGATGCGCCTCGGACCAGGCGGCGATCAGCCGCTCGAACAAGGGGGCGTCGTCGGGGCCGCGGACCGCCTGCCAGGCCCGCGACCACGAGGGACGGAGACGATCCATGGAGCTGGCGTGCCGCTCACTGCATCGAGTGCAGGCCGATCATGTTGCCTTCCGTGTCGACGACCAGCGAGATGAAGCCGTACTCGCCGATCGACATCTTGGTGCGCTCGACCTTTCCGCCGGCGTCCTTCACCCGTGCCTCCTCGACGGCGCAGTCGTCGCACACGAAGTAGACGAGCGTGCTGTTGCCGCCCGACGGGAAGCCTTCCATCTTCACCAGGGCGCCGGCCGCGCCGGAGGCCGAGGGCTGCATCGGGAAGCTCCACATCTCGACCTCGGGGCTGGGCAGCGGCTCGAGCGTCGTGCCGAGCACGGCCTGGTAGAAGGACCTGGCGCGCGCCATGTCCTGGACGTAGATCTCGAACCAGCCGACGGGGTTGCTTTTCATCGCGTCTTCCTTTGCTTCTCTGGGGGCTCGTGGCTGCAGGGCCCGGCTCATGCGCGCCGCTGCGGCACCTCGCAGACCATATCGCCGGGCGAAGGCGCTGTCGAGAGCGGCTACGCCGCCGGCGCGGAAACGACGCGGACGACCGGCTCCGCGTGGTGGCGAAAGCCCATGCGCGCATACAGCGCATGCGCATGGACGTTGCTGCGCATCACATGCAGGAACGGGACCTCGCCGCGCGCCGCCTGGCGGCGGATCAGGTGGTTCATCAGCCGCCGGGCGAGACCGCGTCCCTGGTGCCCGGGATGCGTGCAGACGGCGCTGATCTCGCGCAGCGCGCCGGCGTGGGCCCGCTCCCCGGCCATCGCGACGAGCCGGCCGCCCTCGAAGACGCCGTAGTACTCGCCGAGCTCCGGCGTCCTCGGACCGAAGGGCCCGGGGTGCGTCAGCTCGGCCAGCTCGACAGCCTGGGCCGAGTGCTGCGGTCCGAGGCGGATGGCGTCGAGGCCCTCGTCGGCAGGCGGTAGGGCGCCGGCCCACACCATCCTGAACATCGTCGCCTCGAGCTCGATGCGCCAGCCGTCCGGCGAGGCGCCCGACCAGTCGCTGCAGTAGAAGCGCTCGCCGGCGGCGCAGCAGGGTCGGAGGGCGGCGAAATCGGGCGACTGCGGGTCGGCGAACGCGAGCAGCGGCGAGAACCCGGGCGCATAGCGGCGCGCGCCGCCCGAGCCGACCGCGTGCCGCGCCTGCGGGCCGGTCAGCGCATGCCAGAAGACGTTGCCGAGGAGATCGTCCATCGCTGCCGCACGGCTCGGCCCGGTCAGCCCCGCAGGCCGATGCCGCGCGCCATGAGGCTGGCACACAGCAGGACGCCGACGAGCAGCACGACCTCGGCGCGCAGCATCAGCATGATCAGCCCGTACTCGCGCGCGCTCACCGTCGGTGCCAGCCCTTGCCGCGTCTGCGCGCGCCACTTGATGAAGCGCACGGTGGGGTAGATCGACAGCAGGCCGACGACGAGGAACAGGCCGAGCTTGGCGTGGAAGACCGGATTGCCGAGATAGAACTCCCGGCCCTTCTCGAAGTACAGCACGCGAAGGACGCCGACGACGAGCACCAGCGCGGCGAGGATGCCGTACCAGCGGTCGCTGGCCTGCAGGCGCACCGCCTCGGCGTGCGTCGGCGCCGGGCTCATGGTCCACCACTCGAGGAACACGACGGCGGCGATGCCGAATGCGGCGACGAAGTGCAGGAAGGCGAACAGGGCGCTCATGATCGTTCCGCTTCCGGTGCATGCAAGCACATCTGGACTGCGAATGGGCTGCTGGGCATGGGACCTCCGAGACGGCAGTGGGCGCCTCTGAGCGGGCGCTGATCGTCGGCCGAAACTGTCGCACAACTGGAGAATGGCGCATGCGCCGCGCACCCGCCCGATCCGGAGGGCTCGTCTATTCCACGGAGCAGGGCGGGCGCACGTGCCCCGTCTGCCGGCGCGCAGTCGCCGCCTGTGCGTGCGCCACGACGCCGGCCGCGCCGTCGGCCGGCGGCCCGCTTCGCGTCAGCCGGGAAACCAAGGGACGCGGCGGCAAGACGGTGACGCTGGTGCGCGGCCTGCCGCTCGGGCCCGAGGCGCTGCACGAGCTCGGCAAGCGCCTGCGCGCGGCCTGCGGCACCGGCGGCACAGCCAAGGACGGCGTGCTCGAGCTGCAGGGCGACCATCGCGAGCGCGTGCTCGAGTGGCTGCGGCAGGAGGGCTGGGCCGACGCGAAGCTCGCCGGCGGCTGAGCAGCGCCGTGCGGGCGCTCGGAGAAGGCGCCCATCCACCCCGCTATTCGCGGCTTCGGCGCCATGGCGACGGCCCACCATGCCGGCATCACCGGAGCCCCGTCATGATGCGATCGCTGTGGATCTCGAAGACCGGCATGGAGGCCCAGCAGACGCAGCTGGACACCATCTCGAACAACCTGGCCAACGTCTCCACCAACGGCTACAAGCGCTCGCATGCGGTCTTCGAGGACCTCATGTACCAGAACATGCGCCAGGCCGGCGCGGCGAGCAGCGAGCAGACCGAGCTGCCGACGGGGCTGCAGATCGGCCTCGGCACGCGCGCCGTCGCGACCGCGCGCAACTTCAGCCAGGGCAACCTGCAGCAGAGCAGCAACCCGCTCGACGTCGCGATCCGCGGCAACGGCTTCTTCCAGGTCCAGCTCCCCGACGGCACCACGGGCTACACCCGCGACGGCTCGTTCCAGGTCAGCGCCACCGGCCAGCTCGTCACCAACAACGGCTATACGGTGCAGCCCGGCATCACCATTCCGGCGGCGGCGCAGAGCGTCACCATCGGCAACGACGGCACGGTCAGTGTCGTCCTGCCCGGGCAGGCCTTGCCGCAGTCGGTGGGCCAGCTGCAGGTCGCGAGCTTCGTCAACGCGTCGGGCCTCGAGCCGAAGGGGCAGAACCTGTATGCCGAGACGGCGGCGTCGGGGACGCCGAACGCCGGCACGCCGGGGCAGACCGGACTCGGCACCGTGCAGCAGGGCTTCGTCGAGACCTCGAACGTCAACGTCGTCGAGGAGCTGGTGCAGATGATCCAGACGCAGCGCGCCTACGAGCTGAACTCGAAGGCGATCCAGACCTCGGACCAGATGCTGCAGAAGCTGGCGCAGCTGTGAAGCCGGCGACCATGAGACGACTCTGCGGGACCCTCGCCTGTGCCGTGATCGCGGCCGCCGTGCTCGTGAGCCTCGGCGGGTGCGAGCAGCTGAACCCGCGTCCGCCGGTCGACCTGGCGACGCCGATCTACGCGCCGCCGGTCCTCGTGCCGGCGCCGCGGCCGAGCAACGGCTCGATCTACCAGGCCGCGCAGTACCGGCCGCTCTTCGAGGACCACCGGGCGCGCCTGGTCGGCGATTCGCTGACGGTGCAGATCGTCGAGAAGATCTCGGCGACCCAGAAGAGCACGAGCTCGATCGACAAGAGCGGCAAGCTGTCGGCGGGCATCACGGCGTTGCCGCTGATCTCGCCGAACTCGTTCGGTCGCGCCAGCGCCGCCGGCACCTCGAGCAACACCTTCGCCGGCGCCGGCACCACCGAGAACAGCAACGACTTCTCCGGCACGATCACCGCGGTCGTCACGGGCGTGCTGCCGAACGGGCACCTGCTCGTCGCCGGCGAGAAGCAGATCGGCGTCAACCACAACGTCGACGTCCTGCGCTTCTCCGGCCAGGTTGATCCGCGCACGATCCAGACCGGCAACGTCGTCGCCTCGGCGCAGATCGCCAACGTGCGGATCGAGCAGCGCGGCCGCGGCGCGCAGGCCGAAGCGCAGGGAATTGGCTGGCTGGGACGCTTCTTTTTGAACGTTCTGCCCATCTAGGCCGGCCAAGAATCGGAGGCTCCCTCTCCATGCCTCCCATGCTCCAGACCGACCGAATCCTCCGCGCCGCGCTGGTCGTCGCCGCGTTCCTCGCCAGCGCCGCCCTGTGGTGGCCGGCGCCGGCGCAGGCGGCGCGGCTGAAGGAAGTCGCCGCCGTGCAGGGCGTGCGCATGAACCAGCTGGTCGGCTACGGCCTGGTCGTCGGCCTCGACGGCACCGGCGACCAGACGACGTCGGCCCCGTTCGCGACGCAGAGCCTGCTCGCCCTGCTGCAGCAGATGGGCGTCACCGTGCCGCCCGGCACCAACCTGCAACTCAAGAACCTGGCGACGGTGATGGTGACCGCGCAGCTGCCGGCCTTCGCGCAGCCGGGCCAGACCATCGACGTCAACGTCTCCTCGCTCGCCAACGCCAAGAGCCTGCGCGGCGGCACGCTGATCGCGACGCCGCTGAAGGGCGCCGACGGCCACATCTACGCGCTGGCGCAGGGCAACCTGATCGTCGGCGGCGCCGGCGCCTCAGCGGCCGGCTCGAAGGTGCAGATCAATCACCTGAGCGCCGGCCGCATCCCCGAAGGCGCGACCGTCGAGCGCAGCGTCGCGACGCCGATCGGCCAGGGCGACTCCATTCAGCTCGACCTGCACAGCAGCGACTACGCGACGGCGCAGGAAGTGGTGCGGGTCATCAACGCCCGCATGGGCAGCGGCACCGCCGACGCGCTCGACGGCCGCGCCGTGCGCGTCCGCATGCCGGCGTCGGCCGACGCGCGCGTCAGCTTCATGGCCGAGATCGAGAACCTCGAGGTCCGGCGCGCGGCGCCGTCGGCCAAGGTGGTCATCAACGCGCGCACCGGGTCCATCGTCATGAACCAGGCGGTGACGTTGTCGGCGTGCGCGGTCGCGCACGGCAACCTCTCGGTCACGATCAGCAGCACGCCGCAGGTGAGCCAGCCGGCGCCGCTGTCGCGCGGCGGCCAGACGGTGGTCACCGAGAAGGCTGACATCACCATCACCCAGCAGGCGGGCTCGCTCGTCCAGATGGCGCCGGGCGTCAAGCTCGCGGACGTCGTCAAGGCATTGAACTCGCTCGGCGCGACGCCGCAGGACCTGCTCGCCATCCTGCAGGCGATGAAGTCGGCGGGCGCGCTCACGGCCGAGCTGGAGGTCATCTGATGGCCGCACCGCTCGCCTCCGCCTCCGCCGCTTCCGCCGCCGGCCTGCCGTCGAGCGCGAGCAGCGCCCTGGCGATCGGCGACCTGCGCTCGGCCGCCGCGCGCGACCCGAAGGCCGCCGTCAAGGAAGTCGCCAAGCAGTTCGAGGCGCTCTTCATGCAGCAGCTCATGAAGAGCATGCGCGAGGCGACGATGCACTCCGGCATGCTCGACAACAGCGGCACGCAGCTCAGCACCGAGCTGCTCGACACCCAGTACGCGACCAAGCTGACCGGCCTGCCGGGTGGCCTCGCGGACGCCATCGCGCGCCAGCTCGAGCGGCAGATGGGCCCCGGCGCGGCCGCCGCTTTCGCCGCGCCGCCGCCCACCGACGGTGCTGCGGCCGATGCACCCGCGGGCGCGGCGATGCCGCTGTCGCCGAAGCAATCCGACTTCGTCCGCTCGCACCAGGAGTCGGCGCGCCAGGCCGAGGCGGCGAGCGGCATCCCGGCCGCCTTCATGGTCGCGCAGGCGGCGCACGAGTCGGGCTGGGGCCGGCGCGAGATCCGCCACGCCGACGGCAGCAGCTCGCACAACCTCTTCGGCATCAAGGCCGGCCCCGGCTGGACCGGACCGGTGGCCGAGATCACGACGACCGAGTACGTCCACGGCGAGGCGCAGAAGGTCACCGCGAAGTTCCGCGCCTACGCATCCTACGACGAGTCGTTCCGCGACTACGCGCGGCTGATGAAGGAGAGCCCGCGCTACGCAACCGTCGTGGCCCAGGCGTCGCAGGCGACGGCGAGCGCCGCGTCGGCGCGCGACTTCGCCCAGGGCCTGCAGCGCGCCGGCTACGCCACCGACCCGGCGTACGCCGACAAGCTGGCGCGCGTCATCAACACCACGCTGCGCATGCAGCGCGTGGTGAGCTGACATGGGCGTCTCGGCTCTCTTCAACATCGGCTCGCGCGCCATGACCGCGAGCTACGCGGCGCTGCAGGTCACCGGCAACAACATCGCCAACGTCAACACGCCCGGCTACTCGCGGCAGAAGCTTCAGCTCGAGACCGCGTTCAGCCAGCAGACCGGCGCCGGCTTCTTCGGCAAGGGCGTCGATGTCGCGACGGTCACGCGCTCGCACGACGCCTTCCTGACGCGCGAAGCGGCCATGACGGCGTCGATCGCCGCCGCCGACCGCACGCGCAGCACCCAGTTGCACTACCTCGAGCAGGTCTTCCGCACCGGCGAGTCCGGCCTCGGCTATGCGGCGCAGCAGATGTTCAATGCCTTCGTCGACGTCGGCAACGCGCCGCAGGACTCGGCGGCGCGGCAGGTGGCCCTGGCCCGCGTCGGCGATCTCGCCTCGCGCTTCCGCAACGCGTCGGAGGAGATCGACTCCCTGCAGGCCGGCATCGCCCAGGACCTGCGCACCTCCGTCGATTCGATCAACGCGCTGTCGACGCGCATCGCCGATCTCAACCGGCGCATCGCGGGCGTCCAGGGCACCGGCCACGCGCCCAACGAGCTGCTCGACCAGCGCGATGCGGCGATCGGCGAGCTGTCGGAGCTGGTCCAGGTGACGACCGTCGCCGCGGCCGACGGCAGCGTCGGCGTCTTCCTCGGCGGCTCGCAGAAGCTCGTCCTCGGCGGCAACGCGACCGTCCTGTCGGCGGTGCCCGACGCCTTCGATCCGGCCAAGGTGCAGGTCGGCATCCGCGAAGGCGGCACGACGCGCGCCTTCCCGGACGGATTCGTCGCCGGCGGCTCGGTCGGCGGCCTGCTGCGGGTGCAGAACCACGACCTGGGCGATGCGCGCGGCCTGCTCGGTCAACTCGCCTCGGCCATCGCCGGTGGATTGAACCGACAGCAGTCGCTCGGCCTGACGCTCGGCCAGCCGCCGACGGCGGGCGCGCCGCTGCTGTCGATCGGCGCGGCCTTCGTGGCCCCGTCCTCCGGGAACGCCATGGTCGGCGGCGTGCCGGTCGCCTCGTACGTGAACGGCAGCGGCGTGCGCGTGTCCAGCGTCTCGATCGCCATCGTCGACTCGAACCAGCTGCAGCCGAGCGACTACGAGCTGTTCGCCGACCCGGCGCTGCCCGCCGGGAGCTATCGCCTGACGCGCCTGTCCGACGGCTCGAGCCGCACGGTGGCGAACGGCGACGTGGTCGACGGCTTCCGCATCGACATCGCCGCGCCGACCCCGCCGCTGCGCGACCGCTTCCTGCTCCAGCCGGTGACCAACGCGACCCGCAGCATCGCCCGCGTCCTCGACGAGCCGGACGGCATCGCCGCCGCGTCGCCGGTGGCGGCCACGCTCGCCGTCGCCAACACCGGCACCGCCTCGGTCGCCTCGCTCAGCGCAGTGAGCACGACGCTGAACCCGAACCTGAGCGCCAGCATCTCCTTCACCGACGACCTGGGCAACTACAGCTACAGCCTGGTCGACACGACCGGCGTGCTGCCGACGGTCAACGGCACCGGCAGCTTCGTGGCCGGACAGCCGATCGCCCTCAACGGCTTCGAGCTCCAGCTCGCCGGCGTGCCGAGGTCAGGCGATTCGCTCGTCGTCGCGCGCACCGCGTACCCGGCTGCCGACAACCGCAATTCCAACGCCTTCGTCGCCCTCCGCGACGCGCCCTTCGTCGGCCAGCGCACGCTGTCGCCCGGCGTCGTCGGCGGCGGCCAGAGCGTCACCGATGCCTACGCCGGCGCGCTCGCCTCGATCGGGGTCCGCGTGCAGAGCGCGGAGTACGCCGCCGACCAGTCCAGCGCCATCGCTGCCGACGCGAAGACGGCCGCGGCCGACACCTCGGGTGTCAACCTCGACGAGGAAGCGGCCCGCCTCATCCAGTACCAGCAGAGCTACCAGGCGGCCGCGAAGATGCTGCAGGTCGCGCAGTCGGTCTTCGACACGCTGCTGCAGATCGGCCGCTAAACAGGGGTCCTCCATGCGCATCAGCACGGCCAACGTCCACGACAAGGGCATCGACGCCCTCAACAGGCGCCAGGCCGAGCTGGCCGAGGTCCAGGAGCAGCTGACGACCGGCAAGCGCGTCCAGCGCGCCAGCGACGATCCGGCGGCGGCGGCCCGTGCCGAGCGCGCGACGGCGACGCTGGAGCGGGCGATCGCGAACCAGCGCGGGGTCGAGGCCAGCCGCGTGGCCATGACCCAGACCGAGAGCACGCTCGGCGATGCCGGGCTGCTGATGCAGCGCGCTCGCGAGCTGCTCGTGTCGGCCGGCAACGCCAGCTACAGCGATTCCGAGCGCGCCGCCGTGGGCGCGGAGCTGCGCTCCATCCGCCAGCAGCTCCTCGCACTCGCCAATCAGGGCGACGGCGCCGGCAACCACCTGTTCGGCGGCCAGGGCGGGGCGCAGAAGCCCTTCATCGACGCGCCGGGCGGGGTGCAGTACGCAGCCGTGCCCGGGCAGGCCCTGACCGAAGCCTCGACCGGCCTGCCGCTCAGCACCGACGGCCGCGCCGCGTGGCTGACCTCGCCCACGGGCAACGGCGTCTTCGTCACCAGCGCGGCGCCGGCGGTGCGCGACGCCGTCATCGACAACGGTGGCGTCGCCGACCCGAGCCTGCTGACCGGATCGGACTACACGCTGGAGTTCAGCGTCGCCGCGGGCGCGACGACCTACGCCGTGCTGAGGGACGGGCTGCCGACCGCCGTCACGGCCGCCCCCTACGTGGCCGGCCAGGCGATCAGCGTCGACGGCATGACGGTCAGCGTCAGCGGCACGCCCGCGACGGGCGACCAGTTCCACATCGAGCCGTCGACGCCGACGCTCGGCGTCTTCGCCGCACTCGACCAGGCCGCAGCGGCGCTGCAGACGCCGGGCCGCACCGGCTCGCAGATCGCGCAGGCCAACGCCGACGCGCTCCGCAACGTCGATTCCGTCCTCGGCACGCTGGTCGACGCGCGCGCTGCGGTGGGTGCCGTCCTCAACCGCATCGACAGCGAGAGCGAACGCCTGGAAACACAGAAGCTGGCGAGCAGGACCGAGCGCTCGAACGCCGAAGATGTGGACTTGGTGCACGCCTTCTCCGACCTTCAGAAGAAGCAAAGCGGCTCCGATGCCGCGCTCAAGTCGTACGCGATGGTGCAGCGTCTTTCGCTGTTCCAGTACGTGAACGGCGGCTGATCGTCGGCGCGGCGAACGCCGGCCGGGGCGGCGGGGGCGTGCAGGAGCTTCGATCAGTGCTGGATGTCGCGATCCTGGGCCAAGTCGCCCTCGGATATTCCCCCTTCATCGACCGCAACCGCAGCGTCGCAGCGACGCGCCTGAGCGTCTTCCCGCTGCGTCCCGACGCGGCCCTCGACATCGCGCAGCTGCTGCACGCCGTGGGCGACGTGTGGCCCGCCTCGGGCGGGACGGTGTCGCTGAACGTGGTCAGCGAGAGCCTGCTGCACGACCTGCTGCACGCCAGCCCCTCGACGAACCTGATGGTCGAGGTGCCGAACTTCATGGCCGCCGACCCGGCCAACGTCGAGGCGCTGGTGCGCCTGCACGGCAGCGGCAACACCCTGCTGCTGAAGGGCCGGCCGAACGCCGAGCTGCCGCGCGAGGTGCTGCCCTGCTTCAAGTACTCGATCATCGACCTCGCCGACGAGCGCCGGATCGGCGACGCGGTCGCGCCGCCGCCCGGCGTCACGCGCTCCATCGCCCACGTGCAGTCGGGCGTGCGCACGGTCACCGAGATGGAAGCGGCGTTCGCGCGCGGTGCCCATGCGGTGCTCGGCTGGCCCATCGACGACGCGATCCACGCCACCGCGGCACGGACGGGCAAGCCGACGGCGCAGCCCGATCTGCAGGTCGTCGTCGAGCTGATCCACCGCGTCGACAACGAGGAGCCGCTCGACCGCCTCGAGAACACGCTGAAGCGCGATCCCTCCCTCGCCTTCAAGCTGCTTCGCTACATCAACTCGCCGGCCTTCGGGCTGCGCGTCGAGGTCAGCTCGTTCCGGCACGCGATCATGCTGCTCGGCTACCAGCGACTCAAGCGCTGGCTCGCGCTCCTGCTCGCCACCGCCAGCAAGGACGTCAACCTGCGCCCGGTGATGTTCGCCGCCGTGAGGCGCGGCCTGCTGATGGAAGAGCTGGTCGCAGGCAGCGGCGACGAGGAGATGAGGAACGAGGTCTTCATCTGCGGCGTGTTCTCGCTGCTGGACCGCATGTTCCAGGAGAGCTTCGCCAAGCTGCTCGCCTCCATCCCGGTGCCCGAGCGCGTGCACCAGGCGCTGGTCGGCAACACCGGGCCTTACCAGCCGTATCTGGCGATGGTGCGCGCCGCCGAGGGCGAGTCGGTGTACGAATACCGCGAGGCCGCCGAGCAGCTGCTGATGAGCGTGGCCGAGATCAATCGGGCGCAGCTGCGGGCGCTCCAGGGCGCCGGCGCCCTGGAGTGAGGTGCGCCGCGACCGGCAATCCCGGGAATGCGGGGCCGGCCACCGCCCTGTGACCGCCAAGCCGCAGCGGCGCGGTTGCCCGTTCAAGTCCGCCGCCGGCGGGCCGAAAATAGGGCTCTGCGGCCGGCGCGTCTCCGGCCCCCCTCCAGCCATGAGCATGCCTGTCCGGTTTTCAGCGTGTCAGCCCTTCGCCACCCGCGCCAAAGCGTGAACGTGTCGACGGAGCTCGATGCCACGGCGCTGCAGCGCCTGCGCGAGCTCGACCCGGGCGGGCAGAACCAGCTTCTCGAGCGCGTGCTCCGCGCCTTCGACTCATCGGCGCGGCGGCTGGCCGTGCAGCTCGCCGAGTCGCGGCTGCGCGACGATCTGCTGGGCATCCGCCACGTCGCCCACACCCTCAAGTCGTCGTCGGCGAGCATCGGCGCGCTGGCCCTGTCGCGACTTTGTGCCGAAATCGAGCTCTCGATCCGCAACGAGGCCCTGGCCGGCCTCGGCGAGCGCCTCGATGCCGTGGACCGCGAGCTGAACGCTGTGTTACAAGCCGTGAAGTCCGTTCTTGGCCCGGTCGACGCCGCGGGCAGCTCACCATGACGATGCGAGCCGAGCCGTTCGCCGACGACCTTCCCGATCGGCCGAAGGTCCTCCTCGTCGACGACGACGAGGTCAACCTGCTGCTCACGTCCGTGGCCCTGAAGGACCAGGGCTTCGACGTCACCGAGGCCTCGGGCGGCGAGCAGGCGATCCGGATCCTGGCCGACTGGCTGCCCGACATCGTCGTCCTCGACGCCGTCATGCCGGGCCTCGACGGCTTCGAGACCTGCCGCGAGCTGCGCGTGCTGCCGGGCTACGAGTCGCTCCCGGTCCTGATGCTCACGGGCCTCGACGACGACGCCTCCATCGCCCGCGCCTACGAGGCCGGCGCCACCGACTTCTTCGTCAAGTCCACCCAGTGGAGCCTGCTCGCCGGCCGCCTGCGCTACCTGCTGCGCGCGTCGCGGACGCGGGTCGAGCTCGAGCGCAGCAAGTCGCGCCTGGCGCGTGCCCAGGACCTCGCCCGCATGGGCAGCTTCGACTGGCGCAAGGGGCACGGCGGGCCGGTCTTCTCGATCGAAGGGCTGCGCGTGTTCGGCCTCGGCCCCGGCGAGCAGCCCACCTTCCGCAGCCTCCTGCGGATGGTCGCCGAGGAGGAGCGCAACGGCTTCCTCGAGCTGGTGCACAGCGCCCTCGAGCGCAGCAGCGTGCTCGCCACCGACGTGCACGCGCGGCTCGTCGACGGGCGCCAGCGCATCGTCCACCTCGAGGCCGAGCCGGAGTTCAACGAGCACGGCAACCTGATCGGCTACACCGGCATCGTCCAGGACGTGACCGACCGGCGCCTCGCCGAGGACCGGATCCGCCACCTGGCCAACTTCGACACCCTGACCGGGTTGCCGAACCGGCGCCAGCTCATCTGGCGCGCCGAGCGGGCCCTCGAGCACGGCCGCCGCCTCGGCCACCAAGTCGCGCTGCTGCTGATCGACCTCGACCGCTTCAAGGTCATCAACGACACGCTCGGCCACGGTGCCGGCGACGAGCTGCTCATGGAGGTGTCGCGGCGCCTCCGCTCCTGCGTGCGCCACTCCGACCAGGTGCTCGAGAGCTCGCTCGAGTCGGTCGGCGTCCGCTCGCACCGCACGCTCGAGGCGGTCGGCCGCCTCGGCGGCGACGAGTTCGTGGCCCTGCTGCCCGAGGTGGTCAACGAGGAGGATGCCGAGCGCGTCGCCAACCGCATCCTCGAGATCATGAGGAAGCCGATCACGATCGGCATGCAGGAGTGCTTCGTCACCGCCAGCGTCGGCATCGCCATCTTCCCCCGGGACGGCGTCAGCGTCGCCGACCTGCTGCGCAACTCCGACATCGCCATGTACGCGGTGAAGGGCTCGGGCCGCAACTCGTCGTCGCTGTACCGGCCGAACCTCGCCGGCCAGGGCCGCGAGAAGCTCGAGCTCGAGAGCGCCCTGCACAAGGCCATCGAGCGCAACGAGCTGGTCCTGCACTACCAGCCGAAGATCGACGTGCGCGGCGCGCGCATGGTCGGGGCGGAGGCGCTGATGCGCTGGCGCCGGCACGGCCATCTCATCGCCCCCAACGACTTCATCCCGCTGGCCGAGGAGACCGGTCTGATCATTCCGCTCAGCGAGTGGGCGATCCGGGAGGCGGCGCGGCAGGCGCGCATCTGGCACGACAACTTCGGCTTCGCCGACTCGATCGCCGTCAACCTGCCGAACCGGCTCTTCGAGCGCACCGACCTGGTCGAGTACATCCACAACGCGGTCACGACCTACGGCGTGCCGCACCACATGATCGAGCTCGAGATCACCGAGACGGGCCTCATGAAGGACCTGCAGAACGTCATTCCGTCGCTGCACCGGCTGAACGAGATCGGCGTCGAGATCTCGATCGACGACTTCGGCACCGGCTACTCGTCGCTCGCCTACCTGACGACGCTGCCGATCAGCGAGCTGAAGATCGACCGCAGCTTCATCCGCGATCTCGGCATGACGCCGCAGAGCTCGGCCGTGGTCACGGCGATCATCGCCCTGGCGCGCTCGCTCGGCCTGCGGGTGGTGGCCGAGGGCGTCGAGAACCTGCGCCAGATGGAGGTGCTGCACCGGCTGGGCTGCGGGATCATGCAGGGCTTCCTGTTCAGCAAGCCGCAGCCGCCCGAGGACATCGAGCTCTGGCTGCAGCAGACGGTGCTGCCGAAGAAGGCGCCCTGGATCGGCCAGGCGAGCAGCCAGGAAGAGGTCGAGCCGCCCCGCATCGCCCGGCCGCGCTCGCCGCGAGCCAAGCCGGTGCTCTGAACGCAGGCTCCGGGAACGGTCATGGAGAGCACGCGTCCCGCCTCGCTCGCCCGGCCGGCCGAGCTGCCGTCGGCGCAGCTCGCCAAGGCGGCCCTGCGCAAGCTGGCCGCGGCGCGCCTGGAGCCCACGCCCGAGAACTACGAGCGCGCCTATCGGCAGGAGGCGGGCGAGGCCGAGATCCCCAACGATGCACTGGCGACGCTGATCGAACGCATCATCCGCGGCATCGAGCGGGGCGGCCACAACTGGACGCCGGCACGGCGCAAGGAAGGCATCCAGCGCGTCCTGGCGGGCAGCGGCAGCGACGCGCGGAGACTGCAGCTGCGGCTGTCGCAGCTGGTAAACAGCTGGGACGGCGACACGGCCGGAGCGAGCGTCGCCGTCGCCCCGCCCGGGGCCGTCGACTCGCCGGCAGCGGACGCCCATCCGGCCGGACCGGCCGCAGGGCCGCTGCCACCCACGCCGGCACTGGCCTGGGACCGGGTCGCCCTGACCCTCGGCCACGCCCTGCAGCAGGCCCTGCCGAAGCACGACGCGGCCAACGAGGAGCTGTCCGGCGAGCTGGAACGCCTGCTCGATCGCCTGGGCGTCGAGGGCGCGACGGCGTCCCTCGGCGACGAGCTCAGCCTGCTCGCGCCGCGCATCGAGCGCGTCGTCCAGCATCGCCATCACCTCTTCGATCAGCTCGGCAAGCTGTGCCGGGAGCTCACCGGCAGCCTGGCCGATCTGGCCGAGGAAGGCAGCTGGGTCAAGGGCCAGTGCGAGGCGATGCGCCTGAAGATCGACGAGGGGCTCACCGCGCGCGGCGTGCGTTCGGTGAGCGACATGCTGCACCATGCGCGCAAGCGCCACCCCGAGGTCCGCGGCGAGCGCGAGAAGGCCCGTGACGCGCTGAAGTCGCTGATGGCGCAGATGCTCGCGGAGCTGGGCGAGCTCGGCTCCAAGACCGGGACCTTTCACGAGAGCGTCGGCCGCTACGCCGCGGTCATCGAGGAATCGGATTCGCTCGAGAGCCTGACCGGCGTCGTCCGCGAGATGGTCGCGGAGAGCCGGGCCGTTCAGACACTCGTGCAGCAGACCCAGGATCGCCTGCACGAGGAGCACAGCAAGGCCACCGACCTCAACCGGCGGGTGAGCGAGCTCGAGGACGAGATGAAGCGCCTCTCGGACGAGGTCTCGACCGACCAGCTGACGCAGATCGCGAATCGGCGCGGCCTGATGCAGGCCTTCGAGATCGAGCGGGCGCGCCTCGAGCGCAGCGGCGGCAGCCTCTCCATCGGCCTGCTCGACATCGACAACTTCAAGCGCCTCAACGACGAGCTCGGCCACAGCGCCGGCGACGAGGCGCTGAAGTCGCTGGCAGCGGTCGTGAGCAGGACCCTGCGGCCAACCGATCGGGTCGCCCGCTACGGCGGCGAGGAGTTCGTGGTGCTGCTGCCGGAAACGCCCGCCGAGGAGGGCGAGCAGGTGCTGACGCGCCTGCAGCGATCGCTCACGGGCGGCCTGTTCATGCACAAGGACAAGCACGTCTTCGTGACCTTCTCGGCCGGGGTCACCGGCTACCGCAAGGACGAGCGGATCGAGGACTCGCTCGAGCGCGCCGATCAGGCGCTCTACGAAGCCAAGCGGACGGGGAAGAACCGCACCTGCATCGGCTGAGGGCGCAGCGCAGCCTCAGCGGCAGCCGTCGATCACCCGCTCCGCCAGGTGCTTGGCCAGCAGGGCGTCGTCGGTGTCCTCCTCGAGCCTGCGATCGACGATCTCGAGCCGGGCCTGTGCCAGGCGGTCGCGCTCGAGCCGGCACGCCATGGCGAACTCGAGCAGCGCGCGCCGCATCAGTTCGAATTCGTCGTCCGTGTCCATGGCGCTCCTGGGGCGTGCTCTGCAAGCGACGTGCCGCTGGCAGCGCCCCTACCGCGTCGAACTTTCCGGCGCCCGGCGGCTCCATGCCTCCATGAACTGCCCGAACTGCCCCAATACCACCCTGGTGATGGCCGACCGCCAGGGCATCGAGATCGACTACTGCCCGCAGTGCCGCGGCGTCTGGCTCGATCGCGGCGAGCTGGACAAGCTGATCGAGCGCTCGGCAGCCCCTCCGGCGGCGACCCCGAGCGTCGCGGCGCCGCGGACCCAGCCCCGCCCCGACTTCGTGGACTCGGACTATCCGAGCCCCTACGGTCATGGGCGGCGCCGCAAGAACTGGCTGAGCGACATCTTCGACTGACGCGGTAGGCGGCACCACGCTGCCGGGGCGTCCGCGCCGGGCGCGCAGGCAAGGCTTTCAGCAGGAATTCCTCGGGCTCCTGCAGGCAAGGCAGCGGCTAGATCGGTTGCGCGAGCTCAGGTGCCGCACCTCTACCATTGGCTCTGTGCGGTCTGCTGTTCCACGTTTTGGTCACCCCGTTCCGGTAAGCGGAACATTAGTTCGAGGAATGAGTGGCTTGCGGGGTGGGTACCGCAAAGCCATGTTGACAGCGCGCCCTGCTCGCTTCTATGGTGCTCGGAGACAGACCGGAAAACCACAGGAGACATCAAGTGACATCGCTTCCTTTCCGGCAGACAGCCCTTGCTCTGCTGCTTTCGGCGCCCCTCGTCGCAGCCCAGGCAGCGGTCTTCGCCGAGCAAGAACCCAACAACACCCTGGGCACTGCGCAGGTGATCACCGACCCCGGCAGCGTGCAGACGGTCATCAACGGCCAGCGCTCGTTCAACGACGCCTCCGACGATTTCTTCAGCTTCAACGTCGCCGGCAACACTTTGCTGCAGATCGTCTCCTCGAGCACGAGCACGCTGGCGGACTCGATCATGGGCCTGTACAACCCCGCAGGCACGCTGGTGGCGTCGAACGACGATGCGGCGCCGGGCAACGCGATGTCGGCGCTCAGCTTCCAGGTCGGTGCCGGCGGCCTCTTCAGGCTCGGATTCTCCGGCTTCAACGCCGGGCTCCTCGCCTGCGGCACGGGCATCACCAGCTGCTACGACACTAACAACGACTTCCTGTTCGACACCTTTGTCGCCGGCGGCGGCGAGGGCGGAAGCACGGGCTGGGCGTACAGCATCACGATCAACCAGATCGCGGCCCCGATCCCGGAGCCCGAGACCTACCTGCTCCTGGGCGCCGGGCTGGCCATGCTGCCGCTCCTGCGCAAGCGCGCGCGCCGGCAGCGGACGCGTTGAGGAAGCAGCATCCAGCAAGCGGCTTTCGCGGTGACGAAAGCGGCGCCCCCTTTTCACGATCGAGGCAGCGCGACGACTGTCGACCTACCCCTGCACAGACGTACTGGAGAAATAGATGGCACACGAGATGAGTGAATCCTTCGCGAGGGACAAGGCCCTAGAGGCCGAAGAGCGGCTGAACGAGAGCCGGCGCGGCTTCTTCAAGGCGCTCGGCGTCGGCGCGGCGGCAGCGGGCGGGCTTGGCAGCGCCATGGTCAGCACGCCGGCCATGGCCTACGGCGGACCGTTCGCCGCGGCGTTCGGGCTGGACCCGGCCCGCACCTTCATGAACGTCGGCACCACCGGCTCCACGCCGATCCCGGTCCTGAAGAACCTGGCCGCGAACAACGCCGCCATCGCGCGCGATCCGACCCTGACGTTCAACACGCAGGACATGCGCAACATCATCGCGCCTGGCTTCGGAGCCGATCCCTTCGAGATCGTGATGTCCTTCAACACGACCGACGGCATGGGCAAGATCCTCAACGGGATGGAGTTCGCACCGGGCGACGAGATCATCACGACGAACATGGAGCACGGCGGTGGCAACTCGCCGATGCAGATCACCGCGGATCGACGCGGCGTGGTGCTCAAGCGCGTGGGCCTGCCGACGAGCGACCTCTACAGTGACGCCCTGCTGCTGTCTCGCTTCCAGGCGCTGCTGACGAATCGCACTCGGGCGATCGTGTTTTCATCGCCCATTTACCTGACAGGCGTCAGGCTGCCCGAGAAGGCACTCGCGATGTGGGCAGCGTCGCAGGGCATCCAGTCGCTGTGCGATGGTGCGCACCTTCCGGGGATGATCGCCTTCAACATGCACGACTCCGGACTCGATTTCTTCGCCGGATCGGGCCACAAATGGCAGTGCGGCCCGGGTCAGACCGGCATCATGTACGTGCGGAACGGGGCGTCGGCCACGCCTTACACGAAGAGCGTGACCACGGCCGGCGTCACCTCGACGATCACCGTTCCCGGGTACGCCAACACCACACCGCTGCCCAGGTTCTGGCCGACCTTCGGTGGCTACAGCGGGACGCCCGGCACGTCGCTCGCTGGCGGCCAGCGCAACCCAGCGCACAACATCGCTGCCACGCTCATGAGCCACGGCAACCCGTCCTATCCGGCGTTGCGTGCGCTGCAGGAGTGCTGCCAGCTCTGGGATTCGTGGGGCCGCAAGACCATCGAGGACTACGACCTGGCCCTGGCGCAGTATCTGCGGAGCCGCATCGCCCAGATCTGGGGGAACCGCTCGATGGCGACGCCGTACGACCCCAATCTCCCGCACCACGCGCAGATCGCGCTCACGTCGTTCAACCCGTTTTCGGTGACGCCGGGGATGGGCTACGACTACAACGCGGATCTGACTCCGGCTCAGGCCGCGCAGCAGACGACCGACTCGGGCAATGCCGTCACGGCGCTGCGCACCGCTCGCGGCGTCGTCATCCGCAACACCGCCGTGCCGCACGCCTTGCGGAGCAACCCGAACGCGAACGCGGCGGCCGACGCGCAGTCGCATCCGCTGCGGATCTCGACGCACCTGTTCCACAACACGGGCGACGTGGACAACCTCATCGCCGCGCTGCTGGCGACGGTGCCGCACCCGTAAGCGGCAAGTCCTCCTCGCCTAGGCAGGAGGTCGGCGGCCGCGCGCGGGGCTGGGGCGGGGGCGGGCCCCCGAGTGGGG
>JAESGR010000357.1_pt1 | contig 43119 bp, 45 predicted proteins | sample 9269771 | NCBI WGS metagenome assembly JAESGR01 (sample SAMN15739572, study PRJNA653492) | algae metagenome | isolation source: Chroococcus sp. CMT-3BRIN-NPC107 and co-occurring heterotrophs from well... | place: USA: Clark Mountains Wilderness, California | collected 2010-04-18 | reverse complement strand
GGTTCAAAAGGTTTAGAAACGCTCCGAAAATCGGCAACTTTGAGAAAGTTTGCCTGTAAGTCCGTTATCTCTTCAGGACTAAATTCTCTAATGCTTGAAATGTTAAATCCGCAGAACTGTCCATTACTGTTTAATGTTTCCGCACTCAATGAATAATGCGTGATGCTTTGAGCACTAATAAAAACTTCATAAGCATCAGGCGGAAAAGCGTGTCTAGCGTTGCTTTCATTGTCAGATCGCGATGTAGCAAAAGAAGCCGCCACTCCAGCCAACCCAAAAACCAGTGCCCATAAAACTACAGCTCCGAAACAGAATATTTCCATACTAATCACCTTCCACTTATATGATCATCGGAGCTTGTGATTTTTTGCACAAGCTAAGTAGAAAGTATTAGTTTTGATTCATTTGGAGCATGTTTTTATAGAACTGATGGGGCTTTCCTGCCAATTTAAAGCTCTCTAATCCCCTTAAATTTGGAATAGGGCTCCTAGCCTGCTATATTTCAAATAGCCTGTTTAAAGCCCTTTATTTCAATAATTACTGCTGGGAGATTCTAAGTTAGTAGATCAATTAATGCTTTAATCTGTCTACACAGGATTAGTTTTAAGATTTCAAAATTTCTGTGAGTGCCAATAGAGATTTAACAACTTACAAATTAGACCCCTAGCCCGTGTGTAATTTATATTCTTTTACTGAAAGAGATTGAAAAGTTAACTTCTCAATCTCATATGGTTACTTTTTGATATCTTATATTCTGAGTAAGCCCATTTAACCATTCTTCCAATATCCTTTTCTGGTAAAGGTTCATAGAAGTCTGCAATATTAATCTTTTTTGCCCTTTCTAAGACTTCTTCCTCAGAGTAGCTATTGACCAATCCGCAGACTTTTTTGAAAAGATGATTATTTCTACCGCCCTTTTTAATCTTTTCACCTTTTACGGGTTGCGGAGATGCTACATCTGGAGAAGTTAAAGCAAGTCTACTTCGATACTCGGATGATACTAAAACTTCATATATCAACCAGTCTGGAGCATCTTCAATAGGAGTATTTACGCCAAACCATTCGTAATTTCTACCACTCAGATGGTTGCTGGGAGGAGCAACAATATAACTACCATTAGCGCGAATATCTAATCCATCCGCGATGGCAGAAGCAGAGGCATTAACTTGGAAGTCCAGAGGATATTTAAAGTAAAGATGCCGCCCTCCTGAACCTGTAATAGTTGTTAAAGTTCCTGGAAGAGATTGATACTCTTGATCAAACTCTTTCAAATCAGTTCTGTAAATATCTTGCAGTTCATCTAGTGAGTATTCCCCGCCTGTTTCAACATCAACATCGAGAACAAATATTCCTGATTCGATTCCTGTAAGCAGACCGATATTTGACTGTGGCTTGCTTTCCCACCAGTCAATAATCTGGTTCTCATTGGTTGTCGCATCCTTAAAACCGTTCCTAGTTCTGGGGTGCTTTCCTTGTCTGTCACAAGTTTTCCAGTCTCTACAAGAGCATCGAAGAATACCTTTTTCTTTGATCAAACAATGAAGCGGAAAGACAGGATAACCAATCTTTGCATAATGCAAGGCGTAGTTTAATAGATGGTTATTAAACTCCTTATCTATAACCTTCTCATTCAAAAATTCGTCTTGTATTAATTCTGACTCATTACAATCTTGCTCAATGTTCATACCTTCTTTATTCATACTTTCTCTATTCATACTTTCTCTATTCATACCTTCCTCTTAACCTTTAATAACCAAGTTATTAATCCATGTCTATACTAAAATCCTAAGAGACCTATAGTTATAAGATGATAAAATTTTACACGGTTAAATTTACTGGTTTACAACCTCCAGATTTCTTTTTTCTAAATCAAGCTTACTTTCAAACTCATTAATAAACTCTTTCCGATTCTGTTTTTCCTTGTACTCATCATCCAATTCATTCAACCTTTTGAAAGAATCTCTTAACATCAACTCACATTCTTCTGTAGGGTGCATACCTGCTCGGATTGCTAGTTCAAAAATCCTTTCCAGCTTGGTATAGATGGTCTTTTTAGCTTTCTGTAACAGATGTCTGGGAGTATAAGCTCTCGCTTTTTTGACAGGTACATACTGAGCTTTTATTTTAATCAAAGCCTCTTCTACTACCGATTCCAAACTTTCTGAGTCTGAGTAAAGAACTTTAACGAGTTCCTCTAATGCGACGAATTCATACTGGGTTTTGGTGTACTCGTATTTACCAGCTTTTTCTACTCTTTGCCCACGTTTCAATACCCTAATAAGCTCTATCTCATGCTTTTCTTGCCATTCTAATAATGTTCTAAAGGCATTTCTGGCGTTAGTATCGGGGCGGGGATTTCTTAGTTCTTTCTTATGAAAGACGCTAGCTAAATCCGCGAATGACGCCTCAAAAACAGTTTTACCTTCAGAAACTAAAACAAACGCTCGGATAAGCTGGCAGTGGTTAGGCTTCATATCAAGTTCTTTGAAGAATCGCCCAAATGCCTTCTCGTAATTAATCAACTCTTTATGTAAATTTACTTTCTCTTCCATATTTAAATACACTTCTACCTTGTCATACAGTTAAGTATGAATATTTACTTCTCCTTTAACTTTTAATATTTATGGTCTCAGCCCCAGATTTTTAGGGGCTTGTGAGTAATCAATATTCAATACGGCTTCAATTAATCCCGCCAGTTTGTTATTGCGGTAATACTTAGTCCTTTTGTGATTAAATTCATCATAAACAGAGCAGTAAAATCTGCCGAAAAACTTCCATCTTGCACTTGAGTAGTCTTCTGGCGAGTTATGACAAATGCCAATCTCCTTAAAATATTTCTTAAAGGTGGACTTAGAAATTCCCAGTTCTTTCACCCAGCATTTGCCATCCAAATTTAACTGATCTGAGCAATCATTTCCGTGTCGATAAAATCCTTCAGGATTATTTTTAAATGCCTTCTCCATGCCGTAAATGATAATAATGGCGTAATCGCTCAAGCCGAGCCTTCTTAAATTTTCCAGTCTATTATCTTTAATAAATTGTTTTACCGATGCCTTTCCGCTTAAAGTTTTAATTGTCTCTTGCATACCTATTAGCTGAATATCTCCTTTCTATTATTCTGGTTGATTTTGACTGCCAGTTTAGCTATACTAGGTATAGTTAAAGGCAGTCATTTGCCAAGTCGAGCAGACACAAAAAGACTGCTTGACGAACTATAAAATCAAGGGCGAATTCCTGAATACTTTGGTCGGTAGAAGGAAGTTGCCCTTTTTTAATGTACAAGTATTATACCGCACTTTTATCTAACTGTCAAGGTAACATATTAATAGCAAAGAGTTTACAGCAATCTGTGTCTGGCTTATCTTATTCTATTTAAAGAGTTTATTCGTCGTTTCTACAGAAAAAGCCCATACCTTTTATAAGATATAGGCTTGCCTATTTTAACTTCTCTTTAACCCGAATTGTTTATTCGGAATTACCCTGAATAGATTCAAGAATTGAAGCCGCTTGACGTAAAGTTTCATCATTTGCTGATAAGTAACGATATGTCGTTTGCGGCTGAGTATGTCCCAAGATTCTTCCAACCATTTGTATAGGTAGTTGTCCCCTAACCAATCTAGTTGCCGCTGTGTGACGGAGTGAATGCAGGGTTAAGCCATCAATTCCGCCTTCTTTTATTCCTGCTATTTTACAAGCAGAAGAAAACGATTTTCTTACATTGTCAGTAATGCCAAAAACTGAAGATTTTACATCTTGATTTGACTCATTCCATAATTTTACAAGCTCATTAAATAACCTTTGAGTAATAGCGACCTGGCGCTTTTTGAGCGTTTTAGTATTTAATGCTTGAATCGTGATCAATCGGGACTCCAAATTAACATCTTTCCATTCAAGCTTGAGCATTTCGCCTTTTCTAGCTCCCGTATCCAGTAGAGCAATAAGAAGAGGTCTTAAATGCCTTCTTTGGGAATTTTCGCAAGCCTGTAACAACCTCGATTCTTCTCCCGTCGTTAGTATCCTCTCCCTTTTTCTCTCTGCCGAAACTTTGATCAAAGTTTCTCCGCAGTTAAATGGATTTCTCGTTATCCAATTTTCTTGAATGGCTATATTGAAGATGCGTCTTAAACATGTTAGTTCACGATTAACTGTTGTGACTGACCTTTGCCTCTTATACTGAGTTGGGATTTTTAATCTGTGAGCGCGAAAAGAGACCAAGTTTGAATACGTTATTTCTTTCAACTTACGTTTTCCAAAATACTCTCGGAATATTTTCAAGAAAGCGGAATAACGTTTCCAGTCACGAAGCCCCGACACTTTTCTTTCATCAATAAATTCCACAGGCTTCAAATAATGAAGCTCATAAAAGTCTGCTAAGTTACCGAAATGGTTTTGCGATAAATCAACAAAATTACTGTCAAGATTTTCTACCTGACCTTTTATTTGTTTGAGAACGATTTTAGCTTGTGCCTTATCAGCAACGCTTTTAACAATATTTTTACGTTTGCCGAAATTGTCAGTAAAAGTGATTCTCGCAAACCACTTTCCGTTTTTGTCTTTTCCTATATATCCATTATTTTCTTTTGCCATTGTGCCATCCTTTTTTCTGACACATTAACTGACACTTAAAATCTAAAAAGTGTTATAAAACAGCAATTTTGCCCTGCTTTTGGAAACTTTGAAATAACCATTGCGATAGCTCAAATCGCTACTTAAAATGCGATTGCTAACTGCTTTTAGCAAAAATCATTTGCGTATTACCCCAATAAAATCAACGAAAATTCTGATTAACCGTAATATCACTTGATTTTTTCTCTGATAGCTTTATAATCAAAATTTCCCTTTGGCTGGGTAGCTCAGCTGGTTAGAGCGCGGGATTCATAACCCCGAGGTCGGGAGTTCAAGTCTCCCTCCAGCCACCATTTCTAAAAATAAAAAAGACAAGCCCGCGCTTGGCTTTTTTGTTGTCAATTCGTTTTGCATTGTAATTATAAGCTTTAAGGGTTCGGTCAAAACGTATTTCGCTATTGTTTTGAGTACATCAAAAACGGAATAGGTTAACAATACCGTTCTTTCAAAGTTTTCAAAAGCGGGGCAAAATTGCTGTTTTATAACACTTTTGGATATTAGGATAGTGACTAATTTTATCCACGTTCAAAAATGATGCGGAAAGTGGCTCGAATCTAGTCACGGAATCTCTAATAATTGTCTGTTTAGCCTAATGGCACTCTGGTTGCTACCATTAAGAATGTTGATTGTCGAAGAACAACTTGAGGAACGCACGAAAGATAGCAATGTATTTCGTGCGTTCCTTTTTTTCAGAATTAAAATTCATTAAAATCAGCAAACTGAAAAACAGAAAATTGAAGAAAAAAAAGGCACTATCAAGCAGATGATAGTGCGAAAAAGGAGGAGGATGAATCTCCATAAATTAAGATGATTATTTTAGAATAAGAGATGACAATAAAAATAACATTACTGTATATCCTGTCGTTAAGAAAATTTTAAGCATAGCCTCCTACAATTTCAGTGACCAATATATTTATTAATGATAGGTTCAAGAATTTCAAAATCAACAGGTTTATCAATCAATTCATCACATCCCGCTTCCATTGCCTGTTCGTAATATAACTTTCCAAATGCCGTGACAGCTATTATCGGGATGTGTGTTGAGCCGCCAAATTCTCTAATGGCTTTGGTTGTAGTTAAACCATTGACCATCGGCAGTGAAATATCCATTAAAATAAGATCGGGATGAAATTGTTTGAATCTATCGATTGCTTCAATACCGTCATTTGCTTCGATAACCCGGTAACCGTAACTTTCAACCGCAAGTTTCAAGAAACTGCGGGAATCATCGTAATCTTCAACTATGAGGACTGTTTTTGGCATAAATAAAACCACCAGATTTTAAAATCAATGCTCTAAAATGAATCGATTTAACGAAAAATGTCTTAATTGGGAACACATTTACCAAAAAATATCAGCCATTAAGCATTCAGAGTTCAAATTTGTGCAATTACAATACCAAGTTTAATTAACGTTAATTTACAATGATGTAAAAAAGGCGAACCTTATTTTAAGATTCGCCTCAATAAAAAATAAGTTTTATTGCCCTTAGCTGTTTGCGCGGCGAGTACTAACATCTCTGTTGCTTGTCACATCAGTATCGGTTTCCTGAACATCGACATCTGTTCGCCTGACAGTATCACGAACTGTTTCTTCGCGTTCTGTTACTTGTTTACCGACTTCTATTTCCTCGACTACTCGAGCCTGTTTTCCGACAATTGCTTCTTCGGCTCGTTCTCTAATTTCAATATCGCCTTCTTTGAAGTTTGCCATATCAGCATCAGTTACTGGGCGGTTTACAGGATGACGATTGACGACTACGTATTCTTCACGAAGCCTGACGCTTGTCTCAACAGGCTTTTCGACTATTCAACTTCTAATACGCGCTCCTCCTCGTTCTACTTCCTGTTTGCCAACTTGAAGCTGCTCTTCAATTACAGGAATAGATGTCGAGCGTTCATTGTTTTCGTAATTTCCCGTCGTTCCTCTCCGATTAGCAGTTTCCGTTAAATTCTGTTGGTTAGAAGGTTCTTGATCATAATTCTGTCCGCTAAATTGTGCGCTTCTTTCATCAACGTCAATTGCTCCGTGATGATCAAGAATCGCCGCCGCTTGTCTGGCTCTTTCGTCCGAATCAACTTGAACAGTCAAAATAGCGTCGGCATCATTGGTAGCATTTGTATAGTTATTGACAGTGGTTTCATCACCGCCAAACAGTGAATTGAAAAAACCGCTAATGCCGCCGGCACTTGTGCCTGATGAAACAGTATCGGTTGTATAATCAGTTGAATCACTAACACTTCTGTTTGAAATATCAATGTTTTCCTGAATAAATCCATTTTGAACCAGCTCCTGCATTGCTGCTTGAGCTTCACTTCTACTGTCGAATAAACCTACAACTGTGTGTGTCATTTATATACCCCCTTTGAGTTTGAATTTGCGACGATATTTTTATCGACTCAAATCAAAAAGCAAGTAACATTCCGAAAACGGTGAGGGTTTTACTAAAACCAATTGATGTCTCTTCAAATGTTGTCTTTAATACATTTAAGGACGAAAGGAAATGCGTTCAATCTTGATATTGTTACGTTAACTTATCAAAAACAGATAGGAGATTAACTAAACACGATTCAAATTCGGTCACTTGAAACCAGTAATTGCCATTTTTACTGATACTTTTAATGCGGCACAATATTGCTTTAGTAACAAAGCAACATATTTCTTCTATTAACTCTTAAAAGGAATGCACACAAAGCCGAGAACTTTTATGCATTCCTTTTTGTAATTAATAATTGAAAATTCAATCTGAATTTACATCATCCACAACCTCAATCTTACTCAGTCATAGTAAAACATTGAGCCAAAAACAATAGTTGATTCAGGAAACGTATGCTTAATAAGATGGCATCAATATTGCTTTATATAGAAATTAAATAGCTTAGTGTATTGATGTATTGCATCATTTTAATAAGTTATTAGGCTTGTTATTGATGAAAATACATTGAATTTACCGGCACTGACTAAAGTAAGGTAAGTAATTCTAAAAGGAGAAAATTATGCTTTGGACAATTCTAATAATACTCGTTGTTTTATGGGCTTTGGGTTTCAGTTTTGCAGGCGCGGCAGTTGGTAATTTGATTCACATTCTGCTTGTTGTAGCCCTTGTAGTTTTAGTTATTCAACTCGTTAGCGGTCGAAGAGCTTAACGGATTTCAAAATTAAAAGAGAGGCTGTGCAATAACTGATTCTTGCACAGCCTCTCTTTTTTCTATCTGCTTATGCGCGTTCTCTTTATACTAAAAGTGTTAACACATTCTTTCGGCTAAAGGATTAATTCTCGAGATATGCTTTTTCTTTTGTTTTAACTTAAAACTGAAAATAATCTGTATGAAAAAAGAATGATAAAATTATGGTTTCCTAATCCGAGCCTGTAAATAATTTTATTCCAAAAACCTATGAACAATATCCTCAATTCTGCCAAGATCATTTGGTTTGATTAGATATTCGTTTGCGCCTGCATTGATTGCCTCATCTTGATATTTTTGACGAGCCGCTCCACTGAAAAATAATATTGGTGTTTGCTTGTCCGAGAATCTGATAAGGGCGCACAATTGAACTCCTGACATATCCCTCATCCAATTATCAAGGATATAGAGGTCGAAAATCTCGTTTTCAATTAACTCAAGTGCTTCTTTGGAAGAGTGAGCTGATATTACAGTATATTCTTCATTTGAATCGCTAAGCATAAATTCAAGGAATTTACACGATTCAACGTCATCATCCACGTAAAGAATGCGTTTACTCGATTGAGACATACCTTTTCCTCCTAAAAAGCATTTAGATTACTCAAATAATCTTTAGATTTATTGCAAAAACAGATCATTTTTCAAACTACTAAAAAGGCTTAATCCTTTTTAGTAGTTCTCGGTTTATTGGCTTCTTTATAGATTCTCCTGGAATTCTAAGGATTCTATTAAGCAAACCCGCATTATGTGATAACCATTTGAAATCAACTTTGTCTAAAATCTAATAACCGTTGATGATGCGGCGAAGAGCTTCCACTACACCGTTAGTTCTGTATGTTCGGTTATTTCGATTGTTTCGATTGTTTCGATTGTTATTATAACCGTAACGGTTATAGCCTTCATCATAACCACGTTGGAAAGCATCTCTATACGCCTGTTTATAGCCTTCCTTATCCCTGTAATCAGAATGGTAGCCGTTCGTCGCTTTCTTGTAATCGCTTGTTTTTTCAGGAGCGTAGCGGTCTCTGTCTCGAGCGTCTTCAGCGCCTTGATTGATACCGTCGCGATAACCGTAATCTTGCGCTACTCGATACATTTGATTTCCGTAACCACGTGATGGGTAATTACGCCCGTAATCTCTATCGCGGTATTGAGCTTGAACTGATGCGCTCGACAAAAGCATAAAGCCCAAAACGAGCGAAAGCACTATTCCGATTCTCTTAAATTTACTGGTCAAAGTATTTGAATACATAACAAATTAAACCCCCTTTACGAGAGCTAATAAGCAAGCGACGTGCCATTTATCCCAAACCGCACAATTAAAGCGGTTTTTTGAAAAGGCTTGTTTTATTAATTAAGCGTGTTAACACCAAATAGAGTAAAACTAACCGCATTTGATACAAATGTAGAAATCTACGCGCTCTTGCCCTGCTTTTTATTAATTGCTATGAAATTGATTCTCAAAATTATTTACTGGAATAAGCTGCGAATATGCTTTTATATGAACTTACAGTAAGAAACGCTTGGAAGGTCGGTCAAACAGTGGTCAGAAAGGAGCAGTTTAATAAACTACTGAACTTTCCTGGATAATCTCGTTTGCAATACGACGAGCGGCAGATGTCATCGTCGAAGCTGAATGCTTACTTGCCCCGTAAACATTGAAATCTATTTTACTTCCGATTTGAGGAACGCGAACCGTTTGCTTTAACACGGCTTTACCCGTCACTTCGCGTTCGCAGTCATAAGTTTTGTCTTCTTTTGTAATTGTGAATTTATAAATCATTTGTTTTGATTAGCTAAACGAGTTGCTGCATTTTTACTCTGATAATTTTAGAGTCCTACTAATAATTTTACTGATAACGCTTATTTCGTCCTCGACACTGTTTGCCCATTCTACTTTGCTCAACGATTTAACAATAAAGTTACACTGCACCTTAAAGTTATTGCTCTAAAACGAAACGATTTTTATATTACCTTATATATTAAATATCATGAATGGCAAAACAGTTGCTATATAAATAACCACCAATCAAGATTTAAGTATTCAGATTTACTCAATTACGATGCCAATCTAGAGGACTAGTTACACTTCTTAAGGCGTTAAAACTCACGCTTCTTATTTTTGTTTTATTTTTGTTTCATTATCCGCTTTTAATAAGAGTTCTCACACAATTATGGAATTTTCAATTTGCAAAAATATGTGACTTTGTTTCTTATATTGAATGCAGTAATCAATTTCTGAATAAAAATGAAAAAACGAGAAAATCTAAAACCATTATCATTAATCAAAATACTAATTTTTACTTTTGTAATTTTACTCGGCTTTAGTGACGTTTGGGCACAGCAAAAAGAACTCGAACTTAACATTCCAATTGCCGATACGTTGACGTATCAAGAGCAAACAGAAACAAACTCGCAGACAGAATCGAAGAAATCTTCAGATCAAACGGTTGAAAACGTGCAAAACGATACGGTTGCTGTGACGCCGCAACAAGAGAGAACACTTTACAATTTTGCAGAAGTTAATATCAAAATCAACGCTAAAGAAAAATTTGCTGGTGGAGTCCAAATCAAACACTTTCCTGACAGTAAAACTTCATCTCAAACAGAGGTGCTTCCCCAAATAGAAAAGGAAAAATTTCACTGGAAATTCGCTTTGATTGAATCAGGAGTTTTTCTCGGTTTTCAGCATGGTTTTAGAATGATGCAGGAAAAAACTACGCGGGAATTAAGCGGACCTTTTTTCCATGATTGGAAAGAATCGGTAAAGAATCTTCGCGGTTGGAAAGATGGAGACAATTTTTTCACAAATTACATCGCGCATCCTGGGCAGGGAGCAATCACAGGCAGAATTTTTATAAACAATAGTGACCGTGGCAAAAAACAGGAATTCGGCAAATCAAAAAAGTATTGGGAGAGCCGTTTCAAGGCAATGGCATGGTCAGCTGTTTGGAGCACGCAGTTTGAACTCGGTCCAATTAGCGAAGCATCTCTCGGAAATGTAGGATTACGCCAAAAGAACGGGCATAGTACCATGGCTTATGTGGATTTGGTGATGACTCCTGTTGCTGGCACTGGACTGTTAATTCTGGAAGACGCTGTTGATAAATACTTTTTACGAAATTGGTTGGAAAAGAAAACGAGCAATAAACTTGTAATTAAAATAGCCCGTAGTTTCTTTACTCCGACAACCAGCATAGCAAATATGCTGCACTGGAAACTGCCTTGGAGGCGGAGGAGCGGCAGAATAAATTAGGCTTCATAAGCTAAAATGAAAGTATTCGTATAGTTCTATTGCTATTTCGCTTTCGAGAGGTATTAAAATAGAAATGAATCACAAGTAAGTTTATTTTACTTCTTTGAAATAATTAAATAGAAAAAACACTAAAAACTATGTCACATTGAAGGGCAACTTGAAGAAAGTGTTACTTCAAGTGTTATTTGAAAAGAAATGACATCCATAACCCTTGTTTTTGGTTAAACCTCGCTCAAAACGATGACTTCAGCGCGGCGTTTAGCATCGTCTAAAAAATCCTCGATATTGCCTGCTACTTTTTCTTCGATCAATGTCCGCCGAATCTCAGCCCGCTTTTCGTCTAAATTCGGCATTAAAAGTCCGGGAAAACGGCGGCGGAATTCGGGGACGTAAGTTTCGCGATAATATTTTGCTTCGTCCTCAGGCGTGGTCACGGCGAATGAGCGAAAACGGAAATCAAGGTATTTGTCTATCGCCACACGCTGTCCCATTATGCGCTCGAAATTGTCGTCTTTAATCGAATCGAAACCGACTTGTTTGAGTCGTCGCTCAAATTCGGCAGTAGAAGGAAAACCGGCTAAAACGTCTTTGATTTTTTCGGCGATTTCCGCTTCGGTCGGCGCCAGACGCGGCAATCTCTCCGCTTCGAGCGCGAAAAGTCTTTGATTAATGACGAGCTGCAGCGCGCGGTTCAAATCTTCCGAACTCGGCGGTGCAATCGGCGTGTTCGGCTGAAGCGCGAGCTGCCAGACCAAATCCGAATAAGTAATCAATTCAGTCCGTACACCGTCATAAACAGTTGCGACCGTTTTATCAACCGTTTCCTGCGCATTCAAATTCAATGAAAATGCTGCAAAAAATAAGATTAAAACGGCGAACTGTAAAATCAATTTTTTCGGCGTCGTGCGATTATGTTTCATAACAAGTTAATTTGATTTTTCTCCGAAACGGGCGAACTGTCAAATTCGCGTATCTTTATATTAAACATTGACAAACCATTGAAAATCTAATTTAATAAGTAAGGAGATCTTCTCCGTGCCCCGCAACACGAACATCAAACCCGTCTTTCAGATGACTAATTTTGCCGAAAGTTTGTCGCCGCAGCTGATTAAAACAAAATGCACGCCTCGATTACCGCTCAGAAAGGATCTCGCCCGACCGCAGTTGATCGCGCAGATTCCTCTCTCGAACTGAAATTCATTTCCGAACTCGGTCGCCGTCTGCTGTTTACGGTGCACCCGAAAAAAGTCGCCGCCTGCGTCGCCGAAGCGATTCGGTGCGCTGCTGAAGCGGAGTTGTGCGCGTTTGTTGTGGAACTCGAAAACATCGGATTGATCAGTTGCGCTTTCGACGCGCGCGGAGAAATAAAAACGTCGTTTCTCGAAAAACGGCGATTTGAAAAATGGCTCGAACTGCTGCCGCCGCAAATTTCCTACTGGCAGGAAACGAAAGAGGAATTTTTAATCGAAGGCGAAAAACACGTCGGCGAATATCACTCGCCGCTCCACGTCGGCGGCAAAGTCAAAGGCGTAATCGTCGCCGGATTTGCGGAAAAGCAGGATTACACAGAAGTAAAGGCGCGTTTGATTGACGCGGCGGCGCAGATGGCGGCAATGTCGGTCAGTCTTTCGGCGCATTATGAAGCGGCGATCAATACTTCGATCAACGAAGCGCGCGCCGAGCATCGCAAATTCACCGAAGCCGTTCTCGATGCACTGCCCGTTTCGCTCTACGTCGTTGACCGGCATTATAAAATCGTGACGTGGAACCGCAACCGCGAAATCGGGATGCAGGGAATGCCGCGCGACGCCGTCATCGGGCGCGATGTTTTCGAGGTGCTGGCGAAATATCCGCAGGGTCGCTTAAAACAGGAATTTGAACGCGCGTTTCGGACGGGAAATATCGAACGCATCGAGCAGCAGACGACCGATGAAAACGGCGCGACGATTCACTGGCTGGTCAGTAAAATTCCGATGCGCGACGTTGAGACCGACAAAGTAACGCACGTTATCACGGTCGGCGAAGACGTCACGACGCGCGTCGAAGCGATTCACGCCGCCGGTCGCGCCGAAAAGCTCGCGGCGGTCGGTCGTCTCGCGGCGGGCGTCGTTCACGAAATCAACAATCCGCTGGCGACGATTGCCGCGTGCGCTGAAGCGCTCGAACAGAGAGTCGAGGAAGGCGCGTTCGGCGCGTCCGAAGACGTGGAAGATTTGGGCGAATATCTCGGTTTGATAAAGAGCGAAGCGTTTCGCTGTAAATCAATCACGACCGGACTGCTCGATTTCAGCCGCGCTCGCGCGGGCAACCGTCATTTGATTGATGTCGCGGACGTTTTGCGCTCGTCGGCGAATTTGATTTCGCATCAAAAACGCGGCGACAATATCGCTATCAAGTTCGACATCGCCGAGGATATGACACCGGTTAAAGCCGACAGCGGACAAATTCAGCAAGCCATTATAGCGCTGGCGACCAACGCGATTGACGCGATGCCCGACGGCGGAATTCTTACTTTTCGCGCTTTTTCTCAAGCGAGCCGCGTTGTCATCGAAGTTGAAGATACCGGCTCCGGCATCCCGCCCGAAGACGTTTCCAAGATTTTCGAGCCGTTTTTTACGACCAAAGAAATCGGCAAGGGAACCGGTTTGGGGTTAGCCGTCTGCTACGGCATCGTCACCGAACACGGCGGTCGGCTATCAGTGCGCTCGAACGTCGGAAAAGGCTCGACTTTTTCGATGTTTCTTCCGATTCAAAAATAATTCGGTTAAGGTTAAACGAATTGGCTAAATTAAACGAATTACGAAAACTCTTTAACTTAGTCAGACTCAAAAACTCTCTAAACTCAAAAAACTTATGGCAAAACTTTTAGTGGTTGACGACGAAAAAAATCTGCGCATGATCGTGCAGAAGGAAATGACGCGGCAAGGTCACGAAGTCGAAACGGCTTCGGACGGTGAAGCGGCTTGGGAAGCGCTTGAACAGCAGGATTTCGACGTGCTTTTGTGCGACATTAATATGCCGCGCCTTGACGGAATCGAGCTTTTGCGCCGCTTGCGCGAAAAATCGCAGAATCCGCCCGAAGTCATTATGCTGACCGGACAGGCGACGGTCGAATCGGCGATTGAAGCGATGAAGCTCGGCGCGTATGATTATTTGACCAAGCCTTATCGCATCTCCGAACTCGCCATTTTGGTGACGCAAGCCGCCGAAAAACAGCAGCTCAAAAACGACAACCAGCGGCTGCGCGCGCAAATCGAACGCGCGACCAGCAAAGACACGCCGGAAATCGTCGCTCATTCGCCGCAGATGAAGGAAGTTTTGCGCCTCATTCAGCGCGTCGCGCCGTCTGACACGTCGGTTTTAATTACGGGCGAATCGGGAACCGGAAAGGAACTCGTCGCGCAGGCGATTCATCGCCTCAGCCGCCGCAGCGATAAAACTTTTATTGATTTAAACTGCGCCGCGCTTCAGGACACGCTGCTTGAATCCGAGCTTTTCGGACACGAAGCCGGAGCGTTTTCCGGCGCTCGCAACCGCAAGCTCGGACTTTTTGAAATCGCCGATCACGGCACGATTTTTCTCGACGAAGTGATGGAAATGCCTTCGCCGCTGCAATCGAAATTGCTGCGCGCGCTCGAAACCCGCTCGTTTTTCCGCGTCGGCGGCGTCAAAAAAGTCGAAGTCAACGTGCGGCTCGTTGCCGCGACCAACCGCGACGCGCAGAAATCAATCGCCGAAGGCTCATTTCGCTCGGATTTGCTGTATCGCATCAACAGTTTCGAGATTCAAATTCCGCCGCTCCGCGAGCGCCGCGAAGACATCGCGCCGCTCGCCGAACATCTTTTGCAGAAAATCGCCGGCGTAAACGCGCCCGAACTCGCGCCGCCAGCCGTTGACGCGCTTTCGTCGTTCGGCTGGTCGGGCAATGTCCGACAGCTTCGCAACTGTCTCGAACGCGCCGTTTTGCTTTCAGATAACGGAGTTATTACAACCAGAGAACTGCCGCCTGAAGTCGTTTACAACACCGAGAAAACCAGCGTTTCCGTCAGTTACAACACGCCGCAGGCGAATTCGACCGGGACTTTCCAAAATTCTTCGCCGACCGCCGCTCTGCGCGACGTGGAAAAACAGCAAATCATCAACGCGCTCGACAAAACCGGCTGGCATCGCGGCAAAACGGCAGAACTTTTAGGCATTTCGCCTTCGACGCTTTACCGGCGTCTGCGCGAATACGATTTGGAAACTCGTTAAAATTCGGTCGTAAAACAATTAAGGAAAAGCGCGAGATAATAATTTTTATTTCGCGCTTTTTTATTTGGCGTATTTTCGTGTAATTTCACCGCTTATTTTGTATTCTTAGAATGTTTTTCCTAAAACCTGCTGACGGAGAATTTTTTAATGAAGCCGTTTTCGCTCGCTTTTTTGTTTTTCATCGCTTTTTCAAATGTTTTCGCGCAAACTGATGCCGCGAAAAATCTGCACGCGCTTTTCGACGCCGAATGGCAGTGGACGCTGGAAAATTCGCCGACGTTTGCGTCATATCTGGGCGATAAAAGATACAACAATCGCTGGAACGATCAGAGCCTTGACGCGATTAAAAGACGCAATGCCCGCCGCGTCGAAGCGCTCGCCAAACTCAAACAAATCAATCGCGCCGAACTCTCCGAAAAGGACAAAGTGAATTACGATCTTTTCGAGAAAGATTATGAATCGGCGATTGCCAATTTTGAGACGCGGCTTTATCTTTTGCCGATTAACCAGCGCGGCGGCGTGCAGACGTCGGACGAACTTGCCGAATTCATTCAATTTCAAACCGTCAAGGACTACGAAGATTGGATCGCGCGGCTCGACGCTTTTCCGGTTTTGATGGAACAAAATCTCGCGCTGATGCAAGCGGGAAAAGCCGAAAAAATGATTTGGTCGCGGCAAGTTTTAACGCGAGTTCCGGCGCAGCTTGACAAACAAATCGTCCAAACGATGGAACAAAGCCCGTTTTACGCGCCGTTCAATCAAATGTCGAAAGACGTTTCCGAAGCCGAACAGACGCGCCTCAAAAATCTGGCGAAAACAGCGATTCAAACGAAAGTAATTCCGTCATATAAAAAATTAAAAGATTATTTTGAGCGAGAATATTTGCCCGCCGCTTATCCCGAAGCCGGAATATGGCAGATGAACGGCGGCGATAAAATCTACGAATTTCTCGCCCGCGATTACACGACGACCAACTTAACGCCAAAGGAAATTCACGAAAAAGGCTTGTCGGAAGTCGCGCGGATTCGCTTTGAGATGGAAAAAATCAAAACGCAGGTCGGTTTCAAGGGAACGCTGCAGGAATTTTTTCAACATCTCCGCTCTGACCCGAAATTTTTCTACAAAATGCCCGACGAATTATTAAACGCTTACCGCGCAATGACTCGTCGGATTGATCCGGAACTCGTCAAAGTTTTTCGCACTCTGCCGCGCACGCCTTACGGCGTTATTCCGATTCCGGACAAAATCGCGCCCGACACGACGACCGCTTATTACAATTCTCCGGCTGCGAACGGCTCGCGTCCCGGATATTACTACGTCAATTTATACAAACCCGAAACGCGCCCGAAATGGGAAATGATGGCGCTCTCGATTCACGAAGCCGTTCCCGGACATCATCTGCAATTGGCTTTGCAGCAGGAACTCGGCGAAGTTCCGAACTTCAGAAAATTCGGCGGCTACACGGCGTTTATCGAAGGCTGGGGATTATATTCCGAATATTTGGGCGAAGAAATGGGGCTTTACAGTGATCCTTACGACAAATTCGGGCAGTTAACCTACGAAATGTGGCGCGCCGTTCGATTAGTCGTTGATACCGGAATGCACTATTTCAAATGGGACCGGCAGCGAGCGATTGATTTTTTCAAAGCAAACGCCGCGAAAACCGAGCAGGACATCGTCAATGAAATTGACCGCTATATTTCCGATCCCGGACAGGCGTTAGCCTACAAAATCGGCGAGCTGAAAATAAAGGAACTGCGCCAAAAAAGCAAAACCGAACTCGGCGCAAAGTTCGATGTCAAAGAATTTCACGACGTCGTTCTTTTAAGCGGCGCGGTTCCGCTCGATGTTTTGGAGAAAAATATTAACGAATGGATTCGGAAGATTAAATAACTCATAACAAATGAAAAGTCGGCGATATTTGATAAATACATTTCGCGGACTTTTTTTAGATTTTTCTGGTTTTGATTTAACAGCCGCCGGCAAAAAATTCTGCTTTGGCTTCGGCGATCTTTTTCCCGTTTTTCAGTTTCACCAGACGACCTGTGAGATCAGCCGCGTTCTCGCCGCTCAAATAACTGTCGTCGCTGCGAAAACGCCCGTCAAATCGGTAACTGATGCCGCTTATTTTTTCGGTTTCAAAAGATATTTCTTTATCTCCGATGCTGATGCGAACGAATTTATACGGTTTTTTCGTTTGAACAAAGCCTTTTGGCGGAATAGGAGCGCCGCCGACATATTCGTTTGATCCGGTTTCGTAGTCTCTCGCGATAATTTCCAAAAAATCAAAATTTTCAAAACCTTTCGGCGGTTTTTCTCCGTCGAAATAGTAACTGCCTGTCGCATCAAAAACAGTTTCGGGCTGCTGCGTGATTTCCGCCTGTTCATTTTTTATTTGCTCGACGAATTCAGTATCCGATCGCATGCCTTTCGGTTCGGCTATAGGAACTTTTACCGGCTGCTCCGCACGCAGAGCGAAAACCTGCGCTTGAAAAAAATGAAGAGCGTTGAAAACAGTGACAGCAAAAAAGAATGTTGTCAGAGTTATCGCCAATCGAAACAAGTAGATTTTTATTTTCATTTTGAAACCTCACGGAAAAATTGATGTTCCGATTATATTGTCAATACGAAAATTTTTTAGCGGACAAGCAACAGTCGCTGACTGTGGATTTCCACGAAATATTGAAAAACTTTAGTTTTCAAAATCAACGCGCCGGTAAACTTCCGTTAATTGAACGGTTAAATCAACTGATTCAAGCGTAAATTCCGTGTCGTTACGGCTGAAAAAATAAGTTATCCAGCGAGCGTCGGGCTGGCGGCGGTGAATTTCGACGGCGATTTTTTCCTGTTCGACGATGACATATTCGTGAACGCTCGGCATTTGCTGGTAAGCGCGCAGTTTTTCGCGGCGATCAATCTGGCGCGTCGAAGGCGAAGTTACTTCGACGATTAAAATCGGTTCCTCGCAGATATAAGGATTTTTGAAATTACCTTCGCAAGTTACCAATACGTCCGGGTTAATAAAAAACGTCGGCGGCGGCGCGAACTTTAATGTTTTCGATGTAAGGCTCGCACGGCGAATCTTGCAAATGAAGTGATAGCGCATTACAAATGTTTCTGGTAATTCGGTTATGATTCTGACTTGTGCCAGCCATCGCATAAACTTCGCCGTCAATAAATTCATGATGAATGTCGCTGATTTCTTCACCTTTGAGATATTCTTCAATGCTAATTTTTGTCTGGAGTTTTGCTAATGCCACAATGCGAAAATTCTAACTTGTATTGTAAAATTATTCTATTAAAAATTAAGAACGCATCGCCGCCAGAATCGCGTCCACGACTTTCTTCGCGTCGCCAAACAGCATCTGCGTATTTTCGCGGTAGAAAAGCGGATTGTCCACGCCCGCGTAGCCGCTCGCCATTCCGCGTTTCATGACGATAACTGTTCTCGCTTCCCAAACGTGGAGAACGGGCATTCCGGCAATCGGACTCGCCGGGTCGTCCATCGCGGACGGATTGACAATGTCGTTCGCGCCGATGACTAAAACAATGTCGGTTTCTTTGAGGGAATCGTTGATTTCTTCCATCTCGAAAACGATGTCGTAAGGAATGTTGGCTTCGGCAAGCAAAACGTTCATATGCCCGGGCAAACGACCGGCGACCGGATGAATGGCGAAACGCACGTCCGCGCCGCTTTCTTTGAGCATGCGGACGACTTCGGCAAGCGCGTGCTGCGCCTGCGCCACTGCTAAGCCGTAGCCGGGAACGATGACGATTTTTTTGGAGTGATTGAGCAATTCCGCCGTTTGTTCGGCGTCAATCGAACGCACTTCGCCTGCTGGCTGCGCGCCTGCACTCGGTGAAGCGCCCGATTCCGTGCCGAATCCGCCGAGCATCACATTCAAAAACGAACGATTCATTCCGCGGCACATAATATAGCTCAAAATCGCGCCGCTGCTGCCGACGAGCGCGCCCGTGATAATCAGCAAATCGTTGCTCAGCATAAAACCCGCCGCCGCCGCCGCCCAGCCCGAATAACTATTGAGCATCGAAACGACGACCGGCATATCCGCGCCGCCGATTGCCAAAACGAAATGAACGCCGAGAATTCCCGTCAGAATCGTCGCAAGAACAAGCGCCGTTTGACCTTCGACGCCGGGCGCGAGCGCGAACCAAACGCCGAGCGCGAACGTGACGATTAACATCAAAAGATTCAATAAATGCCGACCAGGAAGCAGCAGCGGTCGCCCGGATAGCGTTCCCTGCAATTTTCCGAACGCGATGATCGAGCCGGTAAAAGTTATCGCGCCGATAATGACGCCGAGAAAGATTTCGATCGAATGAATCAGTCGTTCGCCCTCGGCAATCTCGTGATTTCCCAGGTAAGTCGCAAACCCGACGAGCACCGCCGCCGCGCCGACAAAGCTGTGCAGAATAGCGACGAGCTGCGGCATCGCCGTCATCTGCACGCGCGAAGCGACGAGCGCGCCGATCACCGCGCCCGGAATCAAAACGGCGGCGAGCAAACCGTAACTGCCCGCGTCCATCCGCGCCGCCGTCGCCACGAGCGCGAGCAGCATTCCCGCGATCCCGTAATAATTCCCGCGCCTCGCCGTTTCCTGTTGCGACAAACAGCCGAGACTCAAAATAAACAACGCGCCGGCGGCGATGTATGCGATGGTGATTAAACTGTCTCTCATTTATTTTCCAGCAAGTCTTTTCTAATAGAACAGTCTTTGATTTTTTCGCAGTCAAAAAACTATTTCGCGTTCGGATTTTTCTTACATCAGACTCTTAACGAGCCGCGAAATGCTCTAGCTGCGTAGTAAGATTGCGCGCCGTTGTGGTAAACGAACACCTTGCCGTAGCGATAATCAGCGAAAAGAGCACCGCCCAGGTTTCTGATCTCGGAAGGCGTTTTTATCCAGCTTGATGTTTTTGCATCGAAATTTCCGAGTTTTTGCAGCTCTCGATATTGTTCTTCGGTTAAAAGCTCAATTCCCATTTCAGACGCCATATCGACGGCGTTGTTTTCCGGTTGATGTTCCTTTCTCGACTCCTGCGCCCCGCGATCATAACAGACGCTGCGGCGTCCCTTCGGGCTTTCCGCCGAGCAATCGTAAAAAATATATTCGCCCGCTTCTTTATCAAATTCGACGATGTCCGGTTCTCCACCGGTTCTTTCCATTTCGCCGAGCGACCACAGCTTTTCGGGATTCGCTTCCAACTTTGCCTGCACTTTTGCCCACTCAGTTCCTTGATGACGACTCATATTTTTCTCAAAACGGGTCCTTAATGCTGCGAGCAGTTCTTCGCGCTGCGGAGACGTCAGCTCCTTTTTATTTCCTTTTGTCATAATTCAATCCAAATTGCTAAGCCGCGTTTTATACCGGTTATACGACATATTCAGTTGTTCTCACCGGATAGAATCTATCTTCTGAACATCGCCAGCATTCGGTTCGTCACCAAAAATCCGCCCGCAATATTAATGACCGCGATCAGAACGGCAATGGCTCCGAGAATGCTGGTGACGGAAAAATTCGAGCCGGATAATTGGAGCATTCCGCCGACTAAGATGATGCCGCTGATGGCGTTGGTCACGCTCATAAGTGGCGTGTGCAGCGCGGGTTTGACGTTCCAGACTAATTGCCAGCCGACGAAACAGGCGAGCATAAAAACCGTAAAATGTCCGAGTTTGGAAGCCGGAGCGATCAGACCGACGCCGAGCAGCGCCACGCCCGCGACGGCGAGCCATAACGAAGAAACGCCCGATTCGGTTTGATGATTCGCCGTTTTTTGATTCGGGTGGGCGATGACGCTCGCCGTGCTGTGCGTCGGAACTCCGGGTTCGGGCGGCGGCGGCGGTGTCGGCGGCGGATAAGTGATCGCTCCGTCGTGAACGACGAGCGCGCCGCGCGCCACTTGGTCTTCGTAATCAACTTTCAACGCGCCGGTTTCCTTGTCGCGCAGTTCTTCGAGCAGCGCGACGACGGTCGAGCCGTATAATTGGCTTGAAAGACTCGCCATTCGACTCGGCAAATCGGTATAGCCGATAATCGTCACGCCTTTGTGATTGACGACCGTGCCCGGTTCGGTCATCGCGCAGTTTCCGCCTTGTTCCGCCGCCAGATCAACGATCACCGAGCCGGGCTTCATGCTTTCGACCATTCCGGTCGTAATCAGTTTCGGCGCGGGTTTACCGGGAATCAGCGCGGTCGTAACGATGATGTCGACTTCCATCGCCTGCTGCGCGAACAGCGCCATTTCCGCCTGCAAAAACGAATCGCTCATTTCCTTGGCGTAACCGCCTTTGCCTTCGCCTTCTTCGGCGACGTTCAGTTCGAGAAATTCCGCGCCCATACTCTGCACCTGCTCGCGCGTGGCGGAACGCGGGTCAAATGCTTTGACGATAGCGCCCAATGAACGCGCCGTGCCGATCGCCGAAAGTCCGGCGACGCCCGCGCCGATGACCATAATTTTCGCCGGTTCGACTTTTCCGGCTGCAGTCATTTGTCCGGCGAAAAATCTGGGAAAATGATTGGCGGCTTCGATGACGGCGCGATAACCGGCGATGTTCGCCATCGCGCTGAGAGCGTCCATTTTCTGAGCGCGCGTGATGCGCGGCACGGAATCCATTGCAAAAACGGTTGCTTTTCTCGCCGCGAAACGATTGAGAAGCTCTTTGTTCTGCGCCGCCCAGACGAAGCCGACGAGCCAACCGTTTTCGCGCAGAAGCTCGGTTTCGTGAACGCCGAGCGTCGGATGCTCTTCGGGCGGGCGAACTTTCATAATCACGTCCGACGAAGCCCAAAGCTCGCGCACGTCTTCAACGATCGTCGCGCCCGCTTCTTTATATGTGCTGTCAAAACAATCAATCTCGCGTCCCGCGCCGGTTTCGACCAGAACCGCAAAACCAAGCTTGCACAGCCGAATCACCGTCTGCGGAGTTGCCGCCACGCGCCGCTCGCCCGGATGAATTTCTTTCGGAATTCCAATTTTCAACATATCAATCTCCGGTGAAATAAACTTCTTTGTCGTCAATTATCTGAAAATCAGTGACAATACTAGTCACTTTTCCGTCAATATCAAACCCGAAATAAGAAGGATAAGCTCCGTCTCCAAAACCCGCTGTGAATGCGATTAAGTTTCCGTTCGTTTCATCTGTTTTTATATTCGCCCAATTCCAAGTGTGGACGTAATTCTTTTCCATCTCGGCGATGACAAAATCAGAAAAGCTGTAATTGTCTGAAGACACTTCATCTTCAAATTTTTTCAGAAAGACTGACGCGGCTTCCGAATCCATAAAACAGCCGGTTCCGGCATCAACCGGATAGCCGAAAAATTCGTCTTCTTTCAGCGATTTTATGTCTTGATCAGGCAGTAAAGCCATTTCCCAAAGCACCGTCGGCTGATTACTGATATGAAGTTTGGCGTAAGCTACTCTTTGATCGTCGTTGAAGCCAGCGACGCTTAAAATAACCGGATAAACGCCGACAGGTATTTGAGTCGTAAAAGGAGCGGAATCGAAAAACACAAACGGGTCGCAAGCCACGATCAAACCGGACTGAACGATCAACTCGCCGATTTGATGTGTTTTGAAAAGGGTTGTTCCATACTCGGTTTCAACTGTTCTTTCGTCGACAAAGGCTTTCGCAAAATTTGGACGCATAAATAAAATTTACAAACCAAAATAATGACGGTTTCTCGATAACGCAAATGAGAGCGCCGCGAAATTGTCGCTTATTCGGCGTCACGAGACAACCATCTTTTGATGATTTCGACGATGTATTGTTTCTCGGCGTCGTCTAATTCTCGTCCTTTCTGAATGTCGTGCCATTTTTCGAGACAGCCGCGGCAGCACGTCGCCGTGGCATGCTGGGCGACAAAAACCGGATGATTGCGGCGCGGCGTCTGTTTTCCGTCGTTGGCGGGTTCGGCAGGCGCAAGGCGTTTTTCGACGAAATCTGCTGCGTGTTCGAGCACAAGTTCCAATCCTTTGCCGGCGAGATATTCCGATTCTTTTACGCCGAGTTTGATGTTTCGGCGAAAATCGGAATTCTGCAAATTGTCCAAAACTTGCTGCACGTCTTTCATAAAAAGATTTTAAGGCAATTTTGTCGATTTCAAAAGAAAATCGCAAAAAAAGCGAAGCCGCCGAGCTTCGCTTTTTCGATTCGATTATTTGCCGTCGCCGATGACGTATTTAACGACGTATTGCCGCAGCTTGTCGCGATTCTGTCGCAGGTATGCGGGATGATCGATCGCGATTCCTTCGTCGGGCGTCGCCATCAGGATATACGCTTCGAGCAGTCCGTCGCGGTCTAATTTTATCAACGTGTCTATTTGCGGGTTGAGAGTTTTCGTTTTCGCTTTCGTCTCGTTCGCTATTTTGATGACGCTGCGCAGCGCTTCTGCTTCTTCCTGCAAAGTGTGACGGTAAGTTTTTTCGGCTGGAAATGTTTTGGCGAATTTCTTTTCGCGCCATTCGGTGTGCGTCGTCGTGTATCCGATCCAAGCCATCGAACCGTCGTCGGCAAGCGGATTGACGTTGATTGTCGTGGTTGTTTTTCCGTCCGCGCCGGTTTTCGATTCGGGAACTTCGACGCGCGGATGCGACATAGGCGTTTTCGTCGCCTCGCCCCATTGCAGCATTCCGTTGAGAGCGAAACGGCTGTAAGGCTCGGAAATATACGCTTCGATGTAGCGGTCGCGCGCCTGCGCGGTTTTGCCTTGTTTCATCAGCGGCGTCGCCGAATAACGATAAGCGGTTTCGCGATTCGGATCAATCGCAATCGCTTTTTGATACCAGATTTCAGCGTTCGGGAAATCATTTTTTCGCAGATACATATCGCCGGAAAAAAGCGCGGCTTCGTAGATTTTCGGGTCGAGCTGAAAAGCTTTTTGATAGGCGGCGAGCGCGTCGTCAATTTTCCCTGAAGTAAATGCTTTTTCGCCGTCTTCCATTAAGGAATTGGCTTGTTCGTTTTCCGAAAAACCTTTCGATTCGCTGCCGTCCGCCGGAATCGAACCGATAAAAGCGTCAACGATATTGTCGGTTTTGCCCATCGCTTTCGCCTTGATAAACGAGCCGCGAGCGCGCAGTCGAAGCGCTTTCCGCTCGACTTTATCCTTGCTCGTCATCGCTTTGGCGAGCAGCGCGAAACCGAGATAAAACTGCGTTTCGGCGTCTTCCGGGTCGGCTTGTGCGATTTTTTCGAGCAGCGGCAAGGCGTCAGTTACGTTGTCTTTTTGAAGCAATGCGGCGGCTTTCGCCCGCATTTCGCTTAAACTTTCGGTCTGCGCTGTGACGGCTGCGGGAAAAAAGAGAACTGAAAGAGTGAAAATCGTCAGAAAAAATAAAAAGCCGAAACGGTCGGCTCGGCTGCGAGTGAATTTCATAAAATCTCCTATAGTTGTTGAAATTTGCATACAGAAACGGAATTATAAGATGCTTCTCTCCGGTTAAAAGTTCCCGAATCGGAAAAATGCTTCTAGCCAAACTTTAACGTTTAGCTCGGTTTTCGGCGACGAAAAGAAATCGCTGTTCGGACATCGGCATTAATTTTTCCCGGAAATTGACGCCGTGTTTTTGCAGCGCTTCGCGCAGATTATTACCGCCGAAAAATAAAAGACCGGACGCGCCCGACCATTTTAAAAGACGCGGCAATTTGTCGGCGAATTTGTCGAGCGCTCGGCAGGCGACGAACGAAACGATAGGTTTTTCCGCTTCTTCAAATTGCTTATTGATGACGCGAGCGCGCTTTTCGAGATTTAATTTTTCAATCGCTTCGCCGAGAAAATTCGTTTTTTTCGGTTTCGATTCGATCAAAAAGGCGCGCAGATCTTTTCTCGCGATTAAACACGGAATTGAAGGCAATCCAGCGCCGGTTCCGACATCGGCAAATTTTGCGTTTTGCGGCAAAAATTCAAGCAGCGTCAAAGATTCCAAAACGTGTCGAGCGGCAAATTCTTCGGCGGAAGTCGGCGCGACCAGATGCAAGAGCGCGTTGTGTTTTTGAATTAATTCGAAATAATCGAAAAGGCGGTTAATTGTTTCATCGGAAAGATTTAAGTCGAAAGCGTTTTGATGTTTTTTGATTGACTCGGTAAATTCGTTTTGCATCCCGAAGGGATTTTCCCGCAAAGCCGCCGAGAACGCAAAGAAAAAAGATGAAGAAAGTCACTTCTCCATCTTTTATGACGCCGTTATTAAAATTGGTGCGGACGAATGGAATCGAACCATCACGATGTCACCATCACAGGCTTCTGAGACCTGCGCTTTAGGTGGTTCTGTCATGGAAGATTAGTTAAAATCTTGTATTTATCGACATAACTCAAAAAAAACTATGTCAAACTTTTCAAAATTCAGCACTCTTTTAGGCTTTAGCGCAACCGTAAGCGCAACTTTAAGCGCAACTCGATAACAGCGTAGGAAACCCACAAATAGAGGCTAAAATGAAACAACGAACAGGACAAATCTTTGAAAACAAGAAAAATGGACTTTGGACAGCAAGAGTTTGCTATAACAATACAAATGGCAAGCGAACCGCAATTCAGAAAACAGCAATCGATAAAGCTGATGCAAAGAAAATCTTGAAACAGTTACTAGAGAAGTTAGAAAATGGAGGACGTGAAACGATAGACGCAGAGAAGCTAACACTTAATGATCTAGCAGATTATTACGAAAAACATTACGCCAAGCCTGCTAAGTTTATAGATGACCGCAAAGTTGAAGGGATGCGGGATTTAGGACGGGTTCAAGGCTTCGTCAAACAATTCAGGCTTTATTTCGGCAAAATGAAGATAAAGCAAATCGGTTACGAAGAAGTTCTTTCGTTTAGAAATTACCGCTTGACGATTCCGACGCATTACAAGAAAACTAGAAATATCGCCACAATGAACAGGGAATTATCCTGTTTAAGACGAGTTTTTAATATTGCTATTCGGCAGGGTTGGATTTTAAGAAATCCTGTTAATATGGGCGAATCTTTAATTGACCGCTCGGCGGAAAGAAGAAGAGACAGAATTTTAACTTTGGAAGAAGAAAAACGCCTGCTCGATGCCTGCACAAGCAGAAGGGCGCATTTGAGACCGTTAATAATTTGTTTGCTCGACACAGGCGCGAGACGCGGCGAGACTTTTAAGTTGAAATTCGCTGATATTGATTTCAAAAACAAGTTGATAACTTATCAAGCACTCAATACAAAGACGTTAAAAACTCGTCAAGTCGCAATGACTAACCGAGTTTATGATGAACTTAATAGATTGTGGGAAAGCTCAGACAAAAGTGAAAATTCATTAGTCTTTAATTTCAAGTGTGTAAAAAGTGCTTTTGAAAATACTTGCAGGGATGTAGGAATTGAGACTGGCAGACCTTTTGGAATAACCCTTCATTCTTTGAGGCATACAGCCGCTACAAGGCTTGTAAAAGGGCAAATGCCTATACAGATGGTCGGCAGAATCCTTGCTCACCAAAATCCTCAAACGACGTATCGTTATTTAACTGCGAACAACGAAACTTTACGACAAGCGGCTTCGATTCTTGAATCTGTTCAGAATAATTCGGGATAGTTGATTGAATTTACAAAATAGAAAAGCCAATCAAAGCTAAGCTATATGTGCTTGCGATTGGCTTTTCTGTTTTATACGGAAAATACTGAAATCAATTTACGGGTAATAAGTAATTGTTCGATAATATATATTCCACAGCTTATACACTTGCTTTCCGTTTTCAGTGACTAATTTGGAAGTTGTCTTTTTAGTCCAATTTCCTTGCTCGTCAAACGAATCATATTTGATGGAATATTTAGTATCTCCGTCCCTATCAAGTCCCAAAACATTAAAATTGGTTCGTTCAATTTCGTTTCCTTTATCGTCTAAAACTGAAAGATATTTTTGATTCAATTTACCGTTTTCGCTGTAAACAAGTTTTTCTACCTTATTATCTTTATGGTTGTAAACGTAACGAATCCACATAACTCCGTTATTCCGAATCCATTTATTTTCGGCTAATTTACCGTTAACGTATTTATATTCGTGCTTGTAGTCATAGCGAGGGTCAAACTTGCTCTCTTCCTTTTTACCTGAGGCACTGAAAGCCATTAACGGCGGGTCAGAATCATAATTAATCATTTCTGAGTTGCTGACTCTTGCTCCGTCAATATAACCGTAAACAGTTATTTGGAATGGCTTAGCTTTAGAATCAAACAGCAGTTTCTTAGTAACGTTGCCGATACTATTGTAATCTTCAATCGAATTAAGATGTCTGCCCTGAACGCTCCAAGTTCCTGAAAGGTCTTCGCTTTCGGTAGTTACAGTTTTAACCTTTCCCTTCAAACCATCATCTTCCGCATCTGACTTGTCCTTTTTAGCGATTGGCTCTTGTGGCAATAGCGCAGGCGTTGACCGTTCGATTTTAAGCCTTATTTCTTCATCAATTTTTGCTTGGCTTATCAAATTAAATGAGTCAAAGGCTTGATTAATAAGCTTTTCGGCTTCGGGGACATCTTGAGCGAATAAAGCAGTTAAGGAATATTGCCTCTTATCAATTAAGTAGTTTCTGTAAGTCCCTTTCAAACCATTTGGGAGTTGGAAATCTAATTTAATTCCATTAATGTTTCCTAATTTTATTCTTGTCGAGGAAATTAATTTGGCTTTTGATGAATTTACCGTGCTGTCGGTAACGCCTGCAAAGTAATCAGCAAAATCCTTTTCGGTAGTGACGGAAAAGTTTGGGTCTAAATAATCAAAATAATTGATTTGTATGCCACCCTCTTTAATCTGCCATAAATAGTTACTTCCGCTGACGTTAATACCCGCAGCTTTCGGCGTTATCGCCGCAAAACCGCTTATGCTCTGAGGCAAAGAGATTACAAATCTACCATCGGCAGAAGAAAATTTTTCAGATGCAGGTAATGTCTTTAACGAATCCTGCTGTCTGATTTGCTTAATTCCACCTTCTTTTGCCGCAGGTGGCGGCGGCTGAGCTGCTATAAAGCCTGTAAAAATTGCCGATAATGACAATAAGAAAAATGCTTTCCTAAGATTAAACATAAATTATTATTTGATTTGGTGAATTGGTTGTTAAAAGATGGCGCAAAAGATATTTTTGAATTATTTTCCTAATTCTTTCGCTTTCTGTTCATCAGCTATTGCCAAACTGATTTTTCCTGCTCGTCGGTAGGCACTCCCCCGATTTTTATAGAAGTCAGCGACTTTTGGATTTAATTCGATAGCTTTGCCGTAATCAAGAACTGCCTTATCCGTGTTGCCTTTCTTGCCATAAGAATTACCACGATTGTTATAAGCTTCGGCAAATTTTGAATTTGCTTCTATTGCTTTCGTAAAATCCTGAATGGCTTGGTCATAACTGCCTTTCAAGTAGAAAAGAAGTCCGCGATTGTAATAAGCAGGAATAAAATTTAATTCGATTGCTTTGTTGAAATCCGTGAGTGCCTTATCGTAATTGCTTTTGTTGATATGAGCCACGCCACGATTGGCATATCTTATTGGATTGTTTGGATTAAGCGCAATTGCCTTGTTGTAATCGGCAATTGCTTGTTCGTATTTGCCCTGTTTATCAAAGGTTCGTCCGCGATTGTTATAGGCAATTTCATCATTTGGATTTATCTCGATGGCTTTGTTAAAGTCCGCCATCGCTAAATCATTTTTACCTGTTTCTTGGTAAAGATTCCCGCGATTATTAAAAGCTTTAGGATGATTGGGATTTAATTCAATCGCTTTGCTGTAATCTTTAATAGCCAGTTCAAGAGTGCCTTTGCGATGATAGCTCAATCCACGACTGTAATAAGCATCAGCGAAGGTTGGATTCGCTACGATAACTTTGCTGAAATCACTAATCGCCTCGTCATAATCGCCCTTATCGTTGTAGCTTCCGCCGCGATTGTAATAGACCGCTGAAAGAGTTGGATTTATTTCAAGTGCTTTACTGTAGGTAGCAATTGCCCCATCAAAATCTTTCTGCGCCTGCAATTGATTGCCACGATTGAAATAATCTTCGGCAGAAAGTTTATCGGATTGTGCAAAGGCAGAAATGCTCACAAATAAGCAAAGGCATACAGCAATTATCGGCAGTAAAATAAAACCTTTTATCATAATTAATTGTTACTTTTTAAAAACAGGATAAAAGATTTAGCTGTAGAAGCATTTCCTGTTCAAGAATCTGAACTTGCTTTGTTTCTTTATTTACCGTTAAAGATGCAAATATATTTATTAGATACCTGAGACAAAAATAAGTTAGATTGCCGTTCGACCAAATTTTAGTTCTCTAGTGAGCATTTCTACTCTAATTGGCTTTTACTATTAAATTAAAAAATTACTCAAACAATGAAAATGATAAATCACAACTTCTTTAACTTATGAGTTACGGAATTATTAAGTTTTTCCAATTCGGCAAAATGCTTTTTAGTTGCTGAGCGATTGACAACAAATTGTCCTGAATCGACAAGTATTATTAATTCTCCCTTTACTCCATTAGTGTTAAATATTCTTGTCTTGTCCGTAACTTCTAATGACTTTATTGGTGCATATTCCGAAGTCATATAAGAATTAATTTCCTCAAGTTTGTCTTTGTGTTTTACCGAAGCCTCTGTATTTAAGATATATTCGCCGCCCTGCATATAACGCGACAAATCGAAAACGCCAATTGCAGATGAATAAAGCATCGGAATATCATCTTCATTATGGTGACGACCGAGAACTAAACCGCCAGCTCTCGCATCAATGATATGTCCCTCATAAAATTTATGATAAATCTCAACAGCGGTATATCGCGCTTGAGGATTTCCGCACGAAGAACACGATAAAAGATTTAAGGGTAGTTTTTCGTTGCAGAAAAAGCAGGGTGAGCTATCAGCAATATCAAATTCAACATTAGTCATAAAATATAATAACTAAAATCACACGACTATTCTAATCAGAGTGTATTTCTGCATCCGATGTCACCTGAAAATCAGTAACTAGGCTTGTAACATTACCACGAGTATCAAATCCGAAATAAGAAGGATACGCACCATCTCCCCATCCTGATGAGAATGTGATTAAATTGCCAACCGCTTCCTCAAGTCTGAAATTCCCCCAATCCCAAGTGGGAACATAGTTCTTTTCCATTTCCTTCAACATAAAATCGGAATAGCTATATTCTTCTCCCCACACCTCATCCTCAAGTTTCTTGAGAAAGACCATAGCTGTTTCGGCATCCATAAAACATCCAATCCCTGCATCAACAGGATAACCAAAAAATTCATCTTCTTTTAACGTGGAAATGTCTTGATTTGGCAATAAAGCCATTTCCCAATTAATTGTTGGTTCATTGCTAATTTGCAGTTTCGCGTAAGCTACTCTTTGGTCATTGTTATTAAAATTGGCGACACTTAAAATGACAGGATAAGTGCCAACAGGAATTTGTTTCGTAAAAGCTACAGAATCGAAGAACACAAACGGGTCACAAGCAACTATATATCCACTCGGAACTACTAAATCTCCAATTTGATGTGTTTTGAAGGTAACTTTGCTGTTTTCTGTTTCGACAATTCTGCCGTCAATGAATGCTACTGAGAAATCCATCTGCATAATGATTCTTAATTAGAACAAAAGCTTTGGCTTACCTTTATTCAGAATTATCAATTCTGAAATTATCAGTTCCTTGTTAAATCAAATTCTCTAAGTCCAAACGTTTTATATGTTCTATAATCTCCGATTTGACTCTATAAAATAGATGGGTTTAAGAATGGCTTGCCTGCTTTCAATATTCCATTTTTGATAGTTTTCTCCAACTCATAAGCTGTTTTATCGCTCTCAGTTTCTATGAATCGAAAACATAGATTCTCGTGAATGTAGTTCCTAATCAATTTATCAAAGTTGATTTTTCCATTAACGATTTCAGTAATGTTATCGCTTGTAAGCGTCGGTAAAACTAATCTATCTCCAACGTAAACACAGAATTGGTCTCCACTTCTTCGTCCGCTTGCGTGAGCTTTTAGTCTTGTAAAAAGCCCTCTAGCTCGTGAATTTGCAGATCTATGTTGGTCAATTGTCTCAGCACTCATTGAACGCCCTGACATCTCGACATAGATAAGTTCTTGGTCTTTCCAAATTGTATATACTCCCGCACAAATTTTTGGAATATCTGAGTTAGATAACTCACGAAAATAAAGCGGTTTTCCGTTTTCGAGAGCGTCTAAATAAATTGCATAATTCGTATCATCCATACTAGAAAATAATCCTTTAGTAGTTGCCTTTTCCTGCAATAACGTGTCTTATTCCGCCTCTGGGATTTTCTACATCTCCAACTCTTCTCGGAATCAGATGAATATGATTATGAAAGATAGTTTGTCCTGCGGTTTCTCCGTTATTGATTCCAATATTGAAGCCTGTAACGGTTTTGTCTCGTGATTGGATAGTTTCCTTCATCTGAAATAAAAGTTGATTACAGGCATTTATTTCCGCTTGTCCAAGCTCAAAATAAGTTGAAGCGTGTCTTTTTGGAATAGTCAGAGAATGAAATTCTGTTACGGGAAAGCCGTCGAGGATTGTATACGCTAATTCGTTTTCTGTCACGATTCGAGTTTTATCAATTTTGCAAAACAAGCAGTCTTTTTCCCGTTTGTTGTAAGAATCTCTGACTTCTCTAAAATCAGTATCATCTCTGTCTCGCTTCATTGCGTTACAGCTATAGCAAAGAGCCTGCAAGTTAAACAGTTCATCACTTCCGCCGTTATTTCTCGGTAAAATATGGTCAACCTCTAACGCTTTCTCGTCAGCAGAAATACCGCACAATTCACAACGAAATCTAGCCCGTTTTAAGACTTCATACCTGATTGTTCCACTAATGTAACCCGCTGACTTTTTTCGATGTTGAAATATCTGATTTCCACGTTTTTCCAGAAAATCATCCAATCTTTGTTGGCATAGATTGATAAGGTTGGTTACTTCATTATCGGAAAGAGAATCGTAACCAGTGAGATGGTAGTTTTTAGATTTGGTATCTTTCGTCACTAATCCGTGATTTCTCAGAACTTTTCCAACCATCGAATTAGTTATATTTATGTAGTATTCGATTTGTGAATCGTCATTGGAAAGTAAAGATTTAGCAATTTCCTTTTGATTAGCCGAGCCTTTATTAATGAGCAAGGTTTGTAGCATCACAGGCTGATAAATGTGAGCCATTCTCATCCTGTTTTGAATGAAATCAACTAGTTGTTCATATGTCATAGAATAATAAATTTTGCAGAGCGTATTTGTTGATGAAACATTTTATCTAGCCTGTGCCAGCAATGAAACCGATGTTTCAGCGACTAGACAAATATTAGATTTGATGGTATAATTCTTATCATTGAAACTCATGAAATCCAACTCTAAAGCAGTGTTAAATCTTACTTCAATTTCCCTTAATAACTCTAGTGAATTACATAGTTTTCAATCCTCCATTTTAGTTTCTAATCAACTTCAAAAACACCACTCCATTCAGTCCAAAAAATCAATACATAAACTAACCACGACGAGCGTCTAGGGAAAACATTTTCGTTAGACGTTAATCAGCAAGTCAAATTTAGGTCATAAAGGATTTTACTGTAAAAATCATTGCCTGAATTTGTCGATCTTTAACTAAATTCGCGGCTATTGTTGCGGAATACCTTCCGCACTGCCCTGAAATTGTATTCAGGCTGATTCAAGCAATCCATAGATTGTTAACAGTAGAAGTGTGTTTAAAAGTCTCTGACAAAGCTATTGCCAAGTTAGAGCAATGAAGATTTTATGAAAGCAAGTATTCGTGAATTATTCCTAAAAATTGATTACGGGTAGTTAATCAACTACGAAATTTAGCACCCTCTCTCTATTGACTGAGCAAACAAAAATACCGTTCTGGTATAAGGGCGTAGCTATGCCGAAAATGCGCTAAACTATTGATTCTAAAGGAGATGATGAGTTGACAAGCGAGAGAAATAGGATATAATACAAGGTAGATAAAATACAAATGGAGAATAGATTTTGAATAGAAATTGAGGATAAAGATTTAGTGTAGGCAAGAAATTTTTATGGAATTGTTGTGGTTTGGAAAACTTGAAATATAAGGTAGTCCCTAACCTTGGCAAGATTAATTAAAAGGAGGCAAAAGCAGGCAAAGAATAAGTATGTAAATTTAAAGATAGGGTTGCTAAATCGCGGGTTTAGATAACGAACCGAGTTAAAAAATAACTCTTATAAAATTAGCTGATCGATCTTGGAATACCACCTTTGGTATTAGAGCAAAACTGCGCCTAAAATGCGCTAACACCTTATCTGATAATAATTTAGCAGATAATAGGATCATAAGATCAGTATAAAATTGAGAATAGAATTTTGCAAGAAGGAAATGGAGATAAATCGAATCCGAGTGATTCAATTAGAAATTAAAGTTATGAAACAAGTAAATATTCAACACCAAAGAATAAAGGAACTACAAGAAAAATATTTGAAAGTGTTTTTCGAAAGGCTCGATATAGAGCATAAACAAATTGAACTTTTAATGGCTTTTTATGCTGTATCTAAGGGCAACGCAAACATAAGTACTACATTAAGAGAATTTAGTCAGCTTCTTTTCGGGTATTGCACTGATTCAGATAAAACTAAAAAACAGGATACAGATAATAAGAAAGAAAAAACCCGAAAATGGATTATTAAACTAAAAATGTGGCAAAATTCAAACAAAATACAACTTATTAAATTTCCACTTCCTGAAACAACTCCCTTAAAACGATTTAAAGGTGAAGAAAGAACTCCCTTGAAACGATTTAAAGCAGATGAAATTAAATGCGAGTTTGTAGTCCTTCGTGAGCTAAATCAAATTTTAACTAATGATCCAAAACCAAAAATGAAATGTGTTTTAAGTAAGTTAAGTGCTCAATTAAAAGATGGTATTAATCCAGAAATATCATCAGGTCTAGCTCCGTAAAAGAACAAATCATTTTGGACAGATAATTGGAAACAGAAGTATCCCAGTAAATAGCACAGGATTTAGGTTAGATTATGACAGAGGAAAGAAACGGAAATAATAAAAGTAAGAAAAACAACTCGGAGCTAATAACAAATTTTGACCGAGTTGTTAATCTCATTCGTGAAATTACTGGTGGAAATCTTCAATCAGTAATTACTCCATTACAACTATTTGAATATGCAGGAGATGTACAGAAAGCTGTATTTCTCTCTCGGCTTATCTTTTTATCAGATAAAGGAAAACGAAAAGACGGCTTTATCTGGAAAACTTATGCCGATTGGAAAATGGAAATAGGGCTAAGTCAATCACAGGTTGAAAGGATTGTCTCTGATTTTCAAGAAAGAAAGATCATTGAAGCGAAGAAAATGATGGCTAGCAGTAAAAACAGCAATGCCAGCAGTACATGGCATTATAGATTACTAACTAATAAGTTTTTAGCTGACTTCAAAGAATTTCTTATGGTTCGAACTAGGGAAAAGTCCGAGTTCCAACCTGAAGAAAGTCTTGGTTCTGTAACAGACAGCTCTATCATAAAAAGGGAAAAGAAAATGGAAGAAAAGAAGGCTCTCTACAAAACCCCCGACCCTTCTTTAAATCAAGAAATAGAAGATCAAGAAAAAGAAAAAGAAAAAGTTATAGAAGAAAATTACAATGAAGATATAACTTCAGAAGTTGATTTTTTGGATTCGGAAATAACTGCCGAGGATTTTAAATATAGCAATAGCCAACTTAGAAAATTTTCTAAGTCTATTAGCGAATCTACCGAGCCTCAAACATCAGCTCTTTCAACTAACTTTAAGCCAAGTCTTAAGAATAGGATCGTTGCAATTGAAAGTTACCCGTATAAATCGCCTAAACTCGTTACTAAAAAGTTTATTGATTTCTATACAAGCGGCAAAGGAAAAAATACAAAGAAACTTCCTTTCCAATGGGATGATGAATGGCTAAATTGGATGGGAAAAGAAATATCATATGGAGTTAGCAGAGATTCACTTGAAGAGGAGCATTTAGAAATTATGAATGAATTTCGCGCTTCTATTTTTAACTTCATTGATAATTGTGAAGAGTATTTAGTTAATGAATGGAGAATATTTGAAGAGTTTTGTGACCTAAAAAAATTTAGCAGGCGCATCGTAGAAGAATATCTAGATATGAATTCAAGACTTGGAAACACAGACAAATTTTTTGATTCCTACTATGTTCTACTTTCCTATAACACATCTCCTGAATTTGCAGAAGAAGTTGATAAGGAAATGGATGAGCATATTCGGAATTACAGGAATGATACTAAATCGAGAGAAATCTTTATCTTTATAAAATCTAATGTAGCGGTTACAGAAAAACAGATACAAGAGAATTTCTCGGATGTTTCTCACAGTTCAATCAGTAATTTACTAAGAGTCTGTGTTAAATATCAGAAATTAACTAAAGTTGGTGATTATTATCACGAACACTTTAACTCTATTTTGCATAACAGGGAGTTAAGTACTGAAGAAAAAGATGAGCTTCTTAATACACGAAAAAGTGAAATCGAGTCAATTGTAAGCGAATCTATGAAAATAGAAGAGTATGCCTGATTATAATCTCATTTAAGGTGTCAACTTTTAAAATTACACGTAGGTATGGGGCTAGTTTGTAAGATGTCAAACCTCTATTGGCACTCACAGAAATTTGGAAATCTTAAAACTAATCCTGTGTAGACAGATTAAATCATTAATTGATCTACTAACTTAGAATCTCACAGCAGTAATTATCTGAAATAAAAGGCTTTAAATAGGCTATTTGAAATAGAGTAGGCTAGGCGTCCTGTTTCAAATTTAAAGGGATTAGAGAGCTTTAAATTAGCAGGAAAGCCCCTGTCAGTTCTATAAAAACATGCTCCAAATGAATCAAACATAATACTTTCTACTTAGCTTGTGCAAAAAATCACAAGCTCCAATGATCATATAAGTGGAAGGTGATTAGTATGGAAATATTCTGTTTCGGAGCTGTAGTTTTATGGGCACTAGTTTTTGGATTGGCTGGAGTGGCGGCTTCTTTTGCCACATCGCGGTCTGACAATGAAAGCAACGCTAAACATGCTTTTCCGCCTGATTCTTATGAAGTTTTTATTAATGCTCGCAGCATCACGCATTACTCATTAAATGCGGGAACATTAAACGGTAATGGACAGTTCTGCGGATTTAACATTTCAAGCATTAGAGAATTTAGTCCTGAAGAGATAACGGACTTACAGGCAAACTTTCTCAAAGTTGCCGATTTTCGGAGCGTTTCTAAACCTTTTGAACCACAGAACGGACTACGGATTAATGACGGTAAAGAATTCGTAGATATTGTTATCGACTGCAAGCATTCTGCATTTATCGTGCATTTTAAGGACAAGAAACGGGTTGGAAGTATGAACAAATCTATTGAAGGTATTTTAACAAAGTGAATATTAATTAGAGGGTTTAAACAGGCTGTTTAGAAATACAGTAGGCTAAGGAGTCCTATTTTAAATCTAAACAGCTTATAGGCTTTAAAAATAGCAGGAAATGCCATGTTAGCCCTTTAAAACTGTCTCCCGAAAAAGTGTGTCATAAGTCAAGAAAAGGTAATAGTTATGAGCTTTGTGTTACAAGTCGGTTTTGAGACGAACTTTTGAGACAAGGTTAAGCAGTTTTAGGACAAGTAGAATTTAATCGTCTTTTACGCCTAAATTCCTTAATAGCTTATTCAGTTCTATACGCTGTTTGGCTAATATTTTTTCTTGGTCATCAATGTCTCTTCTTAAATACGCAACAAGGTCTTTCGTCTGTTTAACAATTCGCTCTGACTCTTCTATCAGTCTTTGATGCTCAACATCAATGATTAACTTTTTTGATTCATCTTCCGTCATAGTAAAATTCACTTTCGAATCAATCTCTATTGTTAAACTTTCATATTGAGCTTATGTAACAGCATACTAATATCATCCCATTTTGCAGTGACTGTTGAAGGAGTGTCATTTTCTTTGAGCCAGAAATATTCTTTCAGATGTTTTAATATTCTTGGCTTGTCATTTTTCGGAACAATATAATCTTTTTCAATTTGCTCAAAAAGTTTTTCAACGGTTTCAGATGCGCTTATGTCATACAGATGATTCATACCAATATATTACCAACTACTATACTTTCGAGACAAAACCTATTTAATGACACAAAGGCTTTTTTATCACACTATTCACTACTTACAGTTTTCCTCAAAAAACTGGTTTTCAACGATGACTTAGTTTTCCTGCATCCATCCTTGCAGTATGGCGTATTGGATAATGTCTTTGCGAGTCTGCATATTGAGTTTCTTTAAGCCGTTGGCTTTGTGAGCTTCAACCGTTTTTACAGAAATGTCCATTTCTTCGGCAATTTCTATGTTGCTATAACCGAGTGCGATGTGGCGCAACGTTTCTGATTCACGAACCGTTAATTGTTCGCCGCCTGTCTCGCCCTTCAGCTTTTTTCTTTTTTCACTAAAGCTCGTGAAAACTTTGCCAGTAATTTTTGGGTCAAGGTAGCCTTTGCCTTCTGCGACTGCTTGAATAGCGGAAATCAGCTCAGTCGGCGCGCTTTGTTTCAAAACATAACCTGATACTCCAGCTTGAAGGAGTTCCTGCAAATAAGCATCGTCCGTGTGACGTGTGAGTGTCAATATTTTAATTTCAGGTAAGATTCTTTTCAGTGTTGCCGTTGCTTTCAAGCCATTTAATTCGGGCATTGAAATATCCATCAAAACGACATCTGGTTTCAACTGTTGCGCCAATTCGATAGCTGTTCGACCGTCACCTGCTTCTCCGACGACTTCCATATCACCCTGCGAGTCAACTAGCAGTTTTATTCCCGCACGCATCATTTCGTGGTCTTCAACTACTATAATCTGTAATTTATTCATTATTGAGTTCCTTCTTCTCTTATAGCTGATGCTTGAATACGAACATAAACAGTTGTTCCACGCCCAATCTTAGACTCTATTTCAAACGTTCCGCCCATCAATTCTGCACGTTCTTTCATTCCCGTTAAGCCTAAACCTTTGCTCAGTTTCTTTTTATCTTCAATGTCAAAGCCAACGCCGTTATCTTCGATTATCAAAACAATCAAGTCATCTCGTTTCTCCAAAACGACTTCGACATTGGTTGCAGAAGCGTATTTATAGATGTTATTTAGTGCTTCCTGCACAATGCGATAAAGATTTGTTTCGATTGTCGGCGCGAGACGTATTTTTTTTAAGCTCGTGCGGAGCATTTCAGCCTTGATACCCGAATGCTGTGACCATTGCTGGACGTAATTACCGATAGCAACGCACAGTCCTAGATCATCAAGCGTCGAAGGTCGAAGTTCCCAAGCCAGAAAATCAACGCCTTTATCAATTTCTTCGGCAATAAGTTGTATTTGCTCAATCTTGTGGCAAGTTTCCTCATCCTTGCACGAGCTTTTAGTTGATTCGAGCCGCATTCTTAAAACGGTTAATTGCTGACCGAGTTCGTCGTGCAAATCGCGGGCGATTCTTTTTCTTTCATCTTCCTGCGCTTGGATGAGCCTTTGCAGATTTTGTTTGGCTTGCAAAGCGCGGGCGGCACGGTCACGGTCGGTGATGTCACGGGCAATAGTTGAAACGCCGACAATGTTTTCTTTATCATCTTTGACGGGCGACATCACCACTTCGAGAATTAGATGGTCATTATCCTTTCTGACTCTTTCCGTCTGAAAAACTACAACTTCTTTGTTATGCCTGACTTTATCAATGTTACTCAAGATTTCATTGATATCTTCAGAAAGCGTCAGCATCGTCATAGATTTCCCAATCGATTCACTTGCTGGATAGCCATAAAGTCGTTCAGCGGCTTTGTTCCAACTAGTAACAATCGTATTGAAATCGATGGTAATGATGGAATCGTATGAAGATTCGACAATCGAAGATAAGAAAAATTTCTCCAAGTTTGAATATGGCATTACTGTTTTTTGCCCTTTATATTAAGCTACTCTCACCTTACACGATAATTGCTTTCCGTTTTGTAATTGGCTTGGAATATAGATTTGGTGGAGAATATTAATCTTATATAAACGAAAAAGGGGAAGAGAATATAATCCTCATAATTCCCCCTTTATTTGCTGTTAAAACTTAATGAGTAGTTCCTGACGTTGAGCCTGTTTGATTAGTTCGATTGTCTCTAAACTCCTGAACTTCTACTTTGCGTTTCTTCGGCATTAATCCTGCTAATCCGAGTAAGCCAAGCAAACCGAGCCAACCCCAATCTGTGTCATTATCCCTTTCAACAACTCTTGTTGTAGTAGTGTTATCGTTTCTTTCGTTTCTATTAGTATTGTTTGCTTGCGCTGCGGCAGGCAAAGCTGTCACAACAGCCAAACCTAAAACAAGCAAGCCATTTCTTGTCACCTTTTGTAAATCTTTGTATTTCATAACTATTCTCCTTACTGTCCATTTTTATTATAAAGCCGATTAAATTCGGTAAAATATTAGTTAAATCAAATATCTTCGCGTTTTATTCATTAATCTTAAGTTTGTCTTATGCAATTTAAGCGCCAATATTACAAATATTTATATTATAAACGTTTAATTCGCCTAAGTAACTAAGTTACAACGGCTTCGCCAATGAGGCACTGTGATTATTAGTCTTTAATATATATTAATTGCCTGATTATTTGTATCGTATTGATACCTATTAGTTCCGAACAGGCTCTTTAAATTCTTAAGCTTAATAGCGAATTTCAAATCAGAAAGCCAATCCAACAAACTTTCCAAAGGAATAGCACTTGCTTCTATCGCCCGTATCCCAAATAAAGCGTATTGCTACGCTTCATAATTTGAGCTAATACAAGGAGAAAAGGAAATGGCAGGAAAATTCGAAATCAAAGAAAGCAGCGGCGGAAAATTTCGCTTTAATCTAAAAGCAGGAAACGGACAAGTTCTTTTATCTAGCGAGGCTTACGAATCAAAACAAGGTGCAGAAAAAGGCATTGAATCAGTTCGAAAAAACGCCTCTGATGATAATCGCTATGAGCGAAAAACGGCTAAAAATGATGAGGTTTATTTTGTTCTTAAAGCAGGAAATGGCGAACCACTCGGACGTAGTGAAACCTACTCATCTAAATCGGGTATGGAAAGTGGAATAGAATCGGTTAAAAAGAATGCTCAAGATGCCGAGATTGTTAGCATTCCTAATTAGCTAAGTGTTAATTTTGCGGATTTCCTCACTTTCGCAATAAATACGGAAAACTATTTCTAATTTGTTTTGGAAATTTCTCTTAGGCTTAATACCAAAGCGATGATTGCTAAAGTCACCGCAATTCCTTTTATCAATAATATCCACTCTGAAGAAATGGGAGCAGGGTCAACTTCACCTAACCGTAAACTGTTCAACTGACCGAAAAAACTATAATAACCTAATCCACAAGCGAAAGCCCAGGCTGATGCTAAATATCTTTGACCATTATCAACGTCTTTGCTAACTTTCCAAGCGCCGAAAAGCAAAAAAGCTCCCATAATATAATCATCAAACAAATTAGGCGGAGACTCTTGCCACGTATGCCAACGACGAACTGTTTCTAATAGCGGAACAAGAATACCGCCGACAATTGCTAGATTTCGGCTGAATTGAATGGTCATACTCTATTCATTACATTTTCCGTATGACTACAGTTTTTTTTGGGGCGAAATTTCATTGCTAACAAGTCTTTCTTTGATTTATTCGACGCATAGTTATTTTACAAAACTCAAGATTAAAATCGCTCTTTAATTGAAACAGACTGTAAATGCACAAACCGTCCGTTTTCAATTTTGTAGTAATGAGCGGCGTGGTCTCCATCTTGTTCGTTCCGAACTCCAAAGAAAATTATCAACTTACTATCTCTCCTAAATTCAATAGGCTGAAAATTATCGTTCATATCTCCTGACCAACAACAGACGCTAAAGTTCCACCAGGAGACTTTCCCCGTTTTAGCATCAATCACAGCGCCCATAACACACGAAGCTCCACACCCCCAAGTCGTTAAAATGTAATGTCCCGCAAAATTTGGCTTCTGATTATCAACAGCCCATTTCAACCGAGTTCTGAACATTTTGTCATCGCGGGTAAGTTTGAGTGTTACATTTTTGCCTTTGTAAATTTCAGTAACGGGATAATCTTTGAAGCGTGGCGTTTTCTTTTGGGCAAAGATGCTCTCGTTAGACCAAACAAACAATGAGGCAAAAGTTAATACGAGGGCAAATATTTTAATTTTAGGATTGAGTGAAGACATACGTTTAGGCTTCGTTAATAATTTCTTGATAGCAGTAATACTTTTTTGCCTTCACTGCTTCCACAGAATATCTCAGGTTATTGAAGTGGTAATTCTTGAATATCCAAAAATCTGTTTCTTTCTCTTTCAAGTAATTTTACGATTGCAATAGCTTCTTCATAACTGTCAGAAATAGCTACAGTAAAAAACTCAGAGTGTCGATTACGAAGAAGCGAGTGAATATTATTCTGTAGAATTTTTTTTGTCTTATCAACGTGAAAACATTGCTGTTCATCACTCCATTCAACTAAATACAGGTCTTCTATTGGAACCAGATTTTTCATAACGTTAGTTAAACCCAAAACGAGATGGTTAACCTTAACTGTATTTGGGCAGTATCAGCACAAACCGCGGGAAAATGCTTTAGAACTTAGCACAAGAAAGCGCCAAGAACGGTTGATTGATTAAATTACCTGAGTGAATATCTGCTATTATCTGCGGATTCTGTTTTATGTCAAGAATTATTTTTACAGAAGAAAATCATCGCTGTGGATAACTTAAAAAGCCGCAAGTTTTTATACTTACGGCTTATTTCACTTTGAATCTCTAACTTCTAGTTAATTCAATACAGGAGCTTCAACTTTAATGTTCGGATCTAATTCCCAAACTGATGTGATGTAGTTATAAAATGTAAATGTTCCAGCTTCGCCTCGGCTTTCCGCTATATCATCTTCTTTCAATATTACACCGTCTTCACTAAACCAATATTTAGTTGTTTTGATATTTTGTCTCTCTTTGTTTGAAGCTAAATGGATATGTTTTGTTTTCATAATCACTGCATAGACATTTGCATTTTGATTATTTAATTTTTCAGTGCCCAAATATTTATATTCAATTATTCTTTCAACTTCGCGGTTGACAGACTCAATTATGCTTTCAATTTCGGTGCCAATGGAAGTTGAAGGAGTTGTAGTTTCAGTTGTTGCCGATTTAGGTTTAACTTCAACAATTTCCACTATCCACGGTTCATTATCTTTTCGTTTGTAATTCTTACCCCCGATTCTTATTGATTCGCTTTTTGTGATTTTAGATCCTATTCTGTTTTCGATTATTGAGTGAGTTACATACAGCAGATTAGATTCAGGGGCATAATTCGGAACAAATTCCATTGTAGATTTCAAAAAAGAATCTATCGGCTTTGATCCATTTAGTTTAACTTCATTTGTTCTAACATTCCGAAATGATTTACCTTTCCACGCGAGAACTGCATATCTATTAGGTTTTTTACTAACAGCCTCAAACTCTGCTTTCGATATTGTTCTTTCCTGAGAAAAAACACTGATAAATCCAAATAAGACTAAAGTTACACACAGTATACTTTTCATTTTTTCCTTTAACAGTAGATATAATGGTTACTACGAAAAGTTTAAACCCCTTAATAAATAAAAAGTGGCAAAATTATTTAGTAAAAAGCTGCAAATTTTAACGCTTATATCACCCAATACTCTGAGAAAAAGTTCTCCTTGAAAATTTTAGAAAGATATATTTAATTAAGTACAT
>JAESGR010000356.1_pt1 | contig 43245 bp, 42 predicted proteins | sample 9269771 | NCBI WGS metagenome assembly JAESGR01 (sample SAMN15739572, study PRJNA653492) | algae metagenome | isolation source: Chroococcus sp. CMT-3BRIN-NPC107 and co-occurring heterotrophs from well... | place: USA: Clark Mountains Wilderness, California | collected 2010-04-18 | reverse complement strand
GAGCCAACAGCGAATGTCGGTGATCTGCATGGAGTGTCCCTGGAAGGATGGGCCGGACGCGTCAGGCGTCGTCCAGACCCTTCATCATGACGTCGACGGCCTGTTCGACCGTCGCGGAGCCGATCAGCACGCTTTGCATGGCGGGTAGGACGACGTCTTCGCGCCAATGGTTCGAACCGATGAAGCTCGGGGGCGGCTCGCCGGTGGGCAGCGTGTCGCTCGCGGCCTTGTAGACCGGGTTGTCGGCGACGCGCGGGTGCTTCAGTGCTTCGGTGGAGGCCGGGAAATAGCCGGTCGCCTCCAGCATCGCGATCTCCGGCTCGACTTCGCCCCAGTAGCTCGCCCACTTCCAGGCTTCATCGGCCTGGGTGTCACGCATCAGGCCGTTATAGCCGTAGGAGACGCGGCGGTAGGCATTGGCCGGGCCCGCCGGCACCTGGGCGGTCATGAACTGCTCGCCTTGCTTCAGCGCCTGGGAAATCTCGACCAACGAGCCGGTATGATGCCAGATCATGCCGGTCTGACCGGTGCGAAAGCCCTCCATGACCTGGCGATAGCTGTCGCCGGCCGCGCTCGGCGGGACCGCCTTGCGCTTGGTGGCGAGGCCCGTCCAGTAGTCGACGGCCTCGATCGCGAGCTGGCGGTCGAGTAGTCCGCGGCCATCCTGGACCTGCAGGGCCCCGAACTGGCGGAGGACGCTGACCATGTAGGTGTCGCCGCCCTGGCCGCCGCGCATGCCGTAGCCGTACCGTCCCTTCGACGGGTCGGTCAGCTTCTCGGCGATGTCGGCGAATTCTTCCATCGTCTTGGGCGGGCCATCAATGCCGGCATCCTGGAACCAGTCGGTCCGATAGTAGATCCAGTCGACGAAGGTGAAGGCGGGGGCGCCGTAGATCTTGCCGTCTCGGGTGATCGTGTCCCATGCGGTCTGGGGAAAGTTCCCCTTGAGGTTCCAGGATTCGATCCGGTCGGAAAGATCAACCAGCCCCTCCATGGCGACCAGATCGTCGATCCGCTCCGCCAGGACCATCAGCGTGTCCGGCTGACTCTGGGTCAGGACGGCGGAGGTGACCTTCGCCATGAACTCGCTGTTCGGGATGTTCTCCTGGACGATGCTCGATCCGGCATTGGCCGACTGGAACATCGAGATGATGCGCTGGAGCCCGGCGAACTCGCTCTGGCTGGTCAGCGGGTGCCAGTAGGTCAGGCGAGCGTCTGCACGTGCCGCGCCGCGCGGGCAGATCGAGGCGCCTGCCGCCAGGGCAGCAGCCAGCATCATGTGACGACGGCTCAAGGATGGAGTGGATCCCATGGCGGCCTCCCTCAGGCTTCATGCTTTCAAGCCGCATCCAGGCGCGTTAGGTGGGCTGGCCTTTTCCTGATGCTCCCGGCCAGATGCATCCTCCATGTGCAGAGCGGATCACCTACGTGATGCTGCTGCAGCAGGACGAACAAGCCCACCCGATCGTGCCTTCTGGCTTTGTTGATTTTATTAACTGGACCATCTGATGGCATCAGATGGTGGATATGGCAACAGGCTTTTGGCGTATCAGATGTGGGGTACGTTGGAGACGAGGCTGACCGGACCTGTTCTTCTCTGGCGGCCTGGGCTGCAATCTCTGTCGTCTCCTCCTGGAACGTCGACGGAGCGTTCTTTCTCCGGATAGATTCGCTACGTTGCTCCACCAACATCGACGTGCGGATATGCGTTGAATGACCTCATCTGATCCAATCAACGAGAGTTTACAATCTGATGAGAAGCGGCCGATCAAGGCCGGCCAGGTCGCGTATCAGCGCTTCAAGGAAATGCTGTTCGCCCAGCGAATCCAGACCGGCGCCGTGTTGACCCAGGCCGAGCTGATGACTCTTCTGGACGTGCCGATCGGGCCGCTGCGCGAGGCACTTCAGAGCCTGGAGAACGAGGGGCTGGTCACCATGCTGCCGCGCTCCGGCATTCGGATCGTCAAGCCGGACCTGACCTTGATTCGCAACGCCTTCCAGCTGCGCCGGATCATCGAATGCGAGGCCGTCCGGAAGTTTGCGGAGCGCGCGACGTTGGCTGAGATCGACCGCTGGATCGAGCGCCACCGCAGCGTGATGGAAAAGAGCCAGGCCGGCATGGCCGCAGAGGCATTGATGGAAGAAGCGAGTGGAACCGACGCCGCCTTCCACACCGTCCTGGTTGCATCGCTGCGCAACCCGCTGATTGACGAGATCTACGAGCGGACCAAGGACCAGATCCGGTTGATCCGGCTGGACAACCTTTATCTGCTCTCGGGCGTGGCGGTGGCGAACACCATGATGGAGCACCTCCGCATCCTGGAAGCTGCGCGATTGCGGGATCATCCGGCGGTCGTTCGCGCCATGGAAGATCACCTCGCCGCCTCGCTGCACCGCGCGATCGGTCTCTAGAGCGTCGTTGACCGTGCATGCGTCCGCAGGACAGCCCCGAGGTCTTGAAGCGACGTCGGGGCTGTTCGATCGGCAACGCGAACCCGAGCCCGTCGCGCTGGGCTGCTTCACCTGCCGCCTTGGCCCCGACTTCCATCCAAGCGCAAGACCTTCGCCAAGCTCAAGGCCCGCGGGCATCCTCGTGCGGATCGGATGCGAGTGCGCCGGTCATCGCTCCGGCGACAGGCTTCCCGCGATCTTCGGCCACGCGACTCCCTGTCAGGTGCGGCCCAGCCGCCTGGCTGAAGGCTCGCCGCACCAACCACCCGTTGAAGGCCAGGCTGTTCGCATCCACCCATCCGGCAGGTTCGCCCCGGGCCCCGACGCCTCGCGCACGCCCGCCATTCGTCCGGAGCGAGCCGAGCGACCACAGGAGCGAAGAATTCAACATCAATGGATGTAGAATATCGACGTGGCCGCTTGAGATGCAATTCCGGGCCCGGCTATGGCACTTGCCTGATCAAGTCTCCGCAGAAGAGGCACGACATCATGGACAGGAAGTGGAAGTTCGCGGTTGCCGGCAGCCTGGTCGTAGTCCTGGCCCTCATCGCGAAGTTCGGCAGCGACAGCATGGAGAGCATCGGTGTCCTGGGCACGGCAGCGGACGGCGGGACCGGCGCTTTCCCATGGCAGCCGGGAGGCCTCGTTCTGTCTCCATGGTTCTGGATCGGGATGATCCCGGTTCTCGTCGCCTTTTATGCGGCTCACCGCGCAGGATGGCTACGGTCTGCCTCCTCACGGTCTGCGAAGGCGACGGCGCCCTCCGTCCTGTCCCGCCAGCGCCGGCTGACCCAACCGCCGGACGATGCATTGATGGACATCATCCTGGAGACGTTTCCCAGGGACGGGACCTGGGAGCTCATGGTCCGGCATGACGACCCGGAAGCATGCACCTTCGGGCTCGAGATCCGCACGTTCATGGAAGACCATGGCTTCCAGGTCGCGGGCACGGGAGTCATCCGGGCGGTGCTCGAACAGCCCACGCGGGATCTGCGCCTCGAGCGACGCGGTCCTCGCTACCGGCTCATCGTCGGCAGCGCCATGCCGGCCACCGGCAAGCCTCCCCGGTCCCAGGGCATGGCCAGACACCGTCCCTGGTCGGCGTGGCGATCCTGGCTTGGACCGATCGGGCCGCAGAAATTGCTCGCACCCTTGCGGTGGCCCAGGGAGCGGGCATCGGTCGAATAGCCCCTGCGGTCAGGCGCCGCGATGCCGGACGCTGGGGGATGTCCGGGCGCTTGTCCTGGCGCACGCTGCCATGGAGCACAGGGTCACCCGGCCGGCTCGGACCGCGGGAGGCTCCAGCCTGTCATAGGGACGCAGCCTGGCGGCAGAGCCGAAGCGTCGGTTGATTGTCCCGCGGATCCCCGGCATCTCCGTCGGCGCGTCCGGCGGCCAAGAAGGCCGCACCGCCCGTTCGCCTGAGGGCACCAGCGGAAATCTTCGTCCCGCCGTTCCGGCCGGGCGACATTTTTTCGCCGCCTGGCGGTCCACCCGCGTCACGACGGTACCCGCCATGGCATCGACCCAAACGTTGGCCTTCAGTCCCGGCCGACCCGAGCAGCTCTCCACGCGCATCGCCTTCTTCATCACCGGCTTCGGCATGGCAGCCTGGGCGCCGCTCGTGCCGTTCGTGCAGAGCCGCGTCGGGCTCGACGAGGGTGGGCTGGGCTGGCTGCTCCTGTGCCTGGGCGCCGGCTCGATGATGGCCATGCCGGTGGCAGGTGCGCTCACGGCGCGGTTCGGGTGCCGGCGGGTCCTGATCGGAGCTAGTATCCTGGTCTGCCTCACCCTGCCGCTGCTGGCGACGCTGTCCAGCCTGCCGCTGCTGGCCGTCGTCCTGCTCGCATTCGGTGCCGCGGTCGGTTCGCTCGACTGTGCGGTCAACATCCAGGCGGTGATCGTGGAACGGGCCAGCGGGCGCACCATGATGTCGGGCTTTCACGGCCTGTTCAGCGTCGGCGGCATGGCCGGGGCCGGTGGCGTCAGCGCGCTGCTCACGATGGGCGCATCGCCGCTCCTGGCGAGCTTGTGCGTGGTGGCCGGCATCCTGGCCGCGCTGGCGAAGGCCGGCCCCTATCTGCTGCCCTATGGAAGCAGCGGCGACGGACCGGCCTTCGCCATCCCGCATGGCATCGTGCTGTTCATCGGCATTCTCTGCTTCGTCGTGTTCCTGACGGAGGGGGCGGTCCTGGACTGGAGTGCTGTATTCCTGGCGTCGGTGCACGACGTGCGGCCCTCCCTGGCCGGCCTTGGCTATGCCGCGTTCGCATCGGCCATGACCCTCGGCCGGCTCACCGGCGACGCCATCGTGCGCCGGATCGGCGGCAGCACCGCGATCATGCTGGGCGGCCTTTGCGCCGCCGCAGGCCTGGCGCTGGCGACACTGGTGCCGGCCTGGGAGGCGGCCCTCCTGGGTTACGCCCTGGTCGGTGCCGGATGCGCCAACATCGTGCCGGTGCTGTGCACCGCGGTTGGGCGCCAGAAGGTCATGCCGGAACATGTCGCCATGCCGGCGGTTATCACGATCGGCTATGCCGGCATCCTGGTAGGACCTGCCGCCATCGGCTTCGCCGCCGAAGCCACCAGCCTGTCGACCGCCTTTCTCGCCATCGCCGTCATGCTGGTCGGGGTAGCCGCGAGCGGTCGTGCCTTCCGATCCTAGCCAGCAGGGACTTGGACCGTCACCCGGGCATCGCTTCACGCACCTCAGGCGGCGGTCGTAGCGGGGTCGGCGACGGCCGGCGGGAAGGGCACGAAGCCGGGGAGTGCTTCGACCCGGCGCAGCCAGGCGTTCACGTTGGCGTAGCCGGCGAGATCGACATGACCTTCGGGTGCGCGTCCGACATAGCTGTACAGAGCGACGTCGGCCAGCGTGGGTCTTGCGATCGCGATCCACGCGCGATCGGCGAGTTCCGCGTCCAGCACCTGGAGCAGCGCGTGCGCCCTGGCCGTCACCTCTTCCGCATCGCGCTTGGCACCGAAGACGGCGACCAGCCGTGCCGCCGCGGGGCCATGGGCGAGCTCGCCCGCTGCAACCGACAGCCAGCGCTGCACGGCGGCAGCTTCGGCCGGATCGTCCGGCAGCCAGTCCGTCCGGCCCAGCTTCTTGGCGACATACACCATGATGGCATTGGAATCGGCCACAATCGTGCCGTCGTCGTCCAGTACCGGCACCTGCCCGAACCGGTTCAGACGGAGGAATTCCGGCCTCTTGTGTGCGCCGGCCAGCAGATCGACGTGGCTCACCTCGTGAGCCTGGCCGACCAGCGAAAGGAAGAGATGCGCCCGATGCGCATGGCCCGACAGCGGATGATGATGGAGCTTCATGACCGGCATTCCCTTGCTTGACCGCGGGATGGGTCGCCCGATCCCGTCATCCAGACTGGCCGGCCGCCGGTGTGGGCAGAAGCTGCGCAATGTGGAAGGCCGTCTTCCGGGCCATGGAATGGTGCCGGCCTGCCGACCGGCGCTCCTTGACGGGGACGGCCGGACGACCGCCATGCTCATCCGGATGGCTGGTTCAGCCGGGGGCGTCGGCCTCCAGGGCGGCCTTCAACCCTTTGAAGGAAACGGGCAGGGCCACCAGCTTGCGCGCACCGTTGACATATTCGAGGCGCCCAGGTCCCGGCGCCGTCTTCAGGTCGTCCACGAGATCGTCGGGAACGACGACGTTGGCCAGGCAATCCTGAAGGCAGATGGTGAACGGGGCGGCCAGGCCGGCCTTGGTCTCGGCGTCCAGGAAGAGCGTGGCTCCGCTGGGCAGCCAGGTCCCGAGCGGGAGCTGCACCACGAGGCGCAAGGGACCGTCCTTTTCCAGCCGGCCCAGCACGAGCCGCGCGATCAGGCCCTGCCGGTCCGCCAGCTGGATCCCCTGCGTCACCTCGCAGAACCGCTCGCCCGGTGCGCCACCGGCCTTGGGCAGGCAGCGCACCAGCCAGTCGCCATAGGTCGCCGTCGTGACGCTCGGCTGGTCGAGCATGGCCGGGTCCGGCTTGGCCGACGGCGGAGGTGCCACCGGCGCATCCGCAGCGCCTGCCAGGGCCGGCACGAGCAGGAACAGTCCTGCGAGGGCAGCGCGGGCCTTGCGGCTCGGACGAAGGCTACCGGACGGAAAGATCGAGCGCATCAGACAAGGCTCCCCCTTCAGAATCGACAGGCTGCCCGAGCATCGAGGAGCATGGATCGCATCAAGCCCGGCATAGGGGCGCCCGTACCGGTTGTCGAACGGGATCTGGCAGGTCGCCCGCCAGGAGTCCGCTGACCATGGCGGCCTTGTCGCGCTGCAGCGCGACGGGAAGAAGCGGAGGTGGCCGTGCAGCGGCTTGCAGCCGCCTTGTGGGCAATCAGCAACCCCTGGTTGGCACGCTAGGCCTGTGCGGCCGCAAGTGCGCATTTGTGGGCTGCCCGGTATTTGATCGTTCTGTGCATGAATTGGGCAGGCGCTGCTGTCATTGCTTGCGAAGATCTGTCGGCCGGACCTCATTTTCCTGTCGAAGATCGGGTATATCTGGCTGGCTACTGTTCTTGACATCTTTCGGTTGCAGGGAGAGTTTTCGGCCTGCCCGTCTGGTGCGGTGCATCCGCCGCTTCCACGGCTAACCGACAGCCGCTCAGCACAAGGTCATCATGGCGTATCGTATCTCCGTCGATACCGGCGGCACCTTCACGGATGTGGTCGTGGCGGACGCCACGGGCACCATGACCATCGGCAAGGCACTGACCACGCACGAGCGCATCTTCGACGGCATGAGCGACGCCATCGCCGATGCCGCCGAGCAGCTCGGCACGACGCTCGGCCAGCTGCTGGCGGTAACGCGCCTGCTGATCTACGGCACCACCCGCGCCACCAACGCCATCGTCACCAAGCGGATCGCCAAGACCGCTTTCCTCGCCACACGCGGCTTTCCCGACGTGCTGCTCCTCAAGGAAGGCGGCAAGTTCAATCCGCACGACTTCTCCAAGGACTTCCCGGAGCCCTACATCCCGCGCAGCCACACCTTCGAGATCACCGAGCGGATGAGCTCGGAGGGCACCGTCTCCGTCCCGTTCGACGAGGCGCAGGCGCGCGCGACGCTGAAGAAGATCAAGGCACGCGGGTTCGAGGCGCTGGCCGTCTGCTTCCTCTGGTCCATCGCCAACCCGGCGCACGAGCAGCGCATGGGCGAGCTCATCGCCGAGATGCTGCCGGGCCTGCCGGTCACCTTGTCCCACCAGCTGATCCCCGTGGTGCGCGAATATCGCCGTGCGTCGGCCACCGCCATCGACGCCTCGCTGAAGCCGCTGATGCAGGCCCACCTGAAGGGCCTGGAGCGCGATCTGCGTGCGGCCGGCTACAAGGGCGAGATCCTGATCAGCACGACGGCCGGCGGCTGCGGGCATATCGACGCCATCACCGAGAAGCCGATCTACACGGTGGGCTCCGGTCCGGCCATGGCGCCGCTGGCCGGCATCGTGTTCTCCAAGCTGGAGAATCTCGGCGACAACGTCATCATCTGCGACACGGGCGGCACGACCTTCGACGTCGGCCTCGTGCGCGACGGCCGCCTGACCTTCAGCCGGGATACCTGGCTCGGGCCGATGTACACGGGCGATCTGCTCGGCATCTCCGCGGTCGACATGCGCTCGATCGGTGCTGGTGGCGGCTCGATCGCCTGGATCGACGAGGGCGGCCTGATGCGGGTGGGCCCGCAATCGGCGGGCTCCATGCCAGGCCCAGCCTGCTATGGCCGCGGCGGCACGCTGCCGACCGTGTCCGATGCCGCGACCGTGCTGGGCTACTTCGATCCGCACAACTTCCTGGGCGGCCGGATGCGGCTGGACGTCGAGGCCGCACGGCGTGCGGTGGCCAGCGTGGCGGAGCGGATCGGCCTGACGGTGGAGGAGGCGGCCTACCGCATCATCAGCCTCGCCAGCGACCTGATGATGCGCGCGGTGGGCGACATCACCATCAACGAGGGGGTCAGCCCGCGCGAGAGCACGATCGTGGCAGGCGGCGGTGCGGCCGGCCTCAACATCATGAAGATCGCGGAGGAACTGGGCTGCCGCCGCGTGGTGCTGCCGAAGGTGGCATCTGCCCTGTCCGCGGCCGGCATGCAGCATGCCGACATCGTGGCCGAGGAAGCGGCGAGCCTCGTCACGCTTTCGACCAGCTTCGATGTCGATGGCGTCAATACGATGCTGAAGGACTTGGCCGGCAAGCTCGAGTCGTTCCGGGCGGGGCTTGCCAGCGGGAGCGACGACTATGCAGTCGAGTGCATCGCCGAGGCGCGCTACCTGTCCCAGGTCTGGGAGCTCGACACGCCCCTGCCCAAGCACCGCTTCGACGGACCGGAGGATGTCGCTGCCCTGGTGGAGAGCTTCCACCAGGTCCACGAGCGGGTGTTCGCCGTGCGCGACACCTCCTCGCCGGTCGAGGTCGTGAACTGGCGCATGCGCCTGGTCGTGCGCCTGAGCACGCCGCCGCTGACCTCTCCGGAGGCCCCGGAAAAGCCGTCGGGCGAGGCGCGCCATCATCGCAACTGCTACTTCGGAGGCTCCCAGCCGGTCTCCACCGGCATCTTCCGCTCCGAGGAGCTGGAACCGGGCCTTCGGATCGAGGGGCCTGCGATCGTCGAGGAGCCCACCACGACGCTGGTCGTCTATCCCGGCATGGCCGCCGTCGTGAGCGGTGCCGGCAACTACCTGCTCCACGTCGCCTGAGGAGGCCCATCATGACGGTGACGGACGAGACCAGCTTCGACCCCTACATGACCGCGATCATCGCGAACCGGATCGACGGCATCGTGCGGGAGATGACCAACACGCTGCTGCGCGCGGCGCGCTCGGCGGTCATCAACAGTGCCCGCGACTTCTCCTGCTCGATCTGCACGGCGGACGACCAGCTTCTGGCCTCCGCGGAGGGCCTGCCGATCCATATCTTCGGCAGCCACATGCAGGCGCGCGCCATGCGGCTGGCCCACGAGGGCGACCTGAAGGACGGGGACTGCTACCTCCACAACGACCCCTATACCGGTAACACCCATGCGGCCGACCACACCTTCCTGGTGCCGGTCTTCTTCGAGGGCGAGCATCTCTTCACCACGGTCGCCAAGGCGCACCAGGCGGATACCGGCAACTCGCTGCCCACGACCTACATGGCCGGTGCGAAGGACCAGTACGCCGAGGGCTCGCTGATCTTCCCGTCCGTGCGCATCCAGCGCGACAACGAGATGATCGAGGACATCGTGCGGATGTGCCGCTCGCGCATCCGGGTGCCGGACCAGTGGTACGGCGATTTCCTGGCTGGGATCGGTGCGGCGCGTGTCGCCGAGCGCCGCCTGAAGGAGCTGTGCGCGAAGTACGGCAAGGCCCAGATCAAGACCTTCATCCGCGACTGGCTGGACTATTCCGAGCAGCGCATGGTCCAGGCGCTGCGCAAGCTGCCGAAGGCCACCCTGTCGGCCAGCGGTGCCCACGACCCGTTCGGCGACCTGCTGCCCGAGGGCATTCCGCTGAAGGTGAAGGTCTCGATCGATCCTGATGAGGCAATGGTCGAGCTGGACCTGCTCGACAATGTCGACAATGTCGATTGCGGCTTCAACGAGAGCGAGGCCTGTGCCACCGCCGCCAGCATCGCCGGCGTGTTCAACTCGATCGACCCGACGATCCCCCGCAACTCCGGCTCGTTCCGACGCATCAAGGTCCTCCTGCGCGACGGTGCGGTCTGCGGCCGGCCGAAATTCCCGCATAGTTGCTCCGTCGCCACCACCAACGTCGCTGACCGGCTGGTCAACCTCACCCAGTCCGCCATGGCGCAGATCGGCGATGGCTGGGGCCTGGCTGAGGGCGGGATCGGGCTCGGCGGCGGGATGGCGGTCGTGTCGGGCAAGGACCATCGCTACGAGGACGGGCGCTACATCAACCAGCTCCATCTGGGCAGCTCCGGCGGCCCGGGCGCACCCTCCGCCGATGGCTGGCCCACCTACGGGATCCCGGTTATCGCCGGCCTGATGTACCGGGATTCCATCGAGATCGACGAGCTGAAGCACCCGATCGAGGTCCGCTACATGCGCCTCAAGGCCGGCACCGCCGGTGCCGGCCGCCAGCGCGGTGCGCCGGCGCTGGAGTTCGAATACGGGCCGAAGGAGCTGCCGATGGACGTGCTCTGGCCCTGCGACGGCACGCATTACCCGCCCAAGGGGGTGCGCGGCGGCGGGGACGGCGTCACCGCGAAGCATTTCAAGATCGCGGCCGATGGATCCGAGAAGGAGCTTCCCAACATCGTCGTCGACAAGCTCGTGAAGGGCGAGCGCATCCGCGGCCACCACACCTCCGGCGGCGGATACGGCCATCCCTTCGAGCGCTCACCCGCCAAGGTCCTCAAGGACGTGATCGACGGGTTCGAGACGGTCGAGCGGGCGGGGCAGGTCTATGGCGTCGTGCTGACAGGCTCGCTCGACCAGGAGACGCTGGCGGTGGATGAGCCCGCCACCATCGATCGCAGACGCGGCCGCTCCTGAGCGGAGGTTAGGCGACTGGATCCCCGGGGACTGCCGGGGATCCCTTCCGATCGATCGCCGTGGCGTCTCGCAAGATCGTCCAGTGCAAGAATCGTGGGATAATTTCCTCAAATTCTACCAATATTATCGCCTCTCCAGGTGACAGCGTCTTTCATTTGACGTGCTCACTTCCGGCCGTGATCATGTAGTTGCAGTGACGAGCATCGCTCACGGTCAGGCGGGGAGGCAGGTGGCGCAGGGATGTGTCGACCGACGCGGAAAGGCAGCATGTGTCCCACGATGCCCGGGACCAGCCGGCTCAGCGTGCCGTCGGACGATGCTCACCCATCCGGGTGTGCCTTCCTGCGGCCGATCTCGCGGGAAGACGTGCGCCGCGTTGATTCAAATCAATGTGTTCTTGCCGCGTTGCAGTAGCGTGTCGCGCCAGCGTGGCCGCGGTGACGGTGCCTTGCTGCGTCGTCGGGACAGGCCGAAAGTTCCGATGCTCGCTGCGTCCAGCCGGATCCACACCCACTTCTGGGGACACTCATGATCGACACAGCACCTTGGGTCGTCACCGCGCTGATGAGCCTGGTCTCGTTGTTGGGCCTGGCGCTCGCAAGCCGCGCCCAGGATGGGGCCTTCGCCCTGTTCGGCTGGGCGTTGATGCTGTTCGGCATCGCCATGATCATCGGCGTGTTCCATCGGGGCGGCGCCACCCGTGGTGACGACCGCCCGTGATGTGCTGCTACCGCCCGATCACCTGGTACGTGGCCTAGCGATGAAGCCTGACGCCATGACATCGTCCCGCGCACCGGCCGGCATCGCGCTCGTCCCGGCCAGTACGAGGTCCTTGTACGCATGCCAGGTGGCATGGCCGATCAGCGGCAGGGTGACGATCAGCCCGAGGAAGACCGTCGCGATGCCGACGCCGACGAAGCCGGCGATCAGGGCCGCCCAGAACAGCATGACCAGCGGGTTGTGCCGGACCACCCGCACGCTCGTCACGACGGCCGTGAGGACGTCCACCTTGCGGTCCAGCATCATCGGGATCGAGACGACGGAGACGGCGAAGGTAAGGCCGGCGAACACTGCGCCCACCGCCGTGCCCAGCACCAGGAAGGGCAGGCTTTCCGGCCGCAGGAAGGTGTTCACGATGAGGTCGTGCAGCGGCGGCGGGTCCATGCCCCAGTACAGCATGAAGATCATCGCGCCGATCCGGATCCAGGTGAGCAGGATCAGCAGCAGGATGAAGCCCATGACTCCGAAATGCCTGGGGTTGCGCGTGATGGCGAAGGCGATCGCGCCGAACGTGATCGGCTCGCCGGACGCGCGCCGCCTGCTGACCTCGTAGAAGGCCAGGCCCATGAAGGGACCCACGATCATGAAGCCCGCGGCGAGCGGCAGGACGAGGTACACCATGCCCGCCATCCACAATCCCACGGACAGCAGGGCGCCGGCGAGTGCCAGGATCAGCCCGAACGTCATGCTGATGGCCGGCGCCCGCAGGAAGTCGCGCCAGCCGGCGGCCAGCCATTCCCACGGGCGGTCCAGGCCGACCCTCCGGATGTCCGGCACGCGGACATCGAAAGATGGAATAACTTCCGGCAACTGGTTTCTCCATGTAACGTCGAGTCTGTCGGCGTTCATAGCAAGAAGATTGCAATAGGACTATACCTATCTTGAACAAATATGCAACATACTTCTGCGTAGGTGGTGAGATAAGCGTCTTGCCGACATGAATATTATTGCTTTTCTCATGTTGAAAGTCTCAAGGTGGCAGATCGGGCTGCCGAGAACCGGGTGAACTATACTATGGCTACTGTCTTGGCCTCGCCCATGGATCGTCCCATAGGTTCCCGCTACGATGAAGACGTCGTTCGGCTCTTCGTCATCGCAGCGACCTTCTGGGGCATCGTCGGCTTTTCAATGGGTGTGCTGATCGCGTTCCAGCTGGCGTATCCCGCGCTCAACCTGGGCAGCGAATGGACGACGTTCGGCCGGTTGCGGCCGGTCCACACCTCCGCCGTGATCTTCGCGTTCGGCGGCAATGCCCTGATCGGCACCTCGCTCTACGTCGTGCAGCGCACCTGCCGGACACGGCTGTGGGGCGGCGACTATCTCGCGAACTTCGTGTTCTGGGGCTACCAGCTCTTCATCGTGCTGGCGGCGTCGGGCTATGTTCTGGGCATCACCCAGAGCAAGGAGTACGCGGAGCCCGAGTGGTATGTGGACCTGTGGCTGACGATCGTCTGGGTCGTGTACCTGGCGGTCTTCATCGGCACGATCCTCAAGAGGACCGAGCCGCACATCTATGTGGCCAACTGGTACTACCTGGCTTTCATCATCACGATCGCCATCCTGCACCTCGTCAACAACATGGCGGTGCCGGTCAGCTTCTTCGGCGCCAAGAGCTACTCAGCCTTTGCCGGCGTGCAGGATGCGATGGCGCAGTGGTGGTACGGCCATAACGCGGTCGGCTTCTTCCTGACGGCCGGCTTCCTGGGCATGATGTACTACTTCCTGCCCAAGCAGGCGAACCGCCCGATCTGGTCCTACCGGCTCTCCATCATCAATTTCTGGGCGCTGATCTTCCTCTACATGTGGGCGGGCCCGCACCACCTGCACTACACCTCGCTCCCCGACTGGACCCAGGTCCTCGGCATGACCTTCACGATCATGCTCTGGATGCCGTCCTGGGGCAGTGCGGTGAACGGCGTGATGACCCTGTCAGGTGCCTGGGACAAGCTGCGCACCGATCCGGTCATCCGGTTCATGGCCGTGGCGGTCGCCTTCTACGGCATGAGCACGCTGGAAGGCCCGCTCATGGGTATCCGGCAGGTCAACTCGCTCAGCCACTATACCGACTGGACCGTCGGCCACGTCCATTCAGGTGCGCTTGGCTGGGTCGCCTTCATCTCCTTCGGCGCCCTCTACTTCCTGGTGCCCAAGCTCTGGCGCCGCCAGCAGCTCTACTCGAACCGGCTGGTCGAGGTGCATTTCTGGATCGCGACCCTCGGCATCGTCCTCTACATCACCGCGATGTGGGTCTCCGGCATCATGCAGGGCCTGATGTGGCGGTCCTACGACCAGCTCGGCTTCCTGCAGTACTCGTTCATCGAGACCGTCGCCGCGATGCATCCCTACTACGTGATCCGCGCGCTGGGCGGGGTGCTCTTCCTGATCGGCGGCCTCGTCATGGCCTACAATTTCTGGCGGACGATCCGCGGCGACGTGCGCCAGGAGTCACGGGACACCAGCCTGGCCGCACCGCCGGTCGCGGCCGAGTAAGGAGACGATCCAGTCATGTTCTACCGTCTCCATCAGTTCGCCGAGCAGCGGGCCTTCATCCTCGCGATCTTCATCCTGCTGACCGTCTCGGTAGGTGGCATCGTGCAGATCGTGCCGTTGTTCGCGATCGAGAACACCATTGAACGGGTGCAGGGCGTGCGTCCGTACACCCCGCTCGAGCTGGCCGGCCGCAACATCTATATCCGGGAGGGCTGCTACGCCTGCCACAGCCAGCAGATCCGGCCGCTGCGCGACGAGGTCGAGCGCTACGGCCATTACAGCCTGGCTGCCGAGAGCATGTACGACCACCCGTTCCAGTGGGGCAGCAAGCGTACCGGCCCGGACCTGGCGCGGGTCGGCGGGCGCTACTCGAACGAGTGGCATGTCGAGCATCTGGTCGACCCGCAGGCACTCGTCCCGGCCTCGGTCATGCCGAGCTATGCCTTCCTCCTGGACAAGCGGATCGACCCGGACGACATCGCCGATCATCTGCGCGCCAACCGGGCCGTCGGCGTCCCCTACAGCGACGACATGATCACGAGCGCGCGTGCGGACCTTCTGGCCCAGTCCGACCCGAATGCGGATACGACCGATTTCCTCGCGCGCTACCCGAAAGCGGCCGTTGGCAACCTCGACGGCAACCCGGCCAACGTCAGCGAGATGGACGCGCTGGTGGCCTATCTGCAGATCCTCGGCCGGATGGTGGACTTCACCGACGTGCGGATCGAGGACCTGACGCAATGAGGTCGATAGGACCAAGACCATGTCGGAAGTTTATGTCTGGATCCGCTCGCTCTGGCTGCTCTGGCTGTTCCTCGTCTTCGTGGCCGGCGTCGCCTGGATCTACTGGCCCAAGCGCCGCGACGAGCTGGAGCGGCACGGGCAGATTCCGTTCAAGGACGATGGGGAGCCCCTGCCATGACTGACCGTCTCGACCCGGGCCGCCCCGTCACGCATGAGGGGATGCAGGCGACCCGCGAGATCAAGGACGTCCAGGACAAGATCGCGTTCGGCGACAGTCTCGAGCATCTGGAATGGGACGGGATCCGCGAACTGGACTACCCGCCGCCGCGCTGGTGGGTGCTCACCTTCATCGGGACCATCCTGTTCGCCGCCTTGTGGATGGTCCTGTATCCATCCTGGCCGACGCCGTTCGGCACTTGGCGCGGCGTGTTGGGCTATGACCAGCGCGAGGTCGTGGCGGAGGACGTCGCGCGGGCCGAGGAGGCGAGGGCACCGCTGGTCGGCGCGATCGGTGCTGCTGAGCTCGCCGGCATCCAGTCGGACCCGGGCCTGATGAACTACGCGCTGCGCGGTGGTCAGGTCGCCTTCAACAACAACTGCGCGCAGTGCCATGCGCTGGGTGGGGCCGGCCAGGGCTTCTTCCCGTCACTGGCCGACGACAACTGGATCTGGGGCGGCACGCCCGAGCAGATCGAGTACACGATCCGCCACGGCATCCGTAATGGCGGCGACGAGGCCCGCGACAACATCATGCCAAATTTCGGCGCCGATCAGATCCTGACGCGCGAGCAGATCCAGGATGTGACGGAATACGTCCTCTCGCTGACCGGTCGCAGCCGCAGTGCCGAGGCCGCCGAGCGCGGTGCCACGCTCTATGCGGAGAACTGCGCAGCCTGCCATGGCGAGGGAGGCGCGGGACTGCAGGAACTGGGCGGCCCCAGGCTGAACGACGCGATCTGGCTTTATGGCGGCGACCGCAACAGCGTCTTCAACCAGATCTACCGCCCGAAGCTGGGCGTGATGCCGGCCTTTGGCGAGCGGCTGGACGACGCCACCATCAAGATGCTGGTGCTCTACGTCCACTCCCTGGGTGGCGGTCAGTAACGGACCCCTGGAATCATGGCGACACAAGGCATCGCGGCGCAGCGTGAGGCCGCTCAGGGGCTGGATCTCGCCGATCCGGCCGCCGAGCGGGTCCTCCCGAAGCGCAAGCGCAAGGAGCCTTCCTCCGCAAACGGAAAGATCTACCCGCGCTCCGTGCGCGGGCAGTTCCGCACGATCAAGTGGGCGGCACTGTGCGTCCTGCTGGGCATCTACTACATCCTGCCCTGGATCCGATGGGACCGGGGCCCGGATGCGCCGGACCAGGCCCTGCTGTTCGATTTCATCCGCCAGCGGATCTACCTGTTCGGGATCGAGATCTGGCCGCAGGAGATCTACTATGCGACCGGCCTGCTGATCCTGGCGGCCCTGGGATTGTTCCTCGCGACCAGCCTGTTCGGCCGGATCTGGTGCGGCTATGCCTGCCCGCAGACGGTCTGGACCGACCTGTTCATGTGGGTGGAGCGGCGGATCGAGGGGGACCGGCGCGAGCGGATGAAGCTCGACGCCCAGCCCAACTCGACCGGGAAGATCGCCCTAAAGGTTGCCAAGCATGCCGTCTGGCTGCTCATCGCCATGCTGACCGGCGGCGCGTTCGTGATGTACTTCAACGACGCGCCGACCCTGCTTCGCCAGTTGCCGACCGGCCAGGCCGGCGGCGTCACCTATTTCTTCTTCGGCCTGTTCACGCTCACCACCTACCTGCTCGCCGGCTGGGCACGGGAAACGGTCTGCAACAACATGTGCCCCTGGCCGCGCATCCAGGGCGGCCTGCTCGACCAGGACAGCCTGACCGTCACCTATCGCGACTGGCGTGGCGAGCCGCGCGGCCCGCACAAGCGCGGCGAGAGCTGGGAGGGCAGGGGCGACTGCATCGACTGCCACCAGTGCTTCATGGTCTGCCCGACCGGCGTCGACATCCGCAAGGGCCTGCAGCTCGACTGCATCGGCTGTGGCCTTTGCATCGACGCCTGCAACGAGGTGATGGCCAAGGTCGACCGGCCGCCCTTCCTGATCTCGTGGGACAGCGCCCGCAACCAGCAGCTCAACGCGGCGGGCAAGCCCGGCCTGTGGCGCCTGGTGCGGCCACGCACGGCTGTCTATGCGGGCCTGTTCGTGGCGGTCGCCGTCTTCATGTCCGGCGTGTTCGCGCTCCGCTCGAACGCCAGCGTCGACGCCCTGCACGACCCGGCACCGCTGTTCGTGCAGCTTTCCGACGGCAGCATCCGCAACGGGTACAGCCTGAAGATCCGCAACACCGAGCATGCGGCGAGCCGGTTCGAGCTGGGCGTGGTGGGCTTCCCGGCCCGCTACCGACTGATCGGCGACACCGAGGACCGGGCCCTGCCGCCGGTGGTGACCGCCGATCCGGATGGCGTGACCACCGTCCGCCTGTTCGTCATCCTGCCACACTCGGTCGTGCACGAGCCGTCGATGGAGATTGGCTTCGTGCTGCGCAACGTCGACACGGACGAGATCGTCCGGACCGAGAGCATCTTCCGGGGTCGGCATTCATGAACGCCCACCGAGGGATCACCATGCCCGACCATGGTCGCATGGCGGCCCAGGCCCGTCCTGCCACGTCCCGCCAGGAGCAGCGCAGCCGTCGCATCGCGCTCACGGCACTCGCTGCCTTCGCGGCGATCGTGTTCCTGGTCAACGGCTTCATGATCATGACGGCCGTGCAGACCTTCACCGGCATGGCGGTGGAGGGTGCCTACGAGCGGGGCCTGACCTACAACCAGACGCTCGAAGAGGCGCGCGCGCAGGCGAAGCTTGGCTGGACGGGAGAGGTCGAATTCGTTCAGGCCGAGCCGGCCGCGGGCAAGCTGTCGTTCCGCCTGCAGGATTCGGCGGGCCAGCCGATCAGCGGTGCACAGGTCGAGGCGGTCATGTTCCGCCCGACCCAGCAGGGAAGCGACTTCCGCGTCTTTCTCACCCGCGTCGGCAGCGGCCTGTATCAGGTTGACCTGGACTTTCCGGCAGCGGGCCTGTGGGATGCCTATCTGGCCGCACGTACCGACGACGCCTCCTACCAACGACGTGAACGACTGCTGGTGCAATGAGTGTCATCACCGCCGGGCTGACCGCAGGCGGCCAGATCGAAATCCAGCCGACCCGGCCCGACGACATCCTTCCGTTCATTCGCCGGCACCCGGACGGATCCTGGTCGCTCGACCTGATGGTGGAAGGGGCGCATTGCGGCGCCTGCATTTCCAGGATCGAGCGCACGCTGCTGCGCTATGACGGCGTACGGTCGGCAAGGCTGAACCTGTCCACCCGGCGGCTCCACGTCGCCTGGACCGGTGCACGCGACGAGGGCGTGGCGCTCCATGCCGCCCTGGAGCAGCTGGGGTACCGGGCGGTCGCCTTCGACCCGGAGCGGCTGGCCGGCAAGGACCTGGCGCGCGAGCAGGACCTGCTCCGCTGCATGGCCATCGCCGGGTTCGCCGCCTCCAACGTGATGATCCTGTCGATCTCGGTCTGGGCCGGGCATTCGATGGGCATGGGGCCCGGCACGCGCGGCCTCCTGCACTGGCTCTCCGCGCTGATCGCCCTGCCGACCGTGGCCTATGCCGGCCGTCCGTTCTTCACCTCCGCCTGGCGCGCCCTGCGTGCCGGCACGACCAACATGGACGTGCCGATCTCGGTGGGCGTGCTGCTGGCCTGCGCGATGAGCCTGTCGGAGACCATCCGCCACGCGCCCTACGCCTATTTCGACAGCGCGGTGACGCTCCTCTTCTTCCTCCTGGTAGGCCGATACCTGGACAGCCGGGCACGGGGCCATGCGCGCGCCGCGGTCGAGCGCCTGATGCTGCTGCGGACCGCCACCGTCACCGTGCTGGCCCCCGATGGCACCCGCTCGTCCCTGCCGGCCGATCAGGTCCGGCCGGGTGCCATGATCCTGGTGGCACCGGGCGAGCGGATCGGCGTCGACGGTCGCGTCGCCATGGGAGCGTCCAGCCTCGACAACAGCCTGGTGACGGGCGAGTCGATGCCGGCGCAGGTAGGGACGGGCGACCGCGTCTATGCCGGCACCCTGAACCTTGACGGCCTGCTGCATGTCGAGGCGCTGGCGGTCGGCGAGCAGACCCTGCTCAGCGAGATCGGCCGGCTCATGGAGATGGCCGAGCAGCGCCGCGGCCGCTACGTGGCACTGGCCGACCGGGTGGCCCGGCTCTACGCGCCGGTGGTCCATGTCCTGGCGCTCGCGACCTTTCTCGCCTGGACGCTCGTCATGGGCGTGTCCTGGCAGGTCGGGCTCCTCCATGCGGTGGCCGTGCTCATCATCACCTGCCCCTGCGCCCTGGGGCTGGCCGTGCCAGCCGTCCAGGTGATCGCCAGTGGCCGGCTGATGCGGGCCGGCGTGCTCCTGAAGTCCGCAACGGCCCTGGAGCGCCTGGCCGCGGTGGATACGGTGGTCTTCGACAAGACCGGCACCCTGACCATCGGACGGCCGGAGCTGGTCGACCGGGACAAGCTGCCGCGCGAGGCGCTGGAGCTCGCGGCCGCCATGGCGGCCGGCAGTCGCCACGTCCTGGCACGTGGATTGGTCGCGGCCTGCCCCGACATGCCACTCCGGGCCGGCGTGCGCGAGGTCCCGGGCTGCGGCCTCGTGCTGCAGACGCCCGAGGGCGAGGTGCGCCTGGGGCAGCGCAGCTGGGCGGTGGGTGGTATCGAAGAAGACCAGGCGCCGCATACGCCGCTGCCCGAGATCTGGCTGGCCCGGCCGGGCCGTCCGCCGGTCGTCTTCCGGTTCGAGGACCAGCTGCGCATCGATGCCGCCGCCACCGTCCGCAAGCTGCGCCAGCAGGGCTACCAAGTCGAACTGCTGTCGGGTGATCGGGAGGACGTGGCGGCCGGGGTGGCGCTGGACCTCGGGATCGAGACCTGGCGGGCCGCGGTGATGCCCGCGGGCAAGACCGCCCATCTCGAAGCCCTCAAGCGCGCCGGCCGGCATGTGCTGATGGTAGGCGATGGCCTGAACGATGCGCCGGCGCTGGCCGCCGCCCACGTCTCGGCCTCGCCGTCCACGGCCGCCGACATCAGCCAGACGGCCGCCGATGCCGTGTTCCAGGGACAGCGCCTGGGTGCGGTGGTCGAGCTGCTGACGGTGGCGAGGCAGGCCGAGCGGCTCGTGAAGCAGAACATGGTCATGTCGATCGGCTACAATGTCCTGGCCGTGCCGCTGGCCATGTTGGGCCTGGTGACGCCGCTGATCGCCGCGGTGACCATGTCCAGCTCGTCGCTGCTGGTCGTCGGCAACGCGCTGCGCCTGGCGAGAAGCCGGGGCCGATGAACATCATCGGCTTCCTCATCCCGATCGCCCTGATCCTGGGCGGGCTCGGCGTCATCGCCTTCATCTGGTGCCTGCGCAGCAACCAGTACGAGGACCTGGAAGGAGCCGCCTGGCGCATCCTCGACGACGATGACGACGAGCCGCCGGCCGACCGGAACAAGCCTCAGGCCTGACCATCCCGTGCCTGCCCGCAGGCGGACGCGCGGTCCAGCAGCAGCTTGCGTTCCCGCGCGTTGCGGGCAAGGCCCGCCGCTTGCTCGAAGGCCGCTGCTGCCTCGGCGAGCCGCCCGAGCTGCTGGAGCAGGTTGCCCCGGACGCTCGGCAGGAGGTGGTAGTCCTCCAGCATCGGCTCGGCGGCAAGCTCGTCCACCAGCGCCAGTCCCGCCTCCGGCCCGAACGCCATCGCGACCGCGACGGCGCGGTTCAGTTCCACGACCGGCGAGGGGGCCAGCTGCGCCAGGGCGGCGTACAGGGCCGCGATGCGGATCCAATCGGTCTCGGCAGCCGTCCGCGCCCGCGCATGGCAAGCCGCAATGGCGGCCTGAAGCCCGTATGTACCCAGCCGCTTCGACAGGGCCTCCGCACGTTCCAGGGCCGTCAGCCCTCGCCGGATGAGCAGATGGTCCCAGCGTGAGCGGTCCTGCTCCAGGAGCAGGATCGGCTCGCCGTCAGGCCCGGTCCGTGCCTTGGCGCGCGATGCCTGGATCTCCATCAGCGCCAGGAGGCCGTGTGCCTCCGCCTCGTCCGGCACCAGGCCGACCAAGATGCGGCCAAGGCGCAGCGCTTCCTCGCACAAAGCAGGGCGCATCCAGTCCTCGCCGGCCGTGGCCGCATAGCCTTCATTGAACACGAGGTAGACGACCTCCAGGACTGACTGGAGCCGCTCCGTCCGATCCCACCCTCGTGGCGTCTCAAACGGCACCCCCGCTTCCTTGAGTGTGCGCTTGGCCCGGACGATCCGCTGCGCGATCGTCGGCTCCGCTGTCAGGAACGCGCGAGCGATCTCTGCCGTGGAGAGGCCGCAGAGCAGGCGCAGGGTCAGGGCCACTCGTGCGTCCGGCGGCAGCACGGGATGGCAGGCCGTGAAGACGAGGCGAAGGAGGTCGTCGCCGATATCGTCGTCGAGGGCCTCGCCCCTTTCCATGCCCTCCATCTCCTGGAGGATCTCGACCTCGCGCTCCAGCTCGGCATGCTTGCGGTGCTGGAGGGAGCGACTGCGGAACAGGTCGATCGCGCGATGCTTGGCCGTGGCCATGAGCCAGGCACCCGGGCGCTCGGGAAGGCCGGTGGCCGGCCAGCGCTCGAGGGCCATGACCAGCGCCTCCTGCGCCAGTTCCTCGGCGAGGCCGACATCGCGCACGAGCCGCATGAGCCCGGCGATCAGCCGGGCCTGCTCGATCCGCCAGACGGCCTCGATGGTGCGCTGGATGTCGGTGGCCTTCACAGCCACCGATCAGAGCATTGCGGTCCCGGCGATGCAACGGGCGACGGTAGCCTATCGCTGCCGCGGCTGTCCTGCCTGGTCCTGCATGCCCGGCAGCCCCGACGCCGCCTCCTGCACGTCGGCAGGAAAGTCGGACATCTCCTGGACCTGGCGGACCTCGATGATCTCGTTGTCGGAGGCGGGGCAGCGCGAGGCCCACTGGATCGCCTCGTCGCGCGACGATACCTGGATCATCCAGTACCCGCCCACGACCTCCTTCGCTTCAGCGAACGGGCCGTCCGTCACCTTCGGCCTGCCGCCGGCAAAGCTGACCCTTGCTCCCATCGACGGCGGATGCAGGCCGTCCAGGGCCAGCAGCACGCCCGCCTTCTGCAACTCCTCGTTGTACCTCATCATGGCCGCGACGGCCTCGACATCCGGGACGGTGCCCGGCTCGGCCGTCTCGTAGCCCTTCGGGATCATCAGCATCATGAACCGCATCATCTCTTCTCCTGAATAAGGTGAAGGAAGCAATGGCGGCATCCGCGGCGGCCATGTTCCTCCTCTTCGTCACGACGAAGAACGGCCCGCCGGATCGACAGGCGTCGGAAGAAAAATGTCGCCTGCGCCATCGGCCGCCCTGGTGGCGGCTTGCCCCTGAGGCCCGAACGGAAGCCGAGACGGTCAGCAATGGACAGCACGGGAACCGTCTATCGGTTCATCCGCTACTACCCTGTCGATCCGCATTCATTGGAGAGAGTTCATGTCCACCCTGCGCTTGCTGTTGGCACTCGCTCTGCTGGCTTCCGGCAGCCTCACGCTTTCTGCCTGCAACACGTTGGGCGGTGCTGGCGAGGATCTCTCTGAAGGCGGCGACGCGATGTCAGACGCGGCCGACGACGCCGAGGACTGAGAAGGCGACGAGCCACGGACGCCGGGTTCCTTCACTACACTGCATCGTCCTCGCTCGCACCCGATGGACGATAGGAGACCGAATTGGACGTAGTGCGCATCCTGATCGCCATTCTTCTTCCGCCACTCGGCGTCTTCCTGCAGGTCGGCATCGGCCTGCAGTTCTGGCTCAACATCCTGTTGACCCTGCTCGGCTACATCCCGGGCATCATCCACGCGATCTACATCATCCTGAAGCGGTGAACTCGCCGGCGGCCGGTTTTCCGGCGGCCGGTCGTTCCCCATCCTGCGCTGGTGGCGCCGCAAGGCCGACCCGGTAACGGGAAATGTACAGGCTCCTGACTCGGCTGCTCGTGATCATGAACAGCCGGACAGGTTGGGACGCCTTCGTCCTGGTCGACAGCGCGGGGATGGCCATTTTTGGCTGTGGCCAATCCGCCACAAAAATCGACTGGCCAACCAAAACCAGCGTGATGACGAAGGCCAGGTGGAACCTCCCACGAGGCTGCCAAACGGCCAGATTGGTGCCCTCAGCCTCCGGTAGACGTCCGTCCCTGGCGATCCGTTCCCGCCAATATCACTGATATATCCTGGGCTTATCCCGACTCTGCGCCTGGGCACGTTTTACAGTTAAAGAATGTATAAAATTTCATGGTTATTTGATGCTATAGGGAATCCGGAAAAATAAAAGTTTTCCGCAGTAATGGTGCGCTATTTTGCGCAACTGACAATTGGCCTACCACTTTGACTATCCCCACTGGCAACGCCACTGCCGTAAAGGCGTGGTTGATCCGGGGCATTAGCTTAACGAAGCGTAATGTCTTCTCTGACTGGGGAAGGTCAACAGTGATGTCGATGCGTTCAACTGCGTTCGCGGTAACGATGGCGCTTGCCGTATTTTCAGGGTCAATGATTTCATCGCCGGCATCTGCTACCCACTTAGGCTACTGCGGTGGCAAGTATCAGACCGGCAACAAGTTTTGGGAAACCAAGGAGCCGAGCGTGTCGACGGTGCTGAGCCACCTGCCGTTGAGCAAACGGAAGACGTCGGGCAACATCGTGTCGCTCAACTATGCCAGGAACTCGTCGGGCGACCTGATCTACCAGTCCTACTTCGACGACCACTGGAAGAATATCTTCGGCACCAGCACGTCCAGCGGGTACGGGCGAAAGTTGGCTGGTTCCTGGGTTCCCTCGGCCAGCACGAGCTGGGGCATCCCGACCTGGCTCAACCGGAAGAACCTTTCCGAGTGCGTCGTCGACGGCAAGGAGTCGGCGATCTGCCTGGGTATCCCCAGCGGGCGGATCAACGTGTCGTCGCTCGGGCACCACAGTGGCTGGGCCATCCTCGACACGGCCAAGATGAACAGCAGCCTTGGACAGTATGCCTGCCTCACCTATGAGGTGATGTTTTCCAGCAACTTCGACTTCAAGAAGGTGGACGGCAAGCTACCGGGCCTGACCAACACGCCGCCAAGGACGAGCCCGCCCAACGACCATCTGTGTCAGGGGCGCAACCGCCTGAAGAACACGGGTGCCACCTTCTCCACGCGGCTGGGATTCACCGATGCCGGCGGGTCGTCGGAAGTCGCCACGACCAAGCTGATGAACAATTTCAAGAACGATATGTTCGGCTACAACTGCTCGTCGGACGGAAGCAGCTCGAACAACGAGTTCCTCACCGAGATGCACGCCCAGGACCCGAAGGGAGCGTTGCAGGTCATCAAGCGCGGGGTCTGGTACAGGTTCGAGCACGAGATCAACCTGAACACGAACTACGACTCGTCCAAGAACGAGTATTCCGGTGCCACCAGCAAGGTCTGGCTGTACCGCAAGAGCGACAATGCCCTGCTGCAGTCGTTCAGCAAGAAGGACATGTTTTCATTCGACGCGGACAATAACGGCCGGTCCGAGCTCTATCCGCTGATGCCGCGAACCAGCAGTGCCAAGAAGGTCAGCGGCATCTTCCTCTCGATCCAGCAGGGCGGCAACCTTCCGGGCTCCGGTCCCTGGTCCCTGAACCACGTGATCGCGCTGCGCAGCTTCGGCCTGTTCCTGAAGTGAGCTGAAGCATGCTGGCGGCGGCCATCCGCCGCCGTCAGCCCTGCGTTCCGACAGGCTCGCCCTTCATGCAGCGATCCAGGGTGTCCGGCGGGAGCAGGCCCAGCTGCATGAAGAAGCCCAGGAAGTCGAAATAGTTGTAGGCTTCCAGGACCTTCCCATCGGCGACACGGGCATGGATGGCACCTTTCGCGGTCGCCTGCCGCCCGTCCGACATCCGCCCGGTAAAGGTGCATAGCGCCGCCATCCACCCGTCCTGCTCGACATAATGGTTCACCTCGAGCCGGGTCTCCTGGAGCAGCCGACAAAGATGCTGGTGAAAGGCCTTGTACGCCTCCGCACCCACCAGCGGTTGCCGGCCCAGGCCATGCCAGCAGCTCTCGGACGTGCACATCTCGTCGATGGCGGCGGGATCACGTTCGACCCATACCCGATGTGCCCAGGTTTCCAGCGTGTCCAGCATGCCGTTCCTCCCTCGACTGCGGCTGTTCCGTGCCACGGTTCGGGTTCAGCATAAACTGTTCGGTCTGAATTGGCACCGGTTCACAGATGGGCAATATGTTCTTGTCCATCCTCATCTGAAGCGAGCCATGGTTTTACTGTGCAGGACGGCAGCGAAGGCCCGTGCCTCAGGAATGACCCATGACCGGCTCGCCGTTCATGCAACGGCTGAAGGTATCGGGCGGCAGCAGTCCCAGCTGGACGAACAGGCCCAGGAAGTCGAAGTGGTTGTAGGCTTCCACGATCTTCCCGTCGACGATGCGGACATGGATCGCGCCGTTCATGGCAACCTCGCGTCCATCGGCGGCCCGTCCGGTGAAGGTGCACAGCGTCGCCAGCCAATCGTCCTTCTGCATGTGATGGTCGATCACGAGGTTCGTGTCGCGCAGTAGCGTGCACAGGCTGCGGTGGAACGCCTTGAACTGCTCGGGCCCCAGCAGGGCCTGCATGCCCAGCCCATGGGAACAGGCATCCGGAGATCGCAGTTCGTCGACCGCGGAAAGGTCCCGCTCGACCCATACGCGCCGTGCCCAGGTTTCCAGCGTCGCCAGCATGTCGTCCTCCCCTTCCGCAGCGCAATGGCTGACCGGTTGCCTACGATATACGCGAGACCATGAGGTTTGACGCGGGAATTATACTTGGCGGTTACTGTCAGCGCAGCCCGAAGCGGATCGGTACCGTCACGTCCAGGCGCGCCATCCTGACCTCCTCGGGCATGGCCGGCATAGGCTGGGCACGTTCCAGCATCGTGCCGACCTCGCGGTCCAGGATGGCGTAGCCCGAGCCTTCCACGATCTTCCAGCCCAGCAGCCGGCCGGACCGGTCGATCGTGAAGCGCAGCAGGACCGTTCCCTCCTGACCGCGCGAGCGCGCGAGCCTCGGGTACTCCTTGTGGCGCTCCAGCCAAGCCGAGAGGAGCGCGAAATAGTTCTGCAAGTCGCCGACCTGTCCGCCGCCCTGGCTGGCATCGCCGCTGCCGGCATCGGGTGCCGCTGTATTGCCGGTGGACCCGCTCCCCGTACCTGGCGGCGGCGGTGCGGCCTTCGCAACCTCCTGCTCGGCCACCGGCTCCGGGCGCGGGGGACGGGGCCTGGGAGGACGGCGCGCCGGCGGAGGAGGCGTCTGCGCGACCGGACGCGCCTCCACGGGCTCGGCCGCCACGACTTCCTCTACCTGCACCGGCTCCGGCGGCTCGACGGCTGCTACTTCTTGCGTCGGCACCGCATCGGGAGGCGGTGGCTCGGCTTCGGCGGCTTCGGTCGGCGGCACCGTCTCGCTCGGCACCGCATCCACCGGAACTTCCTCGGCCTCGACGACGGACATCTCCTCCACCGGCGCCGGTGCCTCCTCGACGGCTGGTGCTTCTTCCTCGACGGTCGCGACGTCCTCGATGACGTCGATCGCGTCGGCCGTCGGCAGTTCGGTCGGCGCCGTGGCACCCGCCGTGCTTCCGGCCGGACCCATGGCCACCGCCAGTCCACCGGTGCCGATGGCCACCGCGCCGGCCTGATCGGGTTCCGGGGCCAGCCAGAGCCAGGCGCCTACCAGCGCATGAGCCATGATCGAGCCACCGACGGCCCAGGGGTGGGCTGCCTGCATCGCCCTTCCTTCAGCGCGCCTGGACGGCGGCCGTGGGTGCGGCTTCCGCGATCAGCAGGACCTTGGCGAAGCCTGCACCCGAGATGGTGCCCATCAGGCGCATCACTTCGCCATAGGCGATCGACCGGTCGCCACGCACATAGATGATCCGCTCGGGATCTTCCCCCGCCAGCGCCTGGAGCCGCTGGCCAAGCTCGGTCGTCGGCACATCGTCCTCGCCGACGAACACGGCACCCGTCCGGTCGATGCTGACGATCAGCGGCTCCTGGGGCTCGCCCAGCCGCTTCGCATCGGTCTTGGGCAGATCCACCGGCACGCCCGCCATCATGAGCGGTGCCGCCACCATGAACACGATCAGCAGCACCAGCATGACGTCGACGAGCGGCGTCACGTTGATCTCTGCCAGGGGACGATAGCCGCCGCTGCCCCCGCCGCCGGCGGGCGTGATCGCCATCTATTCGGCCGCCTGCAGCATGGCGGCGTTGTGCCGCTCGCGGGTCAATTCGCCACCGATCTTCGCGATCGTGCGGTCGAGCCGCTGGCCGAGCCGGCCCAGGTCCGTCGTCAGCTTGTTGTAGGCCATGACCGCCGGAATGGCGGCAATTAGGCCGATGGCCGTGGCGAACAATGCCTCGGCAATGCCGGGAGCCACGACCGCGAGGCTCGTATCGTTGGAGGCCGCGATGCCTGCAAAGCTGTGCATGATGCCCCAGACCGTACCCAGCAGGCCGACGAAGGGAGAGATGGAGCCGATCGTGGCGAGCATGGGCAGCCCCGGCTCGGCCTGGCGCAGGTGATCCGCCGCCGCCTCGCGCATCGACTGCTCGATTCGGGTACGCCATTCCGCCCGGCTCTCACGGGGATCGTGCTCGCGCCACTCGGCCAGGCCGACATCGAGCATGCTGGAGGCCATGGGCCCCAGCTTCCCGACCGGCCGTGCCGCGGCATCGCCGCGTGCCGCATGCCGCTCCAGCCGGATCGCCTGGCGGCGCAGGGCACCGATCCGGAACAGCTTGTCGATCAGGATCGCCCAGCAGGCGACGGAGGCCAGCACCAGCAGGATCATTACGCCCTGCACCACCGGATCGGCCTGCAGGAACAGGGAGAGTGGCGAAAGATCCGGTGCCGCATGGCCCGTGACAGCCTCGGCGGGAAGTCCTGCCTGAGCCGCCGGGTCGATGTTGCCCGAAGCTGCCGGATCGACAGGCAGGGTCTCGGGTGCGGGATCAGGGTCCAACGGTCAGCCTCGCATGGTCACTTGTTGAAGCCGGCCGGCGTACGGGTCGCGAGCGCCAGCCGCGGAAAACAGTGGGCGGCCTCGCCGGACGCTCCGCAGGCCAGGACGTCGTTGACCAGGATGCTGCCCAGCCCGTCGCAAGGAAGGTCGGTCAGGTCGAACAGCTTGACGCTGGTCTTGGCGGCACGCAGCGGGCCCGTTTCCAACGCCAGGCGCCGATCGATCACGCCGTCGCTGCGGAACAGGACAAGATCGAGCTTCAGGCTCTGCAGCGCTTCCGCGCCCTCGTTGCCGACGACCAGATAGACCCTGCAGCCCTGCTCGACCGGCTCCAGGCGGTTCAGTTCCAGCCGGATCGGCGCCGGGTCCATCGCCAGCGCCGCACCGCCGCTCATCCATGCCACCACGGCACCTGCCAACATCCGCCGCATGGCGCCACGTCCGTTCCGTTCACGACGGCGCGCGGTTACCACGCGTTCCATGGGCGACCAAGACAAACCGACCTTCCCTGGAATTAGAAGAAATGCAATCTGCTCAACCAGTTAGCCGTGACGCCGCACGCCGCCGACGGTCCAGGCGGGGCAGTCAGGGAACATAGCTCATCGGCTGCCCGCTCACCGGGTGCGGCACGATTCCCATCGGCAGGCCATAGACCGCCTCCAGCATGTCCTCGCGCATCAGCTCCCTCGTCGCACCATGCGCCAGCAGGCGACCCCGGCGCAGCGCCGCCAGCTCGTCGCAGAAGCGCGCGGCCAGGTTGACGTCGTGGAGGACCAGCAGGATTGCAAGGCCACGCTTGTGGCTGAGCTGGCGGACCAGGCGCAGCACCTCGAACTGATGGGCCACATCGAGGGCGGAGGTCGGCTCGTCCAGCAGGAGGCAGGCAGCGTCATGGGCCAGCAGCATGGCCAGCCAGGCGCGCTGCCGCTCGCCACCGGAAAGGCTGCCGACTTCACGGTCGCCGAAGGCATCCACCTGTGCCAGGGTCATGGCCTCGTCGACCTTGGCGTGGTCGTTCGAGGAGAAGCGGCCGAGCGGCCCGTGCCAGGGATAGCGTCCGAGCGCTACAAGCTCCCGCACCAGCAGCCCCGGCGCCACCGGTGGCGATTGCGGGAAGTAGGCGGCCTTGCGGGCGAACGCACGGTCCTTCCAGCTGTCGAGCGACGCGCCGACAAGGCGGATCATGCCCTTGCTCGGCGAGAGCTGCCGCGCCAGCAGCTTCATCAGCGTCGTCTTGCCCGACCCGTTATGCCCGATCAGGCCCAGGACCCGGCCGGGCGACACGGTGAGGGTCACATCCTGCAGGAGCCACCTGCCGGCGATCTGGAACCCAACCTGGTTGGCTTCGAACAGGGCGGCGCTCTTGGTCGTTGTCATGGGAGGACTTCTGCTGTGGGGATGAGGGGCGCGTAGTATCCGTGGTGTTGGGGGCCGGCCAGGCGGTGCCATGGTCGTTGCCGGTGACACGGGATGGCGGGCTTGGCTGATAACTGCGGTCGTCGCTGCGGGCCTGCATGACCAGTGCCGACACTGGATGGGGCTCGTATCCTTGCATCCAAACACAGCCATCCTGTGAAGCTGGTACTGGCGTCCATGCTGGCTCGGGGCGGGACCGATGTCGCCGACCTCGTCACCGTCCTCCTCGGGCCTTGCTCCGTCCCCTTCTGCCCGAGGCCCGGCACAGGCAGCGGATGCCATCGTGCCCGGGCAGCCGAGGATCATGCGTCCGCGAACGCAGCCAGGCCGCCCGCGCATAGCTGGCGGCCCGCACCACCTGCAACATCAATTCAGCACCCAGGAAATAGAATGTAGTAATTCCAGTTCATGTCATTGTGACGGCAAGCCTGCTGCAGCTTCTCGTTCAGTTGACCGTCCGCCGGGTATGCCTGCTCGACCCGCCTGATCCTCAGGCACAGGCTAGGATGGCTGATGACGGGCGCAGGATCTTGTTGTTCGTCGGCATTGGCTGCCTCTTCCCTTGGATGATGCCAATCGCGCAATCGAAGCGATTTGACCGGACGTGAAGCGAGTGGCCGGCCGCATTACTTCCGGTCGGCCGCAGCCAGCAGGCTCTGACCGGTCCTTTGCCCGTTTTCTGCGCCGCTTTGCTTGCGACGCTGCGGCCGCACTCGAGGTCGGGGCTTTGCTGGACGACGGACCGGCAGTCCTCCATGAATCCAGCCGGCCACCGCGCATCACGTTTCCGAGGGTCGTCAAGAACAGACCTTGGCTTCGTGTAGAATCCGGAGTAATAAGATCGCACCGGGAGTGCGTCGTCCTCAGGGGCGTGCCCGCGATGTTTTGGACAACCCAGAAGGGAAGTTGCGCATGAGTGACGGAACTCGCGTTGCGAGGCGCGTCCTGCTGGCCGGCGCCGCCGGTGCCGCAGCACTGCCCATCATGCGCAGCCGTCATTCCTTTGCGCAGAATGCCAAGACCAGGATCAGCTTTGCTTGGCCCTTCGCGAACGGCCAGAAGGGTATCCGGGATCTGGCGGCAAGCTTCAACGAGCAGAGCAACTCGATCGAGGTCGAGGTCCAGATCGTCCCGCAACTGCAGGCGATCCCGAAGCTCACGACCGCCTTTACCAGCGGAGCCGGCCCGGACTGCCTGGCGATCTCCGACATCTGGCTGGCGCAACTGGCCGGCGGCGGCTGGCTGGAAAGCCTGGAGCCCTATCTCCAGGCCTCCGGGATCGAGGCGGACATCACGCCCGCCTCGATGGGCATCGCGCGGATGTACAATAATACAGCCTACTATATCGGCTTCGTCGTCGAAGCTTTTACCCTCTTCTACAACAAGAAGCATTTTGCCGCGGCCGGACTGACCGAGCCGCCGGCCACGCTCGACGAGTTCCGTGTACATGCCGAGAAGCTGACCGACGCTTCGAACAACAAGTTCGGCTACTATGTCGAGGGCGGCGACGGGTGGAGTTTCCAGCAATGGACTACCTGGGCCATCGGGACTGGCGGACTCGGGGTGAATCGTACCTTCTTCGATGCGAATGGCCGCTGCGTCCTGAACTCGCCGCAGCACGCTGACGGCCTGCAGCAATGGGTCGACCTCTACCAGAAGAGCAAGGTGTCGCCGCCGGCCTCTGCGGTCGGGACCTTCCAGGACCAGATCAGCGCCTTCAGCGCCGGCCAGGTCGCCATGAACTTCGGGTGGGGCTCGTTCCTCTCGATCATGGCCAAGGGCGTGGGGGAGGAAAATCTCGGCACCGCCAGGACTCCGGCGGGACCGACCGGCTCGAACTTCTACTTCGCCGGCAATGGCTTTGCGCTGAACGCTGCTTCGCCCAACAAGGAAGCAGCATGGGAGTTCATCCGGTTCTTGCTTCGCCCGGAAAACAACGCACCATGGAATCGCGAATACGGTGCTATTCCGACCAATATCAGGACATGGGACCAGGAGTGGCTGAAAAAGCCCATCTATGAACCGATTCTGGCCATGCTGAGCGACACTCCGTCGCTGGTTTACCATCCCCGTTACATCCCGGGCTACGGTAGCTTCCAGAGCCAGTTCAGTCCGCCGCAGATCCAGAAGACCCTGCTGGGTGGACAGACCGCGGCTCAGCATCTCGAGCAGATCGCTTCGGCCTTGAACGAGTTGCGCAACAAGAACCTTTGACCCTCGGCCGTGGATCTCCCGGCCGCTTCGGCCAGTGACGTCCACAGATCCGCAGGTCAAGATGAACGGGATCGGCAGCAGGATACCGGCGCAACTGTTCCCTTACATCCTCGTGGCGCCGGTCACCCTTCTGGTCGCGGCTGGTGTCGTGGTTCCCGTCGCCTACATCGTTTCGCTGGGCTTCTACGACTTCTCGCCCTATCTGGCCCGCGTCGCCACCTGGGTCGGCGTCGGCAATTATGTGCTGGTACTTACCGATCCCGTCTTCTGGTCGTCCTTGCGCGCCTCCGTCTACTGGGTGATCGGCTCGGTCATCCCGCAGTTCCTGCTGGGCCTGGCCATGGCGCTCCTGTTGAACCAGGTCGTTCCGCGGCCGGGGCATCGTCCGGACGATCGTGATGGCTCCATGGGCGGTGTCCGGCATCGTGACCGGGACGATCTGGCTCTGGCTGTTCGATGGCTCGATCGGCTTTGCCAACGATCTGCTCATGCGGACCGGGCTCGTCGCCTATCCGGTGGCCTGGGGCATCTATCCGGAGACGGCATGGCTCACCTTGTTCGCCGCCAATGCCTGGCGCGGCGCCCCGTTCTTCGCGATCGTGCTGCTCGCGGCGCTTCAGTCGATCGACGGGGTGCTCTACGAGGCGGCCAAGATCGACGGCGCATCGCGCTGGCGGCGCTTTTGGCACATCACCCTGCCGCTCGTGTCCAGCGCCATCGTCCTCGCCACGCTGCTGCGGGCCTTGTGGACGTTCAACTTCATCGACCTCATCTGGATGATGACCCGCGGGGGGCCGATGGACGCAACCAAGACCCTGCCGCTCTACATCTTCGACGTCGCCTACCAGCGCGGCGACTTTGGCTATGCCGCTTCTTTGTCCGCGGTCCTCTGCCTGATCCTGATGGGATTTGCTGTCTGCTACTGGCAGCTCCACCGCCTGGTCGACCGGGGAGCGTGAGGTGACGGACGTCGACATCCGCGTTGGGCCCGGCAGGAAGGCGCTCACCTATCTCGCCGCTTCCGTTCTGGTCCTGTTCACCCTGTTCCCGATCTACATCCTGGTGATTTCGTCCCTGAAGGGGCCGGACGAGCTGTTCACCTACCCGCCGAGCTACTGGCCGGACCTGCCGACGCTGGAGAACTACATCCGGGCACTGAGCGAGAGCAGGCTGGTGACGCTCTACCTGAACAGCCTGCTGGTGGCGGCCGGGGCCTGTTCCGTGACGATCGCCATGGCGATCTTCGCCGGCTTTGCCATGGCCAGATTCGAATTCAGCGGCCGCTCGATCGTGATCGCCCTGTTCCTGCTGGCCCAGATCGTCCCGCAGGTCGTCATGCTGATCCCGGTCTTCTCGATGTTCAAGGCGCTGGCCCTGGTCGATTCGAGGTTCGGGCTCCTGATCGTCTACGTGGCGATGCTGCTGCCGTTCTCGGTGATCATGATGCGCGGCTTCTACCTGGAGATCCCGGTGCAGCTCGAGGAGGCCGCCATGATCGACGGCTGCTCGCGCCTGGGCGCGCTCCTGCGGGTGGTCCTGCCGGCGGCGCTTCCCGGCCTCGTCGCGACGACGATGTACGGCTTCATCAACAGCTGGAACGAGCTCTTGTTCGCCGTGATCCTCATCAACAGCCCGAAGCTTCAGACCCTGCCGGTCGGAATCATGAGCATGGTCGACGAGGCCGGCTCCGAGCGCGGCCTGATGCTGGCCGTGGCGGTGATGGCGCTCGTCCCCAGCCTCGTCCTGTTCGGCTGGATCCAGCGCTACCTGACCTCCGGCCTGGCCGCTGGCGCGATGAAGGGCTGAGCCTGGAGCCCGGCCTCAGGCGTCCGGCACCGCTATCCCCGGCATGGCCAGCGACCGATAGCAGCTCTCGACCAGCGCCATCGTGTGCCAGGCATCCTCGACCGAGGTCGCCAGCACCTGGTCCTCGCCGGCGGCAAAGCGCTGCAGGTTCGCCATCACGCCGATGAACGCATCCGGGAACCAGCTGCCGCACAAGGTCACCTGCTCCCACGGCCCACCCTTGCGCGCCAGCCACAATTCGTCCGGTTCGCCCGCCGGATAGTCGAGCAGGAGCCCGAGCTTCACCATCGCGGCACCCTGGTCGCCCTCGAACCGGAAGCTCGCATCCTGGAAGCGGCGGCCGAAATCGTGGTGATGGTTGATCGACAGAGTGACCCGCCGGTCGTCGTCGCCATAGTCCAGGATCGCCGAGGTCCGCGTCTGCGCCAGCCGCGTCGACGGATGCCCGCAGGATCGCGCGAAGACCGAGCGGGGATTGCCGGCCACGCTGCGGATCATGTCGAGATAGTGGATCGAGTGCGAGACGATCTCGACCCGCTCGTTGGCCAGCAGATGCGGAAACAGGTGCCAGGGCGTCACCAGGTTCAGATGCACCTCGACGTCGATCAGCCGGCCGAGCAGGCCACGGCGCAGCGCATCGGCAACCCCCATCATCATCGCGGAGAAGCGCAGCTGGAAGTTGACCGCCGCGGTCAGGCTGCGCTCCCGGCAGACGTTGCGGATGGCCGTCGCCGCTTCCAGGTCCAGCCCCATCGGCTTTTGCAGGAGCACCACCGAGCCTGCCGGCAGGCGCGACAGGATGGCATGGTGCGCCACCGGCGGTGCCGCCACGTCGACCACGCAGCCCGGCGTCGCCACCGCTTCCTCCATGGTGGCGAACACGCGCGGCACCCCGAACCGCGCCGCCAGCGCGCGCGCCTTCTCCTGGTCCAGGTCGAACAGCCCGGCCACCGGGAAGCCCGCCTTGCGATAGGCTGGCAGGTGCGCGTCCGCCGCGATCCCGCCCGTGCCGACGATCACGATCGGCCGCGGGTTCGAGGGCAGGGGATGCTCCTGGCGCAGGTCGGCCGGCACGATCATCGGACAATCTCCAGGATCTGCCGCTGCGCCCGTTCCAGCAGCGCGGCACTGGGCTCGGCCGTGGTCGTCGCCTGCGCCAGCATGTCGTCGACCACATGCGCGATCGCCGCCAGGTGCCGCGAGACCGGCAACGACCTGGCCTGCGCGTGGAGCGCGTCGAGCTTGTGGTAGTAGGGGATCGTCCGGTTGACCTCCGGGTCGCTCCAGGTCGAGCGGCGCACGCCGATGGCGCCTTCCGTGGTAGTGAGCCTGTCCATCGCGGGCGTCGCCAGGTGCCGCAGGAAGCGCCAGGCCAGATCCTTGTTGCGCGACCCCGAGGCAATCGCCAGCACCCAGAACACGTTGAGCGACAGGCTCTGCCCGCCAGGCGCGCAGGGAATGGGGGCGACATCGACCAGCCCCTTCACCCTGCTCTCCGCCCAGGTCTCGCCGAGCGCCGCAAAGCCGAACCAGTTGGTCATCAGCGCGACCTTGCCGGCGCAGAACAGGAGGCCCGACTGGACGCTGTCCAGCGTGCGCGCGTCGGGCGCCATGGCATCCTGGTCGTTCGCCAGCCTGCGGATGAAGTCGAGGGCCGCGACGGCCTGCGGCGTGACCAGCGTGGGCGTGCCATCCGCCGCGAACGGCTCGCCGCCGCGCGTCCAGACATGGATGCAGAAGTCGTAGAAGCCGTTATGCCCGTCCGGGAACAGTGCCAGCACCGTGCCATACTGCTCCTGATCCGGCGCATGCAGCGCGCGGGCAGCCGCATGGAAGGCGTCCCAGGTCTCCGGCACGCCGATTCCCGCGGCCTGCAGCAGGTCGCGGCGATAGATCAGGCATTGCGGCCCGTCATGATAGGGCATTCCCCAGAAGCCGCCCTCGAACTGCTGGAGCTGGAGCAGCGACGAACTCCAGCCCTCCGGGAACCCCTTGACCGGGGCGCTGGCGAGCCAGGGCCGCAGGTCCAAGATCAGCCCATCCGCCTGCGCGCGGGCCAGCCAGTCGGTCGAGAGGAACGCGATGTCGAAGCTGCCGTCCGCCAGCTCCCGCCGTGCGAACAGGGCCTCCTCCATGGGGTTCAGGTCCATCGCCACCGCATCCAGCCAGGCGTCCACGCCGCTGGCGGCGACGAAAGCCGCGAACTGCTTGGCGATGGCGCTCTCGAACGCGTCGAACTTGCGTACCGCGATGCGAAGCGTGCTGGTCACGACCGGCTCCCCCTGATGACGAGGCCCGCCTCGCTGCCGATGGCCGCGGCGGTAGCCTCAAGATGGGGCAGGAGCGCATCCAGGTCCGGCCCGTCCTTGTACTTCAGCGTCGAAATGGTGAGTGCTGCCCCGATCGACGATCCAGGCGACCCTACCGGCACGCCCAGGTCGAGCGTACCGACGAACCGCTCCCCCTCCGAACGCTCATGGCCGCGCACACGCAACGCCTCCAGCCGTCGGCTGAAGGCCTCACGCGCCGCTTCCTGTTCCATGGCCCATTCCGGCAGCCGCGCCAGCAGCGCGTCGCGCGCCTCCGACGGCAGGTGCGCCAGGAGGATCCGGCCGGATGTCGTGTGCAGCGGTGAGTGCAGCGAGCCCACCTCGACCGACAGCCGGAACGGCCGCGGGCTTTCCTCCTGCGCCAGCACCAGCACGCGATCCCGATAGAGCACGCTCAGATGGCAGCTCTCCCGGACTTCGCTCGATAGCCGCCGCATCCAGGGCTGGGCTGCCGCCAGCAGGTCCTCGTACGGCGAATGCGTCCTGGACAGCTCGAACAGCTTCAGCGTCAGCGCATAGCCGCCCGTATCGGCGTCGCGGCGCAGATAGCCGCGCACCTCAAGGCAGGTGAGCAGCCGGAAGATCTCGCCCGCCTGGCGGCCCAGCGCCCGCGCGATCTGCGCCTGGCTCACCGGCACCGCCTGGTCGGAAAGATACTCCAGCACGTCCAGCGCCTTCTCGACCGCCGGCACCGAGTATTTCGCCCGGCGCTCCTCCGCGGTCAGCATCCCCGCCACGACCCTATCCCGCGTCCACGGGCGTCCGCCGCTCGACCAGGTAGAGATGCTCGCACACCAGCACCGCTTCCTTGCGCTGGTTCACCATCTCGATTCCCTCCACCACGATCCCGTGCGTCCTGCGCCTGGGATGGTCGCGCTTCTCGGCGATCCTGGCGGTCACGTTGATCGTGTCGGCGATGAAGACGGGCCGAATGAAGCGCAGCCGGTCGTAGCCGTAGGACATGGCGCGTGGATTGATCGTGCTGGCGGTCATGCCGATGCCGACGCTGAACACCAGCGTCCCGTGCGCGATCCGCTGCCCGAAATCCTGCGTCTTGCACCACTCCGCGTCCATGTGGTGCGGGAAGTGGTCGCCGGTCTGCCCGGCATGGATGACGATGTCGCTCTCGGTGATGGTCCGCCCGAACGTCTTGCGCTCGAAGCCGACCTCGTAGTCCTCGAAGAACTGCTCGACGATCATGCCGTCCTCCGCTCAGCCGGCGACGAACTTCACGCACATGGGCGTGCCCGTGCGAATCGGGTTGCCCGTGTCGGTCAGCGATCCGTCCTCGGCGTTGCGCCGGAACACGGTGATCACGTCGGCATTCTGGTTCGCGACCAAGAGGTGCCGCCCGGACGGCGAGAGGCCGCAATTGCGTGGCGTGCTGCCCCCGCAAGGCACGTGCCCGACGGGCGCCAGCGCACCGGTCGTCGCGTCCACCGACAGGATCGCCACGCTGTCATGCCCGCGGTTGCAGCCATACAGGAACCGCCCGTCCGGCGAGATCTGCAGGTCCGAGCTGTCGTTGGGCATGGTCGCCCCTTCGGGCAGCGTCGATACGGTCGCGATCTCCGTCAGGCTGCCGTCCATCCCGAACCGCAGGCTGCTGACCGTCGAGCCCAGCTCGTTGATCACGAACACCAGAGGCTCGGTCGGGTGCAAGGCGATGTGCCGGGGTCCGGCCCCCGGTGCCGCATGGTGGCTCCCCACCTTCTCTAGCTGTCCCTCACCAGTCAGCCGATAGACCAGCACCTGGTCGATGCCCAGGTCCGCCACCAGCACGAAGTCCGTTCCCGGCACCTGCAGCGCGCAGTGGGCATGCGAGCGCTCCTGCCGTTCCTTGTTCGGCCCGGTACCTCGATGGGCGACGCTGCCGACGGGCGGCAGCAGCCCGCCGTCTCCACGGATCGGCAGCACCACCACCGACTGGTCTGGCCCGCCTTCGCCCATGGCATAGTTGGCGATCAGAAGGACGCGGTCACCGTCCGCCAGGCTGGCATAGCAGGAGATGCTGCCGAGTGCCGGCTGCATGTTGATGTAGTCGAGCCGCCCAGCCTGCAGGTCGTACCGGTAGGCGGTGACGATGCCTTCCTTCCACCCGAACACCTCGCTCACCGCGTAGAGCGTGCGCCGCTTCGGATCGACCGTCAGGTAGCTAGGATTGTCGACATCGCCGACTTCGCTGACCAGCTCGGCGGCACCGGTCTCGTCGTCGAAGCGGAAGAGCGACAGCCCGACTCCGTTGGCCCCCTGGAAATAGGGCGCTTTGCGGTTCAGCGCGCCGACGAACAGATGGATGTGGTCGGCCATGCTTTTCTTCCTCCCGATGCGGCGTCCCGGCGTCGCGCCGATCTTGCGCCTTTCGCTCATATATGAAAATGACTTTTGTAGAAGAACAACGCGGCGTTCGATGCCGCGGTGAGCGGGGACCAGATGCCAACCGAGAACGACCTGCCGCTCGCGGGCCTGCTCGTGGTCGACATGAGCCAGTTCCTGTCCGGCCCCTACGCCTCGCTGCGGCTGATGGATCTGGGCGCGCGCGTCATCAAGATTGAGCGCCCGGACGGTGGCGACCTGTCCCGGCGTCTTTACTTGAGCGACACCGAGATCGGCGGCGATTCGACGATCTTCCACGCCATCAACCGCAACAAGCAGAGCCTGGCCCTCGACCTGAAGGACAAGGATGACCTGGAGGCGCTGAGGAAACTTCTCGCGGCCGCCGACGTCGCCATCCAGAATTTCCGCCCCGGCGTGATCGAACGCCTGGGCCTCGACTACGAAGCGACGAGGAAAATCAACCCGCGCCTCGTCTACGCCTCGATCACCGGCTACGGCGAGGAAGGCCCCTGGGTGAAGCTGCCGGGGCAGGACCTGCTGGCCCAGTCCCGCTCGGGCGTGATGTGGCTGAATGGCGACGAGGACCAGGGTCCCGTCCCCTTCGGCCTCGCCATCGCCGACATGCTGGCCGGTGCTGCCGTGGCCCAGGGCATCCTGGCAGCATTGGTCCGCCGCGGCATCAGCGGGGAGGGCAGCCATGTCGAGACCAGCCTCCTGGAAGCCCTGGTCGATTTTCAGTTCGAGGTGCTGACCACCTACCTGAACGACGGCCGCCGCCTGCCGCGCCGCTCCTCCTTCCGCAGCGCGCACGCCTATCTGTCGGCACCCTATGGCGTATACCCGACCAAGGACGGCTTCCTCGCCATCGCGATGACGCCGATCCCCAAGCTCGCCAGCCTCATGCAGATCGGCGGCCTGGAGCCGTACCTGGACGACCCGTCCACCTGGTTCACCGCCCGCGACGAGATCAAGGCGATCATCGCCCAGCACGTCGCCCGCGAGACCACCGACCATTGGCTGAGCATCCTCGAGCCCGCCGACGTGTGGTGCGCCAAGGTCCTGCAATGGCCGGAGCTGCTGGAAAGCGAGGGCTTCCAGGCGCTGGACATGCTGCAACTGGTCGAGCGCGACGACGGCGTGCGCATCATGACCACCCGCTCGCCCATCCGGGTGAACGGCGAGCGTCCGCCGACCTCGCGCGCCGCCCCCACCATCGGCGAGCATAGCGACGCCATCCGCCGGGAGTTCAACCTGTGAGCGTCACCCTGAAAGGCATGACCTGGAGCCATCCGCGCGGCTACGACCCGATGGTCGCCTGTGCGAAGCTCTGGCAGGAGAAGACCGGCGTCACGGTCCACTGGGACAAGCGCTCGCTCCAGGACTTCGAATCCTTCCCGGTCGACGATCTCGCGCGTGCCTACGACCTGATCGTGATCGACCATCCCCATGTGGGCCAGGTCACCGCCGAGAACTGCCTCCTGCCGCTCGACGTGCCCGGCCGCGAGGCGGAGCGGGCGGAACTGGAGAAGGCCTCTGTCGGGCCCTCCTACCGCTCCTATCGCTGGCAAGGCCGCCAGTGGGCCTTCCCGATCGACGCCGCCACCCAGGTCCAGGCGTTCCGCCCGGACCTCCTGCCGGCTGCGCCGACGCGGTTCGACGAGGTCCTGGAGTTGGCCCGCGCCGGCAAGGTGCTGATCCCGCTGCGCTCGCCGCACGCGTTGATGACCTTCGACACGCTGGCCGCCAATCTGGGCCATCCCTGCGCCACCCAGCCGGGCGACCTGCTCGACGAGATCACGGGCCACCGGGTGTACCGGCTGATGCAGGATCTGGCGGCGGCGGTTGATCCCACCTGCTTCGACATGGACCCGATCGCCGCGTCCGAGCGCATGGCGGAAGCAGGCTCACCCATCGCCTGCATCCCCTATACCTATGGCTACGTCAGCTACGCCCTGGAAGGCTTCCGCCCGAACCGCCTGGCCTTCGCGAACATCCCGGCCGCCGGCTCCAACGGCCCCGTCGGCGGCACGCTGGGCGGCACCGGCATTGCCGTCTCCGCCCGCACCCAGTACCCGCAGGAAGCCCTGGACTTCGCCTACTGGATCGCCAGCGCGGAGGTCCAGCGCGGCCCTTATGCCGCTGCCGGCGGCCAGCCCGGCCACGCCACCGCCTGGGAAGACCCGGAGGTCAACCGCCCCGTCGGCGGCTTCTACCTGAACACCCGCGCCACCCTCGAAGGCTCCTACCTGCGCCCGCGCCACGACGGCTACATGGCCTATCAGCCCGAAGCCTCGGACCGCATCAGCCAGGGCCTGCGGAAGGGCGAGGGCGCCGCCTCTGTCCTGGCCGACCTGAACCGGATGTTCCAGGCGAGCTTCCGGTGAAGCACAGATTATGGGTGACTAATAGCTCCAGCATTCTGTAGGACGGTGCCGATGGATCAGATCTGGAAATTGACTGGGCATGTCATGCTTGGCCCATTTCTGCGGCCTAATCGGAACAAGCTCAAAGACTGACGAACAAGTAGTATTCGTTGCGCTGAAGCGACCGCAAGCTATGAGGAGTGAGGCTAAAGTGGCAAATACTCGCGTGTTGAATTCAAATGACATCGATATCGCCGAATTCTACTTTCCTATCCTTGTTCAATGCGCTAAGAACCGGACTAAGATTACGTATGGAAAATTAGTTGAAACGGCGCAGCGTCAACCTTCTGCTCCTGCTTTTGTAAATGGCGAGACGGCAGTCGGAACAGGTAGACGGTTGTATGCCTTGCGGCTTCTAACAGTTGCGGCTCATCTCCCTGACTTAAGCCCGCTGGTTGTTCAGCAAGATACGGATCACCCCGGTGAAGGACTAATAAAAGTCCTGGGTAAAAATCCCGATCTAGATCCAATTTTCGACTACGATTGGTCTCATGTAGTTTCGCTATCTCATCAGGCTAAATTTTTTTAGGTCTGCTATAAAAGCAGGCCAACTAATTTTTTAAGTTTTTGTATCTGCAGTTAAGCATTCGAAGGCGGCGGAGAGGACTTCCTCTTCCGCCAGCCCCTGGTTCGGCGCAAGGAGCGTCGGCCGCCCCTTCGACAGCACCAGCACGGTCGACGCCAGCGCCAGCACCTCCGGCAGCTCCGACGACACGAAGATCACCGCCGTTCCCTGGGCGGCCAGCGCCTGGATCGTGCGGTAGATGTCCGACTTGGTGCGCACGTCCACGCCATGGGTCGGCTCGTCGAGCAGCAGGATAGCCGGCTCGGTCGCAAGGCAGCGGGCCAGCAGCACCTTCTGCTGGTTGCCGCCCGACAGGCTGCGGATCGGCTGGCGCAGGTCCGCCAGGACGATGCCGAGCTTCTCCTTGTAGGAGCCGGCCACGCCGCGCTCGGCCGAGCGCTGCAGCACCTGCGGCCCGCCCTGCCTGAGCGCCACCGTCAGGTTCTCCTCCACCGACAGGTCCGGCAGGATCCCGTTGGTCTGCGCCCTTCCGGCAGGATCGCGATGCCGCTGGCCCAGGCCGCCCTGGCATCGGCCGGCAGCGCCACCTTGCCCTCGCGTCGCACCGTCCCCGACGCCGGCTTGCGCACGCCTGCGATCAGCTCGATCAGCTCGGTCCGTCCGGAGCCCACCAGCCCGAACACGCCCAGGATCTCGCCACGCCTCAGCGTGAAGCCGACCGGTCCGACGTGCCGTCCGTCCGCCAGGTCCTCCACGGCCAGCACCACGTCGCCGTGCGCCGCCTCGTGGTTGCGGGAGAAGCCCTGGAAGATCCGCCCGGTCATGTCGGCGATGACCCGCTCCCGGCTGGCCTCCTTGACCGGCAGGTCGCTCACCACCGTCCCGTCCCGCAGCACGACGATCCGGTCCGCGATGGCGAACACTTCCTCCAGCTGGTGGCTGATGAAGATCACGCCCACGCCGCGTTCCTGCAGCATCCGGACGACCCGAAACAGCGCCTCCGCCTCGTGCGGGGTCAGTGCGGCCGTTGGCTCGTCCAGCACGAGCAGCTTCGCGTCCCGCGCCAGCGCCTTGGCGATCTCCACCATCTGCTGCTCGGCCGTGGACAGCCGCCCGGCCTCCATGCGCGGGTCGATATGCCCGGCCCCCACCTCGGCCAGCAGCGCTGCCGACTTGGTCCGCAGCGCCTTACGGTCGATCACCCCGAAGCGCCCGGCCTCGTAGGTGCCGATGAACAGGTTCTCCATCACGCTCAGGGACGAGATGATCGAGAGTTCCTGGTGGATGTGGATGATGCCGGCCGCGATCGCCTCGGCCGTATCCCGGAAGACGACCTCCTGCCCGTTCCAGCGGACGACACCGCTGTCGCGCTGAAGGGCGCCCGAGACGATGTTGACCAGCGTCGACTTGCCGGCCCCGTTCTCGCCGAGCAGCGCCACGACCTCGCCCCGTCCGACTTCCAGGTTGACGTCGTTCAGCACGCGGTTGCGGTCGAACGATTTCGCGACACCTTGGACGGACAGGAGGGGCGGGGTCATGGCGTGGATGGCTCAGGCCTTGGCGAGCTTGCCGAAGGCGATCGGCGAATCGATCGCCACGTCGCCCGGATAGGTCGCGTCGAACGCCAGCATGTTGTGCAGCATGACCAGCGCGTCGAACGACTGCCTGGCCGGCGCCTGATCGATCAGCGCCAGGATCTCGCCGCCGTCCTTGTACTGCTGCTTTTCCGGCAGGTTGTCGTAGCCGACGACACCAACCTTGCCGGTCTGTCCTGCGTCGCGGATGGCTTTGGCCGCCGCCTCGGACCCGCCAGCCGTGACATAGATGATGGAAAGGTCCGGGTTCGAGGTCATCGCGTCGGTCGCCTGGGAATAGGCCGTCGCGTCGTCGTCCTTGCACTCGAAGGGACCCACGATCGTGATCTGCGGATGCTCCTTCTTGAGGAGGTCGAGGGCACCGTTCATCCGGTCGTCGTGCTGGGTGGCACCCAGATAGCCGGTGATGACGGCGATCTTGCCCTGGCCGCCCGTCTGCTTGGCGATGAACTCGCCCGCCTTCTTGCCGGCATCGTAGGCCAGCATGCCCATGCCGAC
>JAESGR010000355.1_pt1 | contig 43397 bp, 39 predicted proteins | sample 9269771 | NCBI WGS metagenome assembly JAESGR01 (sample SAMN15739572, study PRJNA653492) | algae metagenome | isolation source: Chroococcus sp. CMT-3BRIN-NPC107 and co-occurring heterotrophs from well... | place: USA: Clark Mountains Wilderness, California | collected 2010-04-18 | reverse complement strand
GAGCAGGCAGCCAGGCCATCCTCGCGGTCATCGCGGATGGTGCCGATCGAGCAGCTGGCACCCTCGCCCCATCAGCCGCGCCGCCGGTTCGACGAGGCCGAGCTCGACTCGCTGGCCGATTCGATGAGGCGGCACGGTTTGCTCCAGCCCTTGCTGGTGCGGCCTGCCGGCGACGGACGCTACGAGATCGTCGCGGGCGAACGCCGCTGGCGAGCGGCCCAGCGGGCCGGTCTCGACGAGGTGCCGGTGCTCGTCCGCGAGCTTGGCGAGCGGGACACGCTGGAGATCGCACTGGTCGAGAACGTCCAGCGCAAGGATCTGACGGCCCTGGAAGAGGCGGACGGCTATCGCCGGCTGATCGAAGAGTTCGGCCATACCCAGGACGAAATTGCCACGGCACTCGGCAAGAGCCGCAGCCATGTCGCCAATACCATGCGCCTCCTGGCCTTGCCCGAGCCAGTCCGCCTGCTGCTCGACCAGGACAAGCTGACGGCGGGCCATGCCCGTGCCCTGCTCGGCGCCGCCGACCCGGTCAGATTGGCCGAGACGGTGATCGCCAACGGGCTGAGCGTCCGGCAGACGGAGGACCTAGTCCGCCGCGAGCAGGCGACGGCCGGTTCGGCCAAGCGCAGCACCACCGCACCCACCGCCGACCCTGACGTGAAGGCGTTCGAGGAACGCCTGTCCCGGCGGTTCGGACTGCCCATTGCCATCCGGCAGAACAAGGATGGCGGCGAACTGGTGATCCGTTGGCGGACGCTGGACCAGCTCGACCGCTTCCTGCATCAGGCTGGCGGCGACGACAGCTGATGCCAAGCTGGCTGATGGCAAGCGACTGAAAACTGTCTTCGTGGTTGCTGCCGATCTGGCCAGCCCGGCCGGAGCAGGGACGGGCAAGTGCCCGGTTCCTCAGGCTGCACGGGATCCTATGCTGCCGGGGCTAGCCGCTCGCAGACGCGCCCGCAGGACCTTCCTGCATGCTGTCCACCAACCGGCGCATCGTGGCGGCGGTCGCCTCATCCGCGGGAAAGAACGTCTCCAGCGCCAGCTCGGCCAGGGTGATGTCGATCGGTGTGCCGAACACGGTCGTGGTGCTGACAAAGGCGAGGGGACCGTGACGCGTGGCCAGATGCAGCGGCACGGCGATCCCGGGCTCGCGTGAGGTCGTGCCGCGCTGCTGGATCGTATCCGGCTTGGGATAGGCCGCCAGTTCCTCGAACAGGGCGGCCAGGTTCGGGTCGGCGGACAGTTCCAGCTCCCGATGAAGCCGCGACAGGAGATGGGCGCGCCACTCGCTGAAATTGGTGATCCGTGGTGCCAGCCCATCGGGGTGGAGCGCCAGCCTGAGCGCGTTGATCGGCGGGCGAAGCAGGGCCTCGCCAATGCCTTCGAGCAGCGGCAGGATGGCACGGTTGTGCGCCAGGATGGTCCAGTGCCGGTCCACCGCCAGCGCAGGGTGAGGCTCGTGCCCGGTCAGGATGGTGTCGATGACCTTGCGGGCCGCGGCCAGGGCAGGGTCCGACAAGGGCCGCTCGGGGAACACCGGCGCATAGCCGGCGGCGACCAGCAGGATGTTCCGGTCGCGCAAGGGCACCTCCAGGCGATCGGCCAGCTGCAGGAGCATCTCGCGGCTGGGCTGGGCGCGGCCCGTCTCGAGGAAGCTCAGATGCCGGGCAGAAATCTCGGCCTCCAGCGCCAGGTCCAGCTGGCTGAGCCGTCGGCGCTGCCGCCAAGTTCGTAATAGGTCGCCAACGGGTTGAGTCATGGTCATGACGTGAACCTACCGTCGCAACGTCCGCCCCGCGATGACCTCGAAGGTAATCGACGCAAGCGTCGGTGCGGGTGACATAGGGGCTCCACCAAGGAGATCCGCAATGACCACGCTCTGCCCGTCGAGGTTCCTGCGCCGCGTGCTGCTGGCGAACGCTGCCGGCAACGGGGCGCTGGGGGCGGCCGCGATCCTCTTCACCTCCCAGCTGGAGGACCTGCTCGGCCTGCCTCCCCTCGTGCTCAGCGCTGCCGGCATCTATCTGGTGCTGCACGCTGCCCTGGTTGGCTGGCTCGCCAGCCGCGAAACGCTGCCGAGTGCCGCCATCTGGGCGCTGATGGCGTTCAACGCGATGTGGTCATTCGAGAGCATCGTGCTGCTGGCCTTCGGATTCGTCCGGCCGACCAACCTTGGCATCCTCGTCGTCTGCGCGGAAGCATGGATCGCGCTGTTGTTCGTGGAACTGCAGCATGCCGGGATGCACCGCTCGACCAGGCTGCGCACCGGTCGGCAGGATGCCATCGGTCAGTCGTAGAGGTCCCGGATCTGGCTTTCGTAGCGCGCATAGATCAGCGAGCGTCGCAGCTTTAGGCTGGGCGTCATCAGCCCGTTATCCGTCGTGAACGGCTCGTCCAGCAGCTGCCAGCGCCGGATACGCTCGATCGCCGACAGGTTCTCGTTGGCCTGCTTGATGCCCTCGGCCATGGCCTTGCGGAACTCCTCGTCCTGGACGAGTTCCGCAAGCTCGGCCGACTTGCCGCGTGCCTTCGCGAACTGCTTGGCGAACTCGGCTTCCGGGACGATCAGCGCCACCAGGAACGGCTTGCCGTCGCCGTAGATCACCACCTGCCCGACCTCCGGGCGCAGGCCCAGGACGCCCTCGACCCGCTGCGGGCTGACATTGTCGCCGCCCGAGACGACGATGATGTCCTTCTTGCGGTCGGTGATCTTCAGGTAGCCGTCCTCGTCGAACATGCCGACATCGCCCGTGTGCAGCCAGCCTTCACGCAGGGCATGCCGCGTCGCCTCCTCGTCGCGCCAGTAGCCCTTCATGACCAGGTCGCCGGCCACCAGGATCTCGCCATCCTCGGCGATCTTCACCTGCACGCCCTTCAAGGGCGGTCCCACCGTGTCCAGCTTGACCGCACCGGGCGGGTTGACCGCCACCACGGGCGACGCTTCCGTCTGCCCGTAGCCCTGGAGGATCGGCAGGCCCAGTGCATGGAAGAACATGCCGACATCCTGGTTCAAAGGGGCACCTCCGCTCACCAGCGCCTTCAGCCGCCCGCCGAACCGGCCGCGGATCTTGTCGCGCACGAGCCGGTCCAGCAACTGGTCGGCGATCGAGTCGACGAGGCCCAGCCTGCCCTGCTCATACTTGCGCTTGCCCAGCTCGATCGTCTTGGCGAACAGCCTTGCCTTAAGCCCGCCCTGCCGCTGCACCTCCGCATTGATCCGCTGGCGCAGGACCTCGTACAGGCGGGGTACGCAGGTCATGATGGTCGGACGCGCTTCCAGCAGGTTCGTGCGGATCGTCTCGGTACCTTCCGCGTAGTAGATCTCCGCCCCCAGCGCGATCGGGAGGAACTGGCCGGCCGTGTGCTCGTAGCTGTGCGACAGCGGCAGGAACGAAAGGAACACCTCGTCGCCCAGGCCGATCCGCAGGAGAAGGTCGTGCGCACCCATCAGGTTGGCCATGATGTTGCGATGCGTGAGCATCACGCCCTTCGGCCGTCCGCCGGTGCCGCTCGTATAGATCAGGCAGGCGATGTCATCGGGTGCCGCCGGGGAGATCTCCGGCACCGCCGACGACCGTGAGCCAAGCGCCAGGGCGTCCTTCCACGTGAAAGCCGACACGGGCAGGGCGCCCACGTCCTTCAACGGCTCCATGAACAAGACGGTCTGGGCCGTGCCTGTCTGGTTCATGGCAGGGATCAGCCGCTTGGCCAGCGAGCGGCCCGAGCAGATGACCAGCTTGGCTTGGCTGTGGGAGAGCAGGTAGGCATGATCGTCGATCGTGTTGGTCGTGTAGGCCGGCACGGTGATCCCGCCCAGCGTCACCACCGCCAGATCGGCGATGCACCATTCCGGCCGGTTTTCCGACACGAGCAGCACGCGGTCGCCTGCCTCGACACCGAGCTGGGCCAGTGCCCTCGCCAGGTTCTGGACGTCATCGGCGACGTTGCGGAACGAGGACGACCGGTAGGTGCCGTTGCTCTTGGCCCAAAGAAAGGGTGCCTCGCCCTTCCGCTGCACGGTCTTCTGGAACATCTCCACGAGGTTGCCGCCAAAATCGGTCACGCACGCGCCTCCCCCGTGTCATGTTGGCACCTTCGGGTGAATCTCACCCGGGGAACCCTTATATGCTGCCCACGCGCGTAAGGGAGAACCAGGGTGCTGTCGACTCGTCTGGACTGGATCAGGGACACCGAGACTTCCGCGGCGGCAGGGTTGCCGAGGGAACAGCAGGGACCGGCCTGGGACCTTACCGACCTCTATCCCAGCCGCACCGATCCGCAGATCCAGGCCGACCTCGCCGCGTGCAAGGCGGAAGCCGAACGGATCGCCAAGAGCTGGCAAGGCCGCGTCGCCACCTTGTCAGGCGACGAGTTGGCCGAGCTGATTGAGGCATATGAGGCACTGGACGACCGTCTGGGCCGCCTCGCCGCGTTCGCGCAGCTCCTGTTCGCGGCTGACCGCGACGATGCGGAGATCGGCCGCTTCTATCAGGGCGTCCAGGAGCAGATCACGGCGGTGTCGTCGACGACCCTGTTCGTGACGCTGGAGATCAACAAGGTCGAGCAGGCGGACCTCGACGCCAAGCTCGACGCCTCCCCGCGCGTCGCCCGCTTCCGGCCGTGGCTGCGCGACACGCGTGCCTGGCGGGAGCACCAGCTGGAGGATGCGGTCGAGAAGGTCCTGCTGGAGAAGTACGTCACCGGCCGCTCGGCCTGGGTGCGGCTGTTCGACGAGACGATGGCGGGCCTGCGCTTCCCCTTCGAGGGCAAGGACCTCACCAGCCAGGAGATCTTCGACAAGCTCTCCTCCAAGGACCGCGGGGTTCGCGAGGCCGCCGCCACCTCGATCGGGGCGGTGCTGGCGAAGAACCAGAAGCTATTCGCGCGCATCACCAACACGCTGGCCAAGGACAAGCAGATCGAGGACGGCTGGCGGAAGTTCCCCCGCCCGATCAGCGCCCGCAACCTGTCCAACCAGGTCGAGGACGAGGTCGTCGACGCATTGATCTCGGCCGTGCAGTCCACCTACCCCAAGCTCTCGCACCGTTACTACGCGCTGAAGGCGAAGTGGCTGGGCCTGGAGCAGCTGGAGTACTGGGACCGCAACGCGCCGCTGCCGGAGGAGTCCGACACGCGGCTGCCCTGGAACCGGGCCATGGGCTTGGTGGTCGACGCCTATGGCCGCTTCTCGCCGAAGCTCGCCGGGATCGTCCAGGACTTCTTCGAGCGCAACTGGATCGACGCTGAGCTGCGCCCAGGCAAGGACAGCGGCGCCTTCTGCCACCCGACCACCACCTCGGCACATCCCTACGTGCTGATGAACTACCAGGGCCGCACGCGCGACGTGATGACCCTCGCCCACGAGCTGGGCCATGGCGTGCACCAGGTCCTGGCGGCCAAACACGGTCCGCTCATGGCCAGCACGCCGCTGACCCTGGCGGAAACCGCCTCGGTGTTCGGCGAGCAGCTGACGTTCCGATCCCTGCTGGACGCCACGCAGGACCGCAGCGAGCGGCGCGTGCTGCTCGCCAGCAAGATCGAGGACATGCTGAACACGGTCGTTCGCCAGATCGCGTTCGTGGAGTTTGAGCGACGGGTGCACGATGCAAGAAAAACGTCCGAACTGACGCCGACAGAGATCTGCAAGATCTGGATGGACGTACAAACAGAGAGCCTCGGGCCGGCGTTCCGGTTCAGGCAGGACTACGAGACCTTCTGGTCCTACATCCCTCACTTCATCCACTCGCCGTTCTATGTGTATGCCTATGCCTTCGGTGACTGTCTCGTGAACTCGCTCTACGCGGTGTACGAGCAGAACCCGGACGGCTTCGAGCCGAAATACCTGGAACTCCTGGCCGCGGGCGGAACGCTCCGCCACAAGGAGCTGCTGGCGCCCTTCGGCCTAGACGCGACCGATCCCGACTTCTGGACCAAGGGTCTGGGCGTGCTCGAACGGTTCATCGACGAGCTTGCAACCGAATTGAAAGAGGCGGGAATCGCCGATGAGCACACCGCTTAAGACGCCTCCTCCCCCCGCTCCTTCCGAGAACAGCCTGGGCAACCGCGTCGCGCGCTATGCCCAGGTCGGTTCCTCGGTGGCGGGGCAGGCGGCCCGGATCGCCGGCAGCCGCCTGTTCAGCCGCGGGATGGACCGGGGCACCCATGCCAACGACTTGCGCGCAGCGCTTGGCGGCCTGAAGGGGCCGCTGATGAAGGTCGCGCAGATGCTGGCGACCATTCCGGATGCCCTGCCCCCGGAATATGCCGACGAGCTGGCCAAGCTGCAGTCCTCGGCACCACCCATGGGCAAGCCGTTCGTCCGTCGCCGCATGGCCTCCGAGCTGGGGCCCGACTGGCGGCAGCGCTTCGCCGAGTTCGACCTGGACGCCGCGGCCGCGGCGTCGCTGGGCCAAGTCCATCGCGCCACCCTCCCGGACGGCAAGGTACTGGCCTGCAAGCTGCAGTACCCGAACATCGAGGCGGCGGTCGATGCCGACCTTTCCCAGCTCAAGGTGCTGTTCGCTGTCTATCGCCGCTGGGACAAGGCGATCGACACGAACCTCATCTACGCGGAGATCGCCGACCGCCTGCGCGAGGAGGTCGACTACGAGCGGGAAGCCCGGCACATCAAGCTGTACCGGCACATCCTGCGCGACGAGCCGACGGTCTCTATTCCTGAGGTGATCGAGGACCTCTCCACGCGCCGCCTGCTCACCATGAACTGGCTGAGCGGCCGGCCGCTCATGGAGTTCCGGGATACCGACCAGGAGGTGCGCAACCAGATCGCGATCGCCATGTTCCGCGCCTGGTACATCCCGTTCTACCGCAGCGGCGTGATCCACGGCGACCCGCATCTGGGCAACTACACCGTCCGCGCGGACCACGGCGTGAACCTCCTGGACTTTGGCTGCGTCCGGGTGTTCCCGCCGTCCTTCGTGCGCGGCGTCATCGACCTGTACTGGGCGCTGGCGCGCGGCGACCGGGACCTCGCCGTCTCGGCCTATGAGCGTTGGGGCTTCAAGGGCCTCTCCAACGCCACGATCGACGTGCTGAACGAGTGGGCCGCCTTCCTCTATGCCCCGCTGATGAAGGACGAGCCCCGCCTCATCCAGCAGACCAACAGCGGCCAGTACGGCCGTGAGGTCGCGCAGAAGGTGCACCAGAAGCTGCGCGAGGTCGGTGGCGTCACGCCGCCCCGTGAGTTCGTCTTCATGGACCGCGCCGCCGTGGGCCTTGGCTCGGTGTTCATGCACCTGAAGGCCAACATCAACTGGTATCGCCTGTTCGTCGACCTGATCGGCGACTTCGACGAGGACGCCCTGCGCAAGCGGCAGGACGAGGCGATGAGCCTCGCCGGCCTGACAGGCGTGACGGCCGACCCGGTCTGAGCACCGCTCAGGTCTGGGCCGGGTCGACGTTCAGCGCGATGTTCTTCAGCTCGCTGTAGACGTCCAGGGCCTCCGTGCCGGGTTCCCGGCTGCCGTTGCCCGACAGGCCGCGGCCGCCGAACGGCATGTGCGCTTCGCTGCCATGGGTCCCGGCATTGATGACGGTGACGCCCGCCCGCACCCGCTCGCAGAACAGGAGCCCCCGGTCGAACGAGCGGGTGTGGATGCAGGCGGTAAGCCCGAACGGCGTGCCGTTGGCGAGCTCGACCGCATGGTCGAAGCTCGTCGCCCGGTAAAGGCAGGTGATCGGGCCGAACAGCTCCGTCTCGGTGATCTCGTCGTCTGGCCCGAAATTCTCGATGATGGTCGGCATCATGAAGTAGCCCGGCCTGTCCATCCGGCTGCCGCCGGCCAGCACGACCGCACCCTTCTCCTTGGCCCGCTCGATTGCCGCCAGCATGTTGCCGAGCTGGCGCGCGTTGATCACCGGCCCCAAATCGTCCGTGTCGGCGTTGCCGAGCTTCAGCGCCTCGGTCGCCGCGACGAACTTCGCCTTGAAGGCATCAAAGATCGCGTCGTGCAGGATGATCCGGCTGCCGGCCGCACAGCGCTGCCCGGCATTGCTGAAGGCAGAGAGCGCCGCCCAGCGCACGGCCTTGTCCAGGTCCGCATCATCCATCACCACGAACGGGTTCTTCCCGCCCAGCTCCAGGCTGATCTTCTTGAGCCGTGGCCCGGCCAGCTCCGCCAGCCGCCGTCCGACCCTGGTAGAGCCGGTGAAGCTCACGACATCCACCTCGTCATGCACCACGAGCGGCTCGCCCGCCTCGGCACCCAGCCCGTGCACCACGTTGAACAGACCCGCCGGCAGCCCTGCCTCCAGCGCCACCCGGGCCGTCCAGGACGCCGTAAATGGCGTGTCCTCCGCCGCCTTCAGGACGACGCCGTTGCCGCAGATCAGCGCCGGGAACAGCTTCCAGGCCACGTTGGCGATCGGCGTGTTGGCCGCGATGATCAGCCCGGCGACACCGGCCGGCGTGCGCACCGTCAGGTTGAGCTTGCCCGGCGTGCCCGAGGGGATGGTCCGCCCGAACAGCCGCTGCCCCTCGCCCGCGAAGAACCGCGCGCACTGCACGGCGGCACCAACCTCGCCCTTGCCTTCCTTCCTCGACTTGCCCGTCTCCGCCGCCACGACCGCGCCCAGTTCGTCCGCCCGAGCCTCCATCAGGTTCGCGATCGTGTGCAGGACCTGCCCGCGCTGTACCGCCGGTGTCGCTGCCCAGCCCGGCTGCGCTGCCTTGGCCGCCTTCACCGCGTCATCGACATCGGCCGCACCGGAGCGCGCGATGGTCGACTGCAGCTCGCCTGTCGCCGGATCGAACTTCTCGATCCGCCCGCCTCCGCGCGCCGCGACCTCCTTGCCGCCGATATGGTTGTCGAGGGTGCCGGGGATGGTCATGCGGAAGCCTTCGGATCAAACGGGTTGACAAGAGGAACGCCGAACGCGGCGAAGTCGTCGATGTCGCGCGTGGCGACGGTCATCGAGTGGACGGATGCGGTTGCGGCGATCTGTGCATCGGCCAGGGAAGGCGGCCTGCCCTTACCTTGGGCCAGCGCCCAAATTTCGCCGCACCGGATGGCAGCATCTTCACCGAAGCCCAGGATGTTGGCGCGAAAGATCCGCTGGCGAATATCGTCGAGCTTCGCCGCCAGCACGGTACGTCGGCGCCCAAGTGGCAGCCTTTCGACGCCGAAGACCATCTCCGCCAACGAGATGACCGAGATGAACAGCTGCGAGCTGTTCGTCGACATCACCCACAGCCTGACATTGTCGTCGGGCATGGGCTTCATCAACTCTGAGATGACGTTCGTATCGAGCAGGTACATCATCGCGTACGGTCGTAGGCCTCGTACGCGTCACTCTCGAACGGATTGGGCTCGACTGTGCGGTCGTCCGGAATATCCAGCTCGAAGCCTTCGGTGACCTGAGGCCCGCTGCGAAGGAACTGCCAGAAGGCCTCCCCCGTCAGGTTCTCGTCCGGCTTGGCCGCCTCCGCCAGCACCGCCCGCACCTCGGCCTCCATCGACCGGCCATGCGCCTTGGCCAGCTCCTTCAGCCGCGCGACCACCCAGTCGTCGACGTTGCGTACCAGGATCGTCGCCATGCTCATCTCCACCCGGTGCTAGCACATGCTAGCACAAGGCGGCGGCAAGGTCACCAGGCCGTCCAGCCGCCGTCGATCCGGAACTCGGCTCCGGTCGCATAGCGGGACGCATCCGACAGCAGGTAGACCATGATCCCGGTATAGTCGTCCGGCTCCGCCATCCGTCCGAGCGGCATCTTCTTCAGATACCCCTCCAGGAAGCGCGGATCCTGGTTGGCGAACACGCCGGCCAGCGTCACGCTGTTCACCCGTACCTGCCTGGGCGCCCAATAGGTCGCGAGATAGCGGGTCAGGTTGTAGAGGGCCGACTTGCTGGCGGAATAGGCCACCGGCTTGAAGAAGGTCTCGGTCTCGCTGCGCCGGTACTCGTAGATCGACTGGTCGGGCGAGACGACACCGTAGATCGAGCCGATCAGGACGATCGACCCGCGCCCCGACCTGGCCATGGCGCCGCCGAACACCTGGCAGCACAGCATGACGCCGGTGACGTTGACGTCCAGGACCTTGCGGAACGAGTCGACCGGGTAGTCCTCGAACGGCCCGTTCTCCGATGCCGGGGCACTTGGCGGGCTGTCCAGCGCCGCGTTGGCGATCAGCCCGAACGGTGTCCCAAGCTGCGCCTCGATCCGCTCCAGCGCTGCCACGAGCGCATCCCGATCCGTGACGTCGGCTGCCACCGCCAGGGCACGACCATCCGCACATGCAAGCTTGAGCTCGTCGGAGAGCTTGGAAACATCGTCATGCCGATCGAGGAGGGCGACCTTCGCCCCCCTCTGCACCAGAGCTTCCGCATAGGCGCTGCCGAGCTGGCCTAGCGCACCGGTCACCACGACGACGCGCCCGGTCAGGTCGAACAGCGGATCATGCACGGGCGAGCGTCTCGAACGAGATGTTGTCGTCGGCCGAGAGCGCCGCCGTCAGCTTCTGGCCAATCACCGCATTGATCTGATAGGGCGGCAGGCCGTCGTTCGGCGACTTGATCGCGATGTCCTCGCGGCTCAGCACGTGGCCGGCCGGCAGGTCGCGTGCCGCCACCAGCTTCTTGGCCATCTTGAAGAGCGGCTTTTCTTCCGACTTGTACTGCTTCTTCACGCCGTCGCCCATCGCGACCCGGGCGCGGCGCAGGTCGCGCACCAGCTTGCGCATGCCGACCGGCTCCAGCGAGAAGGCATGGTCGGTGCCCTTCATCGTGCGGTCGAGCGTGAAGTGCTTCTCGACCATCCGTGAGCCCAGCACGTAGCCGACCAGCGGCATCGAGATGCCGGAGTCGTGGCTCGAGAAGCCGATCACGATGTCCGGGAAGGCCTTGCGGTAGGTCTCGATCACCCGGAGGTTCAGTTCCTCCCAGGCCGGCGGGTAGCCGGCCGTGCACTGCAGGATGCAGAGCTGCCGGTTGATCGGCATGATCGTCTCATAGGCCCGCTTGACGTCGTCCATGGTGGCGCCACCGGTGGAGACGATCATCGGCTTGCCGAGCTTCGCGACATACTCGAGCAGCGGCGTGTTGATGATGTCGCCCGACGCGATCTTGAAGGCCGGCATGTCCAGCGCGTGCAGGAAGTCGGCGCTTTCGAAGTCGAAGGCCGTCGAGAAGAAGGAAATGCCCTTCTGCTTGCAGTAGTTGGCAAGCTCGACATACTGCTTGTCGTCGAACTCCAAGGCCTCGCGATGCTCGCCATAGGTCGAGCCGAAGGCGTTCTCGGAGTTGTACGAGCTCTCGTACATCTGCTTGGTGAACAGCGAGCGGTTCTCACGCTTCTGCAGCTTCACTGCATCGCAGCCGCAGGCGACCGCAGCGTCGATCATTTCCTTGCACTTCTCGACGCTGCCCTGGTGGTTGTGGCCCACCTCGGCGATCACGTAGGTGTCGGTATCATCGGCGATCCGCCGACCGGCGATCACGAGTTCACGAGACATCAACCACTCCAAAGAAGCCGAACGGCGCAACGGCGCCGCTGGACGTCTGCACAATGTCAGGGCAAGCCATAGGTGCGGTCTGGTAGCGCCGTCCGATGTCCCGAACAACTGTCATTGGTTCCCACCATCGATGAGCGGGACAATTCGCGCGGCGAGCGTGTGGCGCCCGGCATCGGCCATATGCTCGGTCGCCAGGTTCACATGAAAGAACGCCGTCTCCGGCAACAGCGCGTGAAGGTCGACAAACGCCGCCGAGGCCGGAAGCTGCCCTTGAACGACGGCCAAGTTGGCCCGGATCCGGCCGATCAACTCGTCGCCACAGATCCGTTGCGCCGCATGGACGTTGAGCGGCGTCGCATAGGCCACGACCTGGATGCCGAGCGCTGCCGCACGGGCGCAGAGGCCGGCCAGCGCCCGCAGCCTCGGATGGGAGGGCAGGAGCCTCTCCCCATAGTGCCAGCGCAGGAGCCGCCCCAGCCTCGCCTGGGCCGCCGCCTGGCCGGCACTCTCCGCCGGCCTGGAGGATGCGAGCCGCCTGAGCTCGCCCAGCCTGCCAAGGTCCCGCACCCCGGCGCTTCGCCGGTCATAGCCGGCGAACAGCTTGTGGTCGCCGACGACCCGCGGGATCGGTCCCACCATGTCCGCCGGCTGCCAAGCCTGGAGGGCCGCCTGCTCGGCCTGCAGCGCCCAGAGCGGGTTGCCGGTCCACTGGGTCGAGAACGCGCGGAGGTTGACCGGGAGGAGCAGGATCTTCGGCCTTTGCTCGAGCCGACCCTCGAACAGGGGCACCACGTGCTGCCAGAGCTCAGGCTGATGGGCCGATCCCGCCGACCAGACCAGAGCTCCAGGCCCGCCCGCCGCATCCTGCACCATCTGGCCGAGCGGCCGCTGGTCGACGTCCTGGTGGGCCACCCGGAACACCGAGCTGTCGCCGAGATACAAGACCCGCGGTGCCGGCGCTCCACGCCCATAGCCCAGCACCAGGTCGGCCAGCAGCGGGAACGGCCGTCCCTCCGATCCTGGAAAGACCATCTCCGGGATCGGCGGAACCTGGCTGCGCGCGCGCATGCGTCGCCGGAGGCCGAACGACACCATCTCAGTCGTCGCCAAGGCCCCGCCGCATCGCCAGCGGCTGGAAGCTGGAGGCATCCACGCCCTCGATCAGGCACAAGAGACAGGTGTGCCTGATCCGGAAGAGCGGGCGTTTCTTCGCGAAATCATGGGCGAAGCGGGCCACGCCCGGCGATTTGGCCGCGTAGTCGTGCCAGATCACGATCCCGCCCGGGCGCACCAGCTGCAGGGCACGCTCCGTGTCGGCCACGACCGCCGGATAGCTGTGGTCGGCATCCACGAACACCAGGTCCATCGTGCCGGCGAGTTCGCCGGGGTCGAAGGTCTGGCTGTCCGTCCACAGCTCGTGGATCCGCGCTTCCTCGGGCTGGCCGCGATAATAGGTGCCCAGCACCGGCGCGATGCGCGGATCGGCTTCAGGCGGAAGGTTCAGCGTCCAGACGCGAGCATCGGGCGCCGTCCTGGCGAGATTCAAGGTGGTGCGGCCCATATAGGTGCCGAACTCGAACATCCGTTTGGCACCGATCGCGCGGGCGATCGCCGAGACGAAGAGCAGGTCGACCTGGTTCTCGTGGGCGCTTTCCTGGTTGATGGCACCGATCGGGACGCTGATCTCCTCGATTCCGGCGAAGATCTCGGAGAGGTACAGCTCGCGTACCGCCGAGCTGGCCTGCCAGGCACGGAACAGCTCGTCCGCACCAGCTCCGGCATCCGCAGGCGCGGCTTCCAGATAGGCGGCCCAGTCGGCCACGTCCTTCAGCCGCAAGGTCACCTGGCCATGCACGTCGCGTACAGCGGCATCGTCCGGCGCTGCCGCCAGCAGGCTGTCCAGCCGCCTGAGGAACTCCTGGGCGCGGGCGCCGACCATTCGCATGGCGGCCCGCTGCTGCTCCCGGCCCCCCCAGTTCTCCTGGGCATGATCGACATAAGCGGTCAGGACCCCGGCCGGTCGACTGAACTCGGCAATGCTCGCCGCAACACTCTCCCGCTCCGCCAGCGAATGGTCGGCCAGCAGGTTCCAGCTGGGGTCGCCCTCGCAGGGAGGCAGGCCCAGCAGGACCGCGATCTCCGCTTCCCCCAGCGCATGGCTGGTGCGGGCGAGCACGGCATCCAGCTGCCGGGCGACCTTGCCGGCCAGCTCGTCATCTGCAGGGGCCAGAGCCTTCAGCGACGCGGTGCGCGCCGCGAACGCCTCGTTCCACTTCCTCAGCATCGCATACTGCGCCGGGTCGACAGGCGTTGCCTGGCCGGCCAGTTCGCCGACGGCCGCTTCCAGGGCGTTGAGCGGGTTGGCCAGCACGGCTAGGCGGTTCTGGACCGGCTTGTCGACCGGATCCCTCACCTTGTCCGGCGCACGCAGGGCATTGGCGATCGACACACGCTGCCAGGCCCGCCGCAGGCTCTGGACGCTGGTGCCAGGCTCGGCGGCGGCCATGAGCTCAGCCTGGTGCACGACATCGTCCAATTGGCGGGCAACCTGCTCGTGGACCCGCTCGGCGACCACATCGTCAGGGGCCGATGCCAGCAGGTCGTGCGCGCGGCGCAGCAGGCCGGCCGCCCGCGCCGCGATGATGCCTGCCGCCTTGCGCTGCCCCTCCTGGCCCTCCCAATGGTCCATGGCATGCCCGGCAAACCTCGCCAGGGCCGCGGTCGGCCGCGACAGTTCCGCGAGACTGGCCGAGACGCTGTTTCGCGTGGAAAGGCGTGGGTCCTCCGCCCCGAATCCGCGGTCCTCCGCCAGCGGCGGCACCGGGATCCCCAGCAGCATCGGGAGCTCGGCGTCGGCCAGATGCAGCCTCGTCCTGCTGATCGCCGCCTCGAGCTTGGCGGCGAAGGAATCGTTCCCAGGCACCGACGCCTTCAGCTCGGCCACGCGCGCCGCAAGGTCATCGAGCTCCTGGACGAGCTCCTCGTGCCGGCCCGGATCCACCGTCTGGCCCTGCTCCACCAGCTCACGGCTTGCGGCCTCCAGCGCGTTGAGAGCCGGTGCCAGGGCGGGGAGCGGGGGCGCGTCCTCTTCCCTGGTCAGGTTGAGCCTGATCCTGCCGAGCACGGCCTCGAACTGGGCGGCGACCTTGGCCGCATCCCGATCGTCCGCCGGGATCGACGCTGACAGCGCCGCGACCTGCGCCGCATGATCCTCGAGCTTGCGCACAAGCTCCAGGTGCTGGCCAGGATCTGCGAGCTGCCCCTGCGCGGCCAGGTCCCGGCTTGCCGCTTCCAGTGCGTTGACGGCCGGCGCCAGCGCGACGAGCTGGGACGTGATGCTCTTCTGCTTCGGCCGCTCGGGTTGTGACGGCTTTGGCGTTCCTGCCTCCGGCGGCCGGCTGTCCTTCCCGAACGACCAGCGATACTCGGCCAGGAGATCGCCCGACAGGCTGTTGGGCAGGCGGCCGGAGGGATAGAACGGCCCTTCCACCACGGGCAGCACCGCCGCACCGGTCACCTTGTCGACGGTCAGCCGGTCGATCTGGAAGGCCAGGTCGATCTCGTAGCGGCCGGGCATGAGCGGCAGCTTCGGCATGTCCAGGTAGCACCAGCCGTCGCGCTCGACCGTGCTGGGCGTGGCCGTCACCAGGTCGGCGGGCGTGGCGAACAGGCGCTGACCGCGCGCATTGTTGAAGGCGACATTGACGTTGACGCGCTCGCCCATCGGCGTGTCCGGGTCGAAGCGGTAGCGCAGCGCCATGCGCAACGGAGCGCCGGAACGGGCGAACTCGATCTTCCGGCCGTCCGGGTCCTGCAACTGGACTTCCTGGAAGCGCACGCCACCGGCACCGCTGCGGTCGTCCCGCTCCGCCAGCTCCTTCTTGTCCTTCTGGCCATGGACGAGGGCGTGGTACTTCTTGATGATCTCGCCGGTCGGGCCCAGCGCCACGCAATTGCCCTGGTTCAGCAGGAGCGCGCGGGGGCACAGCGTCGCCACCGCGTTCATGTTGTGGCTGACGAACAGTACGGTCCGGCCGAACTCGGTTGTCAGCTGGTTCATGCGCTTGAGGCAGCGGTCCTGGAACTCCATGTCGCCGACCGAGAGCACCTCGTCGATGAACATGACTTCCGGGTCGAGATGGGCTGCGACCGAGAAGGCCAGGCGGACGCGCATGCCGGAGCTGTAGTGCTTGACCGGCTGGTCGATGTAGCGCTCGACGCCGGAAAACGCGACGATCTCGTCGAAGCGCTTGCGCACCTCCGACGGCATCATGCCCAGCAGCGTGCCGTTCATGAACACGTTCTCGCGGCCGGACAGCTCGTCATGGAAGCCGGTCCCGACCTCCAGCAGGCTGGCGACCCGGCCGCGGATGATGGCGCGTCCCCTGGTGGGCTCGGTGATCCGGGCCAGGATCTTGAGCAGCGTGCTCTTGCCCGCACCATTCTTGCCGATGATCCCGATGACGTCGCCGGGCTCGGCCTTGAACGAGATGTCGTTCAGGACCCAGACGGTCTTTGCCTGGGTGTCGCCACGGCCGCGGTTCAGCACATAGCTCTTGGCGAGGTTCTCGACCTCGATGGCAGGCTGGCTCATCAGAAGTGGTCGACGATGTCGCGTTCGGTACGGCGGTAAAGCACCAGCGCATAGGCCAGCAGGCCGGCACCGGTCAGGAGCGTCCAGGCGATCGCCGAGATCGGCGGCAGGGCCTGCCCGGTGAGCGAGGCGCGGAAGCCCTCGACGATCACGGCGACGGGATTCATGCGGTAAAGCCAGAGCCAGCGTTCGGGAATGTAGGAAATCGGGTAGATCACCGGTGCCGTGTACATCCAGACCCGCATCACGATCGACATGATCATGCCGACATCGCGGTGGCGCACGCTCATCGAGGCCGCGAACAGGCCGACACCCGCCGTCCACACCAGCAGCAGCAGGAGCCAGAGCGGCAGGCTGAGAAGGCCGATGTTCGGCGCCAGGTGCTCGTCGGCGCCCATCAGGCCGGGGACGAGGCCGTAGACGAGCATGAGCACGATGCCGAACAGGAAGGCCGCCCCCATGTCGGCCGCTTCCACCACCGTCGCCACGATCGGCGGGACCAGGCGCGGGAAATAGACCTTGGTCATCATGCCGCGATAGGCGTTGAAGCTGGAGGAGACGCGCGTGGCCGCGTTCGAGAAGAACAGCCAGGCAATCAGGCCGGTATAGACATGGACGGGGTAGGGCAGGCTGCCCCGGTGCAGGTTCAAGACCAGGCCGAAGATCAGGACGTAGACCAGCATTTCGGAGAGCGGCTTGATCAGGAACCAGGCCCGGCCCAACGACAGGGCCCGGTAGCGGCCCTTCAGCTCCCGGCTCGCCAGGTAGATCACCAGGTGCCGAAAGGCCCACAGGTCCGCCCACATCGTGGCGAGGTCGACGACGCTCTTGTGTTCGATCACGAGAGTCGGCTGCGTCTGGTCCGGACGCGGCGACTGGATGACTGCCATGGATGGGGGACTCTCGGTCTGCAATCGAGCCGCACGCGGTGGCCATACGACACCCCATGGCGATATCTGCCAGGGCGGAGCCGCCGCGATTGACACGCGGCCTATCGCATGATCCTAGGCACACATCAATCTTCCCGCACGCCGGCCGGCGTCAGGAGTTCCACACCTTGCTGCAGCGCTTGTTCCGCCGCCTGAAGGCCGAGGCGGCTCCGATCCGTGCGGCCGCGCAGGGCGCGCTCGTCGACTGGGCCAGCCTGATCGAGAAGGACCGCAAGCTCTGGGAGCAGGCGACCCGCCGCTCCCACAAGGGCAAGTCCGTCCTGATCGCCACCAACACCGGCGGCCATGCGCTCGTGACCCTGCTGGAAAGCGTGCTGGCGGTATCCCTCGCCTTGCGCGGCGCCAAGGTCCACCACCTGCTCTGCGATGCGGCCCTGCCGGCCTGCCTCCAGGCCATGTGGACCAACCTCAAGGGCCCGGAGGACCTAGTCGACCGCAAGCTGGCCGAGCGCCTGTGCAAGCACTGCTTCAAGACCGGCTCCATGGTCTTCGACCAGCTGCCGATCGAGCACCACACGCTCGGCACGCTTTGTGACGATGCTGGCAAGGCCAAGGCCCGCCAGCTCGCCGAGACCATCCCGGCCGACCAGATCCCGGCCTATGTGCTGGACGGCATGGCCGTGGGCGACCACGCCAAGGCCGGAGCGCTGCGCTTCTTCGCGCGCGGCACGCTCGAGAACGAGCCCACGGGCGAGGACGTGCTGCGCCGCTACTTCGAGGCGTCGCTGATCACCGCGTTCGCGATGAAGAACCTGATCGTGAAGCACCGGATCGATGCGGCCGCCTTCCACCACGGCATCTACGTGCCTCAGGGCATCATCGGCGAGGCCTGCCGGGCCAACGACATCCACGTCGCCAACTGGGTCGCCGCCTACCGCAAGAACTGCTTCATCTTCAGCCACCACGACACCTACCATCATACCCTGATGGACGAGCCGGTGTCCGAGTGGGAGAACCTGCCGTTCGACGAGAAGCAGGAAGAGCTGATCGTCGACTACCTGAAGAGCCGCTGGTCTGGCACCCGCGACTGGATCTGGTTCCACGAGAAGCCCGACGAGGACGTCGAGAAGCTGATCGACGAGCGCGGGATCGACCGGAGCAAGCCGATCATCGGCTGCCTGACCAACGTGTTCTGGGACGCCCAGCTCCACTACCCGGCCAACGCCTTCCCGAACATGGGCGCCTGGCTGATCGAGACGGTGCGCTGGTTCGCCGACCACCCTGAGCTGCAGCTCCTGATCCGCGTCCATCCGGCCGAGATCCGCGGCACGGTGCCGGCCCGGCAGAAGGCGGTGGACGAGATCGCCAAGGCCTTCCCGGTCCTGCCGCCCAACGTCTACGTGGTAGGCCCCGAGGAGCAGGTCAGCACCTACGCCGCCATGCTGCTCTGCGACTCAGCGATCGTGTACGGGACCAAGACCGGCGTGGAGCTGACCTCGCTGGGGATCCCCGTGATCGTCGCGGGCGAGGCCTGGATCCGCAACAAGGGTGTGACCACCGACGCCCGCTCCGTCGAGCACTACCGCGAGATCCTGGGCCGCCTGCCGTTTGGCGAGCGCCTGGACCGGGCGACCGTGCAGCGTGCCCGGATGTACGCCTACCACTTCTTCTTCCGCCGGATGCTGCCGCTGCCCTTCCTGGTGCCGTCCAAGTCCAAGGCCATGTACGACCTGGGCATCGACAGCCTCCAGCAGCTCATGCCCGGCAACTACCCCGGCCTGGACGTGATCTGCGACGGGATCCTGAACGGTACGCCGTTCATCTATCCCGCCGAGACCTTGGGCCTTCACGATGCGGAGGAGGTCTCAGCCGCGGCCTGAGATCCAGCCCTTCACCTTGGCGAACAGCGAGCTCGGCACGTCCACGCTCGCTTCCACCTTCATCGCCGCCACCGCCTCCTTGGCGGACAGCCGGCGCTTCAGGACGTTGACGGCGCCGCGCTGGCGCTGGACGAGGTCGGCCATCTTGGGCTGGACCGCCAGCGCATCCAGCGCCTTCTCGAAGTCCTGCACCAGCACGCCCGGGTCGTGCCTGTTCGGGCAGTAGCGTTCCTTCGCTATCCGGGCCAACTCCAGCAGGCGCTTGGCACAGACCATCACGTTGGCCTCGGCGTCGAAGGGCACGGCCTCGATCTGCCCCGCCCAGGCATCCTCCATCGCCCGTGCCAGTCCCGCGGCATCGTCGGTCTTGAAGAACCGGGCTTCCGGCGCCTGCTCGCGATGCACGGGGAATTTCGACAGCAGCAGCGGCCGATGGAGCACTTTGGCCTCCTCCACCACCGAACTCCAACCCTCGAAACGGGAAGGCTGGATCACCGCAGCGCAGTCGCGCAGCAGCGCCAGCTGCGTCTCGCGCGGGATGCGCCCCAGTACATGGCATCGCGCCGTGAGCCCGTGCTGCTCCATCAGGCCCCGGATGCGGGCCTCATCGTCCGGCCAGCGCGGGTCCTTCGTTTCGCCGGTGAAGACAAGCTCGATGCTGCGGTCATCGCAGCGTGCCAGCGCCTCGACCGGCAGCTCCAGGTTCTTGTGCCGCCACCACTGGTTGCAGATCAGCAGATAGCGCTCCGGTACTCCCGCTGCCCTGGGCAGCTTCGCCACCTCTGCCGGGTCGACCAGGGCCGGGAAGGGCAGCCGCACGGTGGGCACCATCGCCTGGCCTACGATGCGCCGCGTGTCCTCCTCGGCCATGGTCGAGGACACGGCCAGCGCCGGTGTGCGCGCCGCCAGCAGCCGGAAATGCAGGTCGCGCCGTGCATACTCCGCCTGGTCGAACAGCTCCGGCAGGTAGCGGCACTGCCAGTCCGGGATCCACCCGGCCCAGGGTGCACCGATTGGTGCCTCGAAGAGCTGGGTGGCCGGATAGACCAAGTCGAGGTCCAGCTCGCTTGCCCGGTCGAACGGCTCGATCGCCGACACCAGGTGCCGGTTGGCCTCCGCGATCGGCTGGCCGCGCTCGTCCGCCACCAGGAACACGACCTCCGGCCGCTCCCCTTCCGGCAACCTGGACAGCGCCGTCGCCCAGGCCAGGACGTAGTGGATCCCGCCCGTCCAGAGCGGGTTGCTCAGGACCCGAAGCCCGATCCTCACGCCGTCACTCCCGCCTTCGCTAGGCTCTGCTCCCGGATCGGCCCGAACACCCTGTCTGCCGTCCCTTCAGGGTCCTGCCAGTCCGACTCCTGCCGTGACGGCAGCTCCTGCTTCGCCAATGCCTGCCAGCGTGCGACATAAACGTCGCGATCGGCCGCCATGGCCTGGTTGTTCTGCATCCGGAGCGCCTCGCCCGGGTCGACATAATGCTCGACGAAGGCACCCGGCACGTCGCGGATCGTCCAGCCCTTGTCCCACATCTTCAGGCAGAGGTCGCTGTCGGCCTTGTAGAAGCGGTAGCTCTCCGCATCGATCCAGCCGACATCCTCCATCGCGGCACGCATCAGGAACCCATGGTTCACCATCATGCGCCCGCCCAGCGTCTTGCCGACGAAATAGCGCTTGTCGTCCGGCCAGTTGCGGAAATGGAAGGCGAGCCCGCCCACCTTCTCGCCGCCAGCCTCCAGGCTCCCCAGCCTGTCCAGCCCCGCCTGCAGCGTGCCCGGCAACAGGAGGCAGTCGTCGGAGATCATGCAGATGATCGGCGTGCTGGCGGCCCGGAACGCCAGGTTCATGAAGAACCCCCAGCTGCGCCTGGGCAGCGGCCGGCCCTGCCAATCCCCCCGGTTGTGCTGCACGATCGTGATGATGTCCTTCTGGGCCACCAGCCATTCCAGCGTCCCGTCGGAGGAGCCGCCGTCGATCACGACGATCTCCACCTCCGCATCCACCTTCTGGGCGCGCACGCTCTCGATCGCGACCTTGAGCAGATGCAGCCGGTCGAGCGTGCCCAGCACCACCGACAGGCGGGACGGGTCGGTCGGTGCTGCAGCCTGGACATCTGCCGGGGCAGGGGCGGGTGTTGAGCGGCCAAACGGCCAAATACTAGGCATCAGATGCTGAATCTCGCGTTCTTGAACCGGTTGCAGCGCCGGTTTAGAACCTGCGCCATTGACATGCCATCCGCGCGTTGATCGACGTTCGGGCGACCACCCACCCTTTCGCGAACGGTCTTAGGCCGCATGCCGGCACTCTCTCCCTTTGACCACGCGTTTGCCGATGGGCCGGTGTTCCTGGAGCCTTCGGGCTTCCTTGCCGCCGTGAAGATGACCCGTTCGCTGACTGCTGCAAGAAGCCTGCATTCGGTCTGGCGCCAGTTCCACGCGAACGGCCAGATCGGGCCGGAGGTCCGCCTCGGCCTCGGTGCCCGGCTGGTCAACCGCAACAAACCGGACAAGGTGTCGATCGGCCGCCACACCGTGAGCCGCGGCATCTTCCGGCTGGAGCCTCAGGGCAGCCTGACGATCGGCGAGCGCTGCTATTTCGGCGACGGCGTCCTGATATCAGCCATGAACCATGTCCGGATCGGCGACGGCACGCTGTTGGCCCACGGCGTGCAGGTGTTCGACAACAACACCCACCCGGTCGACGCCGAGGAGCGCGAGCGCCACTTCGCCAAGATCCTGGGCCTGTCCAAGAACACCGACTACCGCATCGCCCATGCACCGGTCACGATCGGGCGGCGCTGCTGGCTCGGCATGAACGCCATCGTGTTCCGTGGCGTCACCATCGGCGACGATACCGTGGTCGCCGGCGGCTCCGTCGTCACGTCAGACCTTCCCTCCGGCGTCATCGCCAGCGGCAACCCGGCCGTGCCGGTCCGCAACCTCAAGGAGTTCGTGGCTGCATGATCCGGCGTCTCTTCCGCCAGCCCACCCCCACGCCCGTTTCCACGCCCGAGGAGCGCGCTGGCTGGGCGAAGCCCGTCTACGGTAAGAACCCGGCCCGCTGCGATGCCGTCTGCTACCAGGCCGTCCCTGGCGAAACCGAATGGTACCCGCCGGTCATGGCCGGGGCCGAGACCTTCAGCTTCGCCTGCGCCTCGGCCGAGACGCTGCAGGACGCGCTGGAGGTCATGCAGAAGCTCTCGCCGGACGACTACACGCGCTACCTCACCAAGTTCTACACCGAGGGGCTGAACCGGTTCGGCGACGGCTGGATCTATGCCGACATCGTCACCGTGCTGCTCACCATGTCCCGCGTGCTGCAGCCCAGGCGCTACCTGGAGATCGGCGTGCGCCGCGGCCGCAGCGTCTGCACGGTCGCCAGCCAGACGCCGTCGGTCGACATCGTGCTCTTCGACATGTGGATGAAGGGCTATGCCGGCATGGAGAACCCCGGCCCCGACTTCGTCCGCGAGGAGCTGAAGAAGGTCGGCCACGAGGGCAAAGCCGAGTTCATCGACGGCAACAGCCACATCACCGTGAAGAAGTACTTCGCCGACAATCCCGATGCCTTCTTCGACCTGATCACGGTCGATGGCGACCACACCGACCCCGGCGCCGCCGAGGACTTGGCCGACGTGCTGCCGCATCTCTCTGTCGGCGGCGCCATCGTGTTCGACGATGTCTGCCATCCCGTCCATCCGGGCTTGGCGCAGGTCTGGCGCACCCAGGTGGCCGATGACCCTCGCTTCTCCGCCTGGACCTTCGCGGACGCCGGCTACGGCGTGGGCTTCGCCATCCGCAAGCACTAAAGCGATGTCGGAGAAGCTAGGTGATCGTCTCGCCCTGGTAACCGGCTGCTTCGGCTTCCTGGGCGGCCTCGTGGTGGAGCAGTTGGTCAAGTCCGGCTGGCGCGTGGCCGGCATCGGGCATGGCCGCCGCGGCGTCCCGGTCGCGATGGCGGTCGAGGGCGAGGTTAATGCCGAGAGCGTGCGCGGGCTGATCGCCTCGTTCGGGGTGCCGCAGCTCGTGGTCCACTGTGCCGGCACCGGCAGCGTGGGCCGGGCCCAGGCCGACCCGTTCCGCGAGTTCCAGCGCTCCGTGGGCGTCACCGCGGAAGTGATCGAGGCCATCCGCACGGACGCGCCCGAAGCGGTGCTGGTCTATCCATCCTCGGCGGCCGTCTACGGCGAGAGCGGCAAGGCCGCCTCCCAGGAGGACGACCCGCTCCGGCCGGTCTCCGTCTATGGCAGCCACAAGATCGCCTGCGAGGAGCTGGTCCGCTCCGCCGCGCGCGACCAGGGCCTCACCACCCGCATCGTCCGCTTCTTCTCCCTCTACGGCGAAGGGCTGCGCAAGCAGCTTCTCTGGGATACCTGCACCAAGCTCTCGGACGGCCGCCTCGACCTGTCCATGTTCGGGACCGGCGAGGAGCGCCGCGACTTCATGCACGGCCGCGACGCCGCGCGCCTGATCGAACGGCTGGCCGATCCGTCCCTCGGCCCGTTCGTCCTGGTCAATGGCGGCACTGGCACGGCCACCACGGTCCGCACGATCGCCGACCACCTGGCGCGCGCGACTGGCCATTTCGTCAACCTCCACTTCGACGGCGGCGAGCATCACGGCAACCCTAAGAGCCTCGTCGCCGACACGACCCGACTCCGCCAGGTCACCGGCTTCAAGCCGGAGGTCCAGCTGCCGGCCGGGATCGCCGCTTATGCCCGCTGGGCCCTGAACCAGCTGGGGATGCGCCAGGGGCTGGTCCTGCCCGACCATTCCACCGTCAAGCTCACGGTCGTGGTCGGCACCTGCGACCGCTGCGGCGACCTCTCCGACCTGCTGGACAGCATCGAGGCGCACACCCACACCCCTCATCTGGTGGTGGTGAGCGATGCCGGCAGCACCGACGGCACGATCGAGATGCTGGAGCGGCGCCAGCAGGCCAACCTGGTGGTGGTGCGCGAGGGCGAGCGGCGCGGACAGGCCAAGGCCCTGAACGAGGTCTTCGCCCGGGTGCAGACGCCCTATGTCTGCTGGGTGTCGGACGACAACCTGATCACCGAGGGCGGCCTCGACGATGCCGTCGAGATCCTGGAGAACGACCCCGGGATCGGCATGGTCGGCCTGAAGGTCCGCGACCTGGTCGGTCCCTTCATCGACGCCCCCTATATCGGCGGGATCGGTGTGGCCGGCGTGCTCAACGTCAACCAGGGCGTCCTGCCGACGACGCTCCTGCGCGAGCTGGGCGGCTTCGACGAGGAGCTGCGCGATTACGGCATCGACCCGGACCTGACGCTCCGTGTCCTGAAGGCCGGCAGGAAGGTGGTCTTCACCAAGGACGTGGCGATCCTGCACCGCCGTGGCTGGCCGTCCGACCGGAACAGCCCGGAGGCCAAGCGCCTGGCGGAAAAGCACGAGCGCGCCCGCAAGCTCCTGGCGGCCAAGCACAAGGATCTCGGCGGCGACATCCGCGGCTGGAAGATGAAGCTGTTCTGCTGGCGGGCGATGCGCGCCGTGCCGGTCCTGCGCCCGCGGCTCAACATCAACGCGCCCCGGCCCTTGCTCGGCTTCATCCCGCGCGACTGGTACAACGCCTTCAATGCCCGCTGGGTCCACCCGCTGGATCCCCTGCGCACCCGGCGCAAGAAGTACCACCTCGTCCAGCGCATGCGCCCCGAGACCTGACGCCCAAGACCGAGGATTGCCGATGAAGCCGCTCGCCGCGATGCCCGAAGACGTCCGTCGTGCCTGCGTCGGCCTGTTCACCGACATCGACGACACGGTCACCACCGAAGGCCGCCTGACCGCCGCCGCCTATACGGCGCTGGAACGCCTGCATGAGGCCGGCATCACCGTGGTCCCGATCACCGGCCGCCCGGCCGGCTGGTGCGACATGGTGGCCCGGTTCTGGCCCGTGGCGGGCGTGGTGGGCGAGAACGGCGCCTTCTTCTTCCGCTACGACCACGGCGAGAAGCGGATGATCCGCCGCTTCTCGCAAGGCGACGATGAACGTGCCGCCAACCGCCAGCGCCTCGTGGCCATCCGCGACCGCGTCCTGGCCGAAGTCCCCGGTGCCGCTGTCGCCTCCGACCAGGGCTATCGCGAGACCGACCTCGCCATCGACTTCTGCGAGGACGTCCCGCCGCTCCCGCGCGATTCCGTCGACCGTATCGTCGGGATCTTCGAGGAGGCCGGAGCCGTCGCCAAGATCTCCTCGATCCACGTGAACGGCTGGTACGGCAGCCACGACAAGCTGACCATGTCGAAGACCTTCGCCACGGAGGCGCTGGGCATCGACCTGGAAGCCAACCGCGAGCGCTACGTCTATGCCGGCGACAGCCCCAACGATGCACCCATGTTCGGCTGGTTCCCCAATGCCGTGGGTGTCGCCAACGTGCTGCGCTTCCAGGACCGCATGCCGGCCTTGCCTGCCTATGTCACCCCGTCCGAAGGTGGCGCCGGTTTCGTCGAGCTGGTCGACGCCATCCTGGAGGCAAGAAGATGACCACCATCGTCCCGATCACGCCTGACTACCGGGACGACTGGGAGCGCCTCTACAAGGGCTACGCCGAATTCTACAAGGTGAACCAGACACAAGCGATGCGGGACCGGGTCTGGAACTGGATCCAGGACCCCGCCCACGACGTCACCGGCTTCCTCGCCCTGGACGACAGCGGCAAGCCCATCGCCCTTGCCCACTTCCGTCCCTTCTACCGCCCGCTCATGGCCAGCATCGGCGGCTATTTCGACGACCTCTTCGTCGACCCCACCGCCCGTGGCTCCGGCGCCGCCCAGGCCCTGTTCGCCGCCATCGCCGAGGAAGGCAAGAAGCGCGGCTGGTCCGTGATCCGCTGGATCACCGCCGAGGACAACTACCGCGGCCGGGCCGTCTACGACCGGGTCGGGACGAAGACCAAGTGGGTGACGTACGACATTCCGTTGTAAGTCCGCTGGAGTCCGAGCCCATGGAGCCGACGACAGCGTCCTACCGACGGGGCGTCCTGCTCGTCGTGCTCGCGACCTGCTTCTTCAGCCTGTCCGGCATCCTCGTCCGGCTGACCGAGGACGCCGGCGGCTGGCAGATCATCTTCTACCGATCGCTGACCCTGACCTGCACCATGCTGGCCGTGCTCGCTGTCAACTACCGCCAGCGGATGGCGGCGGTGATCTGGTCGGCCGGCTGGAACGGGCTCCTTGCCGGAACCGCGTCCTGCGGCGCGCTGGTCTTCTATATCCTCGCACTGCAGACGATCACGGTGGCCAACGCCCTGTTCATGGTCGGCATCGCGCCCTTCATCACGGCACTGCTCGGCCGGGTGTTCCTGAAGGAGCCGATCCCGGCGGTGACCTGGGTCGCGATGTGCCTGGGCACGGCCGGGGTCGCCGTGATGGTGGAGGGTGCCGTCAGCTTCGACCGCGTGGCCGGGAACCTGCTGGCACTGGGCAGCGCGGTCTCGTTCGCGCTGCTGAGCTTCTTTCTGCGCCGCGGCCGGCAGGGAGACATGCTGCCAGGGACCCTGCTCTCCGGCGTGATCTCCGCAGCGCTGGCGTTCGTCATCCTGGCACTCGGCACCGGCGAGGTCGGCACGGGCTTCGCGATCGGCCCGTGGGACCTGGGCCTGTGCATCATCATGGGCGTGGTCCAGCTGGGCCTGGGCATGCTCTGCTATACCCGCGGCGCCCGGCACGTGCCCGCCGCCCAGCTGCAGCTCCTGGCGATGGTCGAGCTGGCCATGGCGCCGCTCTGGGTCTGGCTGATCGTGTCGGAGGTGCCGCCACGCACGGCGCTGCTGGGTGGCCTCCTGATCCTGGCCGCCACCATGCTCCAGGCCGTGGCAGGTGGGCTCAGCCGGCGCGGTGCAACGGCCAGCACGGCCTGAACGCGCCGCATCCAGGCCACGCGGCGCTGCGTCGGGCGGTGGCCCCGTGATTCCTGCGCCACCCGACCTCATTCTCTCCCGAGGATCCAAGACTGGAAACGACGCAAGCGATGGCAGCACGCAACTCGATGATCCTGAGCGCCTTCTTCTTCAATCCCCAGGGCGACCACCGCGTCGCCTGGCGCCATCCCGATGCCCCTGGCGCGGACATCCTCGACCTAGCCTACTACCGCCGCCTCTGCGAAACGGCCGAGCGGGCCAAGATGGACGTGCTGTTCGTGGCGGACGAGGTCGCCATCTGGGACCAGCTCCCCAGCGGCATCGCGCACTACGCCAACGTCCGCCTGGAGATGTTCACGCTCCTCTCCGCGCTGGCCGCCGTCACCAGCGAGATCGGCCTGATCGGCACGGCGTCGACCACCTATAACGAGCCGTTCCACATCGCGCGGAAGTTCGCCTCGCTCGACTTCATCAGCCATGGCCGCTCGTCCTGGAACATCGTCACCTCGGCCATGGACGAGGAGGCCCTGAACTTCGGCCGGGACAGCCAGCTTGAGCACGCCAAGCGCTACCTGCGTGCGCATGAATCCGTCGAGGTCGTGAAGGCCTTGTGGGACAGCTGGGAGGACGGGGCTCTCCTGATCGACAAGGAGACCGGCTTCTTCGCCGATCCCGCCAAGGTCCACCACCTCGACCATGTCGGCGAGCACTACAAGGTGCGCGGCCCCTTGAACCTGCCCCGCCCGCCCCAGGGCCACCCGGTGCTGGTCCAGGCCGGCTCGTCGAACGACGGCAAGAACCTGGCGGCCAAGCATGCCGACCTGCATTTCGCCATCGTCCGCTCCGTGGAGGAAGGCCTGCGCTACCGGGCCGACATGAACGAGCGCCTGGCCCGCTTCGGCCGCTCGCCTGAGGATCTCCGGATCCTCCCGGGCATCCAGCCGGTCGTGGCCGACAGCGCCGACGAGGCGGCGGAAAAGGCGGAGAGCATGCAGGGCCTGCTGCTGGACAAGGTCGGCGTCGACCTCTTGTCCTACTGGACCCGCATGGACCTGTCCAAATACCCGCTGGACGGACCGATGCCCGAGCTGCCGGACGAGACCGGCTTCAACTCCGGCCACACCCATCTGCGCCTGGTCCGCGAAACAGCCGCTCGCGAGCAGCTCTCGATCCGCGAGCTGGGCCGCAAGATGGCCAATACCGGCGCGGTGGCCACGGTCGCCGGCACGCCGAAGGACGTGGCCGACCGCCTGGAGGAATGGTTCACCGCCGGGGCCGCCGACGGCTACAACCTGATGTTCCCGCTCCTGCCCGAGGGCCTGGAATCCTTCGCCACCAAGGTCGTCCCGGAGCTGCAGCGCCGCGGCGTCTTCCATCGCGAGTACGGCCAGGGCACCCTGCGCGACCGCCTGGGCCTCAAGCGCCCACCCAACCGCTTCGCCACCGAAGGGAGTGCCGCGTGAGCACCGAACATCCGCAGGTGGAGGTCCTGCCCTGCCCCAAGCGCGTCCGCGTGGTATTCGCAGGCCAGGTGATCGCCGACAGCCGCAGCACTCTGCTCCTGCGCGGCAAGCGCCGCCTGCCGGTCTACTATTTCCCGCGCAAGGACGTGAAACCGGAGCACCTGCACACCACGTCCGTGACCTCCGACCATGAGCTGGGCGGCCGTACCACGCACTTCGCCCTGGCCTCCGGCGAACGCCGGGTGGAGGATGGCGCCTGGAGCTTCCCCGAGCCGCCCCACCCTGTCCTGGCACCGCTGGCCGACCGTATCGCGTTTGCCTGGAAGGCCGCCGATGCCTGGTTCGAGGAAGACGAGGAGGTTTTCGTGCACGCCCGCGACCCGCATGTCCGCGTCGACACCCTGCAAAGCTCGGCCCACATCCAGGTGATCATCGACGGCGTCGTCGTCGCCGACAGCCGCCGCCCGGTCATGCTGGTCGAGACCAACCATCCAGTGCGCTGGTACCTGCCGGAAGACGACGTCCGCATGGAACTGCTCACCTTCTCGCCGAAGACCACGCGCTGCCCCTACAAGGGTGTCGCCTCCTACTGGTCCGCCACGATCAACGGAAAGACCCACGAGAACATCGCCTGGCAGTACCGCGACCCCATCCCCGAGATCCCGAAGATCAGAGGCCTGATCTCGTTCTATACCGAGATGGTCGAGGCCGTGCTGCGGGACGGGGACCGGGTATCCTGAGCACTGGCCTCGTCGCCCGAGGAACGACCGGCGGCTGAGCGGACCGCGCCGGCGCGGCCAAAGTGCTGCTCATGACCGTCGTGCCGGCCAGGCCATGCGCCAGAGCTGGCTCCAGCCTGGCCACCTCCTGCGCGGCAGCCGTGCGGCGATCACGTCGCGGCAGAAGGCGGCGTAGCCCGCGGTGACCGGGATCGGCACGCCGGTCTCGGCGGCATAGGCACGCAGCGATCCCTCGTCCGGCGCCCGTTCCCGATCCTGGCACCACATGCCGAACGACAGCTCCTGCCCCCACCAGCCGGCGGCTTCGGGGCCCAGCGCCCGGACCATGCCCGCCGTCTGGGCCGGCGCCTCGCTCGCACCACAGACCGGCCAGATGTCCGCATAGAGATAGTCGGCATGTCGCCCGCCGGTCGCTGCCTTCACCTGCGCCGGCAACTCGGGCCCGAGCGCATCGGCCTGCAGGATCGTCACCTTCTCCCGGCCGGCCCAGTCCGCCAGCCCTGCGGCTTCGCGCATGACCGCGATCACCTCGGGCGCCTGCTCGACCACCACGACGCGCTCCACCTCGGGCTTGAGCGACACGGCATGGGCGTACATCGCCATCCCGAGCCCCGCCACGACCACCACGCCCCGTGCCTGGTGGACATGGAAGGCATGGCTCTCCTGCTCCATCAGGCTGGTCGACATCCATGCCGTCCGGCCCTGGTGGAGGACATGGCGGCAGGGCTCCATCACGAGGCCCGAGACATAGCCCTCGACGGGACCGGCCCCGTAGCGCGCCATGCGCCATTCGCCGACGGTGGCGTCGCGATAGGCCGGGACCGGGAACAAGCCGAAGCCGTAGCTTTCGAGCATCGCGCGGTGGCGGCCGGGATGAGGGGGCTGAAGGAGGTCGTCCGGCATCGCGCGTCCTGCAGGCTGCTTCACCCATGCCACCAGGCGGCTGCACCGGGTGATGTGAGCGCAGGTAGGCCGGGCGACGACCGCGACCATGCCAGGCCGGACGGGACCTTTCGGCGGCACGACGCAGGACGACGTTGTTCCACCCATCTCTTCGTGGGATGATGACCGATCGGCTCGGGATGTGCCCATGCGAAGGTCGCTCGTTCTGTCGCTGGCCTGGCTGGCCCTTGGTGGCGGTCTGTCCACGCCGGTTGCCGTCGCTCATGTCGACCGGCCCTGTCCGTGCACCTACCCGGGTGGCATCGCGCAGCAGGGCGAGGTCGTCTGCCTGGAGGTCGCCGGCCAGCGCCAGCTCGCCCGCTGCGAGATGGTCCTGAACAACTCCTCCTGGCACTTCCTGGGCACGCCATGCAGCCCCACCGCCAAGCTCGGCCCACGCCATCCGACGCTGTCCTGAAGCATCCCGGCGAGGCGCGTCGGCACCGCATCCGTTCCGCGGAAGGTATCGCCATAGGTCGAGGCAAGGGCGTCTTCGGCCACTCGGACGGCTAGTCCGATGGATCGCTCGCCCGATCCGATGCCCGCAGGCGGTCGCCCCAGTCACGCATGCTGAGCAGCACGGGCGCCAGCGACCTGCCGAGGTCCGTCAGCTCGTATTCGACCTTGGGCGGCACCTCGGGAAACACCGTACGCCGGACAGCCCCATCGGCCTCGAGTTCGCGCAGCTGAAGCGTGATCATGCGGGCTGTTGCCGAGGGCGTGAGCCGGCATAGCGCGTTGAAGCGCAGCTTGCCCTCCAGCAGGTGGAAGAGGAGCACCGGCTTCCACACGCCGCCGATCACGGACAGCGTCGCCTCCACGGCGCAGCCGGTGCGGCCGGCCTTGCGTCGGGTCGCCCTGCGGCTCTTGCTATCATCCATGATACTACATGTTCACTTTGTGCGTACTGCTGCAAAGAGCATCATGGCGCTAACTATGGCGTGTGGAAGCAGCGGCGCAAGCGAGTGCGCATGGACCGGTCAGCGATGGCCAGGGAGGACGAGTTGGACAGGATCGAGTTGATAGGCCTTGTCGCCTGTTTCCTGACGACGTTCGCGTTCCTGCCGCAGGCCGTGAAGACCTGGAGAACAGGTAGCGCCGATGATTTCAGCTTGCCCACCCTGCTGATCCTCGAAGGTGGCGTGGCGCTCTGGGCGATCTACGGCGTGCTGCGGGCCGCGCCATCGGTCTGGATCGGCAATGGCATCACCCTGGTCCTGGCCGGCTTCATCCTGAGCGTAAAGCTGCGGCAGGCTTGGCCAAGTCGGAACTGAGGCGCCAGCGCCAATTCCGTTTCCCCGGTATCCACGCCTATGCGATGATGCCGGCTGGACTCTGTGTCGGGGAACCAGCCGGTCATGTTCGCACGGACGGGAAACTGCAGGAACGAACCCAAGGAAGGCCTGCTTCTTCAATCACTTGAATGTCTTAGACATTCAGGACTGGTTGTAGCTCCGCCCGACCGTGCACTCGATCTGGCCGTGCGGCTCGTCGGTGGCCGTGAACACGAGGTTGTCGTTGTCCATCCCGAACGGCTCGAGGTTGACCAGGAGGTAGTGCTTGTTGGGGCAGGCGAGGCTGATCTCCTCGACTTCCGGCACGGCCTCCAGCGCGGCCGTGCCCATCCGGTACAGGCTGTCCTGGATGGAGTGGCTGTAGGTGCCGGCGAAGACCTTCAGCATGGTGTCGAGGACCATCGCCTTTGCCGCGTCGTAGTCGGACGGCACGCTGTGCCAGCGCCAGGACGCGTCCATGGCGGTGGCGGCGATCCGGTCGTGGGTCTCCTTCAGCGTGGTGAAGGGCTCCTTGACGTAGCCGGCCCAGCCGGACTGGGTCGACTTCATGAAGGTGAAGCCGGAGATACCCGATTCCGTCGTCATGCTGGAGCGGGTCATGGTGACCCTGGCGAACGGCTTGCCGTTGCCGTCCAGCACGAAGCCGTGCGGCTGCGGCTCCCCGTCCGAGACGATCCGGCGCCAGATCGTCTCATGACCGGTGACGGTGGCGCCATCCAGCATCGGGTACTCGTCGAGCAGCCGCCGCGCGATCGCCGCGCAGAACGCCTCGTTGCCGAACGCCACGTTCTCGCGCGCCACGATGTTGACGATGTTCTTCACCGTGTCCGTGCAGATCGACTTGGAGTTGTCGGCATGGGTGAAGGTCTCGGCGAAGTCGCCGGTCACCATCGCCTGCACGGTGGTTTCGCGGACCTCGTGCCAGCCTGCCGGGCGGCCGGGTACCTCGCGCTGCACGCGCAGGACGCGGACCCTGTCCTTGCCGTAGGTCTTGCGGACGAGCGTCATGATGATTGGTCCTCCGTATCAGCCGAACTATCGTTGCTGCGCTGTCTGAGCCACGAGGAGCATTCGCGCAATGACGACGACCGGCGGCTGCCTGTGCGGTTCCGTGCGCTATCGGGTGGATGGCGTCGTGCGGGCGATCTCGGTCTGCCATTGCGGCCAGTGCCGGCGCGTCCATGGCTTCCTCGGCGCCTACGCCGCAGCCCCGGCCGATCGCCTGCACCTCTCCGGCGCAGACAAGCTGACCTGGTATCGCTCCTCGGACGTGGCCGAGCGCGGCTTCTGCTCGGTCTGCGGCTCGTCCATGTTCTGGAAGCCCTCCCACGGCCGGCACCTGTCGTTCTCGGCCGGCTCGATCGACCAGCCGAGCGGCCTCTCGATCGACCGCCACATCTATGTCGCCGACCGCGCCGACTACGAGACGATCGACCCGAACGGCCCGAACTGCTGGCCAGGCGACGACGAGCCGGCGTGACGCTCGGCGGGCCTGCGTCTACCACTGCCAGGCATCCGCCCGACCAAGTGAGGCCACGTGCCGGTCGATACGAACCTCATTCCCGTCTACTGGCCAGACCTGCTCGCGATTGCCATGCTGGTCGGAAGCTGGCGCCTCTATCCCCTGTCGCTCGCCGTGATCGGCCGGTACCGGACGACGCTGAACGACACCATGCTGGAGATCCGCCAGGACTGGATGGTGTCGATGCTCAAGCGCGAGAACCGCATCACCGATGCGGCCTTGATCGGCCACGTCATCTCCAGCGCCTCGTTCTTCACCTCGACGACCGTGCTGGTGATCGGTGCCCTGCTGGGCGCGCTGGCCAATGCCGAGACGATCGTGAGCACGCTCGGCCGGTTCCTCGTGGCCCATCCGCCGACGGTCTGGCTGACCCAGCTGAAGACGGTCGTGATCCTGACCATCTTCGTCTACGGCTTCTTCAAGTTCACCTGGGCGATCCGCCAGTACAACTACATGATCGCGATGGTCGGCGCGGCACCGCCGGCGCCGCTGCCCGATGCCAAGATCGTGGCACTGGCGCCCATCTATGCGCGCCACTTCAGCCGCGCCGCGCACGACTTCAACCACGGCCTGCGCGCCTATTATTTCGGGCTTGCCGGCTTTGCCTGGTTCATCGACCCGCTGATCGTCCCGCCGGCCGTGATCCTCATCATCGCCATCCTCGTCCGGCGGCAGACCCATTCGGGCGTGCTGGTCGATGTCCAGGCGGCGCGCGACGTGCTGCGCTGAACCGTCCGAGCATCGGAGGGTTGCACAGTTCATCCGGTGGTTGACATGACATGAACAGATGTTAATCCAGCAGACCGTGGTCACTTCTGGACGGATGTAGAGCAAATGTTGGTCGGCGATCCCTGCCCGTCGTTCGTGGTCCGCTCGTCCAATACGGCGGCCTTCAAGTTCGACACGGCCGCCGGCCGCTGGTTGGCCCTGACCTTCATTCCCGGGATGGGCGACGAGCGTGCCGCAGCGATCGCGCCCGGCCTGGCGGCGTCCCCGCTCTTCGACGATTCCCATGCCGGCCTGTTCTTCGTGAGCGCCGACTCGGCCGACGAGGAAGCCAACCGGCTGCCCCTGCGCACGCCCGGCGTGCGTGCCTTCTGGGACTTCGACCGCTCAGTTGCCGGCCAGTTCGCCGTGAAGCAGGACGAGGTCGTCACCGCCGTCATCAGTCCGCGCCTGCAGGTCGTGAGCATGGTCCGGGAGGCCGACCCGGCCCGCCATGCCAAGACGGTCCTGGACATCCTGGCTGCGGTGCCGAAGGCGGACGCCCTTCCGCCCATGCTGGCCCACGCTCCGATCCTGGTGATCCCGTCGGTGTTCGAGCCGGAGTTCTGCCGGATGCTCATCGAGGGCTACGAGAAGAACGGCGGCCGCGAGAGCGGGTTCATGCGCGAGATCGACGGCAAGACCGTCGAAGTGAAGGACCGCTCCCACAAGGTGCGCAGCGACTGGACCATCGAGGACGACAAGATCACCCGGGCGATCCAGACCAGGTTCATGCGGCGGGTCATCCCCGAGATCAAGAAGGCCTACCAGTTCGACGTGACCCGGATGGAGCGCTACATCGTCGCCTGCTACGCTGCGGAGGACGGCGGCCATTTCCGGGCCCATCGCGACAATACTACCAAGGGTACCGCGCACCGTCGCTTCGCCGTGTCGGTGAACCTGAACGCCGACGAGTACGAAGGCGGCGACCTTCGCTTCCCGGAGTTCGGCAGCCGCACCTACCGCGCACCCACCGGCGGCGGGGTCGTCTTCTCCTGTTCCCTGCTCCACGAGGCGACACAGGTCACCAGCGGCCGGCGCTACGCCTTCCTGCCCTTCCTCTACGACGAGGCCGCCAAGAAGATCCGCGAGGCGAACATGGCATTCGTGCAAAATGCCACGAACTGATCAGCGCGAGGCCCTGGCCCCCAGGATGCACAGCAGCGTCCCCGCCGCTGCCGCCAGCATCCAAGGGTCCAGCGCCTCGCCCAGCAGCAGGGCGGAGAAGCCCAGCGTCAGGAAGGTCTGCAGCAGCTGAACTTGGCCGACGCTGGCAATCCCGCCCCGCGCCAGCCCGCGATACCAGAAGTAGAAGCCGAGATACTGGCTGAAGATGGCAACCCAGAGGAAGCCCATCCAGGCTTGCCAGGGCGCGTCGAGCGGGACGCCGGGCAGGAGAAACAGGCTGGCGGGCAGGCTGATGGGCAGGGCCAGCACCAGCGCCCAGGCGATGACCTGCAGTCCGGGCATGGTCCGCGCCAGCACGGCCCCCTCGGCATAGCCATAGGCAGCGAGCAGGGCCGCGGCCAGCAGCAGCACGTCCGGCAGCGCCGCATCGAAGGTCGTATGCGCCAGCGTGTAGGCCACCACGCAGGCGCCGCCGCCGATCGCGAACAGCCAGAAGGCCGGCTTCGGCCGCTCGCCCGCCACGATCACGGCCGCCACGGCCGTCAGGAGCGGGAGGAGCCCGATCACCACGGCCGCATGGGCGGACTCGACGTGTCGGAGGGCCAGGGTCGTGAGCAGCGGAAAGCCCAGCACGACGCCTGCCACCACCCGGACGATCGCCCGGCGCTGCAACGCGTCGGGCCAGGCGGCACGCGAGAGCCGGAGCGTGAGCCCGGCAACCATGCCGGCCAGCGCCAGCCGGCCGAACGCCACGAACCAGGGGTCCAGCACCGCCACCGCCGCCCGCGTCGCCGGCAAGGTCAGGCTGAACACCAGCACGCCCACGAACCCGTCGACGAGACCCGGCTTCATCCGGCGGCCGCCGCCTCGATGATGCGGACGAAGTCCCGCCCGAACCTCGCCCGCGCCAGCGCATAGGCATCCAGGGCCTGGGCTTCGTTCATCAGGTCGGGACCGGGCCTGCCATGGTCGCGCACCTGCTCAAGGGCACGGGCGAGGCCGGCCATGTCATCGACGCCGAACCATGAGGCGCGTCCGGGTTCAGCCTGGGCGCGGTGAGTACGAATGTCCGAGAGGAGGAGCGGCCGGCCCAGTGCCTTGGCTTCCTCGACGGTCGTGCTCCACCCCTCGAAGCGCGAGGGGTTGAGCAGGGCCATGGCACGCCGGTGCAGGGCGAAGACCACCTCGAGCGGCACAGGTCCCAGCAGGCGGAAGCGCTGACCCAGGCCCAGCGCCTGGATGCGCGCTCGCAGCGCCACGACATGGTCGGGCGCGCGATAGTCGACCAGATGCCCCGTCGACACGATCGTCAGGTCGGGCACCATCGCCAGCGCCTCGACCACGAGAGCATGGTTTTTGTGCCGCCAGAGCTGGGCAGGGAGGTAGACGAAGCGCTCCGGCAGCTCATAGCGCTGGATGACGGCCAACGGGTCGGTCGACATGACGTTCCGCGGGACCGTCACGGCGAACGGCAGCACCCGTGCGCGATCGGCGTGCATCGGGAACCAGCCTGCCAGTTCAACGGCCGCCTCCTCCGTCTGCACGATCGTTAGGGCCGAGCGTTCCAGGAACCGGGCATGCTCGTAGGCACGGGTGCGCTGGTCGGCAGCCGTGAACATGTCCGGCAGGTGCCGCTCCTGGAAGTCCGGGATCCAATGGACGTTCGGCACGACCGGCGCCCGGCACGGCAGGGGGCGTAGGAACGTCACGTCCACCCGGCCCGCCAGCACCCGATCCAAGCCGTCCACCCTCGGAAAATCCAGGTACTCGCCGAGCTTGCGGCCCCACCATGCCGGCCGGTGGCGCGTCAGCTGATCCAGTGCCACCGTCTCGCTGCCAAGACCACGCCAACGTTCGACCCGCTCGCTGCTGGCGTCGTGACCATGGAACAGGACGACCTTCAGCTCGGGCCGCCGGCCGATCGCGTCCAGGAGATTGAGCAGATAGCTCTCGCCGCCTCCCCAGCTCGGATCGAACGCCGCGAACAGCCCGAGCCGGAGCGGTTCAGCCACCGATCGCCTTCGCGATGCCGGCGGCATCCAGCCCATGGTCGGCCAGGACCTCGTCATTGCCGCCGGATGACGGGATGCGGTCCACCCCCAGGTGCAGCACCCGGCCCGGGAAATGCAGCCTCTGTAGCGCTGCACCGATCATCACGCCCTGGCCGCCCTCAACATAATGATCGTCGATGGTGACGACAGTCGTGGCACCGGCTGTGACCTCCTCCAGCCAGTCATGGTCGAGCCGGTTGAGCCAGGGCAGGATGGCGAGGCGACCGCCGCCGATCCTGTCGAGCGCGTGCCAGGCCTGGGTCGCCATGGTGGGGCCATAGGCGATCATCACAACGTCTGTGCCGGTGTCCTTCGCGACCCAGCCCTCGCCTACCTGGACCTGATAGCCGGCCGGCAGTTCGTAGGGCACCGACACAGGGATCGAGACGAAACGCAGGTAGGAGCTGCCGGTGTTCGTCTCCAGCGCCCAGCGGACGAGCGGCCCGACCTCGGCCGCCAGCGACGGCTGCACCAGCGTCAGCCCGGGCGTGCTGGCCATGGCCGCGATGTCCCGCACCGATTGGTGCGAATGGCCAGGACCACCCGGGACGAGCCCCGCCAGTGCTGCCATGTAGACGACCTTCGAGCGCTCGGTCGCGTTGTTGTAGATCTGCTCGTTGGCACGGGTGGCGAGGAAGCAGGCAAAGCTGTGGCAGACCGGGACCAGACCGTTCAGCGCCATGGTGCCGGCCTGGCTCACCATGTCCATCTCGGCGATGCCGCACTCGATGAACCGCTCGGGGAACTTGTCCCTGAACGGGATCAGCCCGCAGTCGAGCATCAGGTCGGCGTCGAGTGCCACTACCTTGGGATTGCCGGCTGCGACGTCGAGCAGGGCTTCGGAGTAGGCCGGGATCAGCCGCTCCGGTGCTTGCGCCGGCTGCGCCGCCACCGGCCGCTCCACCGTCTCCAGCGACAGCTCGGCGGCACGGGCCTCCCGCAGCGTCCTGTTGATCCGGTCCATGATCTCCTGCGCGCCACGCGTGTAGTCCGCGGCCTGCGGCGCACCGGAGTGGAAGCGATAGATCGCGGCATCGCTCTCCATCGCCACGTGCTCCATGAAGGACACGCCCTTGCCCTTCACCGTGTCGGCGATGATGAGCTTTGGCTTCTTCACGCCGCGGATGCCGTCCAGCGTCTCGGCGAAGCGTGGCAGGTCATGGCCGTCCACCCGCACCGTGTGCCAGCCGAACGAGGCGAACTTCGCCTCCAGCTCGCCCAGGTCGGAAACCTGCTTCACGAAGGTGTCCGACTGCAGCTTGTTGTGGTCGACGATCGCGGTGATCTCGGAGAGGCAGCGATTCACTGCTCCGCCCAGGCTCTCCCAGATCTGCCCTTCCTGCAGCTCGCCATCGCCCAGCATCACGAAGATCCGCGGGCTCTTGCCGTGCTGCAGCCGGTTGGCCAGCACCATGCCCTTCGCCTTGGAGATGCCCATGCCGAGCGAGCCGGTGTTCGTCACCATACCGGGCGTGCCGACATCCGGATGGCCCGGCAGGCCGCCCAGCTTGCGGAAGCGGTGCATGAGGTCGGCCGGCAGCTTCCCCAGGGCCGTCAGCACCGCATAGAGCCCAGGTGCGTCATGCCCCTTGGACGAGAAATAGACGTCGCCCTCGCGCATCTCCTCCAGGTGCAGCCAGGCGACCATGTCCATCGAGCTGAACGAGCTGCCGATATGCCCGGAGCCGGCCCGTGCGATCATGTAGAGCGTGTTGAGCCGCGCTAGGTCGGCAAACAGCCGCGCCCGGGCAACCGAGGGCATGGCAAGGTTGCGGATCCGCGCGAACTCGTCGGGTGCCACCCAGTAGAGCGTGCCCTCGACGGCGTTGCCGGTCAGTTCACCCATGAGACGCTGCTTTCAGGGAAGATGGAGTTCGATCGGGATGGTCAGGCATTGCCGAGGTTGATGGGCGGCCGGTCGATCACCGGCAGCTTCGCCCCCTCGTGCTCGATGATGTGGAGGGCGTAGAACCAGTCCTCGGGGTCGTTCAGGTCGACCCCCTCGAAACCCTGGGTCAGGAAGGGCATGAAGCTGACGCCCGCGATCGTCCGCCCGTCCCGCACCACCCTCGACCACGCGATCTCCAGGCTGGCATTCTGGACATAGACCTCCGGCAGGGACGGGTACTGAGAGCTGTGCCAGGGCTGTTCGGGCGGCCCGAAGGGAAGCAGCGGCGACATCCGGTTGCCGCGGATCACCCACATCTTGGCAGGATGCTCCCGGCACTTCTGCACCGCGCGCAGGCTGTCGAATTGCTCCCGCTCGCCCAGGAACTGCGCCCAGGCGCGCTGGATCGTCTCGGGCTGACGGAACGGCGAGGTCGGGCGCAGGATCGAGAAGCAGTCATAGGGCCGCTCCAGCGTGGCCAGCGCGTGCTCGACCCAGTCGATGTCGGGCGAGCGATCGCCGGCCATCTCCGGCGGCCGCATCACCACCTCGGCTCCATAATGCCGGGCGATCTCAGCATAGTCGCCGCTGTCGGTGGACACGCAGACCTGATCGAACACGCCCGACGAGTGGGCAGCACAGATCGTATAGGCCATCGCCGGGTGGCCCAGCAGCGGACGGATGTTCTTGTCGGCCACCCGCTTCGATCCGCTACGGGCGGGGATCAGGGCGACGATCGAGGGTGCATGGTCGGCGGGCATGACGAATCCAGGCGCCACGTTGGTGGCAGGCCTTCTAGTGGGTTTTGCCGGTCAGGGGAAATAGGTAGGGAAGAGCCAAGCCGCTCGCGAGGATGGTGAAGCATGGCAGCGCCCAGGATCGTCGTGATCGGTACAGGCATCATCGGCGCGTCCATCGCATGGCATCTGACATTTGCCGGTGCCGCGGTCACCGTGGTCGATGCGAGCGAGCCGGGCGGAGTCGCCACGCCCTGCTCGTTTGCCTGGATCAATGCGAGCTGGGGCAACCCGGAGCCCTATTACCGCCTGCGGATCCGCTCGATGGCGGAATGGCGGCGGTTGGCTGAGGTCGTGCCGGCACTGCCGCTGTCGTGGACCGGCGGCCTGTGCTGGGATCAACCGGTCGCGCAACTGCAGGCCTATGCGGAGGAGCATGGGCGCTGGGGCTACGGCATCCGGGCAGTCGCCCAGGCCGAGATCGCCCTGCTCGAGCCGAACCTCCTGGACGTGCCGACATTTGCCCTGCATGTGGCCGAGGAAGGTGCCGTCGAGCCACGCCTGGCAGCGGTGGCGCTCCTGGCGGACGCGCAGCGCCGGGGCGCCAAGATCCTGCAGCGAACGGCAGTTTCTGCCCTTCAGCATGGCAATGGCCGCATCGATGGCGTCAAGACGACCAATGGCATGCTTCCCGCCGACCACGTCGTGTTGGCCGCCGGTGCCGGAACGCCTGCGCTGGCCGCCACGGCCGACATACATCTGCCGCTTCAGACGCCACCGGGCATGCTGGTCCATTCCCGGCCTCACAGGCAATTGCTCAACGGGCTCGTGATGGCGCCTGGCATGCATATGCGGCAGACGATGGACGGCCGTATCGTTACCGGTGCCGACTTCTCCGGTGCCGACCCCGGCACCCATCCGGCCGAGGCGGCACGCATCCTGTTCGAGCGCAGCAAGGCCGCCCTGCGCGGTGCCGACGACCTCACCCTGGATTTCCACACGGTTGGCTACCGGCCGACGCCTTCGGACGGCTTCCCTGTCATCGGACGGCCAGCCGGGCGCAAGGGCCTCTATGTTGCAGTGATGCATTCCGGTGTCACGCTGGCGCCTGCGGTCGGCCGGTTCGCTGCTGAAGAGATCGTTGGCGAGCGTGAGGAAGCGTTGCTGGCACCCTACCGACCGTCGCGCTTTGCGGGGTCGGCCTCTGCCGAACTGGCGAAGACGACCTGATAGTGGCCACGGTCACCGACCCGCCCTACCTCTGCTGGCACTGGAGAAGAAAGGTGAGACGATGAGCGACGTAGCTCTGGTGGTTGGTGCCAGCGGCATCATCGGAAGTGCCACGGCGCACGAACTGGCCGGCCAAGGCTGGACGGTGCATGGACTGGCGCGTCGGCCGCCGACCGATGTGCCTGGGCTGCAGCCGGTGGCAGCCGACCTGCTGGACCCGACCAGCCTGGAGGCGGCGCTCAAGGACGTGGCGCCGACCCATGTGTTCCTGACCTCCTGGATGCGCAATGCCACGGAGGCCGAGAACATCAAGGTGAACGCCGGAATGGTGCGCAACGTCCTGGCGGCGCTCTCGCCACGCAAGTCCGTGCGTCATGTCGGGCTGGTGACGGGCCTGAAGCACTATCTCGGCCCATTCGACGCCTATGCGAAGGGCGAGATGCAGACGCCGTTCCGCGAGGAACAGCCGCGCCTGCCGATCGAGAACTTCTATTATGCGCAGGAAGACGAGGTATATGCCGCGTCGGCCCGCGATGGCTTTACCTGGAGCATCCACCGGCCTCACACGGTCATCGGCAAGGCCGTCGGCAACCTGATGAACATGGGCACGACGCTCGCCGTCTATGCCAGCATCTGCAAGGAGACCGGCCGGCCGTTCCGATGGCCGGGTTCGGAGGCCCAATGGAACGGGCTGAGCGACGTGACCGATGCACGCGTGCTGGCCAAGCACCTTCTATGGGCTGCGACCACGGAGGCTGCGCACAACGAGGCGTTCAACGTCGTCAATGGGGATGTCTTCCGCTGGCGCTGGCTTTGGAAGAGGCTGGCAGGCTGGTTCGGCGTGGAAGCGGCCGGCTTCGATGGCAACGTCCGTCCGCTGGAAGCCGAAATGGCGAACGACGCGCCCATCTGGCGCCAGATCGCGGAGCGACACCAGTTGGTGGAGCCCGACCTGACCAAGCTCGCCTCGGCTTGGCATACCGATCTCGACGTCGGCCGGCCGATGGAAGTCATGGCCGACATGACGAAGAGCCGGAAGCTCGGCTTCACGGTCTTCCAGCCGACGGAAGACTCATTCTTCGATCTGTTCGAGCGGCTGCGGGCGGACCGGCTGATCCCCTGATCGCCGCCCCACCCGCAGTGCCGCCTCGCTTCAGATGGGACGGTTCCCGCGGGCGAGGCGACCGGCCGCGAAGACCAGGCCGGCCACCATGGCCGTCGTGACGGCCGGGTGTAACCGTGCGCGGGTATAGAGGCTGGGACGGATCATGCTGCCCTGCGTGTCGCCGCGCACCTTCGCCTCGGCAAAGCCGTTATAGAGATTGTCGCCGCGCGACACTGGCTTGGGTCCGAGCTGGGCATCGAACAGCACCTGCTCGCTGACCTTGTCGACCATGCGTGGGGCCGCATGGCTGATGGTGCTGGCTGTCTGTGCCGCGGAGCCGACGAAGATGTCGCGCCTCGGATGGGCGGCCGCATCCAGGATGGCCAGGGCGACCTCCTCCGGCGCATAGACCGGGGGCGGAAACCTGGCTTCCTGTGACGTGTAGTTCTTCACGTGCTGCGGCATCGGTGTGCCGATCGAGGCAGGCTTGATCAGCGTGACCGAGATCGGAGCGCCGCGCTCCTCCAGTTCCATGCGCAGGGCATCGGTGAATCCCTTCACCGCATGCTTGCTGGCAGAGTAGATGCCCTGCAGCGGGATGGCGCGGTCCGACGCCATGCTGCCGACATTGATCAAGGCGCCGCCCTGCTTTTCCAGATGGGGGATCGCGACCAGGGAGCCGTGGATCATCCCCCAGAAGTTGATCTCGAACAGCTGACGCATGTCGGCTTCGCTGACTTCTTCCAGCCGCCCCCAGATGCCTACGCCGGCATTGTTGACCCAGCTATCGATCCGGCCGAAGCGCTCCAACGCCTTGTCGGCAACTGCCTGGACATCCTCGCGGCGGGCAACGTCGCAATGGACGGAGATGGCCTCGCCGCCTGCCTGCATGATGCCCTGCACGGCCTTCTCGAGCGCCTCGTCGCTGCGGGCCGCCAGCACCACCTTGGCACCTTGCGCCGCCGCCGACTGCGCCGTCGCAAGCCCGATGCCGCTCGATGCGCCGGTGATCACGATCACCTGGCCCTTCACGGGCTTCAACTTCACCATCACGAACTCCTGGTCGCCTGTCCGGACCCAGGCGCGATGTCCGCGCGACCCGGACGTTGCACTGGCCAACCAAGCTCTCATGCTCCGGCCAGTTCCGTTTCCCGGCCCTGTGCTGTGATCCGGGGACGCATTCGTCCTGTTTTCCCGATAACCGCGACGAAAGCGACGGACGCTGCTAGAGCGGCCCTTCGCAGATAGTGTTGAACCCCGTCCTGGGTCCGGATCATGTCCACCACGCCCGTCGTACGTCCCCGTGACCACGCGCTCCGCACACTGTTCGGCCGCGAACGTGGCGTCGTGATCGGGGTCGTGCATCTGCTGCCGCTTCCAGGCTCGCCCGAACACGATGGCGGCCCTGCAGAACAGGTTTATGAACGAGCCGTGCGGGACGCCGAAGCCTACGCATCGGGTGGCGTCGACGGGTTCATCGTGGAGAACCACGGTGATGTCCCGTTCCTCAAGCCCGACCGGATCGGACCTGAAACGGCGGCTTGCATGGCGATCGCCACCGAGCGGGTGCGTCGTGCCTGCGGACTGCCAGTCGGCATCAATGTACTCGCCAACGCTGCCGATGTGGCGCTGGCCGTGGCGGCGGCGGCGGGAGCGGGGTTCATCCGGGTGAACCAGTGGGCCAACGCCTATGTCGCCAACGAAGGGATCATCGAAGGGCCGGCCGCGACCGCACTCCGCTATCGCAAATCGCTGGGTGCCGCGGGCATTCGCATCTTCGCCGACAGCCATGTGAAGCACGGTGCGCATGCCATCACC
>JAESGR010000354.1_pt1 | contig 43596 bp, 39 predicted proteins | sample 9269771 | NCBI WGS metagenome assembly JAESGR01 (sample SAMN15739572, study PRJNA653492) | algae metagenome | isolation source: Chroococcus sp. CMT-3BRIN-NPC107 and co-occurring heterotrophs from well... | place: USA: Clark Mountains Wilderness, California | collected 2010-04-18 | reverse complement strand
CTCGAGCGCGCCGCCCGCGTCAACGCCGACTACGTCGAAGCCTTCACGAAGGGCGCGGTCAAGGGCAAGACCGGCTCGCTGACGGCACTGCCGATCATCGAGACCCAGGCCGGCGACGTCTCCGCGTTCGTTCCGACCAACGTGATCTCGATCACCGACGGCCAGATCTTCCTCGAGACCTCGCTCTTCAACGCCGGCATCCGGCCGGCCATCAACGCCGGCATCTCGGTGTCGCGCGTCGGCTCGGCGGCGCAGACGAAGGTCATCAAGAACCAGTCGGGCGGCATCCGCACCGACCTCGCCCAGTACCGCGAGCTCGCCGCCTTCGCCCAGTTCGCGTCCGACCTCGACGAGGCGACCCGCAAGCAGCTCGATCGCGGCGCCCGCGTGACCGAGCTGCTCAAGCAGGCGCAGTACTCGCCGCTGCCGATCTCGCTGATGGCGGCGTCGCTGTTCGCCGTCAACAAGGGCTTCATGGACGAGGTCGACGTGAAGAAGGTGCTCGCGTTCGAGAGCGGCCTGCACACCCACCTGAAGACCAGCCACGCCGGCCTGCTCGCCAAGATCGAGGACTCGAAGCAGCTCGACAAGGACGCCGAGGCCGAGCTGTCGACGGCGGTCGGCAACTTCAAGAAGTCCTTCGCCTGAGCGCCTGACGGCCCGCGAACGACAGACCCTAGCAAGAGGACACACGCATGGCAGCCGGCAAGGAAATCCGCGGCAAGATCAAGAGCGTGGAGAACACGAAGAAGATCACCAAGGCGATGGAGATGGTCGCCGCCTCGAAGATGAGGAAGGCGCAGGAGCGCATGCGCCAGGCGCGTCCGTACGCCGAGCGCGTACGCGCGCTTGCCGCCAACCTGTCGCACGCGACGCCCGAGTACCGGCACCCGTTCCTGGTCGCCAACGACGCCGCGAAGACGGCGGGCTTCATCGTCGTCACCACCGACAAGGGCCTGTGCGGCGGCCTCAACACCAACGCGCTGCGCGCCGCGACCGCCAAGCTGCGCGAGATGGAAGGCCAGGGCGTGAGCGCCGAGGCGGTCGCGATCGGCAACAAGGGCCTTGGCTTCCTGAACCGGATCGGCGCCAAGGTCGTCTCGCACGCCACCCAGCTCGGGGACCGGCCGCAGCTCGAGCGCCTGATCGGCCCGGTCAAGGTCCTGCTCGACGCCTACGCTGCCGGCAAGCTCAAGGCCGTCTACATGGTCTACACGCGCTTCATCAACACCATGCGCCAGGAGCCGATGGTGCAGCAGCTGCTGCCGCTCTCGGACGAGCAGATGCAGGTCGAGGTCGGCACGCACGGCTGGGACTACATCTACGAGCCCGACGCCAAGGTCGTCATCGACGAGCTGCTCGTCCGCTACATCGAGGCGCTGGTCTACCAGGCGACGGCCGAGAACATGGCGTCCGAGCAGTCGGCGCGCATGGTGGCCATGAAGTCGGCGACCGACAACGCCGGCAACGTCATCGGCGAGCTGAAGCTCGTCTACAACAAGACGCGTCAGGCCGGCATCACCAAAGAGCTTTCGGAGATCGTCGCCGGAGCGGCCGCGGTCTAGCGCCGCGCGACGAACGAACACGGATCAGGATAGAAGGAACTCTCATGGCTGACATGCAATCCGCTTCGCCCACGCAGGGCAAGATCGTCCAGTGCATCGGCGCGGTCGTCGACGTCGAATTCGCGCGCAACGCGATGCCCCGGGTCTACGACGCGCTGAAGATGGAAGGCTCGGACCTGACGCTCGAGGTCCAGCAGCAGCTCGGCGACGGCGTCGTCCGCACCATCGCGCTCGGCTCGTCCGAGGGCCTGCGCCGCGGCATGACGATCACCAACACCGGCGCGGCGATCTCGGTGCCCGTGGGCCCGGGCACGCTCGGCCGCATCATGGACGTGCTCGGCAACCCGATCGACGAGCGCGGCCCGGTCGACCAGACGCACGTCGCCTCGATCCATCGCAAGCCCCCGTCGTACGACGAGCTGTCGCCGTCGACCGACCTGCTCGAGACCGGCATCAAGGTCATCGACCTCGTCTGCCCGTTCGCGAAGGGCGGCAAGGTGGGCCTGTTCGGTGGCGCCGGCGTCGGCAAGACGGTCAACATGATGGAGCTCATCAACAACATCGCCAAGGCGCACAGCGGCCTGTCGGTGTTCGCCGGCGTCGGCGAGCGCACCCGCGAGGGCAACGACTTCTATCACGAGATGATGGACTCGGGCGTCGTGAACTCCGAGAACCTCGGCGAGTCGAAGGTCGCGATGGTCTACGGCCAGATGAACGAGCCGCCGGGCAACCGCCTGCGCGTCGCGCTCACGGGCCTGACCATCGCCGAGTCGTTCCGCGACGAAGGCAAGGACGTGCTCTTCTTCGTCGACAACATCTACCGCTACACGCTCGCAGGCACCGAGGTCTCGGCGCTGCTCGGTCGGATGCCGTCGGCCGTCGGCTACCAGCCGACGCTCGCCGAAGAGATGGGGCGCCTGCAGGAGCGCATCACCTCGACCAAGGTCGGCTCGATCACATCGATCCAGGCCGTCTACGTGCCCGCCGACGACCTGACCGACCCCTCGCCGGCGACGACCTTCGCCCACCTCGACTCGACCGTCGTGCTGTCGCGCGACATCGCCTCGCTGGGCATCTATCCGGCGGTCGACCCGCTCGACTCGACCAGCCGCCAGCTCGACCCGCACGTCGTCGGCCAGGAGCACTACGACACGGCGCGCGCCGTGCAGGGGACGCTGCAGCGCTACAAGGAGCTGCGCGACATCATCGCCATCCTCGGCATGGACGAGCTGGCTCCCGAAGACAAGCTCGCCGTCGCCCGCGCCCGCAAGATCCAGCGCTTCCTGTCGCAGCCGTTCCACGTCGCCGAGGTCTTCACCGGCACGCCCGGCAAGTACGTGCCGCTGAAGGAGACGATCCGCGGCTTCAAGATGATCGTGAGCGGCGAGTGCGACTCGCTCCCCGAGCAGGCCTTCTACATGGTCGGCACGATCGACGAGGCCTTCGAGAAGGCGAAGAAGGTCCAATGAACATGAAGCCCGATGGCGCCTCACTCCGTTCGCTGCCCCCCGAGGGGGCGCAGGCCTCCCTTGGGCCGGCCCGGCGGGAGGCCTGACCATGGCCACCCTGCAAGTCGATGTCGTCTCCGCCGAGGAATCGATCTTCTCCGGCGAGGCGACCTTCGTCGCCCTGCCCGGCGAGGAAGGCGAGCTCGGCATCTACCCGCGCCACACGCCGCTGATCACGCGGATCAAGCCGGGTGCGGTGCGGATCACCCGCGCCGACAACAAGGAAGAAGAGTTCGTCTTCGTCGCCGGCGGCATCCTCGAGATCCAGCCGGGCTCGGTCACCGTGCTCGCCGACACCGCGATCCGCGGCAAGGACCTCGACGAGGCCAAGGCCAACGAGGCCAAGCAGGAGGCCGAGGAGGCGATGAAGAACGCCAAGAGCGACATCGACTTCGCCAAGGCGCAGAGCGAGTTCGCGGCGATGGCGGCGCAGATCGCGGCCCTTCGGAAGTACCGCAAGAAGTGATGTGCTGACGCGCTTCGCCTCGACGACAGACCCGCCCGGCTCCTGCCCGGCGGGTTTCGTTTTTGGCACGTGGCGTTCGCGTCGAAGCCGCGCCCGGCAAGCCTCGCCGTGACGCTCGACATCTTCTTCGATCGCTACCTGCTGACGGTGCACGGCATCGTCGTGGCGCTGGGGCTCATCGTCTACGTCGGCGTCGCTCGTGCGCTGCCGCAGCGGCGCGACCCGCCGGCGGCGATCGCCTGGGTCGTCGCGCTGGCGCTGCTGCCGTACGTGGCGCTGCCGCTCTACCTCATGTTCGGCAGCCGCAAGCTGCGCATGCGCGACGCCACCGCGCCGGCCCTGCCCCCGGTCGAGGGCGACGCCGACGACGCCGAGAGCTCGCTCTGGTCGCGCCGCCTCGGCCGCTCCATGGGGCTCGCGCCCGCCGTCCCGTACGCGGACCTGCGCATCCACGCCGACGGCGCCGAGGCGAAGGCCGCGGCCCTCGAGCTGATCCGCGGCGCGCGCGCGACGCTCGACGTGTGCACGTTCATCCTGGCCCGCGATCCGCTCGGCGAGGAAATCGCGGCGGCGCTGCGCGAGCGCGCCGCCGCCGGGGTCAAGGTGCGCCTGCTCATCGACGGCATCGGCGCCTGGCTCGGCGGCCGTGTCGACTTCGAGCCGCTGCGCAGCGCCGGCGTCGCCGTGGTGATGTTCGTGCCGCCCTTCCGGTCGATCCTCCGCGGCCGGGCCAACCTGCGCAATCACCGCAAGATGGTCATCGCCGATGGCGAGCGCCTCTGGTGCGGCGGCCGCAACTTCGCCGCCGAGTACTTCGAGGGCGACCCGGCACTGCGCAACACGCGCTCGATCCGCGGTCGGGCCTGGCACGACCTCACCTTCGACCTGCGCGGGCCGATCGCCGAGCAGGCGCTCGACCACTTCGACAAGGACTGGGCCTACGCCAGCCGCGTGCCGGCGCCGCCCCGGGCGGAGAGCGGGCTCGATGCCGCGCCGGCGCCGCGCCGCGGCCCGCTCGCCCAGCTGGTGCCGAGCGGGCCGGAGCAGGTCGACGACACCGTGCAGGCCCTGCTCGTGTCGGGCTGCTTCATGGCCCGCCGCTGCATCCTCATCGTCACGCCCTACTTCATTCCCGACGCGACGCTGCTGATGGCGCTGACGCTCGCCGCGCGCCGCGGCGTGGCCGTCGACCTGCTCATGCCGAGCCGCTCGAACCACGTGCTCGCCGACATCGCGCGGCATCGTCCGCTGCGCGACCTCGCCGCGGCGGGCGCGCGGCTCTGGTTCGCGCCGCACATGCTGCACGCGAAGGCCGTCGTCATCGACGACGAGGTCGCCCTCGCCGGGTCGGCCAACCTCGATGCGCGCAGCCTCTTCCTCAACTACGAGCTGATGGTCGCCTTCTACGAGCCGGTCGACGTGCGTCGGTTCGCCGCATGGATCGGCGGGGAGAAGTCGCTGGCGTCGCCCTTCCATCCGCGCGAGCCCGGGCTCGTCCGGGACCTGGCCGAGGGTCTCGTCCTCTGGCTCGCGTTCCAGCTCTAGAGCGCCCGGCCGTTCGCCGGCGCCGCCTCAGTCGGGCTCATCCGAGCGATCGCAACGCCGCCTGCACGATCGCCGCCGCGTCGACCTCGAAGTGGCGGCGCAGCTCGGCGCGGGTGTCGCTGCGGCCGAAGCCGTCGGTCCCCAGCGTGACGCAGCGTCGACCGGCCGGCAGGAAGGCGCGCACCTGCTCCGGCACCGCACGCACGTAGTCGGTGGCGACGACGATCGGTCCGTCGGTCGGCGCGAGCTGCTCGCCCAGCCAGCTGCGCACCGCCTCGGTCTCGCCGCGTCGCCAGGCGGTCTCGGCGGCGACGCCGGCGCGCGCCAGCTCGCTGAAGCTGGTCACGCTCCACAGGTCGGCGGCCACGCCGTGCTCGGCGCCGAGGACGTTCGCGGCCTTGACCGCCTCGCCCAGCATCGCGCCCGACGCGAGCAGCTGGACCCGGCGCGCCCCGTCGCGGGGGGCGCGTCGGAAGCGGTACATGCCGCGCAGCACGCCGTCGTGCGCGTCCGCCGGCAGCGACGGCTGGGCGACGTTCTCGTTCATGGCCGTGACGTAGTAGAAGACGTCGCGCTGCTCCTCGAGCATCTCGCGCATGCCACGATCGACGATGACCGCCAGCTCGCCGGCCGTCGCCGGGTCGTAGGCCCTGCAGTTCGGCACCGTCGCCGCGACCAGGTGGCTGCTGCCGTCCTGGTGCTGCAGGCCTTCGCCGCCGAGCGTCGTCCGTCCCGCGGTGGCGCCGATCAGGAAGCCGCGCGCGCGCTGGTCGGCGGCGGCCCAGATCAGGTCGCCGACGCGCTGGAAGCCGAACATCGAGTAGTAGATGTAGAACGGCAGCATCGCCAGGCCGTGCGTCGAGTACGCCGTCGCGGCCGCCGTCCACGACGAGAGCGCGCCGGCCTCGGTGATGCCTTCCTCGAGGATCTGCCCGCTCTTGGCCTCCCGGTACGACAGGATCGAGCCCGAGTCCTCCGGCTGGTAGAGCTGGCCGAAGGGCGCGTAGATGCCGACCTGGCGGAACAGGCCCGCCATGCCGAAGGTCCTCGCCTCGTCGGCGACGATCGGCACGATGCGCGGGCCGAGGGCCGGGTCGCGCAGCAGGTTGCCGAGCAGGCGCACGAAGACCATCGTCGTGCTCATCTCCTTGCCGGCGGCGTCGAGCGCGAACCCTGCCGTCACCGCGAGCGGGGGCACCGGCACCGGCGGGCAGTCGCTGCGCCGGGCCGGGATCAGGCCGCTGAGGGCGCGGCGCCGGCTCTGCAGGTACTTCAGCTCGGCGCTGTCCTCGGCCGGCTTGCAGAAGGCGAGCGCCTCGCAGTCGGCATCGCTCAGAGGCAGGGCGAAGCGGTCGCGGAAGGCGAGCAGGCCGGCGTTGTCGAGCTTCTTCGCCTGGTGCGTCGTCATCCGGCCCTGCGCGGCTTCGCCCATGCCGTAGCCCTTCATCGTCTTGGCGAGGACGACCGTCGGCTGGCCCCGATGCGCGGCGGCGGCCGCGAAGGCGGCGTGGATCTTGACGGCGTCGTGCCCGCCGCGGCGCAGGCGGTCGATGTCCTCGTCGCGCAGGTCCGCGACGAGGGCGCGCAGCTCCGGGTTCTGGCCGAAGAAGACCTCGCGGTTGAAGGCGCCGTTCTTGGCCGAGAGGGTCTGGAACTGGCCGTCGACGGTCTGCGCGAACGCGCGCATCAGGGCCTGGCCGTGGTCGCGCGCGAAGAGCACGTCCCAGTCCGAGCTCCACAGGCACTTGATGACGTGCCAGCCGGCGCCGGCGAACACCGACTCGAGCTCGTCGACGATGCGGCCGTTGCCGCGCACCGGCCCGTCGAGCCGCTGCAGGTTGCAGTTGATGACGAAGGTGCAGTTGTCGAGCCGCTCGCGGGCGGCCAGCGACAGCGCCGCGATGGACTCCGGCTCGTCCATCTCGCCGTCGCCGAAGAAGCCCCAGACGCGCCGCTGCAGCACCGGATCGTCGGCACCCTCGCCGGCCGGAGCGTCGCTGCCGGCGCTCGCGAGCAGGCCGCGGTGCTGCAGGTAGCGCATGAAGCGCGCCTGGTAGATGGCGTTGATCGGCCCGATGCCCATCGAGCCGGTCGGGAACTGCCAGAAGTCGGGCATCAGCTGCGGATGCGGGTACGAGGTCAGGCCGCGCGCGCCGCGCCGCGCTGCCGAGAGCTCCTGCCGGTAGTGCGCCAGGTCGTCGGCGGACAGCCGGCCCTCGAGGAACGCGCGCGCGTAGACGCCGGGCGCCGAGTGCGGCTGAAAGAAGACGAGGTCGCCGAGAAAGCCGGGCGCTGCGCTCTCTGCCGGCCCGAGTGGCCGGCCGGCACCGCCGGGCGCCGCGGCCGCGCCATCGCCGCGGGCACGGAAGAAGTGGTTGAAGCCGACCTCGAACAGGTCGGCCGCCGAGGCGTAGCTGGCGATGTGACCGCCGAGCTCGGCCGAGCCGCCGCTCTCGGCGCGGTTGGCGCGCATCACCATGGCCAGCGCATTCCAGCGCATCAAGGCCGCGAGCCGCTGCTCCATGGCCAGGTCGCCCGGGAAAGGCGTCTGCGCTTCGAGCGGAATGGTGTTGACGTACGGCGTGATCAGCGACGGCTGCCAGTGCACGCCGCGCCGGCGCGCGTGCGCGAGCAGGGCGTCGAGCAGGAAGCGGGCGCGGGCCAGGCCGTGCTCGCGGGTGAGAGCGTCCAGCGCCTCGCACCACTCGGCGGTCTCGCCAGGGTCGAGGTCCGCTCCGGCCTGGGCCAGCAGGGCGGCGATGTCCATGTGCATGGCGGCAAGGCTACGCCGAACCTGCCGCCCGGTGCACGCGCGGGCGCTTCGGCGGCCGGCGCGGGCGGGCTCCCGGACTCAGGTGGCTGGGGTCGACCTCGCGAACTCCGTCAGAAGAGCGCCCGGCAGCGGCGTCGGCGCGATCAGGCCGGCCGCGTCGGCCACCTGCACGCCGTTGACCCAGACGCCGTGCACGCCGACGGCATCGGTCGTCAGGCGCGCCGCCCCGGCGGGCAGGTCGTGGACGCGCCGCTTCGGCCCGCGGCCGACGGTGGCCGGGTCGAACAGCAGCAGGTCGGCGGCGAGCCCTTCGCGGATCCGTCCGCGCTCGCGCAGGCCGAGCACGTCGGCCGGGTGCGAGGTAAGGCGGCGCACCGCTTCGGCCAGGCTCATCGCGCCGAGGTCCCGCGACCAGTGGCCGAGCAGGTGCAGGCCGAAGCCGGCGTCGTTGAAGAAGGTCAGGTGGGCACCGGCATCGCTGAGGCTCACGATGCTGTGCGGATGGTTCAGCATGCGGCCGACCGCTTCCTCGTCGCTGTTCAGCAGCTGCGCCGTGAAGACGGTGCGCAGCCCCTCCGCGATGGCGAGGTCGAGCATCGCGTCGAGCGGGTCGCGGCCTTCGGCCGCCGCGATGTCGGCGATGCTGCGCTGCTCGCAGGCGGCATGCTCGGGGCGCGCGACCTCGACGACATGGACCTTGTCCCACTCGCTGTTGAAGAGACGGAAGGTCGTCGGCGTCGCCAGCTCGGCACGCACGCCCGCGCGGAAGCCCGGATCGCGCAGCACCTTCGTCAGTGCCGCGCCGGAGAGGCCGAGGGCGGGCTTCCAGCTCGCCAGCCCCTCGACGGGGTACGGCGACGCCAGCGTGAAGTCCATGGTCAGCGGGCAGCACGACACCTGGCCGAGCAGGCGGTGGCCGCGCGCGTTGGCGGCGGCGATCGCGTCCAGGTCCTTGAACACCGCGCCCGGGTTGACGCCGTTGTGCAGCAGCGCGGCGACCATCACCGGCCGGCCGGTCGCGGCGGCGAGCGACTCCAGGAACGGCACCGGCGTGTGCCCGCCCTTCGTCAGCATGTAGACGCCGCGGCCACCTTCGGCCATGGCGGCGACGAGCGCTGCCATCTCCTCGTCGGACGCGAGCCGCGACGGCATGGGCAGGCCGCCTTCGCCGTTGTGCGCGGGGCTGGTGCTGCTGGCGAAGCCGACCGCGCCGTGCGCCATCGCGTCGCGCACGATCGCCTGCATCCGCTCGATCTCGTCGGGCGTCGCCTGGCGCCGCGCCGCGTCGGCGCCCATGACGTAGGTGCGCACCGACGAATGGCCGACGTAGGCAGCGACGTTGACGGCGCTGCCGCGGCGGCGCAGCTGCGCCATGTACTCGGGAAAGGTCTCGAAGCCCCAGTCGATGCCTTCGCGCAGGGCGTCGATGGACATGCCCTCGACCTGCGTCAGGTTCCTCATCGTGATCTCGCGGTCGGCCGGCCGGCAGGGCGCGATCGTGAAGCCGCAGTTGCCGATCACCGCCGTCGTGACGCCGAGCGCCGGCGACGGGCGCAGCGTGGGGTCCCAGGTGATCTGCGCGTCGAAGTGGGTGTGGCTGTCGATGATCCCCGGCATCAGCGCCAGGCCATCGGCGTCGATCACGCGCGCCGCGGCGCCGTCGAGATGCGTGCCGACCGCGACGATGCGGCCGCCGGCCACGGCGACGTCGGTGCTTTCGGGCTCATAGCCCGAGCCGTCGTGGACCCGGGCACCGCGGATGAGAAGGTCGAGCACGGGAGCGCCGAGGTCAGTCGAGCCCGTTGACCGGAATCAGCTCGCCGCCGGCGCCGCCCAGGGCGTAGCCGGTGTCCGTCTTCCAGACGCGGCGGCAGTGGTCCTGCGCGGTGCCGGAAGTGATCTTGATGCAATAGCGCCCGTCGTCCCCTGCCTGCCACGTGCCCGATGAAGGCCTGCTGTTGCCGGTCCGGTAGGTCGCCCGGCCGTCCTTCTCGAAATGGACGTTCGCCGCCGCGCCGTTGACGTTCAGGTAGCTGATCGACTTGCCGGCGAGCACCTTCTCGAGCTCGGCCTTGTCGAGCTTGACCGGATCGGCGGCGTAGGCAGCACCCGCGATCAGGACGGCGGCGGCCGCGGGCAACGCACGACGCATGCGAAACATGGGGACTCCTCGGTTCAGGCGGCTTGCAGCCGGGGCGGGGCGAACGTCGACTCCAGTTCCTTGCGCAGGCGGTACGCGGCCGTCGAGGTGTCGATCGCCACGTCGGACCACGACAGGCTCTGGCCCTTCTGCACCGGCCGCGTCACCTTGACGTCGTGGGCCAGGCCAAGCGGCAGTCCGCCGAGGCGGGTCGAGGTCTCGGCCGGCAGCAGCTTGCCCCAGACCGTGTAGCCGCCTTCGCCGTCGAGCACGTCGCCGGGCTTCAGATCCTTCTTGGCGGTGGCGACGACGTCGGCGTTCCAGCAGGTCGCGACACCCGTCGCCTCGCCGCGCAGGGCGACGCTGGCCACCGACATGCCGACCTCGAGCCCGATCAGGTGCCAGCGCTTGTAGAGCGTGAAGTAGCGGCCGCTCGGGTCGGTGTGGGCGTTGTATTCCTCGAAGCAGTTGCGGATGTACTCGGTCTCGCCCTCGACCGTGACCCACACGCCCATGCGGATGTCGTAGGGGATCGCGCGGCCGTTCGCCTCCAGCGACGAGATCACCTCGACCATGCCCTTCCTCTCGAGGACGCCGCCTTCGCCGATCGGCCGGGTCACGAAGGGGATGTCCTCGACGCTCGCCGGCGGATAGAGCAGGCCGTTGCTCGGCACCGTCAGGCCGGTGGCATTGGCGACCGCCGTCGATTCGATCGACGGCTTCGAGCCGTCGAGGAAGCTGTTGAACATCTTGGGGTTGAGCCCGCCGCGCTTCGCCTGCTCCGGCGTCAGCCCGTAGTTGCCCCACACCGTCTCCGGGGTCGACTCGCTGAAGTGCGGCAGCCACTTGTGGCCGCGCCCGGCGGCGGTCACCGGGAAGCCGCAGGTCCGGGCCCAGTCGACCAGGTCGCAGATCAGCGCCGGCTGGTCGCCGAACGCCAGCGAATACACGACGCCCGCATCCGCCGCCTTCCTCGCCAGCAGCGGCCCGCAGAACGCATCCGCCTCGACGGTGACGTTGACGACGTGCTTGCCGTTTGCGAAGGCGGCCAGGCAGTGCTCGACGGCCGCGATCGGGTGCCCGGTGCACTCGACGACCACGTCGATCGCCGGATGCGAGACCAGCGCCTGCCAGTCGTCGCCGATGTGCGTCGAGCCGTGGCGGATCGCCTCCTCGAGCCCGCCGGCGCGCGTCCGCGCCGCCTCCCAGCCGACGCGGGCCAGGTTGGCGCGTGCTGCATCGGGCGACAGGTCGGCGATGCCGACGAGATGCACGCCCGGCGTGCGCGGCACCTGCGCCAGGTACATCGAGCCGAACTTGCCGGCGCCGATCAGGCCGATGCGGATCGGCCTGTTCTCGGCCTGGCGCTTCTGCAGTTGTGCGTGGAGGCTCATCGTGTCTTCTTTCGTGATCTACGGATTCCTGGTCGCGCCGCCCCGAGCTCGCTCAACCGCTGGCATTCACGCCGCCAGCTTGAGATCTTCGTTCGACGTGACCAGGGCGCTCGCCGGCATGCCGTCCTTCCACGGCAGCTCGACCGGGTACGGCTTCAGCAGGCAGTCGTCGGGCAGGCACTCGATCGGCGTGAAGTCGCGGTGGGCGATGAACTCCGGCCGCTTGAAGCGGCGGATGTGGTTGCTGACGGCGCACAGGCTCAGGTAGACGCTGACCCGGTCCCAGGGCGAGAGGTTGGAGCCGGAGGCGTGCACCAGGCAGCCGTGGAACAGGATCATCGATCCGGCCGGACCCTTCGGCGAGACGATGCCGCCGGGAACGTAACGACCGGCGGCATCGAAGCCGCCGCGCCCGCCGGCGCGCTCCACCAGCTGGGCGATCAGCTCGTTGTCGATCGTCCAGAGCGGATAGCTGGTGGTGGTGAGGTCGTGCTTCGCGTCGACGACGCCGCGCTTGTGGCTGCCCGGGATGAACATCAGCGGCCCGTTGAAGTCGGTCACGTCGTCGAGGAAGATGGCCACGTTCATCGCCCGCTCGGCCGGCATCCTGTCGTCGTTGAGCCAGGTGCCGTAGTCCTGGTGCCACTGCCAGACGTCGCCGTCGAAGGCGGCCTTGCCGTTGATCTTGAACTGGTGCATGTAGAGCGCCTCGCCGATCAGGTCCTGCACCGGCTCGACCATGCGCGGGTGCCGCGCCAGGCGCGCGAACGGCTCGCTGTACAGATGGGCGGCGAAGTTCGTGCGGACGGCGTCCTTGCCCTTCTCGCGCACGTTGTAGGCCTCGCGCCGGGCGTAGAGCTCGGGCACGGCGTCGGTGAGCGTCTTCGTCTCCTCGGGGCTGAAGAGGGAGGGGAAGAACAGGTAGCCGTCGCGGTCGAACTGTTCGTGCTGGGCTGCGGTCAATTTCATGGCTGGCCTTTCCAAGCGGGCGCGAGAAGGTGGGGAAGACGGGCGAGCAGGTTCGCGCTGGCCTGCCGGCCGTGATCGTCGATGAGGCGCGTCGCGCGCTCGGCATCGCCCGCGGCGATCGCTGCCGCGATCGCCTCGTGCTCGTCCCAGATCGCGTCGCGCTGCCGTTCCTGCCGCAGCACCGCGGCCATCACCCGACGCAGGTGGACCCAGTGCAGGTGCGCGCTGGCGGCGATGAGCGGGTTGCCCGACGCGGCGTAGACGGCGTTGTGGAAGGCCGTGTCGGCGTCGACCATGGCCCGGATGTCGCTGCCGCGGGCGGCGCGGCGGCCCGCCTCGACGAGGCCGCGGTCGATCACCGCGCGGCGTGCGGCAGCGAGACGCGCCGCCAGGGCATCGAGCGCGGTGCGGACTTCATAGAGCTGCGCGATCCGCGCCGGGTCGAGCGGCGCCACGCGCAGCCCGCGCCCCGGCGCATCGAGCGCCAGCCCGTCGCGCTTGAGCAGGCGCAGCGCCTGCAGCACCGGCTGGCGCGAGACGGCGAGCCGCGCCGCGATGTCTTCCTGGCCGAGGCGCTCGCCGGGGGCAAGCGAGCCGTCATCGATGGCCTCGAGCAAGGCCCGGTAGACCCGATCGACGAGACCGGGGGCGGGTTCGAGGCGGACGAGATCGGCAGTCATCGAGTTACTCTGTATACAGAATACGCTCGTCCGAAGTCGTCGGCGATCAGGGGCTTTCCCCGACCCCGAACAGCCAGGCGCACACCGAGAAGGTCGCGAACGCACCGATCGTCGAGGCCATGATGATCCGGGCGATGCGACCGTTGTCGGCGCCGTAGCGCTCGGCCAGCACCGAGACGTTGCTGGCGCTGGGCAGGGCCGCGGTCAGCGTCAGCACCATCAGTCCGAAGGTCGTGATCGGCGCGCCGAGGCTCCGCGCCGTCCAGCCGAGGGCGAAGACCAGCGCCGGATGGAACAGCAGCTTGAGGAGAGCCACGGGCAGGTAATGGCCGACGGGCGTGCGCGTGTGGGCGTGCCGGCCGGCGCGCCAGAGAACCGTGCCGATGGTGAACAGGGCCACCGGCGTCGCCGAGTCGCCGAGCATGCGGACGATCTGCGCCGCCGGCGCGACGAGCTCCAGCTTCAGCGCCGAGAAGACGGCGCCGAGCCCGATCGCCCAAGGCAGCGGGTTGCCGAGGGCGCCGCGCAGCGAGGCGACGGTCGCCGGCAGCAGCGAGCGCGGCTGGTCGCGCCCGGCGCGCTGCGAGTGCGCCTGCGCCAGGGAGATGCAGAGGGTGCTGGTCACCACCAGGTCGACGAGGATGGCGCCGATGACCGGCCCGGCCGCGTTCTCGCCGAGCAGGGCGACGAGCAGCGGCACGCCCATGAAGCCGGCGTTCGGGAAGGCCGCGACGAGGGCGCCGAAGGCGGCATCGCGCAGGTCGACGCCGCCGCTCGAGCCGGCCCGGCGCAGGGTGAGCGCCAGCGTCGCGCCGATGACGATCAGCGCCGCCAGGACGTAGATGCCGATCAGCGCCGGGTCGGCGAGGCGGCCCGGCGGCAGGCTGGCGCCGAAGCGGAACAGCAGGCAGGGCAGGGCGAAGAACAGGACGTAGGCGTTCAGCCCCGGAATCGCGGCGGCCGGCAGCACGTGCGAACGGGCGGCCAGCCAGCCGAGCAGCACCAGCGCGAAGAAGGGGAGGGTGACGCCGAGAATCGCCTGCATCGGGGGAGTATCGCCAACGCCGTCGGCGCGCCGCCTCGTCGCGTAAGCTAACGGGCCCTTTGCCGCCACCCTCTCCGGAGCCTCTCCCATGTCCGCGTCATCACCCGGCCGCACGCGCCGGTTCTTCCGGGGCCTCTGGCGCTTCGTGGACGCGAGCCGCCGCGTCGTCCTGAACCTGCTGTTCCTGCTCGTCCTCGCCGTCGTCGTCCTGGTGCTCATGCGCAGCGGTCCGCCGGCGATCGCCGAGAAGACGACGCTCGTGCTCAACCTCGACGGCACGATCTCGGAGCAGCGTGCCGGCAACCTCCGCGCTTCGGCCCTCGACCAGGTGCGCGGCGAGGCGACCCAGAAGATCCAGCTCCGCGACATCCTCGCCGTGCTGGAAGCAGCGGCGTCCGACCCGCGCATCGGCAACGTCCTGGTGGTCCTCGACGAGATGCAGCCCACCGGCTTCGCGACGGTGCGCGAAGTCGGCGCGGCGCTCGACCGCTTCCGGGCCAGCGGCAAGAAGGTCGTGGCCTGGGGCTCCGGCTACGACCAGCGCCAGTACTACATCGCCGCCCATGCCGACGAGCTCTACCTGCATCCGCAGGGCATGCTCTACATCACCGGCTTCGGCAGCCTGCGCAACTACTACCGGGAAGCCCTCGACAAGCTCGGCGTGGAGGTAAGCCTCGTCCGGGCCGGCGAGTTCAAGAGCGCCGGCGAGCCGTTCGTCGCCAATCAGCCCTCGCCCGCGTCCGTGGAAGCCGACACCGCGCTCTATGGCGGCCTGTGGCAGACCTGGACCGACATCGTCGAGAAGCGGCGCAAGCTGCCTCCCGGCTCGATCACGCGCAGCATCGAGGAGGCGCCGCAGCGCCTTGCCGCGGCCGGCGGCGATGCCGCCCGCATGGCGCTGGCCGCGCAGCTCGTCGACGCGCTGAAGACGCGCGACGAGCTGCGCGCGCTGATGGTCGAGCGCGGCGCGTTTGACGAGGAGGAGAAGACCTTCCGCCAGGTGGCCTTCGCCGAGTACCTCGCCGGCGTCCAGCCGCCGACGGGCGACGCGGTCGGCGTCGTCGTCGCCGAGGGCGAGATCGTCGACGGGCAGGCGCCGGCGGGCACCGTCGGCGGCCTGTCGACGGCCAACCTGATCCGCAAGGCGCGCGACAACAAGGACGTGAAGGCGATCGTCCTGCGCGTCAATTCGCCGGGCGGCAGCAGCTTCGGCTCGGAGCTCGTGCGGCGCGAGCTCGAGATCACGCGCGCTGCCGGCAAGCCCGTGGTGGTGTCGATGGGCGACCTCGCCGCCTCGGGCGGCTACTGGATCTCGACGGCGTCCGACGAGATCGTCGCCGACCCGATGACGATCACCGGCTCGATCGGCGTCTTCGCGCTGTTCCCCAACGTCAGCAAGACCCTCGACAAGCTCGGCGTGCACCCGAACGGCGTCGCCACCACGTGGCTCCGCAACGCCGACGACCCGCGCCGTCCGACCGACCCGCGCTTCACGAAGCTCCTGCAGCTGAGCGTCGACCACACCTATGTCGACTTCACGAAGAGGGTCGCGGCAGCGCGCCGGACGACGGTCGAGAAGATCGACGCGGTGGCGCAGGGCCGCGTCTGGAGCGGCGCGCAGGCGAAGGAGCGCGGCCTCGTCGACACGCTCGGTCACCTGGACACGGCGATCGCCTCGGCGGCGAAGCGCGCCAAGCTCGGCGACAAGCCGCGCGTCGTCTACATCGAGCGCGAGGCGGGCCGCTTCGCTCGACTGGTCGGCCTCCTCGATGCCGAGGTCTCGGCCTGGGTCGGGTCGCGGCTCGACGCAAGCATCGGCGAGCTCGGGCTGCCGCCCTCTGTTGCCCGCGAGGCCTTGCGCGAGCTCGGCTGGGTCAGCGGCATCGTCGACCAGAGAAAGCCGTTCGCCACCGTCGTCCATTGCCTGTGCGGGCCGGTGAACTGAAGGCGGCGCCGGCGCTCAACGCCGCGCAGCTGGAGGCGGTTCAGCACCTCGGCGGGCCATGCCTGGTGCTGGCCGGCGCCGGCTCCGGCAAGACGCGCGTCATCGTCCACAAGATCGCCCGCCTGCTCGAGGCCGGCTATGCGCCGGCGCAGATCGCCGCGATCACCTTCACCAACAAGGCCGCCGAGGAGATGCGCGAGCGCGCGCGCGAGCTGGTCGGCGGGCGGGCCGCGGCCAGGCTCGCCGTGAGCACCTTCCACTCCCTCGGCGTGCGCATCCTGCGCACGCACGGCGAGCGTCTCGGCCTCAAGGCGAACTTCAGCATCCTCGACAGCGACGATGTCCTGAGCCTCCTCAAGGACGCCGGCGGCAGCACCGACAACGCCCTGGCGCGACGCTGGCAGTGGGCGATCGGCGCCTGGAAGAACCGGGGCCTGAACGCCGCCGAAGCGGCCGCGGACGGCGCCGCCCTCGACGCCCGCGCCGGCCAGGAAGCCCAGGTCGCGGCGCGCGTGATGCAGCGCTACGAGGAGCGCCTCGCCGCCTACCAGGCCGTCGACTTCGACGACCTCATCGTCCTGCCGGCGAAGCTGCTGGCGAAGGACGCGGAGGTGCGCGAGGCCTGGCGCGAGCAGCTGCGCTACGTGCTCGTCGACGAGTACCAGGACACCAACGGCGTGCAGTACGAGCTGATGAAGCTGCTCGCCGGCGAACGCGGCCTCTTCACCGCGGTGGGCGACGACGACCAGAGCATCTACGGCTGGCGCGGCGCGACGATCGACAACCTGAAGCGGCTGCCCGCGGACTACCCGCGCCTGAAGGTCATCGCGCTCGAGCAGAACTACCGCTCCACCGGCAGCATCCTGCGCGCGGCCAACGCCGTGATCGGCCACAACCCGAAGCTGTTCGAGAAGAAGCTGTGGAGCGCGCTCGGCGACGGCGACGCGGTGGCGCTGGTCGAATCGGACGACGAGGCGCACGAGGCCGAGCGCGCGCTCGCCCGCATCGAGTCGCTGCGCGAGGCGACGGCCGCCCAGCCGCGCGAGTTCGCCGTCCTCTATCGCGCCAACCACCAGGCCAAGGTGTTCGAAAAGGCGCTGCGCAAGGCCGGCATCCCCTACAAGGTGTCGGGCGGGCAGAGCTTCTTCGACCGCGCCGAGATCCGCGATCTGTGCGCGTGGCTGCGGCTCCTGGTCAACCAGGACGACGACCCCGCCTTCCTGCGCGCCGTGACGACCCCGAAGCGGGGCATCGGCCACCAGACCCTGGCCTCGCTGGGCAGCTTCGCCGGACGCTGGAAGACGAGCCTGTTCGAGGCCTTGTTCGCCGAGTCGCTCGGCACGGTGCTGCCGCAGCGCTCGATCGGCGCGCTGCACGAGTTCGGACGCTGCGTGAACGACCTCCAGTACCGGGCCCGGCAGACGACCGGTGCCGATGCCGCCAAGGCCTTGCTGCTCGGCTGGCTGAAGGACATCGGCTACGAGGCGCACCTCCGCGAGGGCGAGGACTCGCCGACGCTGGCGGATGCCCGCTGGAGCAACGTGCTCGACTTCGTCGACTGGATCGCCCGCCGCTGCGGCGGCGCGGCCGCGACCGCGGAAGGCGACGAGGCGACGGAGCCGCGCAGCGTTCTCGAAGTCGCGCAGACGATCTCCGTCATCGTCAGCCTGGCCGAGCGCGGCGACGACCAGAACGTGGTCACGCTGTCGACGCTGCACGCGGCCAAGGGACTCGAGTGGCGGCACGTCTTCCTCGCCGGCGTCAACGAGGGGCTGCTGCCGTTCCGCGGCGACGACGAGGAGGCCAGCGCCCTCCGCCTGGAGGAGGAGCGCCGCCTGATGTACGTGGGGATCACCCGGGCGCGCGAGACGCTTGCCGTCAGTACGCTTCGGCGCAGGAAGCGCGGCCGTGAGAGGGTCGCTGCGGTGCCGAGCCGGTTCGTCGCCGAGATGAAGCTGCAGGAGGCGCGCGCCGTCGAGGATCCACGGGCGAAGCTGATGGCCTTGCGCGCCGCCGCCGCGGCCCGGGCGCAGCAGGCCGCGACGGATGCGACGGAGAAGCAATCGTGACAGGAGGGAACGACGCATGGGCATCGACATCGACCCGCTGGAGACCATCGAGGAGCTGCGCGAGGACAGCGCCCGCGACAAGCGCAACGAACGGCTGAACGGCTTCGTCGCGGTCACGGTGGCGATCCTCGCCACCTTCCTCGGCATCTTCAACGTCAAGGACGACAACATCGTCCAGGCGATGCTCGCCGAGCAGGCCAAGATGATCGACTACTGGAACTTCTACCAGGCGCGCAACATCCGCGAGGAGATCGGCCTCGCCACGATGGAGCTCATCGCGCTCGAGCGCGGCGTCCGTCCGGAGGGCGAACGGGCCGCCTTCGACGCCTCGCTGGCCAAGTACCAGGCCTTCACGCAGAGCCAGAACACGAAGAAGGAAGAGCTGAAGGCGCAGGCCGAGCAGGCCACCGCCAACTACGACAAGCTCAACTATCGCGACGACCAGTTCGATCTCTCGGAGGCCTCGATGGCCATCGCCATCGCCCTGCTCGCGATCACCGCGCTGACCCACTTCTGGTGGCTGTACTGGGTGGCGATGATCCCGAGCGTGTTCGGCCTCGCCATCGGCCTGGCGGGCCTGTTCGGCCTGCCGTTCCACCCGGACTTCCTGATCCACCCGCTGACCTGACGACCACCGACGCGCCGCCGTCGCGCGGCAACGGCGCTACATGCCCTTGAACAGGCCGGCGTAGGTCCGGCTCACCTCGAGCTTCTCGGGGTGGCCGCGCACCGCGACGAGCTGGCGGCCGCGCAGGTCGCGCGTGACGCTCGCGATCGCCCGGGTGTTGACGAGCGTCGAGCGGTGGATCTGCCAGAAGAGGTCGGCGTCGAGCTCCTCGACGAGCTCCTTGATCGGCTTCCTGATCAGTGCCTCGAGGGTCGCCGTCTGCACGCGCGTGTACTTCTCGTCCGAGATGAAGAAGAGCACGTCCTCGACCGGAATCATCTGGATGCTGGAGCCGACGGTCGCCTGCACCCACTTCAGCTTCGGCGCCGACGCCGGGTTCATCCGCGTCGCCAGCTTCTGCAGCAGCTGCTGCATGCCGGCGGCATCCGGCGGCTCGTCGCCGGCGCGCTGCTCGAGGCGCTTCCTCAGGCGCTCGACCGTCAGTTTCAGGCGGTCGCGCTCGGCCGGCTTGAGCACGTAGTCGACGACGCCCTGCTCGAAGGCCTCGACGGCGTACTGGTCGTAGGCGGTGATGAAGACGATCTCGCAGCCGCGCCACGGCCGCCGAGAGGGCTCGGCGTCGGCGGCGCTGTCGTCCTCGTCGACCGGCAGCTGGGCGATGGCCCGCGCCGCCTCGATGCCCGTCATGCCGGGCATGCGGATGTCGAGGAAGACGATGTCCGGCCGATGCGCCTCGGTCAGGGCCACCGCCTCGGCGCCGTTCTTCGCCTCGGCGACGATGTCGAGCTCGGGCCAGACCTCGAGCAGGCGCGCGCGCAGCTGCTCGCGCAGCAGCCGCTCGTCGTCGGCGATGACGGCCGTCGTCACGATGGCGCGGGCGCGGGCGCCGCCTGGCGCCGCGTGCGGAGGGAGCACCAGACGAGCCAGCCGACGAGGAGCACGGGCGACATCAGCACGAGCAGGACGACCAGGCCGGCAGCGAGGCCGAAGAAGGCCACGACCAGCGCCACGGCCAGGCCGGCGATGACGGCAAGCAGCGCGACGATGGCGAAGCCGACCAGCGCCATCGCCGCCGCCGTGTAGACGAGGACCGCATGCCAGCCGTCGAGGCCGTTCAGCGACACGGCGTCGCCGTCGATGACGATGTTGGCGTCCGGGTACGGGCCGTACGACAGTGCCAGCGCCAGCAGGGCGATGGCCAGGACGATGAGGGCGCCGCCCACGAGGGCCGCGCGCAGCACGTTCTTCATGTCCTTCTTCCTCCGGCGGCGGCATGCGCCGGCTGGGCCTGGTAGGGCACGGTGATCGTCGCCACCGTGCCGCTCGGCTCATTGTCCGTGATGACCAGCGAGGCTTCGTCGCCGTAGAGGAGCTTGAGCCGGTCTCGGATGTTGGCGAGGCCGACCCCGGTGCCCGCGGTGTCCGCCTTGCCGAAGCCGAGCCCGGTGTCGGCGACGGTCACGGCGAGCTTGCCGTCGACGATCTCCGCCGCCACCGAGAGCGAGCCGCCTTCGGCCTTCGGCTCGAGGCCGTGCTTGATGGCGTTCTCGACCAGCGACTGGATCATCATCGGCGGGAACTCCGCCGAGAGGAGCCCCTTCGGCACGGAGACGTCGGCCTGCAGGCGGTCCTCCATGCGCACCTTGAGGATCTCGACGTAGGGGCGCACGACCGCCATCTCGCGGCCGAGGCTGTGCCCGGCCGGATGCGATTCGCGCATCGACGGCATGGACGCCCGCAGCAGCGCGATCAGGTTCTTCTGCATCTGGCTGGCACGCGGGGGATCGGTCTCGATCAGGTGGTCGATCGACGCCAGCGTGTTGAACAGGAAGTGCGGCTCGACCTGGGCCTGCATGGCCGCCATGCGCGCCTCGACCACCTGGCGCTTCAGCTGCTCGGACTCGGCCGTCTCGGTGGCCACTGCGGCCTTCACCTCGGCCTGCATCTTTCCCTTGTAGGTGATCTTCAGGATCGCCGAGGCGACGATGATCAGCCAGGCCAGCTCGACCAGGAAGTCGCCGAAGCGCGTCGTGCGGACGCGGCGAACGGCCCGCCTCGCCTGCTCCGCGGTCTTGGCCCGCGCCGTGGCCTCGGCCGCCGCCTCGCGCGCTTCCGCGGCGGCTTCGCGGGCTGCTTCGCTCGCTTCCTGCTGCGCTTCGCGGATCGCTTCGACGACGGCGCTGCGCGCCTCGCGCACCGCCTCCCGCACCGCCTCGCTGTCGGCGCCGGGGGGCAGCCGGATCTCGACGCTGGGCTCCGCGGACGCGCTGGCGGCCCGTTCCGGCGGCGGCGGCTCGCCGGCACCGGATGCGGAGGCAGGCGTCGACGGCGCGGCGGACGCGCCGGCGGATGCGGCCGCGCCCGGCGCCGAGCCCGCACGGCTGCGCGGCGTGATGCGCACGCCGTCGCGGTTGATCGAGATCGTCACCTCGCCGCCGCGCGGGTCCTTCCTCTCGATCCGGACGGCGTCGTCGGAGTCCGGCCGCGGCGGACGCGATGCGCGAGGCGTCGGCGGCAGCGGCGGCGCCGGAGGCGGTGCGACCGCCGGCGGCTCGGGGTACACGGTGAGGATCGGCAGGCTGAAGGGCGGCACCTCCTGCAGCACCGCAGCGGCGATCACCAGCAGGATCGAGAGGACGACGAAGCGCTTCCAGGTGATCGAGACCAGCCAGTTCGCGTAGGCGTGGAAGAGGGTGAGCGCGCCGTCCCTGAAGTTCTGCCAGCCGGTCTTCTGCGCCCCGGTGCCGCCCGTCGCACCCGTCGCCGGCGGCCGCGCCGGCGGCACCGGAGGCAGCGGCGGTGCGGGCGGTACGGCGCTGTCGGGAGCGGCGGGTGAGGCGGGAGAGGGGGTCATCGGTGCGCGTGTCGCCGAACGGCATCGTCCGGTGCGGGCACTGTACGGGGGCGTCCCGCCGCGACCCAGGCCGCTGCGACGAAGCGGCCGCCGCTCCGGACAGGCTGCAACGGCGAAGGACGGGCGCGCGCGGCGCGCCCGCCCGGCTCAGGCAGACAGGCGCGAGGTGTCGTCCTGGACCAGCGGCAGCGTGTCCGGCCCGCTGTCCATCGGCGTCGTGTCGTGGCTGTTGCCGTGGATGCGCAGGGGACCGGCGCGCCAGTCCGCCATCAGGGCATCCCACTTCGGCCGAGCCGCAGCGAGGTGCCGGTCCTTGACGTGGCCGAAGCCGCGGATCATCTCGGGGATGCGGGCGATCTCGATGGCCAGGCCCAGGTTGGCCGGCCCCAGCGAGCGCAGGACCTCCTCGATGCAGTCCCGGTACTCCTGGACCAGCGCGCGCTCGGTGCGCCGCTCCTCGGTCCGCCCGAACGGATCGAGCGGCGTGCCGCGCAGGAACTTCAGGCGCGCCAGGACCCGGAAAGCCGTCAGCATCCACAGGCCGAAGCGCTGCTTCTGCAGCTCGCCCTTGGCATTCCTCGACGCCGTCAGCGGCGGCGCCAGGTGGTAGGCAAGGTGGAAGTCCTTGCCGAGCTCGCCTTCGAACTGCGCCGCGACCCGCTGCACGAAGCCGGTGTCGGCGTGCAGGCGCGCGACCTCGTACTCGTCCTTGTAGGCCATGAGCTTGAAGAGGTAGCGGGCCACCGTCTCCGTCAGCCGGGTGCTCGCGCGGGCGACGTCGGGGCGCGTGGCCGTGCGCGAGAAGATCACCTCCGCCTCGGCGGTGCGGACCCGCTCGACGAGCTCCTTGTAGCGCCGCGCGTACGCGGCGTTCTGGTACGCGGTGAGGAACTCGACGCGTCGGGCGATGAGGTCGTCGACGTTGACGGAGCGCCTGACCAGCTCGATGACCTGGCCGGTCGTCAGCAGCGCCTGCACGGCGGCCAGGTCGTGCGCCGCACGCCGGCCCCACTCGAACGCCGCCTTGTTGTTCTGGACCTGCACGCCGTTCAGCTCGATGGCGCGGATCAGCGCCGCGTGGCTGAGCGGCACGCGGCCCTTCTGCCAGGCGTAGCCGAGGAGCAGCGGGTTGGTGTAGATCGAATCGCCGAGCAGCTGCACGGCGAGCGCGTCGGCGTCGAGCTTGCCGACCCGGTCGGCGCCGACGCCGGCGGCGACCGCGGCCTCGCAGTTGCCGGACGGGAACTGCCAGTCGGGGTCGCTCACGAAGGCGGCGGTCGGGGTCGCGTGCGTGTTGAGGGCGACGTAGGTGCGGCCCTCGCGCATCACCGCCAGCGTCGCCTTGTTCGCGGTAACGATGGGGTCGCAGCCGATCACCAGGTCGGCCTCGGCCGTCCCGACCTTGGTCGTCAGGATGGCCTCGGGCCGGTTGGCGATCTGGATGTGGCTCCAGGTCGCGCCGCCCTTCTGCGCCAGGCCGGCGGAATCCTGCGTGACGATGCCCTTGCCCTCGAGATGCGCGGCCATGCCGAGCAGCTGGCCGATGGTGATGACGCCGGTGCCGCCGACGCCGGCGACGACGATGCCCCAGGGCTTCTCCGCCACGGGCAGCACCGCCTCGGGCGGTGCCGCCACGGCCTTCAGGCGCGGCCGCTCGGGCGCGGCCTTCTTGGCGCTCTTCAGCTGCCCGCCCTCGACCGTGACGAAGCTCGGGCAGAAGCCCTTCAGGCAGGAGTAGTCCTTGTTGCAGGTGTTCTGGTTGATGCGGCGCTTGCGCCCGAACTCGGTCTCGACCGGCTCGACCGACAGGCAGTTGCTCTGCACCGAGCAGTCGCCGCAGCCCTCGCAGACGAGCTGGTTGATGACGACCCGTTTGGCCGGGTCTTCCATCGTGCCGCGCTTCCTGCGCCGCCGCTTCTCGGTCGCGCAGGTCTGGTCGTAGACGATGACGGTGCAGCCGGGGATCTCGCGCAGCTCCTTCTGGATGGCGTCGAGGTCGTCGCGGTGGTGCACCGTGACCTTCGGCGCCAGGCGGGCCCGGATGTCGTGCTCGTCGTACTTCTCCGGCTCGTCCGTGACGACGACGACCCGCGCCGCGCCTTCGGCGTCGAGCTCGCGCGTCATCTCGGGCACCTTCAGCGTGCCGTCGATCGGCTGGCCGCCGGTCATCGCGACCGCGTCGTTGAACAGGATCTTGTAGGTGATGTTGACGCCGGCGGCGATCGCCTGGCGCACGGCGAGCAGGCCCGAGTGGTAATAGGTGCCGTCGCCGAGGTTGGCGAAGATGTGCTGGTCGGTGGTGAACGGCGCCTGGCCGACCCACGACACGCCCTCGCCGCCCATCTGGCTGAAGGTCACCGTGGAGCGGTTCATCCACACCGCCATGTAGTGGCAGCCGATGCCGGCGACGGCGCGCGATCCCTCGGGCACCTTGGTGCTGGTGTTGTGCGGGCAGCCGCTGCAGAAGAAGGGCGCCCGGTCGCCGGTCGCCGCCGCCGTGCCGGGGACGCTGCCGAGCGCCAGGCCGCGCTCCTTCGCGTCGATCAGGGCGACCCGGATCGCCATCCGCGAGCGGACCTCCGAGTCGACGCCGAGCTTGACCAGGCGGCGCGCGATCGCCTTGGCGATGATCGCCGGCGTCAGGTCGGCCTGCGCGCGCAGCAGCCAGTTCCGGCTGGGGTTCGGCTGGCTCCATTCGCCGCCGGTCTCGTCGCCCTCGGCCTCGTCGAACTTGCCGAGCACGTTCGGCCGCACGTCCGGCCGCCAGCCGTACAGCTCCTCCTTCAGCTGGTACTCGATGACCTGGCGCTTCTCCTCGACGACGAGGATCTCCCGAAGGCCCTGCGCGAACTCGCGCGTGATGGTCGCCTCGAGCGGCCAGACGACGTTGACCTTGTGCAGGCGGATGCCGAGCCGGCGGCAGGTCTCGTCGTCGAGGCCGAGATCCTGAAGCGCCTGGCGCGTGTCGTTGTAGGCCTTGCCGCTGGCGATGATGCCGAAGCGGTCGTTCGGGCCGGCGAAGACGTTGTGGTTGAGGCGGTTCGCGCGCACGTAGGCGAGGGCGGCGTACCACTTGTAGTCCATCAGCCGCGCTTCCTGCTCGAGCGGCGGGTCGGGCCAGCGGATGTGCAGGCCGCCCTCGGGCATCTGGAAGTCCTCGGGCAGGATGATGTCGACGCGGTCCGGGTCGACCGAGATGCTGGCCGACGATTCGACGATCTCCTGGATCGTCTTCATCCCCGACCAGACGCCGGCGAAGCGGCTCATCGCGAAGGCGTGCAGGCCCATGTCGAGGATGTCCTGCACGCTCGACGGGAAGAACACCGGCAGGCCGCAGGCCTTGAAGATGTGGTCGCTCTGGTGCGCGGCGGTCGAGCTCTTGGCGATGTGGTCGTCGCCGGCCAGGGCGATGACGCCGCCGTGCTTGGCCGTGCCGGCCATGTTGGCGTGCTTGAAGACGTCGGAGCAGCGGTCGACGCCCGGTCCCTTGCCGTACCAGATGCCGTAGACGCCGTCGTGCTTCTTCGACTCGGGGTAGAGGTCGAGCTGCTGCGAGCCCCAGACGGCGGTCGCCGCCAGCTCCTCGTTGACGCCAGGCTGGAAGACGATGTTCTGCGCCGCCAGGTGCGCCTTGGCCGACCACAGCGCCTGGTCGTAGCCACCGAGCGGCGAGCCGCGGTAGCCGCTGATGAAACCTGCCGTGTTCAGCCCGAACATCGCGTCGCGCTTCTTCTGCAGCATCGGCAGGCGCACCAGCGCCTGGGTGCCGCTCATGAAGGCGCGGCCGCTCGGGAGGCTGTACTTGTCGTCCAGCGTGACGCTTTCCAGCGCCCTGCGGATCGACTCGGGGAGGGGGGCGTTCATCGTTTCGTCACTCCGGTCGGAAGCTGCGAGGTGCACCCGGCCGGCTTGTGGCCCGCCTGCGCTCGGGACGAAGTGTAGGGACTCGCCCGCCCGAAGTCGGAGCTGGGGCCGATGGGCGGGATTCGCGCCGCGGCCCGGGCACCCGAAGCAGAAGTCTGGCCTCGGGCCGTTCAGTGACTCGGCGCCTGGCTGCCCCAGAGCTCCTTGAGCCGCGCGTCGCGGCCGCACGTCAGCCGGTAGTAGTTGTAGCGCAGCGGGTTCTTCTTGGCGTAGTCCTGGTGGTAGGCCTCGGCCGGGTAGAACGGCCCGCCGGCGACGACCTCCGTGACGACCGGCTCCTTGAACGGCTTCGATTTCTCGAGCGCCGCCCTGGACGCCTGGGCGATGCGCAGCTGTTCGGCGTCCTGAGCGTAGATCGCGGAGCGATACGGACTCCCCACGTCGCAGAACTGACGGTCCCGCGTCGTCGGGTCGATCGTCCGCCAGAACCGCTCGACGAGCTTGTCGTAGCTCACCCGGCGCGGGTCGAAGACGATCTCGACGGCCTCGGCATGCCCGGTCCGCTTGCCCGAGACCTGCTCGTACGTGGGGTTGGGCATGTTGCCGCCGGTGTAGCCCGAAGTCGTCGAGAGGACGCCGTCGACCTTGTCGAAGTCGGCCTCGACGCACCAGAAGCAGCCGCCGGCGAATACCGCCTTCGCGCTGCCCACCGGCGGCGCGGCAGGCGAGGCATTGGCGGTGGCCTGAGCGCCGGCCCAGCCGGAGAAGGCGGCGAGGAGGACGCCGACAAGCCGGCGCCGCGCCGCGGCGCCGGCGCTCATGCCGCCTCCGGGACGAACTTCAGGGCCACGCCGTTGTTGCAATACCGCTTTCCGGTCGGCTTCGGCCCGTCGTCGAAGATGTGCCCCTGATGTCCGTCGCAGCGTGCGCAGTGGTACTCCGTGCGCGGCAGGAACAGCTTCATGTCGGTCTTCGTGCCGACGGCGCCGGGCAGGGCCGCCCAGAAGCTCGGCCACCCGGTCCCGCTCTCGTACTTCGTGTCCGACGTGAACAGCGGCAGGTCGCATCCGGCGCAGTGGAAGCGACCCTTGCGCTTCTCGGCGTTGAGCGGGCTGGAGCCGGGGCGTTCGGTGCCCTCCTGGCGAAGCACCGCGTACTGCTCCGGCGTGAGCCGCTTCTTCCATTCGGCGTCGCTGAGCCGGAGACGCTCCACCTTGGGCGTGGGGCCTTGGGCGACGGCAACGCCAGGCGCCACTCCGAGCGCGGACAGCAGGGCAAGGAAAGGTCGACGGGTCATGCGCGAACTCCTGTGTGGATTCTGAGTCGTCGGCCGAGGCACATTCTTTCAACGGGCTTGCGCTCTGCCGCGCTCAGCGCATCGGCCAAAGCACCCACATCCGGAGCGGCTGCTTCATGCGGCCGGCCTGCCGCTCGGCCGTCTCGCCCCAGCCCCAGAAGTAGTCGGCGCGGACAGCGCCCGTGATGGCGCTGCCCGTGTCCTGGGCCATCACCAGCCGGCGCAGCGGCGTCGACGACAGCGGCTCCGTGGTGTCGAGCCAGACCGGCGTGCCGTAGGGGACGCTGAGCGGATCGACGGCGATCGAACGACCCGGCGTCAGCGGCACGCCCTGCGCCCCTTTCGGCCCGACCGAAGGATCCGGCAGCGGCTCCTCGCGGAAGAAGATGACGCGCGGATTGCTCCACAGCATCTCGTCGATGCGTGCCGGATGGCGCCTGGCCCAGTCGCGGATCGCCGGCCACGACGCTTCGCCGGGCCGCAGCTCGCCGCGATCGATGAGCCAGCGGCCGACGGACTGGTAGGGCTGGTCGTTGTGCGCGGCGTAGGCGACCCGCACGAGGCTCGGCCGGCCCGCGGCTTCCGCAGCGAAGGTCAGGCGGCCCGAGCCCTGGATCTGCAGGAGCAGGGCATCCAGCCGGTCGGGGACCCAGGCGATCTCGCTGCCGCGCACGCTGCTGCGCGCCTGCGGCACCGTTTCGAGCTCGCGCCGGCTCCAGTACGGCTTGCGCGCCGCCAGGTCCGGCGGCGGTCCGTGCAGGGCCACGGCGAAGCCGGGCCGCGGCGTGCGCGAGGCCGCCACGAGCGGCTCAAAGTAGCCGGTGGCGAGGCCGACGGGGTCGCGCTCCGGCGACTCGACGCGCAGCGGCTGCAGTCGCTGCTGCACCCAGTCGCGCACGGTCGCGTCGGCGGTGCCCGCGCCGAAGCCGGCGCGGCGCGCCTCGGCGCACACGGCCTGCCAACCGGCGGCCGGGCGCTCGCAGCCTCGCAGGAGCGCCGGCCACCACTCGGCGAGGCGGTCGGCACGCCAGTCGGGCAGGTCGGACCAGGGCACGGCGACCCAGCGCGCGCGCGGCCGCTCCATCGCCGGAGGCTCGACGCCGTCGGCGGGCGCTGCCGGCGGCGGCGCGGCAGGGCGCGGCATCGGCGCAGGCGGCCGGACGGCTGCCGCGGCCGCTTCGCCGGGCGCCGGCGGCGCGGTGTTCGAGCAGCCGGCGAGAGCGAGGCCGATTCCTAGAATCGCCGCGGCGACCCGGGCATGGGCGCTTCGAAAGGCGCTCGTCATGTGGGTCATTCTGCTGGAAGCTCTGCTGGCCCTCGTGCTGCTGTGCTTCATCGTCTGGTGGACGATGTTCTCGGGTCGGCGCAAGGGTGAGCGCCGCGAGGCCGACCACGACGGCGCCGAGGGCGCCGACCGCGAGGAGCCGAGGTGAGCCTGCGGCTAGTGCAGCGCCGAGGCGAGCGTCAGGCCGAATTCGCCGATCGGGGCATCGAAGGGATGCGCCTCTTCGGTCATGCAGAAGAAGGTTCCGCGCATCGTGCCGTGCGGCGTCGCCAAGCGCGTCCAGCTCGTGTACTCGAAGGTTTCGCCGGGCTTGAGGAGCGGCTGGTGACCGACGACCGCCAGACCGCGCACTTCCTCGACGTGGCCGTTGGCATCGGTGACGATCCAGTGCCTCGCGATCAGCTGCGCCGCGATGTCGCCGCTGTTCTTGATGGTGATCGTGTACGCGAAGGCGAACTGGCCGGCCTGCGGGTCCGACTGTTCCGGCAGGTGACGAACGGCGACGCTCGTCGTGAATTCGGGATGAGGCATTCGGCTCATTCTAGGAGCGGGCCTCGATGGCGACGCGACCTAGAATGAAAGCGACCGCCTTCGACATGCGCACGCACTTCATCGCTCCCAGCATCCTGTCGGCGGATTTCGCGCGGCTTGGCGAAGAGGTCCGCGCCGTGGTCGAGGCGGGCGCGGACTGGATCCATTTCGACGTGATGGACAACCACTACGTGCCGAACCTGACGATCGGCCCGATGGTCTGCGCCGCCTTGCGCCAGCACGCACGCAAGGTCGACGGCACCCGGGTTCCGATCGACGTGCACCTGATGGTCGAGCCGGTCGACGCCCTGGCCCAGGCCTTCGCCGAGGCCGGTGCCGACCTCATCAGCTTCCACCCCGACGCGAGCACGCACGTCGACCGGACGCTGCAGCTGATCCGCGCCGCGGGCTGCCGTGCCGGCCTGGTGTTCAACCCGGCGGCTTCGATCGACGTGCTCGACTGGGTCGTCGACAAGGTCGATCTCGTGCTGGTGATGAGCGTCAACCCGGGCTTCGGCGGACAGAGCTTCATCCCTTCGGCGCTGCGCAAGATCGAGCAGGTGCGCAAGCGCATCGACGCCAGCGGGCGGGACATCCGCCTGGAGGTCGACGGCGGCATCAAGGTCGACAACATCCGTGCCGCTGCCGACGCCGGCTGCGACACCTTCGTCGCCGGCAGCGCGATCTTCGGCGCGCAGGACTATCGGGCCGTCATCGATGCGATGCGCGGCCAGCTCGCCGGCTGAGCCGGACGCGGCTGCCGCCATGGATCGGCCCGGCCATGCGACGTCGCCGGGCCGCCCGCCCGCTCGCGACGAGGCCCCTCCGCACCGCCACGCGCATGGCGACCACCACGCGCATGGGCATGGCCACGCGCACGCGCACGGACCGGTCGGCCACGACCGCGCCTTCGCCATCGGCATCGGCATCAACCTGGCGTTCGTCGCCGTCGAGGCCTTCTACGGCTGGCGCGCCGACTCCCTGGCACTGCTCGCCGATGCGGGGCACAACCTCGGCGACGTGCTCGGGCTGGTCCTCGCCTGGGCCGGCGCGTTCGCCGGCCGCCTGGCACCCGACGCGCGCCACACCTACGGCTGGAAGCGGGCGTCGATCCTGGCCGCCTTCGCCAACTCGCTGCTGCTCCTGGTCGCGATCGGCTCGCTCGCCTGGGCCGCGGTGGGCCGCCTGTCCGCTCCCGCGCCGGTGCAGAACGAGGTGGTGATGGTCGTCGCGGCGGTCGGCATCGTCGTCAATCTCGGCACGGCGCTGCTCTTCCTGCGCGGCCGGCACGAGGACCTCAACGTCCGCGGCGCCTTCCTGCACATGGCCGCCGACGCCATCGTGTCCGCCGGCGTCGTCGTGAGCGCCGGCGTCGCCATGTGGCTGGGCTGGAACTGGCTCGATCCCGTCACCAGCCTGCTCGTCGCGCTCGTGATCCTGGTCGGCACCTGGGCCTTGTTTCGCGACTCCCTGCACCTCATGTTCGACGGCGTGCCGGCCTCCATCGACCTGGACGCCGTGCGCGCCGAGCTGGAGGCGCTCCCGGGCGTGACCTGCGTGAACGACCTGCACGTGTGGGCGACGGGCACCACCCAGGTGGCGCTGACGGCGCACCTGGTGATGCCCTCGGGCCATCCCGACGACGCGTTCCTGCGCGCCGCGGCGGCGCGCATGCAGGAGCGTTTCGCGATCGGCCACGTCACGCTGCAGGTCGCCACCGAGGCGCTGATGACGCCCTGCGAAGGTCCGGCACAGGGCAACACGGATCAGGCATGAAATACAAGGACTACTACGAAGCGCTCGGCGTCGACCGCAAGGCGACGCAGGACGAGATCAAGCAGGCTTACCGCAAGCTCGCGCGCAAGTACCACCCCGACGTCAGCAAGGTGGCCGACGCGGAGGCGCGCTTCAAGGAGATCAACGAGGCCAACGAGGTCCTGAAGGACCCCGAGAAGCGAGCGGCCTACGACCAGATGGGCAGCAACTGGAAGGCCGGCCAGGAGTTCCAGCCGCCGCCGAACTGGGATGCCGGCTTCGAGTTCCGCACCGGCGGCGACGCTGGCGGCTTCGGCCCCGGCTTCGACGCCAGCGACTTCTTCGAATCGCTGTTCGGCCGGCGCGCCCGCGGCGCGCCCGGTCCGCGCCAGCGTGCCGGCATGCAGGGCGAGGACCATCAGGCCAAGGTCCTGATCGACCTCGAGGACGCGTACCACGGCGCCGAGAGGAGCATCTCGCTTCGCGTGCCGGTCGAAGGCCCGGATGGCCGCGTCCATCTCAAGGAGCGCACCCTCGACGTGCACATCCCCAAAGGCATCCGTCCCGGACAGCGCCTGCGCCTGGCGGGCCAGGGCAGTGCGGGGACCGGCGGCGCGGCTGCGGGCGACCTGTTCCTCGAGATCGGGTTCAAGCCACACCCGCGCTTTCGCGTCGAAGGCGGCGACGTCTCGGTCGACCTCCCGATGGCGCCGTGGGAAGCGGCGCTCGGCGCGACCGTGGACGCGCCGACGCCCGAAGGCACGGTCCAGCTCAGCGTGCCGCCGAACTCTCGATCCGGACGCAAACTGCGCCTGAAGGGTCGCGGCCTGCCTGGCAAGACGCCGGGCGATCTCTACGTCGTGCTGCAGGTCGTCCTGCCGCCGGCCGACACGGCAGCCGCACGCGCCGCGTACGAGAGCCTGAGGCAGGCCTTCTCCGATTTCAACCCGCGCCGTTCCTGAGGACCTGGGAACAGGGTTTGCCGCGCGCTGTCCTCGCCAGGAGGGTCGAGCGGAGTGTCGAGGGTGGTGCCACGGTCCCGGCGGGTCATGATCTACGTGCTGAATACCGGCAACATGTACGGCACCGAGCGCATGGCCCTCGCCACGCTCGCAGGCTTGTCCGACTACGCCGAACGCGTGGTGTTCGCGCCACCGCCACCGCCCTCGTCCTCGTCCTCGTCCTCGTCCTCGTCCTCGTCCTAGGGATCGGTGCTCGAATCGGCTCGCGAGGCCGGTTACTCCGCCGTGCCGTACTGCACGCGGGCCGAGTTCGTGCGTGCGCTGCTGCCCTGGTTGCTGCGCTATCGGCACGTCGACATGATCGGCACCGGCGTGGCGCAGAGCTTCATCAGCTATGCGTTGTCGATGCTGCTCGCGGTGCGGCTCACGCAGCTCCACGTCGCGCACGGCGGAGCGGACGACTGGCAGTCCTACGGCCGGCTGCGCCGGCTGAACAGGATCCCGGTGAGGCTGATCGCGATCTCGGAGTTCGTGCGCGACAAGCTGATCGAGCATGGCCTGCGCAGGGATCGCGTCCGCGTGATCGAGAACTTCATCCTCGCCGAAGAGAACGGCGTTCCGACCCGACCGCCGTTCGATCCCTCGCAGCCCGGCGCGCTGCCCGTCGGCGTTCGCCACACCCGCGTCGCCGTGGTCTCGCGCATCGATCCCATCAAGCGCATCGACCTGCTCTTCGAGGCCGTCGCACGACCGGGCCTGGAGGATCTCGTGTTCGACGTCTACGGCACGGGCGCCGAGTTCGACACCTTGCGGATCGATCGTCGCGGCATCCGCAGATCTCCCTGCACGGCTTCGCCCCCGATGTTCCTTCCCGCCTGGCCGACGCCGACTTCCTGCTCCACCTGTGTCCCGAGGAGCCGTTCGGGCTGGTCGCCCTCGAGGCCTTTCTCGCCCGCGTCGTCGTGATCGTCCCGGACGCCGGCGGAGCGGGCTCGCTCGTCGAGGACGGCGTCACGGGGCTGCGCTTCCGCGCCAACGACGTCGACGATCTGCGCCGCGTGCTGCTGAAGGCGCGTCGCCTGAGCCCGGAAGCGCTGCAGCAGATGGTCGACCGTGCCAGCCAGGTGCTGCGCCGCCGCTTCTCCCCGGCCGAAGGCATGAAGCGGTATCGGGAGGCGCTCAGGCTCGAGAGCTGAAGCGGGGAGACGTTCGTCAAGCCCTGACACGCAGCTTGCGGGCCGGCGCCGGCACCGCCCGCGAAGGGCGGATCGGCACCCCCGCTTCGGCCTTCACCTCCTTCAGCACCACGCTCGAGCGGATGTGCGTCACGCCGGGCAGCTTGAACGCGGTGTCGTGCAGGAAGGCCTCGTAGCTCTTGATGTCCTCCACGAGCACCTTGATGCTGTAGTCGGCCCCGCCGGTCGTGCTGTAGCAGCTGACGATCTCGGGACAGTCGGCGACGGCGCGCTCGAACTCGCGCACCGTGTTCTCCGTGTGCTGCGTGAGGTTCAGCTCGGCGAGGACGCAGAGCGCGAGGCCGACGCGCTCGCGGTCGATCGACGCGCCGTAGCCGCGGATCACGCCGGCGGCCTCCATCTCCTTGACGCGCTTCCAGCAAGGCGTCGACGTCAGGCCGACGGCGGCGGCGAGCTGCTGCACGGTCTGGCGCGAATCGCGCTGCAGCTCGCCGAGGATGGCGCGGTCCTTGTCGTCGAGAACGTACACGGCGCGTATGGATTCAGTCGAGGAACAGGATTCTAGGAAAGGCCGGATACACGACCGACAAAGAAGCACATTCTCGTGCGGGCGACGTACTCTTGGCGACCCTGAGCCCGTGCTCGGAGGACCGTCATGCCCCATTCACTCGCCCGCGCCGACTACCGGCTCGCCGACAACCTCGCGGCGAGCCGGGGCGCCGTGTTCCTGACCGGCACGCAGGCGCTCATCCGCCTGCCCCTGATGCAGCGGGCTCTCGACGCCGCCCAGGGCCTGGCGACGCAGGGATTCATCAGCGGCTACCGCGGCTCGCCGCTCGGAATGGTCGATCAGCAGGCGTGGAAGGCCAAGCCGATGCTGGAGCAGGCAGGCGTGCGCTTCCTGCCGGCGATCAACGAGGAGCTCGGCGCCACGGCGGTGCTCGGCACCCAGCGCGTCGAGTCCGACCCGGAGCGCACCGCCGACGGCGTCTTCGCGATGTGGTACGGGAAGGGTCCGGGCGTCGACCGCGCTGGCGACGCGCTCAAGCACGGCAACGCCTACGGCTCGTCGCCGCACGGCGGCGTCTTGGTCGTGGCCGGGGACGACCACGGCTGCGTGTCCTCGTCGATGCCGCACCAGAGCGATGCGACGATGCAGTCGTGGCACATGCCGGTCGTGGCACCGGCGAACGTCGCCGAGTACCTGGAGTTCGGCCTCTACGGCTGGGCGCTGTCGCGCTTCTCGGGCAACTGGGTGGGCCTGACCGCGCTCTCGGAGGTCGTCGAGAGCGGCTCGACCGTGGACCTCGACATCACGAACGAACGGGTGGCGGCGTGGAACGGCGCGGCGGAAGTCGAGGCGGCGACCGGCTACGTGCGGCCGGACGACGGCCTGCACTACCGCTGGCCCGACCTGCCCTCGTTGAGGATCGAGGCCCGACTGCACGCCAAGCTCGATGCGGTGCGGGCCTTCGCCCGGGTGAACGCGATCGACCGCGAGATCGTCGCCTCGCCGCGCGCGACCGTCGGCATCGTCACCTGCGGCAAGGCGCATTTCGACCTGCTCGAGGTGTTCCGTCGCCTCGACATCCCGCTCGAGGCCCTCGCCGCGGCGGGCGTGCGGCTCTACAAGGTCGGGCTCGCCTACCCGCTCGAGCCGACGCGGCTCGAGGCCTTCGCGAGCGGCCTCGACGAGATCCTGGTCGTCGAGGAAAAGGCCGGCCTGGTCGAGCAGCAGCTGCGCGACCTCTTCTACAACCGGCCCGTGCGGCCGACGATCGTCGGCAAGCGCGACGCCGGAGGCAAGCCGTTCGTCTCGGAGCTCGGCGAGCTGCGGCCGTCGCGCCTGATCGAGCTCGTTGCCGGCTGGCTGGCGCAGCGCTTCCCGGCGCTCGACCGGCGCTCGCTGGTCGTCGACTTCACCGTCCCCGAGCTGCTCGCCAACGCCGGCGACGCCGTCAAGCGCGTCCCGTACTTCTGCGCCGGCTGCCCGCACAACACGTCGACCAAGGTGCCGGAGGGCTCGCGCGCGCAGGCCGGCATCGGCTGCCACTTCATGGCCTCGTGGATGGACCGTGACACCGAGGGCCTGATCCAGATGGGCGGCGAGGGCGTCGACTGGGTGTCGCATGCGATGTTCACGAAGGTGCCGCACGTCTTCCAGAACCTGGGCGACGGCACCTACTACCACTCCGGCTACCTGGCGGTGCGCCAGGCGATCGCCGCCGGCACGAACATCACCTACAAGATCCTCTTCAACGACGCCGTGGCGATGACCGGCGGCCAGCCGGTCGACGGCACGATCACCGTCGACGCGATCGCGCGCCAGGTCGAGGCCGAAGGCGCTACGAAGGTCGTCGTGCTCTCCGACGACATCGCCAAGTACGACGCCATCCGCGCCAGGTTCCCGGCCGGCACCGAGTTCCACGGCCGCGACGAGCTCGATGCCGTGCAGCGGCGCCTGCGCGAGATGAAGGGCGTGACCATCCTCATCTACGAGCAGACCTGCGCCGCCGAGAAGCGGCGCCGGCGCAAAAAAGGCGAGCTCGTCGACCCCGCGCGCCGGCTCTTCATCAACGAACGCGTCTGCGAAGGTTGCGGCGACTGCTCGGTGCAGTCGAACTGCGTGGCCGTGCTGCCGCTCGAGACGGAGCTGGGCAGGAAGCGCAAGATCGACCAGTCGAGCTGCAACAAGGACTACTCCTGCGCGAAGGGCTTCTGCCCGAGCTTCGTCGGCGTCGTCGGCGGGCGACCGCGCAAGCGCGCCGGCGCCCTCGGCGGTTCCGGCGCAGAGCGCTTCTCCGCCCTCGTCGCCGCCTTGCCTCAGCCGCCGGCGCATGCCTGGACTGGGCCGTACGACCTGCTCGTGACCGGCGTCGGCGGCACCGGCGTGGTGACGGTCGGTGCGCTGATCGCGATGGCGGCGCACCTGGAAGGCCACTCGGCCAGCGTTCTCGATTTCATGGGGTTCGCGCAGAAGGGCGGCTCGGTGCTGTCGTTCGTTCGCCTGGCCCGCGACGCGGCCGCGCTGAACCAGGTGCGCATCGATGCGCAGCAGGCCGACGCCGTGCTGGCCTGCGACGTCGTCGTCGCCGCCTCGGCCGATGCGCTGCAGACGGTGCGCCGCGGCCGCACGCGCGTGCTCGCCAACACGCACGAGATCCCGGTCGCCGAGTCGCTGTCGAACCCCGACGCGAGCCTGCGCGTCGATGCGCTGCTCGAGAAGATCGAGTTCGCCGCGGGTGCGGAGCGGGTCGAGACGATGGACGCGCAGTCGCTCGCCGAGGATTTCCTCGGCGACACGATCGCCTCCAACATCATCGCCATGGGCATGGCCTGGCAGCGCGGGCTGGTGCCGGTCGGCCTCGCGGCGATCCAGCGGGCGATCGAGCTGAACGGCGTCGCCGTCGCCACCAACCAGCTCGCGTTCTCGCTCGGCCGGCTCGCCGCGGCCGACCCGCGGGGCGCGCGCGCCCTGCTCGACGAGCCGGGCCCGGCCGAGCCCCGAGGCGAGAGCCTCGACGAACTGATCGAGCGCTCGAGCGCTTTCCTCGCCGCCTACCAGAGCGAAGCCTATGCGCAGCGCTACCGCGCCCTGGTGGCGCGGGTCCGTGCCCGGGAGTCCGCGCTGGCCGCATTCGGCGCCGACCTGCCGCTCACGCGCGCCGTCGCCGAGCAGATGCGCAAGCTCATGGCCTACAAGGACGAGTACGAAGTGGCGCGGCTCTACACGGACGGCGACTTCGAGAAGAAGCTGCACGAGCAGTTCGAGGGGGAGGCCATCCGGCTCGAGTTCTACATGGCGCCGCCGGCGCTGGTGAAGCCGCGGGGCGGCCGAGCGCCGGCACCGAAGAAGGTTCGCTTCGGGCCCTGGCTGTTCCCGCTGCTCAAGGTGCTGGCACGTGGCAAGGCGTTGCGCGGCACGCCCTTCGATCCGTTCGGGCGCAGCGACGAACGCCGTCTCGAGCGCCGCCTGATCGACGAGTACGAGACTCGCATCGACGAGCTGCTGGCCGGTCTGTCGGTCGAGAAGCTGGCGGTCGCGACCGCCATCGCTGCCGTGCCGGCTTCGATCCGCGGCTACGGCCACGTCAAGCAGGCGAGCCTGGCGATCGCTCGCGCCCGCGAGCGCGAGCTGCTCAGCCGCTTCGATCCGGATCGCTATCCGCGTCCGACGGGCACGGCGGTCGCAGGGCAGTTCCGGGGCATCCCGGTCACCTCGGCCTGAGGCCGGAGGCGCACGCGTCTGCACGGACGACGCAGGCCCTTGCGCCTGTCGCGCTGCTACACTTTTGCGATGGTCACGTCGTGCACGCTCGCCACCGGGTCGTCAGGCCGGGGAGCCTGGCTATGGCGAAGGGGCCCATCGCTCGCGAGAAGCTGAGAGCACGCTTCCGGCTCCGGCGCTTTCGGCGCCGGCCCGCACCCAGACGTTGAGACCTCGCCCGCACGGACGAGGCATGCGATGACCGAACTCGAGTTCAAGAGCCTGGCCCTGCAGGGCTACAACCGCATCCCCCTGATCGCCGAGGCCTTCGCCGACCTCGAGACGCCGCTGTCGCTGTACCTGAAGCTGGCCCACGCCGGCAGCACGGCGGATCGCGGCCACAGCTTCCTGCTCGAGTCGGTGGTGGGCGGGGAGCGATTCGGGCGCTACTCCTTCATCGGCTTGCCCGCACGCACCTGGCTGCGCGCGACCGGGTTCCGGACCGAGGTATTGACCGATGGGAAGGTGGTGGAGTCAGCCGACGGCAATCCGCTCGATTTCGTCACCGCCTACCAGCGCCGATTCAAGGTGGCGCTGCGCCCTGGCCTGCCGCGCTTCTGCGGCGGCCTCGCCGGCTACTTTGGCTACGACGCAATCCGCTACATCGAGCCGAAGCTCGCGGCGTCCGCTGCCGCGCGGCCGCTGCCCGACCCGATCGGCACGCCCGACATCCTCCTCGTGCAGTGCGAGGAAGTCGCCGTCATCGACAACCTGTCGGGGCGGCTGTACCTCATCGTCTACGCCGACCCGGGGGTGCCGGAGGCCTTCGCCAAGGCGCGTCGGCGCCTGCTCGAGCTCACCGACCGGCTGAAGGCGAGCGTCGCCGCCCCGCCTGTCGAGCGCGGCCCGGCCCAGCCGGTGCGGCGCGAGTTCGCGAAGGCCGACTTCCTGGCCGCGGTCGCGCGTGCCAAGGAGTACATCGCGGCCGGCGACGTCATGCAGGTGCAGATCGGCCAGCGGCTGGCCAGGCGGTACCAGGAGTCGCCGCTCAGCCTCTACCGAGCCCTTCGATCGCTGAACCCGTCGCCCTACATGTACTACTACGACATGGGCGACTTCCACATCGTCGGCGCCTCGCCCGAGATCCTGGTCCGCCGCGAGGCCGGCGACGGCGGCGACAAGGTGACGATCCGTCCGTTGGCCGGAACGCGGCCGCGCGGCGCGACGCCCGAGCGCGACCGCGCCCTCGAGGCCGAGCTGAGGGCGGACCCGAAGGAGCGCGCCGAGCACGTGATGCTGATCGACCTCGCCCGCAACGACATCGGCCGCATCGCACGCACCGGAACGGTCCAGGTGACCGAGGCGTTCGCCGTCGAGCGCTACTCGCACGTGATGCACATCGTCAGCAATGTCGAGGGCCTGCTGCGCGACGACATGAGCAACCTCGACGTGCTGAAGGCGGCCTTCCCGGCCGGCACCCTGACCGGGGCGCCGAAGATCCGCGCCATGGAGCTGATCGACGAGCTCGAGCCGGTCAAGCGCGGCGTGTACGGCGGCGCCTGCGGCTATCTCAGCTTCGCCGGCGACATGGACGTCGCGATCGCCATCCGCACCGGGATCGTCAAGGACGGCACGCTCTACGTGCAGGCGTCGGCCGGGGTGGTCGCGGACTCGGTGCCGGAGCTCGAATGGCAGGAGACCGAGGCGAAGGCCAGGGCCCTGCTGCGCGCCGCCGAGCTGGTCGAGGAGGGCTTCTGATGGACGCCCGGACCGAGCGCCCGGACGCCCCAGCGGCTCAGAAGAGGCCGGGCGAGAGCGCGCCGACGACGCCGGCGCCGAGCGCGAGGACCCAGCGCACGAGATCGTGGCGAGCCAGCGCGACGCCGCGCGACGTGGTCAGCTGCGCCAGCGCGCAGACCGTGCCGGCACAGGCGGCGGTGACGAAGACGAAGGCGGCGACGACGGTGGCGGGACCGGCCGCCGCCTGGGCGGCCATGGCGGCGACGACGTGCCCGAACAACAGGCCGGCGGCGAGGGCCACCGCGGTCGTGCCATCGCTGCGCTTGCGCGATGTCGGGCGTGCAGGTTCGTTCATCGGAGGGACGGCGGTGCCAAGGCCGCGGATGTTCGCTGCGCCGGCACCTGCGTGCCTGGAATACGGTGCCGCGACACGCGCAAAGGCGGCGCTCGCGTGGAGCTTGTCACGGGGCCCGGCATGCTGCTGATGATCGACAACTACGACAGCTTCACCTTCAACCTGGTGCAGTACCTGGGCGAGCTGGGCGAGGACGTCAGGGTGGTCCGCAACGACGCCATCGACGTCGAGGGCATCGGCGGCCTGCGGCCCGACGCGCTGGTCCTGTCGCCGGGACCCTGCACGCCGGCGGAGGCGGGGGTCTGCGTTCCGGCCATCGAGGCCTTCGCCGGCGGCCTGCCGATCCTCGGCGTGTGTCTCGGCCACCAGGCGATCGGCGCCGCGCTCGGCGGCCGCATCGTCCGCGCCGGCCGGCTCATGCACGGCAAGACCGACGTGATCAGCCACGACGGCCAAGGCGTCTACGCGAACCTGCCGGCGCGCTTCGAGGTCATCCGCTACCACTCGCTGGCAATCGAGCGCGAGACGCTGCCGGAGGCGCTCGAGGTGACGTCGACGGCCAGCGACGGCGAGATCATGGGCGTCCGCCACCGCGCGCTGGCGGCGACGAAGACGCCGCTCGAGGGCGTGCAGTTCCACCCCGAGTCCATCCTCACCGAGCACGGCCGGGCCATGCTGCGCAATTTCCTGGAGCTCCGATGAACGCACCGATCGATCTGCGCAGCGACACCGTCACGCGCCCGACGGCGGCCATGCGTGCGGCGATGGCCGCCGCCGATGTCGGCGACGACGTCTTCGGCGACGACCCGACCGTCAACGCGCTGCAGGAAAAGATCGCCGGCCTGCTCGGCAAGGAGGCGGCGCTGTTCATGGCCAGCGGAACGCAGAGCAACCTGGTGGCGATCATGAGCCACTGCGGCCGTGGCGACGAGTACATCGTCGGTCAGCTGGCGCACACCTACCGCTGGGAAGGCGGCGGTGCGGCGGCGCTCGGCAGCGTGCAGCCGCAGCCGCTCGAGCACGCGGCCGACGGCTCGCTGCCGCTCGCCGCCATCGAGGCCGCGATCAAGCCCGACGACGCCCACTACGCGAGGAGCCGCCTGTTGTGCCTCGAGAACACGCTGGGCGGCAAGGTGATGGCGCAGGCCTACCTCGACGACGCCTGCATGCTGGCGCACCGCCGCGGCCTGTCGACGCACCTCGACGGGGCGCGGCTCTTCAACGCCGCGGTCAGCCTCGGGGGCGGCGACGCACGCGACGCGGCCCGGCGCATCGCCGCGCCTTTCGAGAGCGTTTCGGTCTGCTTCTCGAAGGGGCTCGGGGCCCCGGTCGGCTCGGCGCTCGTCGGCTCGCGCGACTTCATCCGGCGCGCGCATCGCTGGCGCAAGATGGTCGGCGGCGGCATGCGCCAGGCCGGTGTCGTCGCCGCGGCAGCGAGCCATGCGCTCGACCACCACGTCGACCGGCTCGCCGACGACCACGCCCTGGCGGCTCGCCTCGCCACCGGCCTCGCGGGGCTGCCGGGCCTCACGGTCGAGCCGCCGCACACCAACATCGTCTTCGCCGACCTGAAGAGCGAGCGCGCGCCGGGCCTCCTGGCGCACCTCAAATCGCGCGGCGTGCTGGCGACCGGGCTCTACCGCCTGCGCTTCGTCACCCACCTCGACATCGATGCCGCGGGCGTCGACCGGGCGATCGCGGCGATGCGCGACTACCTTCAACCCTGAGACGAGCCCGACCATGGCCATCAGCAACCTCGACGCGCTTGCCCGCACCATCGACCACCGCGAGATCTTCCACGACGAGATGCTGTCGCTGGTGCGACGCATCATGAGCGGCGAGATGTCGCCGGTGATGATGGCGGCGGTGCTCGTCGGCCTTCGCGTCAAGAAGGAGACCATCGGCGAGATCACGGCCGCGGCGCAGGTGATGCGCGAGTTCGCGACCAAGGTCGAGGTCACGGACCGCAAGCACCTGGTGGACATTGTCGGCACCGGCGGCGACGGCTCGCACACCTTCAACATCTCGACCTGCAGCATGTTCGTCGCCGCGGCGTGCGGAGCCCGCGTCAGCAAGCACGGCAACCGGAGCGTGTCGAGCAAGTCGGGCAGCGCGGACGTGCTGGAGGCGCTTGGCCTGCCGCTGGACCTGAGCCCGCAGCAGATCGCCGCCTCGATCGAGGCCACCGGCATCGGCTTCATGTTCGCGCCGAACCACCATCCGGCGATGAAGAACGTGGCTCCGGTGCGCCGCGAGCTCGGCGTGCGGACCATCTTCAACATCCTCGGGCCCCTGACCAACCCGGCCGAGGCGCCGAACATCCTGATGGGCGTGTTCCACCCCGACCTGGTCGGCATCCAGGTTCGCGCGCTGCAGCGGCTCGGCGCCGAGCACGCCGTCGTGGTCTACGGCCGCGACGGCATGGACGAGGTCTCGCTCGGCGCGGCGACGATGGTCGGCGAGCTGAAGGACGGCGAGATCCTCGAGTACGACATTCACCCGGAGGACTTCGGCATGACGATGTCCAGCAACCGGTCGCTTCGCGTCGAGACGCCGGCGCAGTCGAAGGCGATGCTGGAGTCCGTCCTCGCCGACGAGCCCGGGCCGGCGCGGGACATCGTTGTCTTCAACGCCGCCGCCGCGCTGTACGCAGCCAATCTCGTGCCCGGCCTGGCGGAGGGCGTGAGCGTCGCGCGGGCTGCGATCGCGGACGGCCGGGCCCGGGCCAAGCTCGACGAGTTCATCGGCTTCGCGCGGCGACAGAAGGGCGCGACGGCGTGAGCGACATCCTGCGTCGGATCGTCGAGGTCAAGCGGGAGGAAGTCGCCGCCGGGCGTACCCGGCGCGACCTGGTCTCCTTGCGCCGCGAGGCCGAGGATGCCGAGCGCGCGCGCGACTTCGCCGGCGCGATCTGCGGGCGCGCCGAGCGCGGCCATGTCGCGGTGATCGCCGAGATCAAGAAGGCCAGCCCGAGCAAGGGCGTGCTGCGCGAGCGCTTCGCCCCGGCCGAGATCGCCGCCAGCTACGAGCGACACGGCGCAGCGGCGCTGAGCGTGCTGACCGACGAGCGCTTCTTCCAGGGCCGGCCGGCGTTCCTCGGCGAGGCTCGGGCGGCCAGCGCGCTGCCGGCGCTGCGCAAGGACTTCACGGTCGACGCCTGGCAGCTGTACGAGTCGCGGGCGATGGGCGCCGACGCTGTCCTTCTCATCGCGGCCGTCATCGACGACGCCCAGATGCGCGACTTCGAGTCGATCGCCTCGGCGCTTGGCATGGGCGTTCTCGTCGAGGTGCACGACGAGCGCGAGCTCGAGCGGGCAATGCGCCTGTCGACGCCGCTGGTGGGCATCAACAACCGGGACCTGCGGACGTTCGAGGTCTCCCTGGACACCACGCTGCGGATGCTGCCGGAGGTGCCGGCGGGGAAAGTGGTCGTCTGCGAGAGCGGCATCCTCGAGCCGCGGGACGTGCAGCGGATGCGCGCCGCCGGCGTGAACGCTTTCCTGGTCGGCGAGGCGTTCATGCGTGCCGCGGATCCGGGCGAGGCGCTGGCGACCCTGGTCGCGTGAAGTCCGAAGACCTCTGGGCCGCGTTCGCGACGCTGCCGGATTCCTGGCGCGAGGCGCTGCCGGGCTGGACGCCGGCTCGACTGGCCGAGGTGCAGCGCTGCATCCTGGCGGTCTCCGGCGACCGGCCGATCGCGCCGGACGATCCCTTTCGGGCGCTCCGGTTGGTCGCGCCCGAGGACGTCAAGGTGGTCGTCATCGGACAGGACCCATACCCCTTGCCCGGTCACGCGGACGGGCTCGCCTTCTCGGCCGGCCGCGGGCGGCCGCGCTCCCTGGCGCGGATCTTCGACGTGCTCGCCGCGGATCGGCCCGGCTTCAGCCCGCCCGAGCGCTGGACGCTCGACGGCTGGGCCCGCTCGGGGGTGCTGCTCCTGAACCCCGTCCTGACCGTCGAACTGGGCCGGACGGGCAGCCATCAGTCCTGCGGTTGGCAGGCGCTTACTCGCGAAGTCGTGAGCGCACTGGCCGACCGGCCGCTCCCACCCACGTTTCTCCTGTGGGGCAGCAAGGCAGTGGCTTTCTGGCGCGGATGCGTGACGGCGGGCTCGACCGCCCCGGTCCTCACGACACGCCACCCGTCATACGACTTCCAGCGCAAGTTCATGGGCGAGGGAAGCCACTTCGAGGCCACCGCCCACCTCGTCGACTGGTGGGAGATCGGCCGGCGCGACTGAAGGCCATGCTATAGTCCCGGGTTCGTCTCGGAGGGGTGCCCGAGTGGCTAAAGGGGGCAGACTGTAAATCTGTTGGCTTACGCCTACGCTGGTTCGAATCCAGCCTCCTCCACCACGATCAAAGCTGTCAGTCGATCCATTGTGTTGCTCGCGGCGCCTCAGGCCGCAGCCTCCTGAGCGGGAGTAGTTCAATGGTAGAACCCTAGCCTTCCAAGCTAATGATGCGGGTTCGATTCCCGTCTCCCGCTCCAGTTCGACAAGGGCTCCGGACGAGCCCTTTTCAAACTGAAGGTCGGTCGGCCAGCGCCTCGCAAGGTGGCTGGGCGGCAGGCCCATGTGGCTCAGTGGTAGAGCACTCCCTTGGTAAGGGAGAGGTCGCGCGTTCGATCCGCGCCATGGGCACCAGCAACGCGAGCGGAAAAGACAACCTTTCAGGGCTTGCGCAGCAAGCCCGCTGTCCTGTGGAGTTGTTATGGCAAAGAGCAAATTCGAGCGCACCAAGCCGCACGTCAACGTGGGCACGATCGGCCACGTGGACCATGGCAAGACGACGTTGACGGCGGCGATCACGTCGGTGCTGGCG